>Ga0134127_10002514_pt1 | contig 13200 bp, 27 predicted proteins | sample KB31753_FD_96459 | JGI IMG/M metagenome (GOLD analysis project Ga0134127, IMG submission 96459) | Terrestrial soil microbial communities with excess Nitrogen fertilizer from Kellogg Biological Station, Michigan, USA - KB3-175-3 | ecosystem: Environmental > Terrestrial > Soil > Unclassified ...
CGGCGGCCGGCAGCCGTTGTGCGGGATCGGGGTCACGTCCCGGATCGCAGTCACCTCGAGCCCCACCGCCTGCAGCGCGCGGATGGCCGCCTCGCGGCCGGCGCCGGGGCCCTTGACGCAGACTTCCACCGACTTGAGGCCGAGCTCCATCGCCTTCCGCGCCGCGTTCTCGGCGGCGGTCTGGGCGGCGAAGGGCGTGCTCTTGCGGGAGCCCTTGAAGCCCACGCTGCCCGCGCTGGCCCAGGAGACGACGTTGCCGGTCTTGTCGGTCAAGGTGACGATGGTGTTGTTGAAGGTGGCCTGCACGTGGGCGATGCCCACGCGGACCTCCTTGCGCTCGCGCTTGCGGCCGCCCTTGCGGGGCGCCGCCGGCTTCTCTTCTGGCGTGTCGGCCATGTCGCTGGCTCCTTACTTCCGCGCCGCCGCGGGCGCCGCGGGGGCGGCGGGGGCGGCGGCCACGGGCTTCTTCTTGACCATCACGCCCTTGCTCTTGCCCTTGCGCGTGCGCGCGTTGGTGTGGGTGCGCTGGCCGCGGACGGGCAGGCCCTTGCGGTGACGGATGCCGCGGTAGGAGCCGATGTCCATCAGGCGCTTCACGTTCATGGCCACTTCGCGGCGCAGGTCGCCCTCGACCTTGTACTCGCGCTCGATGATGTCCCGGACGCGGCCGGTCTCGTCGTCGGTCCACGACTTCACGCGCTTGTTTCCGTCCACGCGCGCGTCGGCCATGATCCGCTTGGCCGACGGGATGCCGATCCCGTAGATGTACTGGACGGCGATGAGGCCGCGCTTCTCACGCGGCAGGTCGACTCCGGCGATGCGTGCCATATCGGCTCCTTACCCCTGACGCTGCTTGTGGCGCGGGTTCTTGCAGATCACGTGCACGATCCCGTGACGGCGCACGATCTTGCAGTTCTCACAGCGAACCTTTACCGACGGCTTCACTTTCATGACGGTCTCGATTTCCTCTTTCGCGGCTATTTGAACCGGTACGTGATCCGGCCGCGGGTCAAGTCGTAGGGGGACAGCTCCACCTTGACCTTGTCCCCGGGAAGGATCCGGATGAAATTCATCCGCATCTTGCCCGAGACGTGCGCGAGCACCTTGTGCCCGTTCTCCAGCTCGACGCGGAACATCGCGTTTGGAAGCGGCTCCACCACCGTACCCTCGACCTCGATCGCGTCTTCCTTCGGCACCGGACCTCCTAGGCCTTGGTCTCGAGCCGGGTGAGGACCTCGGGGCCCTCCTCGGTGATGGCGATGGTGTCCTCGAAATGGGCGGCGAGGCTGCCGTCCTCGGTGACGGCGGTCCAGCGGTCCTCGAGGATGCGCACCTCCCACGAGCCCAAGGTGATCATGGGCTCGATGGCGAGCACCATCCCCGGCTTGAGGACGGTCCCGCGCCCCGCCTCCCCGAAATTCGGCACCTGCGGATCCTCGTGAAGCTGGCGGCCGATGCCGTGCCCCACGAAGGCGCGCACCACCCCGAAGCCGTGGCTCTCGCAGTGGCTCTGCACCGCATGGGAGATGTCGCCCAGCCGGTTGCCGGCCCGGCACTGGACGATGGCCTTGTCGAGGCTCTCCCGGGTGACGTCCAGCAGCTCCTGTACCCGCGGCGGCACCGGCCCCACCGCCAGGGTGATGGCGCAGTCGGCGTAATAGCCTTCCACGATGCAGCCCAGGTCGAGCCCGATGATGTCGCCCTCGGCCAGCTTTCGCTTGGCGGACGGGATGCCGTGGACGATCTCCTCGTTGATGGAGGTGCACACCGTGGCGGGAAAGCCCCGATAGCCCTTGAAGGCGGACTTGGCGCCCTTGGAGACGATATAGGCCTCCACGTCGACGTCGATGTCCTTGGTGGAGATTCCGGGGCGCACCTGGGCGCGCAGCCGGTCCTTCACCTCCGCCAGGATGAGCCCCGCCGCGCGCATGTGCGCGAGCTCGCGGGCGGACTTGAGCATGATCATGCCGTCACCGTCCGCCCGATCGCCTTCCGGATATCGTTCGCCACGCGGTCCATGGCGCCCTCGCCCCCCACCCCGGCGAGAAGGCCACGGTCGCGGTAGTACGCGAGGAGCGGCGCCGTCTGCTTCTCGTACACGTCGAGCCGGGTGGCCACCGCGTCGCTCGAGTCGTCGGCGCGCTGGTACAGCTCGCCCCCGCACTTGTCGCAGCGATCCGCCTCCCGCGGCGGCGCCGAGACCACGTGAAAGGCGGTGCCGCACTGCCGGCAGACCCGCCGCCCGGTGAGCCGGCGCAGCAGCTCGGCGCGGGAGACGTCGAGGAACACCACCCGGTCGAGCGACATCCCCCGCGCCGTCAGCATGGCGTCCAGCGCCTGCGCCTGGGCCACGGTGCGCGGGAACCCGTCCAGCACGAAGCCGGAGCGCGCATCGGGGCGGGCGAGCCGCTCCTCCACGAGCCCGATCACCACCTCGTCGGGCACCAGGGCCCCGGAGTCCATGTAGCGCTTGGCCTCCAGCCCGAGCGTCGTCTTGGCCGCCGCCGACTCGCGCAGCATGTCGCCGGTGGCCACCTGGGGCACCCCCCACTCCGCGGCGAGGCCGCGCGCCTGGGTGCCCTTGCCGGCGCCGGGGGCCCCGAGAAAGATGACCCGCGTGCTCACGCCCGCGCCTTCTTGCGGAGGAAGCCTTCGTAGTTCCGCATGAGGAGGTGGGACTCCATCTGCCGCACGGTGTCCAGCGCCACCCCCACCACGATGAGGAGGCTGGTGCCCCCGAAGTAGAAGGGCGTGTTGAACCACCGGATGAGGAAGTCCGGCAGCACCGAGATGAGGGCGAGGAAGATCGCGCCCGGCAGGGTGATGCGGGTGAGGGTCCGGTCGATGTACTCCGCCGTCTTCTTGCCCGGCCGCACCCCGGGGATGAAGCCCCCGTACTTCTTCATGTTGTCGGCGAGGTCGATGGGGTTGAAGACGATGGCGGTGTAGAAATAGGCGAAGAAGATGATGAGCCCGCAGTACAGCACGGTGTAGGTGATGTGCCCGGGCGACAGCGACTCCGAGATGACCTGCATCCACGGATGGCTGATGAAGCGCGTCAGCGTGGCGGGGAAGAGGATCAGGGAGGAGGCGAAGATCACCGGGATGACGCCGGCGGTGTTGATGCGCAGCGGAATGTGGGTGGACTGCCCCCCGTAGACGCGCCGGCCCACCACCCGCTTGGCGTATTGCACAGGTATCTTTCGTTGCCCCTCCTGCATCACGATCACGGCGGCGGTGACCGCCAGCATCATGAGGAGCAGCCCCAGGAACACGAAGAGCTTGAGCTCGCCGGTCCGGATCAGGGTGAACGAGGAGGCGATGGCCGAGGGCAGGCGAACCACGATGCCGGCGAAGATGATGAGCGAGATCCCGTTGCCGATCCCCTTCTCGGAGATCTGCTCGCCCAGCCACATGATCAGCGCGGTGCCGGTGGTCAGCGTGATCATGGTGATGAGCCGGAAGCCCCAGCCCGGATCCGGCACGATGGCGGCGCCGCCCGGGCTCCGCATGCTCTCGAGGCCCACCGCGATTCCGAAGGCCTGCACCAGCGACAGCACGATGGTGCCGTAGCGGGTGTACTGGGTGATCTTCTTCTTCCCCGCCTCCCCTTCCTTGGCCAGGCGCTCCAGGGCCGGGATCACCACCGTGAGGAGCTGGAGGATGATGGACGCGGAGATGTACGGCATGATCCCCAGCGCGAACACGGTGAGGCGCCGGAGGTTGCCGCCCGAGAAGAGATCCACCATGCCGAGCAGGGTGCCCTGGACCTGATTGAAGAACTGGGCCAGGGAGGCCCCGTCGATGCCGGGGGTGGGGACGTGGGCGCCGAGCCGATACGCGGCGAGCAGGCCGAGCGTCACCAGGACGCGGCGCTTGAGCTCCGGAATCTTGAAGATGTTCCGGAAGCTCTGGAGGCTTTCGAACATCAGGCCAGGACCTCGACCCGCCCGCCCGCGGCCTCGACCTTCTTCCGGGCCGACTCGCTGACCTTGTGGGCGCGCACGGTGAGCGCATGCCCCACCTCGCCGTCGCCCAGCACCTTCACGCGGCCGCGATCGGACTTCTTGATGAGGCGCGCCTGGAGCAGGCTTTCCGGGTCCACCACGCTGCCGGCGCCGAAGCGCGCCGCCAGCTCGCTGACGTTCACGATGGCGTACTCGGTCTTGCCCCCGAAAGGCAGGAAGCCGCGCTTGGGCAGCCGCCGGTACAGCGGCATCTGGCCGCCCTCGAATCCGGGACGCACGCCGCCTCCGGAGCGGGCCTTCTGGCCCTTGTGCCCCTTCCCCGACGTCTTGCCGTGACCCGAGCCGGGGCCGCGGCCGATGCGCTTCCGCTTCTTCGTCGAGCCCGGCGCGGGCCGGAGGTCCTCGATCCTCATGCCGCCTCCACCTTGAGGGCGAACGTCACCGCCTTGATCATCCCCTGGATGGTGGGGGTGTCGTCGTGCTCCACCGTCTGCCGGATGTGGCGGAGCCCCAGCGCGCGCACGGTCGCCTCCTGCTTGGGGCTCAGCCCGATGATGCTCTTCACCAGCGTGACCCTGAGCTTCTTAGCCACCGGTCGCCTCCTGCCCGTCACCGTCCAGCCCGCGCCGGCGGGCCGCATGCAGATCGAGCTGCCGCTTCATGCGCCGGAACGCGTCGATGGTCGCCTTGAGCACGTTGTGCGGGTTGTTCGTCCCCAGCGTCTTGGTGAGCACGTCCTGGACGCCCGCCGCCTCCAGCACCGGCCGGACCGCGCCGCCCGCGATGACCCCGGTGCCCTGCGAGGCCGGCTTCATGAAGACGCGCGCGGCCCCGAACTGCCCGGTCATCTCGCACGGGATGGTGGTGTCCTTGAGGGGCACGAAGATCAGATCCTTCTTGGCGTGCTCCACCGACTTCCGGATCGCTTCCGGAACCTCGCGCGCCTTGCCGAGCCCCACGCCCACATGACCGCGCCCGTCTCCCACCACCACCAGGGCGGTGAAGGAGAAGCGTCGGCCACCCTTGACGACCTTGGCCACCCGGTTGATCGCGACCACCCGATCGTTCAGGTCCAGCGCGCTGGCGTCGATCCGTCCTTCAGCCACTCGTTATCTCCTCAAAACGCGAGTCCGCCGGCTCGTGCCGCGTCGGCCAGCGCCTTCACCCGCCCGTGATACTGGTAGCCGCCTCGGTCGAAGACCACGGGCCCGATGCCCTGCGCCTTCGCCCGCTGCGCGATGAGCTCGCCCACCAGCTTGGCCGCGGCCAGGTTCCCGCCCGTCTTGAGCTTGGCGCGGAACTCCGGCGCACGACTGTCCACCGCGACGAGGGTCTTGCCCGCCACGTCGTCGATGACCTGGGCGTAGATGTGATTCAGGCTGCGAAACACCACCAGCCGCGGGCGCTCGGCCAGACCCCGGACCTGCCGGCGCACGCGCAGGTGCCGGATCTTCCGCCCTTCGACCTTCCGCTTCGCCAGCATTACTTGGCCCCCGCCTTCTTGCCGACCTTACGGCGGATGTACTCGTCGGCGTACTTGATGCCCTTGCCCTTGTACGGGTCCGGCTTCCGGAGCCCGCGCAGGAGCGCCGCCGTCTGCCCCAGCAGGGCCTTGTCCGCGCCGCGCAGGGTGATGGAGACCTGCTTCTCCACCTCCGCCTGTATCCCCTCTGGGAGCGGGAAGATCACCGGGTGCGAGTAGCCCAGCGCGAGCTGCAGGTTCTTGCCCTGGAGCTGGCACCGGTAGCCGATGCCCACGATCTCGAGCTTGCGCTCGAAGCCGTCCTTCACCCCGTGCACCATGTTGGCGATGAGCGAGCGGCTGAGCCCGTGCAGCGCCCGCACGTTCCGGTTGTCCGAGCTGCGGTCCACCGTCACCACCGCCGCCTCCGCCTTGACGGAGATGCCGGAGGGAAGGGTGTGGGAGAGCTTGCCCTTGGGCCCTTCCACCCGCACCACCCCCGCCCCCGTGTCCACCGCCACCTTCACGCCCTGCGGCACCGGGATCGGCTTACGTCCGATTCGCGACATGGTCGGCTCCTACCACACGTAGGCGAGGACTTCGCCGCCGAGGCCTTGCTTGCGGACCTCGCGGTCGGTCATCACGCCCCGGGAAGTGGACAGGATGGCCACGCCCATGCCGCCCAGGATGGACGGGATCTTGTCCTTGCCCACGTAGATGCGCCGACCCGGCCGCGACACCCGGACGAGGCCGGTGATCACGCGCTCGTTGCCGGCTCCGTACTTGAGGTACACGCGGAGCGTGCCCGGCTTCTTTTCTTCCATGAGGCGGAAATTCTTGATGAAGCCCTCGCTCTTGAGGATCTCGGTGATCCGCACCTTCAGCTTCGAGGACGGGATGTCCACCTTCTCGTGCTCGGCGCTGCTGGCGTTCCGGATGCGGGTGAGGAGGTCGGCGATGGGATCGGTCATCATGTCCCGGCGCTCCTACCAGCTCGCCTTGATCACGCCCGGAACCTCGCCCTTGAGGGCCAGCTCCCGGAAGCAGAGGCGACAGGCCTCGAACTTCCGCAGATACCCGCGCGGCCGCCCGCAGAGCTTGCAGCGATTGTGCGTGCGCACCTTGAACTTGGGGGTGCGCCGCGACTTCATGATCAGCGAGGTCTTCGCCATGACTAGGACTCCCTGAACGGCAAGCCGAGATGAGACAGCAGCGCCTTCGCTTCTTCGTCGGTATCGGCGGTGGTCACCATGATGATGTCCATTCCCCGCACCTTGTCGACCTTGTCGTACACGATCTCGGGGAAGATGATCTGCTCCTTGAGCCCCAGCGCGTAGTTGCCGCGGCCGTCGAAGGCCTTGGGCGGCACCCCCCGGAAGTCGCGCACCCGCGGGAGGGCCACGTTCACCAGGCGGTCGAGGAACTCGTACATCCGCGCGCCGCGCAGGGTGACCTTGCAGCCGATGGGGGAGTTCTCGCGGAGCTTGAAGTTCGCGATCGACTTCTTGGCCCGCGTCACCACCGGCTTCTGTCCCGCGATGGTCTGGAGGTCCGCCACCGCGAAGTCCACCACCTTCGCGTTCTCCTTGCCCTCCCCCACGCCCATGTTGATGACGATCTTCTCCATCCGCGGCACCTGGAAGGGATTGGTGTACCCGCGCTCCTTCATGAGGGCCGGGATCACGGTGGCCCGGAACCGGTCGCGCAGGCGCGGGGGGACGTCGCCCGTCACCTTCGCCTGGGTCGCCGGCGCCGCGGGGGCGGGCGCGCCCTTGCTCCCCTTGCCCGCGGCGGGCTTCTTGGCGGACGCCGGGGGCGCCTTCGGGGGCTGCTTGTCGGCCTTCTTCGCGTCAGCCATGGCTCATCACGCCTTGTCGATGATCTCGCCGGACTTCCTGGCGATCCGGGTCTTCTTGCCGTCCGCCAGCAGCCGGACGCCGACCCGGGTGGGTTTGTCGTTGCGCGGGTCCAGCAGCATCACGTTGGACAGGTGCAGCGGCGCCTCGCGCTCGATGATCCCGCCCTGGCGGAGCTTCTGCGTGGGCTTCTGGTGCTTCTTCATCATGTTGAGCCTCTCCACGATGACGCGCCCCTCGGCGGGAAAGACATGGAGCACCTTGCCGCGCTTGCCCCGCTCCTTCCCCGCGATCACCACCACCGTGTCACCCTTCCGCACGTGCGCCTGCGCCATACGCTCCTCAGATGACCTCGGGGGCCAGCGAGATGATCTTGGTGAACTGCTTGTCGCGAAGCTCGCGCGCCACCGGCCCGAAGATGCGGGTGCCCACCGGGTTGTCGTCGGCCTTGAGGAGCACCACCGCGTTCCGGTCGAAGCGGATGTAGGACCCGTCCTTCCGTCCCACCTCCTTGACCGTGCGCACCACCACCGCGCGGGCCACCTCGCCCTTCTTCACGGTGCCGTCCGGCACCGCCTCCTTGACGGCGACGATGACGATGTCGCCCAGGGACGCGGTGCGCTTGTTGGACCCGCCCATCACGCGGATGCACTGCGCTTTCTTGGCGCCGGAGTTGTCGGCCACGTCGAGCATCGTTCTCGGCTGGATCATGTTGGTCTCAGGACACGCGGGCCAGGATTTCCCGGATCCGCCAGCGCTTGTCCTTGGAAATGGGCCGCGTCTCCTCGATCAGCACGCGATCGCCCGTCTTGCTCGCATTGGTCTCGTCGTGGGCCTTGAGCCGCTTGGCGCGTCGCACCACGCGCTCGTAGCGAGGATGACGGTAGACCCGCTCGATCAGCACCACGCGGGTCTTGGTCATCTTGTCGCTCACCACCACGCCTTCCCGGGTCTTCTTCTCGCCCACTGGGGCCTCCTTACGCCTTCGCCTGGGTGCGCTCGCGGAGGATCGTCTGGATCCGGGCGAGATCGCGCCGGGCCTGGCCCACGCGGGATGGATTCTTGGCCACCCCCATGGACAGCTGGAACCGCAGGTTGAAGAGCTCCTCGGCCAGCTCCTTGCCCTTGTCCTTCAGCTCGTCCTCGGACATCTCACGCCACTTGGTCGCCTTCATGATCGCCTCAGAGCGCCCGTGTGCGGGACACGAACTTGGTCTTGATGCCGAGCTTCTGGGCGGCGAGACGGAAGCCGTCCTTCGCCGTGGCCTCGTCCACACCCTCCATCTCGTAGAGGATCCGGCCGGGCTTCACCACCGCCACCCAGAACTCGGGATTCCCCTTGCCCTTGCCCATCCGCGTCTCCGCGGGCTTCTTGGTCACCGGCTTGTCCGGGAAGATCCGGATGAAGATCTTGCCCCCGCGCTTCACGCTGCGCGCGAGGGTCACGCGGGCGGCCTCGATCTGCCGGTTGGTCACCCACGCCGGCTCCAGGGCCTTGAGACCGTAGTCGCCAAAGGACAGGGTGGAGCCGCGCTGGGCCTTGCCCTTCATGCGCCCGCGCTGGGCCTTCCGGTACTTGACGCGCTTGGGCATCAGCATGGAATCAGGCCTCGGCCGTCCGCTGCGTGGTGGGAAGCACCTCGCCCTTGAAGATCCACACCTTCACCCCGATGGCGCCGAAGGTGGTGTGGGCCTCCGCCAGCCCGTAGTCGATGTCGGCCCGGAGCGTGTGCAGCGGCACCCGGCCGTCGCGATACCATTCCCGGCGCGCGATCTCGGCGCCGCCCAGACGCCCGGAGCAGGCGATCCGGATCCCGTCCGCGCCGAGCCGCAGCGCGGAGGTGACCGCCTTCTTCATGGCGCGACGGAAGGCGACGCGCTTCTGGAGCTGCAGGGCCACGTTCTCCGCCACCAGCTGCGCGTCCAGCTCCGGATGGACCACCTCCTCGATATTGAGGTGGACCTCCTTCTGGGTGCGGCTCTGGATCTCGTTCTTGAGCTTCTCCACCTCGGCGCCCTTGCGGCCGATGATGATGCCGGGGCGCGCGGTGTAGATCGAGATCCGCGCCCGGTTCGCCGAGCGCTCGATGTCGATCCGCGAGATGCCCGCATGGTAGAGCGCGGACTTGATGAACTTGCGGATCTTCACGTCCTCGTGGAGCAGGCCCGCGTAGCCCTTGGTGGCGAACCACCGCGAGCTCCACGTGCGGGTGGTCCCCAGCCGGAATCCGATCGGATGCGTCTTCTGCCCCATGGTTAGCTCGTGGCTCCCCCCCGCGCGCGGGGGCGCGGCGTTTCGTCGGACAGCTCGATGGTGAGGTGACTGGTCCGGTGCTTGATGAAGTAGGCCCGCCCCATGGCCCGGGGAGACACGCGCTTGAGCGACGGTCCGCCGTCGGCGATCGCCTTGACCACCCGCAGGTCGTCGAGGTTTCGGACCTGATGGTTGTGCTCGGCGTTGGCGATGGCGGAGCGCAGGACCTTCTCGATGAGCCGCGCCGCCGCCTTCTCCGCGAACTGCAGGGTGGCCAGGGCCTCCCCCACGGACTTGCCGCGGATGTGCTCGAGCACCAGCCGCGCCTTGCTGGCGGGAACCCGGATGTAGCGCGCGGTAGCCTGCGTCTTCATGCCGTCCTCACGACTTCCCGGTGGGGGAAGTCGTCGCCTTCTCGGCGGCCCCGTGCGCCTTGAAGGTGCGCGTGAGCGCGAACTCTCCCAGGCGGTGCCCCACCATGTTCTCGGTGATGTAGACGGGGATGAACTTCCGCCCGTTGTGCACGGCGAGGGTGTGCCCCACAAACTCCGGCGTGATGGTGGAGCGCCGCGACCAGGTCTTGAGCACCTTCTTCTGCCGGGACCGATTGAGCTCGTCGATGCGGTTCTGGAGCCGCAGCTCGATATAGGGTCCCTTCGCCAGCGAGCGTCCCATGTTCGGCCTCTCTTACTTGGTCCGGCGGGTGACGATGTAGCGATCCGACGGCCGCGCGCCCCGCCGGGTCTTGTAACCCTTGGTGGGCTTGCCCCAGGGGGTCATCGGGTGATTGCCCTTGCCCTTGCCCTCGCCGCCGCCCATCGGATGGTCCACCGGGTTCATGACGGTGCCGCGCACGGTGGGCCGGAAGCCCTTCCAGCGCACGCGTCCCGCCTTGCCCACGGAAATATTCTCGTGATCGAGGTTGCCCACCTGGCCCACGGTGGCCATGCACTCCAGCTGCACCCGCCGCACTTCGCCGGAGGGCAGCTTGAGATTGCCGTAGTCGCCTTCCTTGGCCAGCACCTGCGCCAGGGTGCCCGCGCTGCGGCAGAGCTGCCCGCCCTTGCCCGGCTGGAGCTCGATATTGTGCACGAGCGTGCCGAGCGGGATGTTCCGGATGGGAAGCGCATTGCCGGGCAGGATGTCGGCCTGCGGGCCGGACATCACGATGTCGCCCGGCTTGAGCCCCAGCGGCGCGATGATGTACCGCTTCTCGCCATCCCGATACTGCAGCAGCGCGATCCGCGCCGAGCGGCCCGGATCGTACTCGATCCCCACCACCTTGGCCGGGATGCCGAGCTTCTCGCGCCGGAAGTCCACCTCGCGGAGCATGCGCTTGTGCCCGCCACCCCGGTGCCGCACCGTGATGCGGCCGTAGGAGTTCCGCCCATTGGTGCGCCGCTTGGGCGTGAGCAGGCTCTTCTCCGGCGTCTTCTTGGTGATCTCCTCGTTGGTGAGGAGAGTCATGTAGCGCCGGGCGGGCGAGGTCGGCTTCAGTGTCCGGATTCCCATCGGTCTCAGGCTCCCTCGACCAGCTCGATCTTGTGGCCCGGCTGGAGCGTCACGATGGCCTTCTTCCAGTCGGAGCGCTGGCCCTCGAAGCGGCCCATCCGCTTCCACTTGCCCATGACGGACGAGGTGCGCACGTCGGCCACCTTGACGTTGAAGACCCGCTCCACCGCCTGGCGGATCTCGACCTTGTTGGCGTCCTTCGCCACCTCGAAGGTCACGCTGTTCTGCTCTTCCTTCTGCCGCATGCTCTTCTCGGTCATGAGCGGCCGGTACAGCACCGAGCGAGGGTCTCTCATGATCCGAGCGCCTCCTGCAGGGCGACCACCGCCGCCCGCTCCACGATCACTCGCTCGTGACGGACCAGCTGGTACACCGAGGTGTGGCCGGCGGTGGTGACCTGGAGCCACGGAATGTTGCGGGCGGCGCGCTCCACATCCGCGCTGCGCTCGGCGAGCACGAGGAGAGTGGGCACTCCCGCCGCGCCCAGACCCTTGAGGGAGGCCACCAGGCTCTTGGTCTTCACGTCGCCGAGGCTCATCCGCTCCACCACCGACAGCTCGCCCGCCGCCACCTTCCCGGCCAGCGCGGACCGCAGCGCGACCCGGCGCATCTCGGCCGGCATGTCCTTGTGGTACTTCCGCGGGCGCGGCCCGAACGGCCTGCCGCCGCCCTTCCACTGGGTGGCGCGAATGGAGCCCTGCCGGGCCCGTCCGGTGCCCTTCTGCCGCCACGGCTTGCGGCCACCGCCGCTGACATCGCTGCGCCCGAGGGTGGAGTGCGTGCCGGTGCGCCGGTCGGCCAGCTCCCGGACCACCGCCTGATGCAGCGCCGCCATCTTCAGGGGCCCGCCGAAGACGTCGGGCGCGAGCTCGAGGGTGCCCTTGGACTTGCCCGCCGCGTCGAGAATGGGAAGGCTCGGCATGCTACTTCGCCCCCTGCGCCTTCTGCTGCTGCGCCTTGGTCTGCTTCACGCTCTTCCGCACCATGAGGAAGCCGCCCCGCGCGCCGGGCACCGCGCCCCGCAGCAAGAGGAGGTTCTGCTCGGCCATCACCCGCACCACCGGCAGGTTGAGGACGGTGCGACGATCCCCGCCCATGCGGCCGGGCAGCGGATGGCCGGGCCATACGCGCGAGGGGTCGGAGGAGGCGCCGATGGACCCAGGAGCCCGGTGGAACATCGACCCGTGGGTGGCGTCGCCGCCGGACCAGCCGTGGCGCTTGACGCCGCCCTGGAACCCCTTGCCCTTGGTCACGCCCACCACGTCCACGTACTCGCCGGGGGAGAAGATATCGGCGGTGAGAACCTGCCCCACCGTGTAGGGCGCCACCGCTTCCGTCTTCTGCATCCGGACCTCCCGGAGCAGCCTCATCGGCCCCGCGAGGCCGGCCTTCTTGTAGACGCCCGCCATCGCCTTGGTGGCGTTCTTCTTCTTGGCCTCGAAGCCGAGCTGGAGCGCGTCGTAGCCGTGGGTGGCCTTGGTGCGAACGGAGACGACCGTGCAGGGGCCGAGCTGGATCACGGTGACCGGGATCATGTTCCCGTCATCGCCGAAGACCTGCGTCATGCCGACTTTCCGGCCGATGAGCCCTTCTTTCATTGCCATGGTGAGTTCTCGCTGTCCGGGGGGAGGGCTCTAGAGCTTGATCTCGACGTCCACGCCGCTGGGGAGCTCGAGCTTCATGAGCGCGTCCACCGTCTGGGGCGTGGGATCGAGAATGTCGAGGAGCCGCTTGTGGGTCCGCATCTCGAACTGCTCGCGGGAGGTCTTGTCCACGTGCGGGGAGCGGAGCACCGTCCAGCGGTTGATGATGGTGGGGAGGAGCACGGGCCCGGTCACGCGCGCGCCGGTGCGCCGCACCGTCTCCACGATCTCCTTCATGGAGCGGTCGAGGAGGTGGTGATCGTACGCCTTCAGCCGGATGCGGATCTTCTGGTCGGTGGTCAGGGTCGCCATGGCGCTACTCCGTGATCTCCGCCACCACGCCCGCCCCCACCGTCCGCCCACCCTCCCGGATCGCGAACCGTAGCTCCTTCTCCATCCCGATCGGCTGGATCAGCTCGATCGCCATCGTCACGTTGTCCCCCGGCATCACCATCTCCACCCCCGCCGGCAGCGTGCACACCCCCGTCACGTCCGTCGTCCGGAA
>Ga0134127_10002515_pt1 | contig 13199 bp, 9 predicted proteins | sample KB31753_FD_96459 | JGI IMG/M metagenome (GOLD analysis project Ga0134127, IMG submission 96459) | Terrestrial soil microbial communities with excess Nitrogen fertilizer from Kellogg Biological Station, Michigan, USA - KB3-175-3 | ecosystem: Environmental > Terrestrial > Soil > Unclassified ...
CACGCCCCCGGTCAAGACCACGCGCTTGACGCCGTGATGGAGGGCGGCCTTGACGGTCTTGCGCACGAGCATCTTCACGACCGCCGCCTGGAACGACGCCGCCACGTCCGCGATCTCGCCGCGCCCCAGGGGCGCGCGCCGCTTGACGTAGAGCGACACCGACGTCTTCAGGCCGCTGAACGAGAAGTCCGGGGCGCCGTCGCTCATCTGCGCCAGCGGGAACGTGACCGCCTTGGGATCGCCGTCCGCCGATACGCGCTCGATGACCGGGCCGCCCGGAAAGCCGAGCCCGAGGAGCTTCGCGACCTTGTCGAAGGCCTCGCCGGCCGCGTCGTCGCGCGTCTGCCCGACCAGCGCGTACTGGAGCGGAGCCTTCGCGTGATAGAGCGCGGTGTGTCCCCCCGAGACCACGAGCGCCAGGAACGGGTGCTCCGGCGGGTCGTCGGTGAGGAACGTGGCGTAGATGTGACCCTCGAGGTGGTTCACGGGAACCAGCGGAAGCCGGTGGACGTAGGCGAGCGACTTCGCGACCGCGCAGCCCACCAGCAGCGAGCCGACGAGCCCCGGCCCCTGGGTGACGGCGATCGCGTCCAGGTCCGGGAGCCGCACGCCCGAATCGGCGAGGGCCTTCTCCACGACCGGCACGATGACCTCGAGGTGGCGGCGCGAGGCGAGCTCGGGGACGACGCCGCCGTACGGCGCGTGGATCGCGTCCTGCGACGCGACGACGTTCGAGAGCATGCGGCGACCGTCGGCGAGCACCGCCGCCGCCGTCTCGTCACACGAGCTCTCGATGCCGAGTACGATCATTCGCCGTCCCTTCACGCCAACGCGCGGGCGACATAAAAAGCAAGGGCGATGCAGCCGAGTCCTCGGGCCCCCGGCCTCGCATCGCCCTTGATGCGCGCGTCGCGGCTACTGCGGCCGGACCTGGGCCTGTGGGTTCTGCCCCGGACGCTGCTGCTCGATGATGCGCATGGTCTTGATGACGTCGAGCGCCCGCTGCACCTGGATGTCCTTCTTCAGATCTTCCATCGGATCCAGGGACGGCTGCCGCTCGCGCGCCGCCGTTGTCGTCTCTTTGGGCAGCTCCACGACGATGTCCGGCGTGATGCCCTTGCCGTGGATCGACCGGCCCTTGGGGGTGAAGTACTTCGCGGTCGTGAGCCTGAGCCCCGAGCCGTCGGACAGCGGGATGATCGTCTGCACCGAGCCCTTGCCGAAGGTCTGGGTACCCACGACGATCGCGCGGCCCCAGTCCTGGAGCGCGCCGGCGACGATCTCGGACGCCGAGGCGCTGCCCTGGTTGACCAGCACGACCATCGGCAGCGTCGGGTACGACTTCTTCGCGTGCGCCGAGAAGCGCATGTTCTGGTTGCGGACGCGCCCCTCGGTGTACACGACCAGCTTGCCGTCGTCGATGAACTCCTCGGTCACCTCCACCGCGGCCGTCAGGAGCCCGCCCGGGTTGTTGCGGAGGTCGAGGATGAGCGCCTTCATGCCGGCCTTCGACGACTTCTCGAGCGCGGCGGCCATGTCGCCCGGCGACTGCTCCTGGAACTGGCGGAGCTTGACGTAGGCCACGCCGCCGCCCAGGTCCGCCGACCGCACCGACTGCACGCGGATCTGCTCGCGCGTGATGTCGAAGTCCTTCGGCTCGGTCCAGCCTTCGCGCACCACGCTGATGGTCACCTTGGTGCCGGGCTTGCCGCGCATCCGCTTGACGGCGTCAGGCAGCTGCATGTCCTTCGTGATCAGCCCATCGATCTTCACGATGCGGTCGCCGGTCTGCAGCCCTGCGCGATACGCGGGCGTGCCCTCGATGGGCGACACGACCGTCAGCACGTCGTCCTTCAGCGTGATCTCGATTCCGAGACCGCCGAAGCTGCCGCTCGTCTCGACCTGCATCTCCTTGTAAGAGTCGGGATCGAGGAACGAGCTGTGGGGATCGAGGCCGCGCAGGGTGCCCTTGATGGCGCTGTAGATGAGGTCCTTCGGGGCGACCTCGTCGACGTACTGCGTCTGCACGATGGAGAGGACTTCGGTGAACAGCTTGAGCTGCTCGTAGGTAGCGCTGCCGTCCGCGCTCTTGCTGGCAACGGAGCCACCGAGGGACAGCGTGAGCACCACCAGCAGAGAGCCGATCACGAACGCCTTCTTCATATCATTCCCCTTATCCGACGCCTAGCCGCCCTGCCGGAGCCACTGTTCCGGGTCCAGGGGTCGGCCCTGATACCTCACCTCGAAATAGAGGCGCGGCCCCGCGAGGGAGCCCGTATCGCCGACGGTGCCGATTCGTTGCCCCTGCCGCACGTCGTCGCCCTCTTTCGCCTCGATCTCGGCGATGTGGGCGTAGAGCGTATAGTACTCGTTCCCGTGGTCCACGATGATCAGGTTCCCGTACCCCTTGAACCATCCCGTGTAGACGACGTGGCCCGCGTGCACTGACAACACGTCGCGACCCACCGCCGCCTCGATGTCCACGCCATTCCGGAAAGTCCGGGTCCCGAATCTCGGGTGCACCTGCGCCCCGAACCCCGTGACGATCTTCCCCTCGGTCGGCCACGGTAGCCGGCCGCGGAGACTGCCGAACCCGCCGCTCGGCGGCTCGATCCCACTCTTGGGTGGCGGCGCCTTCGCCAGCTTCCGCTGCTTGGCCTGAAGCTCGCGAATGAACGCCTCGAGACGCTGCGCGGCTTCGGTCAATTCGCCGACGACGCGCTCGTGGTAGGCCCGCTCGTCCCGCACCTTCGCGAGGAGCGTCCGACGCTTCGCCGCGTCGCGATCGACTTCCGCCTGCTCCCGCTTGGCCTCTTCGTGAAGGCTCGCCAGCTCTCGCTGCTGCGATTCCTCACGGCTCTTGCGGTCGGCTAATCTCTCGGACGTACCACGATACTCTTGAATCAATCTTGCGTCTAGGGCCGCGAGGCTCGAGAGGTGACGCACGGCCGCCGCACGCGTTACCGGATCGTCGCCGCTCAGGATTACCGGAAGGGCGCCGCCCTGCGCATGCACGCGATACAGCACGCGCAATCGGCCCGCGAGCGCGTTCGTCTGGCCCGCGCGCTGCCGCTCGAGCTTCGAGATCTCCGTCCGGAATCCCTGAACTTCCGCCTGCGTCCGCTTGATGCGCCCGTCCAGGCGCGCGACCTCGGCCTGCTTTGAGGCCAGCCGGCGGTCGACTTCTTCGAGCTCGGCCAGGAGCGACGTCTCGCGCGCGCGGGCCGCCGCGACGCGTTCTTTCTCCTCGCGCAGCTGCTTCTGTGTCTGCTGGAGCTTGCGCTGCTCGGCCTGCAGCGAATCGTCGCGCTTGGGCTGCTGCGCGGCGGCCGGAGCGGCCGTCAGCAGCGCGAGCAGCGCGGCGAGCGCCCGCCGCTTCACGGCTCGCGCCCCGCGCGAGCGAGCCACCCGCCGAGACCGCCCAGGAGCGTCCCCGCGCCCAGCAGCGCCACGACGCCGACCGGCGTGAGGAACACGATCTGCGAGAGGCCGAGCGTCAGGTTGACGAGCGGCTCGAGCCGCGGCGCCACCACCGAGTGCGTGACCACGAGCGCGCCCAGCGCGAGCACCGCGCCGGCCAGCCCCTGCATCATGCCCTGCAGCAGCACCGGCAGGCGGATGGTCAGCTCCGAAGCGCCCACGAGCCGCATGATCTCGGTCTCGTGCCGCCGCGCGTGCAGGATGAGGGTCGTCGCCGTCGTCACCGTCAGGATCGCGGCGATCGCGAGCACGGCTCCCACGCCGAGGCCGATCGTCGCCAGGAGCCGCTGCCAGTGCGCGAGGCGCTCGACCCAGTCGCCGCTGCCGGCCACCTCGTCCGTCTCGGGCAGCGCGGCCAGCCGGGTCAAGAGGTCGCGCGCGCCTTCGGGCGTGACGGCGGTGATCGACGGCGTCACTTCCAGAGACGCGGGCAGCGGGTTCGACGGCAGCTGGTCGACCACACCGGCGTCCTTGCCGAGCACCTGCTTCAGCGAGCGCAGCGCCTCGGCCTTGCCGATGAACACCACGCTCGCCACGCCCGGCATTGCGCGTACGCGCTCGAGCAGCGCCGCGGCGTCGCCGGCCGACGGCTCGCGCTTGAGATAGACCACGATGCGCACCTGGTCACGCCACTTCGCCACGGCGCGGCCGATGTTCGACGAGACGAGCCAGAAGCCGCCGAGCGCGCCGAGCGACAGCGTGATGAGCACCACCGCGCTCACCGCGACGCGGCCGGCCCGCCGGAGATCGCGAAACGCCTCGCCGACCAGGAAGCCGAGCATTCGCCTCAGCCCTCGTCCTTCACGACGCGGCCGCCCTCGAGCGTGAAGGTACGCCGCCGGAGCGCCGCGGCCAGCCGCGCCTGGTGGGTGGCCAGCACGATTGTCGTCCCGCCCGCGCCGATGTCCTTGAGCACGCCGACGATCTCCGCCGCCATCGACTCGTCGAGGTTGCCGGTGGGCTCGTCGGCGAGCAAAAGCGGCGGGCGCCGGACGATGGCGCGGGCCAGCGCCGCGCGCTGCGCCTCTCCCTGCGAGAGCTGGGCGGGATAGGCCTGGGCGCGTGACGACAGCCCGACGACGCGGAGGGCGTCGAAGGCGCGCGCGGTGATCTCGCGCCGCGGCGTGCCGAGGACGCGCAGGACGAACGCCACGTTCTCGTAGACGGTCCGGACGGGCAGGAGCTTGGAGTCCTGGAAGACGACCCCGATCGAGCGCCGGAGCGCGGCCACCTGCGAGCGGCCCATGCTGACCAGGCTCGCTCCGAGGACCTCCACGTCGCCCTCGGACGGGATATCGTCGCGATAGAGAAGCCGGAGCAGCGTCGTCTTGCCGGCGCCGCTGGGGCCGGTCAGGACGACGAACTCGCCCTTGTTGATCCGGAACGAAATCTCGCGCAGGGCGGGGACCTTCACGGGCCCGACAGAGTACACCTTCGAAACGCGGTGAAGCTCAATCATGGCGGGCGCTTACCGATTATAGCCACGGCTTCAGGTTTTCGAGAGCTTGTCCTCCAGGAGGCGGTTCACCAGGGCGGGGTTCGCCTTGCCCCCGGTGGCCTTCATGACCTGCCCCACCAGGGCCCCTTTGGCCTCCTTTTTCCCGCGCTTGTAGTCGTCGATGGCTCTGGGGTTGGCGGCCATGACCGTGACGATGATCTGGCTCAGCGCCGCCTCGTCGGCGACCTGCGTGAGGCCCTCGCGGCCCACGATTGCCGCCGCGTCGTCGCCCGAAGCGAGCATCCTTTGAAAGACGTCCTTGGCGATCTTGCCGCTGATCGTCCCGTCCTCGATCAGCCGGAGCAGGCCGGCCAGGTGCCTGGGCGTGATCGGCGAGCGCTGGATGGCGAGCTCGTCGTCGCCAGGCAGGGCCGCCAGCAGCTCCGACATGATCCAGTTGGAGACCGTCTTCGGTCGATCGGCGCGATTTCCAGCAGCGGCAGATCCCAGGGCCTGCACCGAGGCCTCGTAGTAGTCGGCGAGCGCTCGCGACTGCGTGAGCACCTCGGCGTCGTAGGCGGGTACGCCGTACTGGCTCACGAAGCGCTGGCGCCGCGCGCGCGGCAGCTCCGGAAGCGCCGCCCGGATCTCGTCCACCCACGCGCGGTCGAGTCTCAGCGGCACCAGGTCGGGCTCCGGGAAGTAGCGGTAGTCGTGCGCGAACTCCTTCGAGCGCATCGACCGCGTGTAGCCGCGGTCGGCCTCCCAGAGTCGCGTCTCCTGCACGATGCGCTCACCCGCGTCGAGCGCCTGCGCCTGGCGCCGCACCTCGAACTCGAGGGCGCGCTGGACGTTCCGGAACGAGTTCAGGTTCTTGATCTCCACCTTGGTGCCGAGCTCGGTGCGCCCGCGGGGCCGCAGGGAGATGTTCGCGTCGCACCGGAGGGATCCTTCCTCCATGTTGCCGTCACAGACCTCGAGGAAGATCAGCACGGCGCGGAACGCTTTCAGGTAGGTGGCCGCCTCTTCCGGAGAATGAAGCTCCGGCCGCGACACCGTCTCCATGAGCGGCACGCCAGAGCGGTTGAAGTCGACCAGGCTCGACTGGGCCGTCTCGAGCGTGCCCTCGTGGAGGAGCTTGCCGACGTCCTCCTCGAGGTGGAGCCGCTGGATCCCGATGTTCCGCGATCCGCCCTCGGCCTCGATCTCGAGGAAGCCGTCCTCGGCGAGCGGCTCCTCGTACTGGCTGATCTGGTAGTTCTTCGGCATGTCCGGGTAGTAGTAGTGCTTGCGCGCGAACCGGCAAGACGGGTTCACGCGGCAGTTGAACGCCAGCGCGGTCCGGATTCCGAACTCGACCGCCCGCCGGTTGATCACCGGCAGCACGCCCGGCATGCCCTGGCAGACCGGGCAGGTCTGCGCGTTCGGCGGCGCGCCGAACTTCGTCGTGCAGCCGCAGAACATCTTCGACTTCGTCGAGAGCTGAGCGTGCACCTCGAGCCCGATGACGACCTCGTAATTTGTTGGAGCGGGGTCCGTGAGGCCGGCTCCGTCCGAGGGTGGCCTGCGAGAGATGCGACCCGGCTCTGTCATACCAGCTCCGGCTGCCGCGTTCGCCACGCGGTCGTCTTCTCGTAGGCGTAGGCGGCGCGCAGCACGCGCGCCTCGTCCAGCGGGCGGCCGAGAATCTGCAGCCCGATCGGCAACCCGGCGCCGCTGAAGCCGCACGGCACGGACACGCCGGGAATCCCGGAGAGATTGCCCGGGATCGTGAAGACGTCGTTGAGGTACATCGACAGCGGATCTTCCTTCTCCCCGTGCCGGAACGCCACGTTGGGCGTGGTGGGCGCCACGATCAGGTCCACCTTCGCGAACGCGGCAGCGAACTCGCGGCGCACGAGCGTCCGCACGCTCTGCGCCTTGCCGTAGTAGGCGTCGTAGTACCCGGCCGACAGCGCGTAGGTGCCGAGCATGATGCGGCGCTTCACCTCGGCGCCGAAGCCCGCGGCGCGCGTCCGGCTCTCCATGTCGATCAGGTCGCGGCCGGCGACGCGCAAGCCATACTTCACGCCGTCGTAGCGCGCGAGGTTCGACGATGCCTCGGCCGGCAGGATGATGTAGTAGGCGGCCAGCGCGTGCCGGGTCGTGGGCAAGGACACGCGCTCGATCCGGGCGCCGAGGCCGCGCAGCACCTCGATCGCCTCGCGGACCGCCCGCTCGATCTCGGGGTCCATCCCGTCGATGAAGTACTCGTCCGGCAGCCCGAGCGTCAGGCCCTCGACGCCTTTCGGCAGCTCGGCCATGTAGTCAGGCACCGGCGCCGCGATGGACGTCGAGTCGCGCCGGTCGTGGCCGGCGATGGCGGCCAGCAGAAGCGCCGTGTCCTCGACGTCCTGGGCGAAGGGACCGACCTGGTCCAGCGAGGAGGCCAGGGCGATCACGCCGTAGCGCGACACGCGGCCGTAGGTCGGCTTCATGCCCACCACGCCGCAGAAGGCCGCGGGCTGACGGATGGAGCCGCCGGTGTCGGTGCCGAACGCGCCGGCCGCGAGCCCGCCGGCGACCGCGGCGGACGATCCGCCGGACGATCCGCCCGGAACGCGCGTGAGGTCCCACGGGTTGCGCGTCGGATGAAACGCCGAGTGCTCGGTGGACGACCCCATCGCGAACTCGTCGAGATTGGTCTTGCCCAGGACGACGGCGCCCGCCGCTCGCAGCCGCTCGACGACCGTGGCGTCGTACGGCGGCACGAACTTCTCCAGTATCTTCGACCCGCAGGTCGTCCGCACGCCGCGCGTGCACAGGACGTCCTTGAGCGCCAGGGGCGCCCCGTCTAACGGGCCGAGCGGCGTGCCCGCGCGCCAGCGGCGCTCGGATTCGCCCGCGGCGGCCAGCGCGTCGTCCCGGACGACCGTCAGATACGCCCCCACCTGCTGGTCGAGGGCGGCGATGCGCGCGAGATAGGATTCCGCGGCGGCCGTCGGCGTCAGGTCTCCGCGCCGGTAGGCATCGGTCAGCTCGTGGATGGGCCGGTGCATCATTCCTCGATGATCCGCGGCACGCGGAAGAGCTCGCCGCTGCGGTCCGGCGCGTTGGCGAGCATCGCGTCCTGCGAGAAGCACGGCTCCTCGACGTCCTCGCGCATGACGTTGACCACGTCGACCGCGTGCGAGGTCGGCTCGACGCCGGTCGTGTCGACCAGGCGCAGCGTGTCGAGGTGGGCGAGGATCGAGTTCAGCTGTTCGCGCATGCGCTCGAGCTCCGCTTCGGTCAGGTGTAGCCGCGTCAGGCGCGCTACGTGCTCGACGTCCTTGCGATCGATCATCGGCTCACAGCTCTTCGAGATGAGCGTACTGCACCGAGAGGCGCTTGCGCCCCACGCTGGCGAAGCCGACCGTCACGACGTAGTCGCCGCCGTCGCGCTCGATGCCCACGACGAGCCCCTCGCCGAAGCGCGCATGGCGTACCCGCGCGCCCACGCGGAACGGCAGGTCCTCGGTGACGGTGTCCGCCGCGGCCGCGTAGGCGGCGGCATCGGTGGCCCAGCCGGCCGGCGGCTCGCGCCGGACGTTCAGCGAGGTCAGCTGATCCTCGCCCATCTCACGCAGGAAGCGCGAGGGCTCGCCGACGCCGTAGCCGTGAATCCGCCGGTGCAGCGCGTACGAGAGGTAGAGGCGCTCGCGGGCCCGCGTGAGCCCGACGTAGCAGAGTCGTCGCTCCTCCTCGATCTCCTCCTCGTCGTTCATCGAGCGCGCGTGCGGGAAGACCCCTTCTTCGAGACCGGTCAGGAAGACTGCGGGGAACTCGAGGCCCTTGGCCGAGTGCAGGGTCATCAGCGTGACGCGCGAGCCCTCGTCGCGGAGCTCGTCGATGTCGGCCACCAAGGCCACCCCATCCAGGAATCCCTCGAGCGTCGGGCTCGGATCGACGCGCATGTAGTCTTCCGCCGCGTGGATCAGCTCCTCGAGATTCTCCAGCCGCGCCTCCGCCTCGGGCGAGCGCTCCTCGCGCAGCGCCGCCCGGTAGCCGGAGACGTCGAGCATCTGGTCGATGAAGGCCGGCGGCGTCATCTCCGCGCGGCGGGCGGCCAGCCCGCGGATCAGCGCGGCGAACTCCTCGAGCGAGCGCCGCGGCTTTCCAGAGAGCGCGGCAGGCGCATCGCCGGCGACGGCCAGCAGGGCCCGGCCGGCGCGCGCCTCGTCCAGCCGCGCGAGCGTGGCCGGCCCGATGCCCCGGACGGGCGTCTGGATGGCCCGGCGGAACGCGACGTCGTCCGACGGGTTGACGGTCAGGCGGATGTACGCGAGCGCGTCCTTGATCTCCTTGCGCTCGTAGAAGCGCACGCCCCCGACGATGCCGTACGGCACGCGCGCCCGCCGCAGCGCGTCTTCGAGCACGCGGGATTGGGCGTTGGTCCGATAGAAGACGGCGATACCTTCCCACGCCACGCCATCGCCCCTGAGGCTCAGAATGGTCTGGGCGACGAAGTTGGCCTCCTCGTGCTCGTCCCAGCCGCGGTAGAGCTTGGGCTTGTCGCCCTCGGCGTTCTCGGTCCAGAGGGTCTTTTCCTTGCGCCGCTGGTTGTGATCGATCACCGAGGCGGCGAGCGCGAGGATGCGGCGGGTCGAGCGATAGTTCTGCTCGAGCTTCACGACGCGGGTGCCCGGATAGTCCTGCTCGAAGTCGAGGATGTTCCGGATGTCGGCGCCGCGCCACTTGTAAACCGATTGGTCAGGGTCGCCCACGACGCAGACATTCCGGTGCTCGCCGGTCAGCTGGCGGATGATCCGGTACTGCGCCCGGTTGGTGTCCTGGTACTCGTCGACGAGCACGTAGCGCCAGAGGCCGCGGTACCACGCCAGCGCCTCGGGGACTTCCTCGTAGAGCTTCACGGTCTTCAGGAGCAGATCGTCGAAGTCGACGGCCCCGACGGCGCGCAGCCGCTCCTCGTAGCGGCCGAAGACCAGCGCGAGCTTTTCCTCCCACGGGCCCCGCGCCTGCTGCTTCGCCTCCTCGACACCCAGCATGTGGTTCTTCCAGTAGCTGATGCGCTGGGTGACCGCGCCCGGCGTCGTGGTGCGCTCGGCCAGCTCGAGCTCCTTCATGCACTCCTTCACGAGGCTCTCGCGGTCGTCCTCGTCGTAGATGACGAAGTGCGGCGGCAGCCCGATGTAGCGCCCGTGCTGGTGCAGGATCCGGACGCACGCCGAGTGGAACGTGGCGATCATCGGCGCCTTGATCCCGACGGGCAGCAGGAGCGCCTCGACCCGGCGGGCCATCTCGCCGGCGGCCTTGTTGGTGAACGTGACGGCCAGGAGATTCCGCGGCGAGATCCCCTGCGCGCCGGTGAGCCAGGCGATCCGGTAGGCGATGACGCGTGTCTTGCCGCTCCCGGCGCCGGCCAGGACGAGGAGCGGCCCGTCGGCGGCCGTGACGGCTTCCCGCTGCGGAGGATTCAGGTCGTCGAGGAGGCGGTCGAGCGCCGAAAGCACCGCCCGATTGTACCGCAGCGCGGAACGACGCTACTCGACCGTGACGCTCTTCGCGAGATTCCGGGGCTGGTCCACGTCGCAGCCAAGCCGCACCGCCACGTGGTACGCCAGGAGCTGCAGCGGGATCACCGTGATCAAGGGCGCCAGGAGGTCGGCGCACGGCGGCACCTCGATCACGTGGTGCGCCTTCGCGGCGATCGAGCGGTCGCCGGCGTGGACGACCGCGATGATCTGACCGTCCCGCGCGAGGACCTCCTCGATGTTGCCGAGCATCCGCTCGTACGAGCTGTCGCGCGGCGCCAGCGCGACCACCGGGAGCCGGTCGGCGATGAGCGCGATGGGCCCGTGCTTCATCTCGCCACCTGCGTAGCCCTCGGCGTGGATGTAGGAGAGCTCCTTGAGCTTGAGCGCGCCCTCGAGCGCGATCGGGAACTGGAGCCCGCGCCCGAGATAGAGGAAGTCGCGCGCGTTCGCGAGCTCGCGGGCGACGGCGGCGATCTGGCCGTCGAGCTCGAGCGTCTTCTCGACCAGGCGCGGAATCTCCACCAGGTCGTGGATGCGCTTCTTCACGTCCTCGGCGGTGATGGCCCCGCGCTGGCGGCCGAGCCAGAGGCCGAGGAGGTACGTGGCGACGATCATGGTCGAGAACGCCTTCGTCGACGCGACGCCGATCTCCGGTCCGGCATGCATGTGGAGGACGCCGGTCGCCTCGCGCGCCAGCGCCGAGCCCACGACGTTGGTGATGGCGAGGATCGGGCAGCCCTTGAGCCGGGCCGCCTTGACGGCGCCGAGGGTGTCGGCGGTCTCGCCGGACTGAGAGATCGCGACCACCAGCGTCTCGGGGCCGACCAGCGCGTCGCGATAGCGGAACTCGCTGCCGAGGTCAACCTCGGCCGGGATGCCGGCGAGCCGCTCCATCATCGAGCGGCCCAGCATCGCGGCGTGGAACGCCGTACCGCAGGCGACCAGGACCACCCGCTGGATGGCGCGCACCGCGTCGGGGGCGAGGTTCACGTCGGGCAGGACCACGTTGCCGGTCTCGGGCGCGATCCGGCCGCGGAAGGTGTCGGTGATGGCCCGCGGCTGCTCGTGCATCTCCTTGAGCATGAAGTGCCGATAGCCGCCCTTCTCGGCCATGATCGGATCCCACAGGATGCGGACCGCGGCGCGCCGGACCGGCTCGCCGTCGAGCGTCGACAGCTCGACCGAGTCGGCGGTGACGACGGCCACCTCGTCGTCCTCGAGCACCACCACGTCGCGCGTGTGGGCGAGGATCGCCGGAATGTCGGACGCCACGAACATCTCACCCTGGCCGAGGCCCACGACGACGCTGCCGGCGCCCTGCTTCGCGGCGATCAGGCGGTCGGGCGCGGCCGTCGAGACGACGCCGATCGCGTACGACCCGGTCACTTCCTTCAAGGCCTTTTTCACCGCCCGATCGAGCCGGCCGGTGGTCTTGAGGTGATGCTCGATGAGGTGGGCGAGCACTTCGGTGTCGGTCTGCGACTTGAACCGGTGCCCTTCGGCGAGGAGGCGGTCCTTGATCTCGAGATAGTTCTCGATGATCCCGTTGTGGACGACCACCAGCGTGCCGTCGCAGTCGGTGTGGGGGTGGGCGTTGTCCTCCGAGGGACGGCCATGAGTGGCCCAGCGGGTATGGCCGATGCCGAGCGCGCCGGTCAGCGGCTTCTCGCTCAGCACGCCCTCGAGCATCTTGATGCGGCCGGGGGCGCGCCGGACGTGCAGCGTGCCCTGGTTGAGCACCGCCACGCCCGCGGAGTCGTAGCCGCGATACTCGAGCCGCTTCAGTCCCTCGACGATGATGCTGACCGCGCTCTTGTCACCGACGTAGCCGACGATTCCACACATGGTGCTAGCCTCGCGACTCCTCGTGTTTCCGGGTCTTGCGCGCCGCCCACCCTTCCTTGACGACCTGAGAGGCCCGCCCCACCGCCAGGGCGCCGGGCGGCACGTCCTTCGTGATCGTCGAGCCCGCGCCGATGTAGGCGCCCTCGCCGACGGTGATCGGCGCCACCAGGCTCGTGTTGGTTCCGATGAACGCGTGGTCGGCGATCTTCGTCTCGTGCTTGTGGACGCCGTCGTAGTTGCAGGTGATGGTCCCGGCGCCGACGTTGACGCCCTCGCCCACCGTGGCGTCGCCGACGTAGGAGAGATGCGGCACCTTCGAGCCCCGCCCGATCTTCGATTTCTTCAGCTCGACGAAGTTGCCGATCTTGGCCTTCGGCCCCACGTGGGCCAGCGGCCGCAGGTGGCAGAACGGGCCGAGGATGGCGGCGTCCTCGATGATCGATTCGCGCAGGACGCAGTACGGCAGGAGCGTCACGCGATCGCCGATCGTGCAGGCGCTCACGTGGTTGCCGGCGCCGACGACGCACTCGCTCCCGATCGCCGACTGCCCCTCGATGACGACGTTGGGATAGATCGTGGTGTCCGCCCCGATGGTGACCGTATCCTCGATGTAGGTGCTGGCCGGATCGAGGATGGTGACGCCGCCCTCCATGAGCCGATCGAGGATGCGGCGCCGCTGGATCGCGGAGACCGCCGCGAGCTGCTTTCGGTCGTTGACGCCGGAGGCCTCGGTAGTATCGGACACCACGACCGCGTCCACGCGGGCCCCGGCGCGCGACAGCACGCCGATCACGTCCGTCAGGTAGTACTCGCCCTGATCGTTATCGGCGCGAACTTTGCCGAGAGCCGACCACAGGCGCCCGGCGGCGAAGCAGTACACCGAGGTGTTGATCTCGGCGATCTTCTTCTCGGCATCGCTC
>Ga0134127_10002516_pt1 | contig 13196 bp, 10 predicted proteins | sample KB31753_FD_96459 | JGI IMG/M metagenome (GOLD analysis project Ga0134127, IMG submission 96459) | Terrestrial soil microbial communities with excess Nitrogen fertilizer from Kellogg Biological Station, Michigan, USA - KB3-175-3 | ecosystem: Environmental > Terrestrial > Soil > Unclassified ...
CGCACGGGCCGGCGATGACGAGCAGCTCCGGGCCGCCGACGCGGGCGTTGCCGATCGCGAACCGGTTCACGCGCGCCTCGCTTCGGCCGACACCTTCGGAGGCTCCGCCGACGCAGGCTCGAAATCATTGTTCCCGAGCCGCGCCAAGCGGCGGTCGAGCGCGGCACGCACGAAGTCGCGGAACAGCGGGTGCGGATCGTGCGGCCGGCTCCGAAGCTCGGGGTGGAACTGCACCGCCAGGAACCACGGGTGGTCCGGCAGCTCCACGATCTCCACCAGCTCGCGACCTACACACTTGCCCGACATGACCAGCCCACGCGAGGTGAGCTGCTGCGCGTAGCGGTTGTTCAACTCGTAGCGATGGCGGTGGCGCTCGTTCACCTCGGGCGCGGCGTAGGCGCGCGCGGCGAGGCTGCCCTCGCGCAGCGCACACTTGTAGGCGCCGAGCCGCATCGTGCCGCCCTTCTCGGTGACCGTGGTCTGGTCCGCCAGCAGGTCGATCACCTTGTGCTCGCTCGCGACGTCGAACTCGCTCGAGTTCGCGTCCGCCCAGCCCACGACGTGGCGCGCGAACTCGATCGTCGCCACCTGCATGCCGAGGCAGATGCCGAAGTAGGGCACGCTCTTCTCGCGCGCGTAGCGCACGGCAGCGATCTTGCCCTCGATGCCGCGCTCGCCGAAGCCGCCGGGCACGAGGATGCCGTCCACGTCGGCGAGCAGCTTGTCCGCCCCGCGCGCCTCCACGTCCGTGCTCTCCACCCAGCGCAGGGCCACCTTCGCCTTGTTCGCCGCGCCGGCGTGGACGAACGCCTCGATGATGCTCTTGTACGCGTCACGCACGTGCGTGTACTTGCCGACGACGGCGATCTCGCACTGCTTCTCGGGGCGCGTGACGCGGCGCACGAACTCGGTCCACTTGCCGAGGTCCGGCGGCTGCACGCTCTTGTCCGGCAGGCCGAGCATGCTCACGACCAGATCGTCGAGCCCGCCGTCGTGGAACACGCCGGGGACCTCGTAGATGGAGCCCACGTCCGTGGCCGCGATCACCGCCTCGGTCGGGACGTTGCAGAAGAGCGCGATCTTCTCTCGCACATCGGACGTGAGCGGCGTCTCGCTGCGGCAAAGCAGAATATCCGCCTGGATACCGATCTCGCGCAGCTCCTTCACCGAGTGCTGCGTGGGCTTGGTCTTCACCTCGCCCGCGGCCTTGATGAACGGCACCAGCGTGACGTGCACGAACAGGACATCTTTGCGATGTTCCAGCTTCAACTGGCGCATCGCTTCCAAGAAGGGCAGTGACTCGATGTCGCCCACCGTGCCGCCGATCTCGACGATGTGCACGTCCGCCTGCGTCGTGAGCGAGAGCGAGTGGATGCGGCGCTTGATCTCGTCGGTGACGTGCGGGATCACCTGCACCGTGCGCCCGAGGTAATCGCCGCGGCGCTCGCGCGACAGGATCGAGTCGTAGATCTGGCCCGCGGTGACGTTGTGGCTGCGCGTGACACTCTGATGGATGAATCTTTCGTAGTGACCAAGATCCAGATCGGTCTCGGCGCCGTCGTCGGTGACGAAGACTTCGCCATGCTGGAACGGGCTCATCGTGCCCGGGTCGATGTTCAGGTAGGGATCGAGCTTTTGCGTCGTGACGCGGAAGCCGCGGGCCTTCAACAGCAGCCCCAGCGACGCCGCGGCGATTCCCTTGCCGAGCGACGACACCACGCCTCCGGTCACGACGACGATCTTGGCCATGGCACTATCTCCTTGAAGTGCGGCGCCCTGAACGCTACCTGAGCTTTCGAAAGCAGTGGAAATGTCTATTGCAACAGCCGGATTTCACGACACTTACGGCCTAGCCTGCTCTGACCACCTGCGGCCCGCGTCGCTCCAGGGCCGCGAGCTGTTCCGGCGTGTCGACGCCGGCGAACGGCCGCTCGCCGAGCACCACCTTGATGCGCACGCCGCGCTCGACCGCGCGCAACTGCTCGAGTCGCTCGGCGAGCTCCAACTTCCCCGGCGGCCACGATGCAAACTGTTGCAGCAGCTCGCGACGGAACGCGTACACACCCGCGTGGCGCAACGCCGGCCCGCCGCGCGACGCACCCGCGAGATCCGCGCGACTGAAATAGAGCGCGAAGCCCTGGTCGTCGAGCACGACTTTCACGACGTTCTCCGATGCCAGCGCCTCGAGATCGGGCTCGTGATGCGCGATCGTGCCCATCGTGATCGAGTCGTCCGCGCGCATCGTCTCGACGAGCCGCGTCACCGCGCCGGTCTCCAACTCGGGCTCGTCGCCCTGGAGGTTCAGGATGACCTGGGCCTGCGGCCGCTTCCTCGCCACTTCTGCGACACGATCGGTGCCGCTCGTGCACGTGGTCGATGTCATCTCCACCGCGGCGCCCCAGCTTCGCGCCGCGGAAGCGATGCGCTCGTCGTCGGTCGCCACCACGAGCTCGTCGATGCCGCGCGCGGCGCGTGCGCGTTCCCAGACGTGCTGGAGCATGGGCTTCCCCCACAGCACCGCGAGGGGCTTGCCCGGAAAGCGAGACGCGCCGTAGCGGGCGGGGATCACACCCAGTACGGCGCGGCGAGATTCAACGGTTCCCGTGGGCACGGGAGCACAATGTAGCACGAGGAACGCGGACGGGTCGAACCACGCGCGGGCGCGTCACTCGCGGTGCGCCGCGAGGCTCGCCGGCGCCGGCTCGGCGTCGCCGCCTGTGCTCGACGGCCTACCCCTTCAACTCCGCGATCATGTCCGCCACGTCCTTCGCGGACTTGTGCAGAGCGGCCTTGTCGGCGTCGGAGAGCTTCAGCTCGACGATCTTCTCCATGCCCTTGCCGCCGAGGATGATCGGGACACCGATGAACAGGTCGTGCAAGCCGTACTCGCCCTTCAACGACACCGAGCAGGGCACGAGTCGCTTCTGATCCAGGAGAATCGCTTCGACCATCTCCACCGCACTCATCGCCGGCGCGTAGTAGGCGCTCCCCGTCTTCAGCAGCTTCACGATCTCGGCGCCGCCGTCGCGCGTGCGCTGGACGATCTGCGCCAAGCGGTCGGGCGCGATCAGCTCTTCGACCGGGACGCCGCCCGCCACCGTGTACCGCGTCACCGGCACCATCGAGTCGCCGTGGCCGCCGAGCACCATGGCCTGGATGTCCGCGCCTGAGATGCCCAGTTCCATCGACAGGAACGCGCGGAACCGGGCGCTGTCGAGGATGCCGGCCATCCCGATCACGCGCTCGCGCGGGAGGCCGGATACATGGCCGAAGTACCAGGCCATGACGTCCAGAGGATTCGTGACCACGACCACGATCGCGTTCGGCGCGTGCTGCTTCACCGCCTCGGCGGCGGGCTTCACGATCTCGGCGTTGGCCTTCAGGAGATCCGAGCGCGACATGCCGGGCTTGCGCGGGAAGCCGGCCGTCATCACCACCACGTCGGAGCCCTTCACCGCGGAGAGGTCGGTCGCGCCCTTCATGTGCGGCCCCTTGTGCCAGAGCGGGGCGGCCTCTTCCATGTCGAGCGCCTTCCCCTGCGGCATGCCCTCCATCTCGGGGCGGTCGATCAGCGTCACGTCGGCGAGGCCTCGCTCGGCGATGAACAGCGCGGCGCTCGCACCCACGTTCCCGGCCCCGATCACGGCGACTTTGTTTTTCAAGATATTCCTCCGTCCGTCACTGAACGCGCGTCAGAACTGAAAGAAGTCACGAAAAAGCGCCGCTCCGGCCGGGGGGGCCGGAAGCGGCGCAGCGTGCGGCGCTGCTGATCTCAGTTGGTCTCGGCCGCCACCGGCACCACGTGCACGCGCTTGCCCGTGCGCCCGTAGCGCGAGAACTCCACCTTGCCGTCGACGAGCGCGAACAGCGTGTCGTCCTTGCCCTGGCCGACGTTGCGCCCCGGGAACACGACGGTGCCGCGCTGGCGCACGAGGATGCTGCCGGCGAGCACGCGCTCGCCGCCGAACTTCTTCACGCCGAGCCGCTTCGCATTCGAGTCGCGGCCGTTCTTGGTCGAGGACTGGCCTTTTTTGTGCGCCATGGCTGCGTTACCCCTTGATCGCGGTCACGCGGATGCGCGTGAGCTCGTCGCGATGACCGCGCCGGCGGCGATACTCGCGGCGGCGCTTGAACTTGAAGATCCGGAGCTTCTCGCCACGCCGGTGCTCGACGATCTCGGCCGAGACGATGGCGCCCTTCACGGTGGGCTGGCCCACGGAGATCTTGTCCCCGTCGCCGACCAGCAGCACGTGCTCGAACTTGAGGCTCGAGCCGGGCTCGCCCGCGAGCCGCGGGACGTCCAGGACCTCGTCCGGCGTGACCTTCGTCTGGACACCGGAGATGTGCACGATCGCGTACATGGATGACTCGACTCTCTTCGCGGGACTCCGTCCCGGAGCTTGACGATTGCGTTCAGGGGCCATTCCGGGGTACCCGGATAGGGCTCGCCCCCACGCCGGGCGGCCAGGGGGTGGAACAGGAAGCGGGATTTTCTATCATGTCCGGTGAATCAGTGTCAATCGCCTGTTGGGAAGCGACTTGGCCCAGTCCCCGGTCGCAGGCCGGCAGCTTCTATCCATAAGGAGGTCCCATGCCCATGCGCCGCATCATGCTCGCCGCGACCGCGTTCACGCTGTTCGCGCTGGCCTGTGCGCCCGGGGGCCACGAACCCGGTCCTGCCGCGGCGGCCCCGCCGCCCGGATCGTCCGCTCCCGCGGCCGCCCGGTCGGTCCCGATCTCGCACCCGCCCGATCTCCAGGCGGCGCTCTGCGCACCGATCCTGATCGAGCCCGACCTGGGCTTCGGCACGAACGTGGTCATGCGCCGGCTCCCGGACACCGGCGACATGGACGACCTGCGCGGGGTGAACGGGCTGCGCCAGATCGTGATCGCGCTGCCCGAGTGGCCGGCCGACTACTCCGCGCTCGCGCCGCTCCAGCAGGCCATCCTGCCGGACGGCGCCGAATTGGTGGTGCTGCTGCCCGGCTGGCCGCCGAGTCGTGCGGCGCTCGACGCGTGGAACCTGATCGGCGGCAGCCTGCGCTTGATCCTGGTCGTGAGCGGGCCGCCCGCGGACCGCGCATTGATCAGCGAGCTGAACCGCGTTCGCAGCCTCGAGCGCGTGATCGCGCAGATGGAGCATCCGGACCGCTCTGGCTTCGAGCGGCTGCAGCGCCCGTTGTCATTCCGCGTGGTTCGCGACTAGCGGTACGGGGCTTCAAGCGCTTGAAGGCGGCGCGGACAGCCGGCAGCGCCTGCACATGCCGCCCGTGCTCCCGGACGACGACAGCACGGCCGCGCCGCCGGCCGCGAAGCACTGACGCGAGCAGCCGCCGTGCGCTAGGCGCGCGTGTACTTCCACAGGGCGCGGCCGAACATGCACAGGCCGACGCCCCAGGGCAGTGCGCCCGCGGCGAAGAGCCAGGGGTACTCGGGCGCGCGCAGCGCCCAGGCGAAGATCAGCGTGCCGACCACGGCGAGCAGCGCGGCGCTCACCATGGTGCTCACCGTGCGTTCGCGGAGTTCGGTCTCGTTCAACCGCTTCGACTTCTGCTCAATACCCGGCGCGGTGTCGCGTCTCATGCGTGGCGACAAACGGGCCTCCCTGGGCGGGGGCTCCCGATCGGTCGACGGAGGGGATCGAGCCCAGGCAGGGGGATGGCCGGGCGGGTACTGCCGGGCCGGAGGATGAAGGGGCCCGCGGCCTGTGCGCAACAGGTTTCTCCGCGTTTCCTCCCGGGGCGGGGTCAAGCAGCACTCAAGCGCCCAGGTGGACCCTCCGAGGGGTCGCGATAGCCGCCGAACGGCGGCCGGATCGCCTTCGCTCGCAGAGGAGGTCCCCGTGTCCCGCAGAGGTGCCGCAGTCGCCGCCACCGCGTTGTGCATGCTCGCCATCGTGATCGCGCGTGCACGCGCCGCCACACCCGAGAGCGTGAACCTGACGCCGTCCTCCCCCACCACTGCGTTCACCACATCGCTCATCGGCGGCGTCGGGCTCGATGGCTCGAACTGCCAGGAGGATGTGAGTTGCGACACGGTGGGTGTGGTGCTCCAGCCCGGCGACTACTCCGGGAAGAATCTCCGCATCGCGATCGACTGGCTCGTGCCTGCGGACGACTTCGATGTGTACATGTTCCGCGACGGTCTCGGTGGTCCGGCCGTGGGCGCCGGGAACGGCCCCGCGCCATCGACACACGAGGAACTCACGGTGTCGATCGACGGCGTGATCGCGACCGCTCGCCGCTACGTGCTGCACGTGGTGGCATCGACCGCGGCCCCCGAGCAGGTACACGGCACGCTGTCGTTCGTGGCGCCGCCGCCGCTGCGCCATGCGCTCGACGCAGCGGCCGACGTACGCTTCAGCCCGAACGTCACCGTCGTCGCGCCCGGCGCGCCGCGTGATTGCGAACCGAGCCTGCGGGTGGATGTTCGCGGGAACACCTACGTGGGCGGCATCCGCGGCGTGCCGGCGGGCGTGGACCTGTGGCGGTTCGACCTCGACCCCTCGAGCCCGACGTACGACCCGCAGCTGCGCTCGCCCGTCTACCTCGGCCAGCCCGATGCGTTCGCGCCTGAGGACACGGTCGGCGGCCGCGACGGCGGCGGCGACATCGACATCGCCGTTTCTTTTCCCAACGGCGCCGCCGTTCCGGCGCTGACCATCGTCAGCCTCGCGGCCGCGAACATCTCGTCCGCGGTCTCGGCCGACCGCGGCGACCACTTCGCGCTGTCGCCCGCGGTCGCCGACGTCCCTGCCGACGACCGGCAGTGGATCGAGGCGCAGGGCGACTCGCTCGTCTACCAGATGTACCGCGCTCCCATCCCCGCGACCGGGCTGTGGGTGCAGAAGTCGCTGGACCACGGCGTGTCCTGGGGGGCTCCCTCGCTGGTGAGTCCCACCGGGACGTCGCCGGGCTACATCGACGTGGACCACGCCGACGGCACGGTCTACGTGGCGCACACGTCGAGCAGCGCGCTGTTCGTGTCGCGCTCGACGGACGGCGGCACGACGTGGTCCACGGCCACCGTGGATAACTCGACCGCGCACGGCAGCCTGTTCGACCCGGTGAAGGTGGGCGAAGACGGCACCGTGTACGTGGCGTGGAGCGACGAGCACAACGTCTACATCGCGCACTCCATCGACCGCGGCCTGCACTGGAGCCCGCCGGTGCGCGTGAACGGTGCCGAGAGCCAGGTGGCGCTGTTCCCGTGGCTCGAGGCCGGAAGCGCGAACCGCGTCGCACTGGTGTGGTACGGCACGTCGCACGTGAGCAACGACGACGGCGCGGACTGGCGCGTGCACTCGGCGATCACGCTCGACGCGACCGCGACCGACCCGCACTTCCACCGCGCCGAGGTCACGGACCACGTCGTGCACTCGAGCAACATCTCGCTCGGCGGGCTGGGTGTGGACACGCCGCTGACCCCGCAGCCGAACCGCAACCTGTGCGATTACTTTCAGGTCGCGATCGATCCGTTGGGCGCCTGCGTCGTGGCGTTCACCGACGATCACAACGACTTCGATGGGCACACGTACCTCGCCCGCCAGCTCGCGGGGCCGTCGCTCTACGGCGCGGCCAACGCTGGCACCGGCGTGCTCACGCCGGTAGACCCACTGCCACCGCCCACGCCCGACCCGGCGGCCCCAGAGTTGGCGGACTTCCTCCACGACGCCACGGGCTCGAGCCTGCAGCCCGTCCCCTCGGACAACCCGTTCGATCTGCTCTCCGTGGACTACCGCTGCGAGGTGCAGGGCGCCGCGCCGCTGATCGAGGTGCGGTTCCGGGTCAGCGATCTCTCGGTGACGCCGGCGAACGCGTTCTGGCGCGCCTACTTCACGGCGAATGCTCCGGCCGGCGCATACGAGCGCGGCGAGATGTTCTACGTCGAAGCGTCCACCGATGCCTCGGCAACTCCATCGTTCCGCTTCGGCAGCGTCGTGCGCGCGCACAACGGCTCGTACACGCTCACGCCGCTCGGCGCCGCCACGGGCGGCCAGATCCTGGGCGCGACCGACGAGGTGGTCGCGCGGCTGGCGTTGGGCACGCTCAACGCGTTCGTCACCGGCGCCGCCGTGGGCCCGGGCAGCCGGCTGGTGGGGCTCAAGGCCAACACCGGCACGTCGGGCGCGGTCGCGGCGCGCGACATCGTCCGCGGCGGCGGCACGTTCGACATCTGCGCCGAACTGGCCGGCGTGACGCCGGTCGCCGCGGGAACGCTCGAGCTGGGACGCCCGCGGCCGAACCCTGCGAGCGGACGCGTGGCACTCGACGTGACGCTCGACCGAAGCGAGTGGGTGGAGCTGGGCGTGTTCGACGCCGGCGGCCGCCGCGTGCGGACGGTGCACGCCGGCGTGCTGCCCGCCGGCACCACGCGGCTCGTCTGGGATGGCCGCAGCGACGGCGGGCGACTGGCGCCCGCGGGCGCCTACTGGATGCGCGCGCTGGCCGGAGGCGCGTCGCAGCGGCAGCGCATGATCCTCGTGCGCTGAACAGAGTGGATGGCGGCTCGGGCAGTCCCCCTCCCGGCCGTCCGAGCGCGGTGGGTCCGTATGACCCGCCGCGCTCACGATTTTTAGCGGCCGTGAGCTTCGCTCACGTCCCGGGTACCGAACCCACCACCTGCTTCGTCAAATCCTGTTTCTTGTCGTTCAGGATGCGCATGTCGCCGCGCTTCAACTGCGGGTCGTCCTTCAGGTCCACCTGCAGCCGGAAGCGCTTCTCCAGCTCGGCGAACCGGCGCGCCTCGGCCTCGACCAAGTAGAGCGCCACGTCGGGCGCCACCTTCACCGTGATGCGCTTGTTGCCGCCCAACGCCGACACGCGCCGCATGGCACGCTCGAGCTTCATCAGCATGGTCTCGTTGCTCGGCACCTTGCCGAGTCCGCCGCAGGTCGGGCAGTCCTCGGTGTAGTAGTGGAGCAGCGACGAACGCTCGCGCTGGCGCGTCATCTCCACCAGACCCAGCTCGCTCACGGCGAATGCCTTCGTGCGCGCGCGATCCTTCCTCAGCTCGGTTCGTAACGTGTCGAGGACGGCGCGCTTGTTGGACTCCGACTCCATGTCGATGAAGTCGACGACAATGATGCCGCCGATGTCGCGCAACCGGAGCTGCCGCGGCACCTCGACCGCGGCCTCCATGTTCGTGCGGAAGATCGTCTCCTCCTGGTTCTTCTTGCCGGTGAAGCGGCCGGTGTTCACGTCCACGGCCACGAGCGCCTCGGCGTGGTCGATGCAGATGTAACCGCCCTTTTTCAGCCACACCTTCCGCTCGAAGGTCTTTTCGATCTGGGGCTCGATGCCGAAGGCGTCGAAGATGGGATCATTGCCCTTGTAGTGCTTGACGCGGTCGGCCAGCTCGGGGCTCACGGCCTTCAGGTACTGCTCGATGTCCGCGAACGAGTCGACGTCGTCGATGAACACTTCCTCCACCTCCTCGGTGAAGAGGTCGCGGATCAGGCCCGCCGACATCTCCAGCTCGCGGTGGACGAGCGCGGGCGCGCGCGCGCCCGAGGACTTCTTTTCGATCTTCTGCCACATCCGCGCCAGGTGCTTGATGTCGGCGGCGTACTCGGCGTCGCCCTTGCCCTCGCCCACGGTGCGGGCGATGACGCCAACGTTCTTGGGCTTGAGGTCGGAAATGATCGCCTTGATGCGCTGGCGCTCTGGGCGCTCCTCGATGCGGCGGGAGACGCCGATGTGGTCCACGCCCGGCATCAGCACGCAGAAGCGCCCGGGCAGGCTGATCTGCTGGGTCACCCGCGGGCCCTTGGTGCCGATCGACTCCTTCGTGATCTGGACCAGGATCTCCTGGCGCTTCTTCAAGTGGTCCTCGATCTTCGGTACCGGCGCGCGGCGACGGCGGCGGTGGTCGCCGGTGGCCTCGTCGGCGTCGGACAGATCCTCGAGCTGGCTCAGCGACTCGGCCAGGTCCGAGGCGTGCAGGAACCCGGTCTTCGGCAGGCCCATGTCCACGAACGCCGACTGCATGCCCGGCAGCACGGCGTTCACGCGCGCCTTGTAGATGTCGCCCACGTTCCGCCGCTGCTCGGCGCGTTCCACGAACAGCTCGGCCAGCTCGTCGTTCTCGAGGATCGCGACGCGGGTCTCGTACGAGTCCGCGTTGATGATGATGCGCTGCTTCACGGCCGTCCTTTCGAACGCGCCTCCGGCAAAGCCCTATCGTGGTGTCAGCAGGCGCAGCGGGTCCCACCGCTCGCCACCCCGCTCCGCCCACAGCGCCGTGCGTTCCACGTCCACGGTGCGCGGGTCGGCCTCGGGGACCAGCAGCCCGATGAGGTCGTCGGGCCGGGCTGCAGCGCGCAACGTGAAGCGCAGGTGCAGGTCCAGCACCGCCGGGGCCTCTTCGAGGCTGGCGTGCAATGCCACGATCGAAGGCTTGGCGTCGAATTCGCGTGCCTTGTCTTCGCTCACGCGCCGCACGAGCACCACGTCACGCGCCAGCAGGCTCGTGACCCGGTCGTGCAGCTCCGAGCGCAGGGCACCGGGAACGATCCCGGCCTCGGCGAGGTAGCTCACCGGGAACCGCATCCGGTAGCTCGCGCCCTCCAGCTGGCTCATGAGCGATGGCGTCTTGTAGAGGATGGGCCGAAAGCCCGTGACCGCGAGACCGTCCGGCAGCACGGCGTTCAACCTCTCGGCGAGGTCCACGCCCGGCGGCCGGGACAGCTCCAGGTCGAACACTTCAGCCCGGGAGCGAAATCCCAGAGGCAACGGCGGCCCGAACGACATCTTGATGTGCGGGTGATGCCCCTGGGTGAAAGCGAGCGGCAACCCGGAGCGGCGCAAAGCCCGCTCCCAGGTGCGCATGAGGTCGAGGTGCGAGAGAAAGCGCATGGTGGCGCCCTTCGCGAACTCGATCCGGAACCGCGTGCTGGTGGCCACGCCGCCCGCGGTCGCGGACGCGCCGTTCGAGGGCCGTGGTGCCCTGTGGGCACGGGCCCGACGGCCGTACGCCGGCGCCGGAAGCGTGGCGAGGACCTGCTCCAGGTCCAGGCTCGCGTGGGGCTGCTTCACCCACGGACGCTGATTGCAGTCCACGACGCCGCAGGCGAAGCACACGTCTTCCAGCCGGCAGTCGTCGAGGATCGCGGCCTCATCGGCGCGACGCTTGTCGCGGACGAGGAACTTCTTGGTCACCGGGGACTGCACCACGTCCCACGGCTGCTCCAGATCGTGATCGCGCTCGATGAGGTAGCGCTCCGGGTCGATGCCATGGCTCGCGAACACGTCGAGCCAGGTGGCGAAGCGCAGGTGCTCGCTCCAGGCGTCGAACCGGCAGCCGCGGCGATAGGCGTCCTCGATCGTGGCGCCCAGCCTGCGGTCGCCGCGCGTGAACACGCCCTCGAGCAGGCTCGTCTCCGCGTCGCGGTACTTGAGCGTGATCGGCTTAGCCCTAGCCGCCTCGCGCAACACGCCGAGCCGGCGGTTCAGCTCCGTCGTGCTCACCTGCGCCGCCCACGCGAACGGCGTGTGCGGCTTGGGCACGTGCGGCGACACGCTCACGGTGATGCGGAAGCCACGGTTGCCCGCTTCGCGCGCGGCCTGCCACGCCTTGTGGCCGAGGTCCAGGATCGCGCGCAGGTCTTCGTCGGTCTCGCTCGGCAGGCCGCACATGAAGTAGAGCTTGGCGCCGGTGTAGCCCTCGCGCGCCGCGGTCGCGACCGAGGCGAGCAACTCGGCCTCGGTGTGGTTCTTGTTGATGACGTCGCGCATGCGCTGGCTGCCGGCCTCGGGCGCGAGCGTGATCGTGCCCTTTTTCTGAGCCGCAATTCGGCGCGCCACGTCCACGGGAACGTTGTCGGGCCGGGTCGACGGCAGTGAGAGCTGCACGCGCGTCGGGCACAGGAGATCGGCGAGCGTGTTCACCTGCTCCACGATCTGCGTGTGGTCCGTGGTCGAGAGCGAGATGAGCGACACCTCCTCGAGCCCGGTGCCCCGCAGGCCGCGCAGCACCTCGCCCACCACCTGGTTCGCCGGCTTCTCGCGCACCGGGCGGTTGATCATGCCCGCCTGGCAGAAGCGGCAACCGCGTGTGCAGCCACGCATCACCTCCACCGAGAGCCGGTCGTGCGTGATCTCGCCGACCGGCACGAGCGGCATCGGCGGGTAGTACTCCTGCTTGAGCTCTTTCACGTACGCCGACCACACGCGCTCGGGGAAGCCCGGCCGCGCGCGCGGCACGAGCCACCCCTCGCGGGTCTCGACCGTGTCGTAGCCGGACGGCACGTAGGTGCCCGGCACGTGGGCGAGCCGGCGGAGCAGCGTCGGCCGCGACCAGCGCTCGCGTTTGCCCACCTTCACCAGCTCCACGACGCGGTGGATCACCTCTTCCCCGTCGCCGATCACGAACGCGTCGATGAACTCGGCCATGGGCTCGGGGCTGAACGCCTGCGCGCCGCCGGCGATCACCAGCGGGTGGCGCTCATCGCGCTCCACCGTGCGCAGCGGCATCCCGGCCAGCTCCAGCATCATGAGCACGTTCGTGTACTGGAGCTCGTACTGGAGCGAGAAGCCCAGCATGTCGAACTCGCCCGCGGGCGTGTGCGAGTCCAACGAGAACAGCGGGATCCGGAGCCGGCGCATCTCCGCCTCGGCATCGGGCCACGGCGCGAACGCCAGCTCGCACGCGGCATCCGGCCGGCCGTTCACGACGTGGTGGAGGATGCGGATCCCCAGGTTCGAGAGCCCGATCTCGTAGGCGTCCGGGAACGCGATCAGCACGCGCACGTCGACGGCGTCGAGCGGCTTCGGCGCATCGCCCAGCGCGCTGCCCAGGTAGCGATTGGGCTTCGAGACGCGCGGCAGCAGCTGGTGCTCGATGAGCTCTTTGACCGGGACCGTGACCGTCATCGGACCGTGGGAGACTCCGGGGCAGCGGGACCGCGGCGGATTCGAACCGACGCGAGGGCCGGCGGGGCCACCGCGGGTCACCCGTGATCAGCGCGGGTAACGATCGGGGGACACCCGAGGAAGGGCCGTTCCCGGGGCCCTCCTCACCTGCCGGATGGCCGCTGACGGTAGCACGCCGAGCGCTGGCCGCGCCACCCACGGAAAGTCCGCAAATCATTGCGGGAGATGCGGTCAGGGGCTTCGGGCGCGGCAGGGCCGGTCCGCAAGGGTGTGTCCTGGAAGAGACGTTGCCGTGTCCCTGCGCCCACGGTGCGCGGTGCGCGC
>Ga0134127_10002517_pt1 | contig 13195 bp, 21 predicted proteins | sample KB31753_FD_96459 | JGI IMG/M metagenome (GOLD analysis project Ga0134127, IMG submission 96459) | Terrestrial soil microbial communities with excess Nitrogen fertilizer from Kellogg Biological Station, Michigan, USA - KB3-175-3 | ecosystem: Environmental > Terrestrial > Soil > Unclassified ...
CAACAAAACGTTTGCCAAGCTGTGCTTAAATTTAGAATACGGCATAACTAGTTCCTGTTTGTGAACAGCAACGGAGTTACGGATTCTTGTTAACATGTCTGAAATTGGGTCAGTATACATATATTCAATAATTGATTAACTGATTAAATGATTTTGTGATTTAAATCTTGTGCAATCAATTAATCATTTAGTCTTGTTCATTGATACTACCAGGAAGCTTTGGTGATTCCAGGAATTTCCCCTTTACTAGCGAGTTCTCGGAAGCAGATGCGGCAAAGATCGAAGTCTCTCATGTAACCGGCTTTGCGGCCACACTTAAAGCAGCGCCGTATGATTCGGCTCGAGTATTTGGCTTTAGTCAAGCTGCGCTTGGCTTTTGCAATAAGAGATTTCTTTGCCATATGTGGGAGTTAATTAATCTTTTCTAAAAGGGAAGTGATAAGCGGTTAGTAAGGCAAGAGCTGGTGCATCTTTACCGGCATTAGTGACAATGGAGACCTCCATGCCGAAAGCGTGGTCAATTGCTTCTGTTGAAATTTCTGGAAATACCAAATGTTCTTTAAGGCCCAAGTGGTAATTGCCGCGGCCGTCGAATCCTTTTGCGGAAGCACCGTGGAAATCTTTGACGCGAGGCAGAGCTACATTAATGAGCTTGTCCAAGAAGCTGTACATTTTTTCGCCGCGCAAGGTCACTGACAGTCCGACAACCTGGCCTTCGCGAATTTTGAATCCGGCAATGGACTTGCGAGCCTTGTTGCTCACGGGGTGCTGGCCGGTAATTTTGGCCACGTCGACAGCAATCGCATCAACCACTTTCTGATCTTTCAAAAATTTGCCGAGACCGACATTAACCACAACCTTCTGGATCTTCGGGACTTGCATAACATTCTTGAAATTGAAGTCCTTGGCCAGGGCCGGGGCAATCGTCTTATTATATTGTTCTCGTAATCTTTCCATAATCGTAAATTAAACTGCTTTGCCGCTTTTGCGGGCGATGCGAACTTTACTGCCATCTTCCATAATATTGAAACCGACTCGGGATGACTTGCCGGAATTGCTATCCATCAACATGACGTTGCTCAAATGAACCGAAGCGGCGAAAGTGACTTTCTGTCCCGGCTTGCCGGCTTGGCGGCTCTTTTCAAAACGGGTATGGATGTTGACGTTCTCAATAACCACACGGTTAGCCGCAGGCAAAACCCGCAAGACTTTTCCGGTCTTGCCGCGATCTTTACCAGCCAACACTTTGACGGTGTCGCCTTTCTTAATTTTGAGCTTGATCTTTTTCATAATCGTCAGTTGATAGTTAAATAACTTCTGGGGCTAATGAAATAATCTTGTTGAATCCTTTGTCGCGCAACTCTCTCGGAATGGGGCCAAAAATGCGGGTGCCTTTCGGTTCGTTGTTTTCCTTGTTGACCAGTACGCAGGCGTTCTCGTCGAAGCGGATGTAAGAACCGTCTTTGCGGCGCTGTTCTTTGCGCAAGCGGACAATCACCACATGAACTTTGTCCCCTTTTTTGACTTGGCCGTTAGGATCGGCTTTGCGAACAGAACCGGCCACAACATCGCCAATAGTAGCAAAGCGGCGAGCGTTCTTGCCGTTAACCGAGAACACGTTGATGAGCTTAGCTCCCGTGTTATCGCAAACTTTTAAATAAGATCGTACTTGGATCATAAAATTAGGCTTTGCCTATTACAGTAAATGACTTATCCTTGCTCATTGGTCGAATTGATTCAATAACCACTTTGTCGCCGGTATGATACTGTCCGGTTTCATCGTGGGCCTTGTAGCGCTTCGAAACAGTGTAAGTCTTGTGGTACTTAGCATGGCGCTTCTTATGAGAGACTTGAACCACAACCGTTTTCTGCATCTTGTCAGAAACTACGGTGCCGACCAATCGCTGTTTTTTAGATTGCTGTTCCATATATTCAATAATTGATTAAATGATTTGAGATTAACTGATTTTAAAATCTTGTGCAATCAATTAATCATTTAGTCATTTAATTGTTTAAGTGAGTAAGTAAGCGGGCGATATCTCTTCGCAATTGAGAAACCTTATGGTTCTTTTCGCCGGTAGAAACTTTCAACTTTAAACGAAGGTCCAAAAGCTGCTTGCGTAAGTCCGCAAGTTCCTTGACTGTATCTTCTTTGGATTTAGCTGCAACTTCTTTGTACTTCATAAAATTAAATGTGATCCTTCACTAAGAATTTAGTCTTGACCGGAAGTTTGTGGCTGGCCAAACGCATGGCTTCTTTAGCCTGTGCTACGGTTACGCCGTCCATTTCAAACAATATGCGTCCCTTTTTCACCACCGCGACGAATCCGGTTACCGCACCTTTACCGCCACCCAACGAAGATTCGTTGCCGTGGTTGGTAATCGGCTTGTCCGGAAACACGCGAATCCAAATTTTGCCGCCGCGCTGTACATATCGGGTCATGGCGCGTCGCGCTGCTTCAATTTGGCGAGCAGTCACCCAGGACGATTCCTGCGCCTTCAATGCGAACTGACCAAAGGAAATATCATTTCCTGAAGTCGATTGACCGTAGGTGCGACCCCGGTGGTGCTTGCGATGTTTTACTTTCTTAGGGATTAACATAAATAGAAATAGATAGAATTATTTTTCGAAAACGTCGCCTTTATAAATCCAGACTTTGATACCAATAGTGCCGTAAGTAGTAAATGCCGTACTGCGGGCGAAATCGATATTAGCGCGAAGGGTGTGCAGCGGAATTTTGCCCGAAGACAAATGCTCGCTGCGCGCAATTTCTGCGCCGTTCAATCGGCCGCCAATAGCAACTTTTACGCCTTTGGCGCCAGCTTGCATAACCTGCTCGAGCGTCTGCTTCATCAATCTACGGAAAGCCACGCGCTTCTCGATGCTTTCGGCAATTTGGTTGGCAATGACCTGGGCGTGCATGTTAATGTCGCGCACTTCTTCAATATTGATCTTGAGCTCGGACTTGATGCCGAGTTTCTGCTTAACGCGCTTCTTCAATTCTTCAATACCCGCGCCGCCCTTGCCAATAATCAATCCCGGCTTGGTGGTGCGAATAGAAACAGTGATAGTACCGTCGTTTAAGCGTTCAATATCAATACGAGAAAGTCCGGCGCGCTTTAAATGCTTTTCCAAATATTCCCTAATCTTAACATCTTCGGCCAAAAGGCCGCGGAAGTTGCTCTTTGAAAACCACTTGGATTTCCAGGTTTCGGTAATATTGAGCCGTAATGAAGTTGGATTGATCTTATGTCCCATAGTTTGATCGTTTATCGTTTGTCGGCGTCGCAGCTCGTATCGTTAACCGTTTAACGTTTACCGTAACAAGCAGCGATGCCGATAACCCAATTACTTACTTTGCGGTCTGCGCTTTTGCGTTATTGTCTGTTCCTTAACTTCTTCACTGGTCTTAATAGGATCTTGCTTAGCTTTTGTAACTTTCGATTCCAGCTTGGTGTCAATGAATGTGTCCGGTGTACCGATACTGGCTTTTGGCTTAGCTGCTTTTACTGCCGATTTAATGATACCAGCTTTCTTCTTGGATGATTTCTTTTCTTCTAAAACTAAATCGATGTGTGAAGACTTTCTGCGAATGACGAAGGCGGCACCGCGAGCGCGTGGGAAATAGCGGCTCATGGTCTGACCCATGTTACAGGTAATGCTCTTAATATACAAATCGTCAGGTTTGATGGAAAAATTATTCTCGGCATTGGCGACCGCAGATTTCAAAAGTTTGATTAAAATCGGTGCGCCTTTCTTGTTGGTAAATTGGAGCTGGACAATTGCTTGAGCAACCGGCATGCGCTTAATAAGGTTTGTGACCAAGCGCAACTTTCTCGGGGCAATCCGAACAGCGTTCGCGGAAGCGACCACAGTTCGAGGCGTATTCGGTTTTTCAGTTGCTTTTGCCATATGAGAAGTTAAATGTTTATAAAGTTTATAGTGTTATAAAGTTTTCTACTTGATGAACTTTCAACTTTATAACTTTCTACTTATTTTGCGGGAGCGGCTGGGGCCTTAGCGGCAGCCATGGTTGCTTTATCTGAGGCAACCGCAGCGGCAGCTTGCTCTTTAGCCATTTTACCGCCGTGTCGGTTAAACTTGCGGGTTAAAGAAAATTCACCAAGCTTATGCCCGACCATGTTTTCCGTGCAAGGCACAGCAACGTGCTGGCGGCCGTTATGCACCAAAAAAGTCATACCAACCATTTCCGGCGTGATTGCCGAAGAACGCGACCAGGTTTTAATCTGATCACCTTGTTTGGCCTTAGCTACTTTTGCAAGCAGCTTCGGATCTGTAAACGGACCTTTTTTTAGAGATCGTGACATAGGATAGGAGTTAAAAGTTTATAACGTTTGTAAAGTTGAAAGTTTGGGGAACATTATGAACCTTTAACTTTATGAACATTCTACTAATATTTACTTCTTAGGACGACGCTTGATAATTAATGCGTTACTATACTTCTTCTTGGTTCGGGTCTTTACGCCCAATGCGTGCTTACCCCAAGGAGTTTTCGGATATTTCAAACCAATCGGGTTATGGCCTTCTCCACCACCATGAGGGTGATCAACCGGGTTCATAACTTTACCGCGAACTTGCGGACGCCAACCCATGTGGCGCATGCGTCCAGCTTTACCAATACGGACATTCATCCAATCGGCGTTAGCCAACTGGCCAACTGTTGCAGAACAAGTTTCGCGCACTTTGCGAATTTCACCTGAAGGCATTTTAAGTAAAGCGTAACCGGCTTCAACAGTTTGTAGGGTAATGGCACTGCCGGCACTGCGGGCAATCTTGCCGCCCTGGCCCGGAATCAATTCAACATCGTGAATAATTGTTCCAACCGGCATATCTTTCAGTTGCAAACGGTTGCCAGCAATGATTTCGGCGTTATCGGCATACAAAACATTATCGCCGACTTTTAAATTTTGAGGAGTTAAAATGTAGCGCTTGACGCCGTCTCGGTAAGAAACCAACGAAATAAAAGCGGTGCGCGTCGGATCGTATTCCACGCTTTCAATTTTGCCCGGGATGCCTTTGCGATCCATGCGGGAAAAATCAACAGTGCGAATTTTTTTGCGGGCGCCGCCGCCTTGATGGCGAACAGTAATGACTCCGCGGTTGTTGCGGCCAGCTTGCTTGCGCTTGGATTTAACCAACGACTTCGGCGATTTTTTGAACTCGGACAAAACAGAGTAGTCAGTGACACTCATGATTCTTCGCCCGGCTGAAGTTGGTTTATAAAGCTTTACCATATAATTTGAGTTGAAAGTCTGAAAGTCATAAAATCTAAAGTGTTTTGCTTGCGACTTTCGACTTGAGACTTGCGACTAGCGCGAAGCGCTATTCGGTAGTTTCTCCAAAGCTAATTTTCTTGCTGTCTTTGGTTACGGTGATAATGGCTTTCTTATAATCTGATAGTTTACCTACGCCTCTGCCGTAGCGGCGGCTCTTGCCTTCCATGCGCACCATGTTGATGAAAGCCACTTTGACGCCGTACTGCTTTTCAATTTCTTTGCGGATGGTGACTTTGTTGGCGCTCATTGGCACAACAAACACGTACTTGTTTTGCGCGGCCAAGTGCTGAGCTTTTTCCGAAACTCTCGGCAACAATAACAAACCATGGGTTGTTGGGACAACCTTGGTCAATACGGATGCTTCGGTTTTGTTATCAGATGCGGCCATATAAAAGTGTAAAGTTTAAAGTGAAAAATTGAAAGTTATGGTTTGCTTCGCAATCTATAGATGCTTTGCGAAGCAAGTCTTCATTATTTTTGATCCCTTAAGTAAGTCTTTTCTATTACTGGCAAACTGTCTTTGGTAATCATGACACTGTCGGCTTTCATGACATCGAGAATATTGAGACTGGTGGCAAACGCCGGAGTGATTGCTTGAATATTGCGGGAAGCGCGAGCCAAACTTTCGTCTTGTTTCGCGAGGACAAACAACTGCTTTTTGCCGAAGTCTTTGATCTTCTTGGCAAAGGCTTGATGAATCGCGATAAAAGCTTTGGTCTTTACTGCTTCGAGTTTGATGGAATCAATAACAATTAACTGGCCTTCTTTAGCCTTATCCGAAAGCGACATAAACAGAGCTTTGCGCTTGGCTTTTTTATTGATCTTTAAATCCCAGTTGCGTTCGCTTCGAGGACCTAAAGCCACGCCACCGTGGCGCCAAATTGGGCCGCGAGTGGATCCAGCACGGGCACGTCCTGTACCTTTTTGCTTCCAAGGCTTTTTACCGCCACCGGAAACTTCGCCGCGGGTTTTGGTGTGAGCCAAACCTTTGCGAGCGTTGGATTGCTGTACGCGCACGCTTTCAGCCATCAGGTGCAGAGATGGTTTCACTTCAAAGATTTTCGGATTGAGGTCAACCTCACCGACAGTCTCTGCTTTTTGATTGTAGACTGGTACCTTCATGTTCAATAATTGATTAAATGATTTGAGATTAACTGATTTTAAAATCTTGTGCAATCAGTTAATCATTTATTCATTTTACTTCTTCTTTTTATCTTCCTTTTCGGTAATAACCTTAACCAAAGGTTTCACTTTACCGGTAGATGTAATTCTAACTACGCCGTTTCGTGTACCCGGCACCGCGCCTTTGATTGCGATTAAACCGTTTGCGGCATCAACATCAACAACTTGAAGATTTTTTACTGTAACTGCTTGTGTTCCCATGTGGCCGGACATGCGCATACCTTTTCTGACGTGCTGTGGGAAACGTTGGCCAATAGAACCGACACTGCGAGGATGATCGTGACCGTGGGAGGCTGGAAAACCGTGGAAGCCATGGCGCTTCATAGCGCCGGCAAAACCGCGGCCTTTCATAATGCCAACGCAGTCAACCATTTCACCGATTTCAAAAATTCCGGCGTCAATTTTTTGACCGACTGTAAAAGCGCTTGCATCATCAACTCGAAATTCGGCAAACAAACCAAAATTGCCAAGATCCTTGCTATGGCCTTTCTTAGCTTTATTGACTCGCTTGCTGCCACCGACTGATGTAGAAACGCCGACCTGCACGGCATCGTACTTGTCTTTGCCGTCTTTGGTCTTGATTTGCGTCACAGTCATAACCGGCACTTTAACCATGGTCACCGGAATAACTTCTCCGGATTCCACAAAGTGCGAAGTCATATTCAACTTTTTGCCGACGATAAAATTCATAATGTATCGATACTAATATGCGAATTTTACTAATGATACTGATTCGATTCGTATAATTTGTACAATTAGTATATTGGAATCGATACCGCGAAGCGGAATAAAAAAATGCTGGCCTACTGGCCAACATACAAGAAACATCTATGCGATGCATCCAATATGATAGCAAGTAGTTATCACCCTGTGGGTGAACTTACCTACCGACTTGTTAACCCATCTTGATTTCGACGTCGACTCCAGCCGGCAAATTAAGGTTTGTCAGGGAATCGATAGTCTTTGGGGTTGGGTCCAAAATGTCGATCATGCGCTTATGAATGCGCATTTCGAACTGTTCTCGGCTGTCTTTATGCACAAAAGTGGAACGGTTCACCGTATATTTGGTGTTTTCCGTTGGAAGCGGCACTGGGCCCGAAACTTGGGCGCCAGTTCGTTTTGCGGTATCAACAATCTGCTTCGAGCTTTGGTCGATCAGTTTATGATCGTAAGCGCGAATCTTGATCCGAATTTTAGGCTTTACGGCTTCCTTTTCCATTGAATTGGTAAATTTGTGCTTATCTAAAAGGTTTTTGACGACCTTTCGGATTGACGTGGTTAATAACCACGGTTTTAAATAAGGCTAGTAAATAGTTGCTAGCCAATGGGTCAATTTTATAGGATTTTCATGTGAATGTCAAATGAAGTATAGATAAAACAACTATTTGACAAATTCTTATATATGTGTCACAATTTCATCTACCACAGGAGGTAAATCATGAATGAAGATTTTCAGGAAGGATTACCAAAAAGGCTGGGCAACCAGTACGGTGCCTACGTTTTCGAATTTCTTTTAATCTCAGGTGACATAATCGAGGCTACTGTTGATCTCAGCGAAAAAGAAATAACAGGACTTCGGTGGATCAGGCGCGGATCGAGTACAATAATTCCATCCGGCGACATCAAAGGTTGGCGGCGGAGCCCACCCAAACCTGATTTATTAGAAGATCTTCTCCACACAATGGCAGCAGATATTCGAACGCCACGAGTTATGACCGTTCGAGAATTACCTGCCAACGAAAGCTAGTCCTGATAAAACTCAGGCAAACCACAGCGGGCGGAACTTAACAAGGTTCCCTCCGCTGTCTTTTTTTTATATCAAATAAAAGGCCGAGTCAGCTGTGGCGGGCTGCTCGGCGAAATGACTTGTGGTACGCAGGCAATCAAGGCTTGAGAAAATCATAGACTCTATCGGACACAGCCTTCTGTTCCTTTGACAGTGCACCAGGCGCGATATGAAACTTTCCTATGTTCATACGCTCACAGCCCTCAAACCTAAGTGGTAATCCTGCCAGGTTCGGATGAAGTATGAGCGCCACAGGAATTTGCTGTTCCCAGAACCGTTCTTGCAAAGCCCGAAGAATCGGGGCCACTGTGCGCTCAATTGTAGGCTTGTTCTTTTCTGCGTCGAAAGCCCGAATGTTGCTGGCATAAGCTACACCGACCAAATAACGCGACTGCATTTTGAGCTTGATGTCAGCGATGGCCGGGCCTTGATCAAAACCTTTCTCACTTTCCGCATTCGGACTTTCCAAGTCCAAACCCCACGCGCTGATCGCGTCGTCTTTGAGTTTTGGTACTTCGTGATTCTTCATCAAAAGCAGGGTTTGCCAAAGCTTCTGGTGAGTTGCAACCGAACTAGTCAAATATATTTCTGTATCATCCTCTCTCTTTAGAATCAAGCGGCTGGCGATAACCATCGCTGTTGAAATGTGAGCGTTGGCGACCAATATGGTATGATCCCTCGTCATGTCAGACCTCCTTGGTTTGATTTCGATTCAGGATAGCAAACTCACGCACTTATTGCAACACGCGATCATTATGAAAAAAAACAGAGCTGGACATTGAAGCGTCCAGCTCGTACACGGAGACAATCAGAGTTATTGCCCTACAAGATCAGACCCAAAACTTTATTGGGCACTAAAAGCGACAGCAGTTCGCGTCCGTTCTCTATCGCATTCGCCACAGTATCCCCCACTATGGTAACGTGGCCCATCTTGCGCCCCGGGCGCGCTTCCTTCTTTCCGTACCAGTGGAAATTATAGTTGAGACGATTCTTCAAGCGCCACTGCACCTCGGCCGGATCAACTTTGCCGATAAAGTTGATCATGATAGACGGATCAATCGGCGTAGGAATACCGAGTAGCGTTCCGGTAACAGCCCGGATATGGTTCTCGAACTGACTGGTTTTTGCTGCTTCGATGGTCCCATGCCCCGAATTATGCACTCGCGGCGCGATTTCGTTAGCGTAAAGTTTTCCGTCATATCCGACAAAAAACTCGACGGCGATGACTCCGACATAATCAAGCTGCTCCAGGATCTGCCGCGTGTATTTTAGGGCCAGCTTCCCTATTTCACCTTTTTCGTGTGGTGATGGGGCGGTAGAAACCCGCAAGATGCCATCGTGATGATAATTCTGCACCAGCGGGTAATAGTAAACCGATCCTTCTACACTGCGAACAGCCAACATCGAAACTTCTGACTTAAAAACAACCAGCTTCTCGATGATGAGCAGTTCTTGAGACAATTTCGGAAAGGCCTCTATGGCTTGGCCTATATTTTCAACGCGCCACTGTCCCTTGCCGTCGTAGCCGCCGGTTGCGGTTTTGATTACCGCTTTGAATTGAAACCTATCGAGAATTTCCAAATAGCGATGCATTGTTTCAAGTTTCGGATTGAACGCCGCATATTCCGGAGTCGGAATGCCCAAACGGTAAAACAACCCTTTTTCGTAGACTCTATTTTGAGCTGTTTTGATGGCATCTGCGTTAGGCCGCATCATGACTTTTTGCGATTGCAAGTAATCGAGCACTTCCAGGCTGACATTTTCCCACTCGAACGTGACACAATCCAACCCATCAGCGAAGCGCTTCAAAACATCCAGGTCGGACACATCGCCTTTGATGACTTCGTATCCGAGGTCGTCCACAATTGATTCGGAGGAGGTTTGCAAAAAACGCAGATCAGCCCCTCTCCCTTTTGCCTGTCCGAGCATTCGCCCCAGCTGGCCGGTACCGATAACGCCAAGCTTGCTTATCATATCTTTTCTCCTCCTTGTTGGAATGCCGGCATTGTAGCACAAAATTGTTTTCGATCAAATAAAAAAACGGGCGAAGTGATCTTCGCCCTTCAAAAACTCTGCCCTAGGCCTATAGCTGGACTCGCCACATAACCATTCTATCCCATCTGCCATGTTGCGCTACAAACCAAAAAAGCCGCCTCTTCCGCCAGTTGGCGGAGAGACGGCTCTTTATATCAAATATTATTTGACGATCTTCGTAACTACACCAGCACCTACTGTTCGGCCACCTTCACGGATAGCGAACTTGCCTTTTTCTTCCAAAGCAACAGGAGTGATGAGTTTGACGGTGATTTTGACGGTATCTCCTGGCATGACCATTTCCTGGCCTTCCGGAAGGATCACCTCACCAGTTACGTCCGTAGTTCGAATGTAGAACTGCGGCTTGTAACCCTTGAAGAAAGGAGTGTGTCGTCCACCTTCTTCTTTGGTCAAGATGTAGACTTCAGCTTCGAAGTCGGTGTGCGGGGTAATGGAGCCTGGCTTGGCCAAAACTTGGCCGCGCTCGACTTCATCTTTCTTGGTACCGCGGAGAAGTACTCCCGCATTGTCCCCTGCCATACCGGAGTCCAACTGCTTGTTGAACATTTCGATACCGGTAACCACGGTCTTGGTGGTCGGGCGAATACCGACAATTTCGATTTCGTCGCCGACGTTGACCTGGCCGCGTTCGATACGACCGGTCACAACAGTGCCGCGGCCTTCAATCGAGAAAATATCTTCGATTGGCATCAAATACGGTTTTTCGGTTTCGCGAACTGGTTCCGGGATAAAGTTGTCGAGAGCTTCGACTAACTTCATAATAGCCGGTTCACCGATTTCGGAAGTATCACCTTCCAAGGCTTTCAAAGCGCTACCACGAATAATCGGGGTGTCTTTGCCAGGGAATTCATACTTGGTCAAAAGGTCGCGAATTTCTTCTTCAACAAGGTCCAAAAGTTCCGGATCGGAAACCATATCAACCTTGTTCATGAAAACTACGATGTGCGGTACACCGACTTGGCGAGCCAAGAGAATGTGTTCGCGGGTCTGCGGCATTGGACCGTCGTTGGCGCTAACAACCAAGATAGCACCATCCATTTGAGCGGCACCGGTAATCATGTTCTTGATGTAGTCGGCGTGGCCCGGACAGTCGACGTGCGCGTAGTGACGCTTTGCACTTTCGTATTCGACGTGGGAGGTATTAATAGTAATACCGCGAGCTTTTTCTTCCGGTGCGTTGTCGATCTGGTCGTAGGCCCGAGCCTTGGAGTGTCCAGATTTGGCAAGCACGGTGGTCAAAGCGGCAGTCAACGTGGTTTTTCCGTGGTCAACGTGACCAATGGTTCCGACGTTTAAGTGCGGCTTTGAGCGATCAAACTTATCTGCCATTGTTGGCCTTTCTTTTCTTAGCTCGAGATTCCCTCATCCCTATTCCCTATCGACAGGGATCAAGGATGAGGGCTCTCTTTTTTTCACCCGTGGGTGAATCCAGAGCTAAACATTAATGATTGATATACGGCAATAAATATATGACTTATGCGCTTGCGCTAAGTTTTGTTCTTCTTTTCGAGAAGTTGTCCCGATGCGTATTGTGGATACGCTGAGGGCAACTTCGATGGAAAAAGGACAAAACTTAGCCAAGCCCGAAGGGTTTACTATTTGCAAAGTCTGGCTTTGCCAGACTGGCACAAATAGTAAACGCGTAAGTCATACGGCGATAAAAAATGGCATGTGCCACGTGCCGTAATCTAGGAGTAATATAAAGTTTTTTTCATGATGTGTCAAGTGTTTGACAGTGAGTTAAAATGAAGTTACCATTGAATATTCTGGACAGCGATGGATTCCAACCAGCTCAAAGGAGGAAATTATCATGACGGACGCCGCAAGCGTAAATGAGCCGAGACTAACCCTGGAACAGGCCAAACAAGTGCTTAGCGAATGCGAGCGTTATCAAGTCGGCAAAACAACGCTCAACTGGTTGAATGGTGGCGACCTAATCGCAACTGGACAAATAGGAGATTTGCCCCAGGAAAACACAGTGACCTTCCACCAAATAGGAGGCCATGAGGAAATGATTTTCAAGGGCGACGACGCCAAAATTCTTCTTGCTCAACGCTAATACGGCAAGCCTTAACAGGCTCCCGTAACCAACCGCGCCGCGAAAATTTCGCGGCGCGCCTTTTTTTATCTGTCATCCTGAACTTGTTTCAGGATCTTTAATAGGAATAGATTCCGGATAATTTTAATATCTATAAAATTTCCGGAATGACAAGCGATACTAATCCCGCATCCTAAACGGCGGATAGCTATCGGTCAAGCCAATAAAGTAAGCATTGGCTCGCAATTGCCAGCGCATCAAACCTACGACAAAATCAAACATACTCTGCGGATACTTGCCGGTAAACAACACGGCGAATTGGGCGAAGATCATCACAAAGCCGGCGATGAAACCTAGGAAAGCCAGCGCCACCAAATGCGGAATCAGCGCAATGTACTTGGGGATCACCAGCAACAAAAAGGCCAGAGCCAGCCAGCGCGAGGAGGTTTGCGGATAAGGGATCACTACGTCAACCGGATATTTTTCGATGACTACGTCATCCATATATTTTTTTGTTAATTTTATCTACTTCATTATAGCGCCGTTGCATCTAAAGACAAAATTCGGTGGATGGCGATCCCCCAAACTGCGAAGGTAGCATCTGGCCTCTTGAATAAATCTTCTTTCTAGATACCAAAACCATTCGCCAGATGGCGAATGGTTTTGGTATTTTACAATGTATCGATTTCAATCGGGCTGTCGAAGTCAAAAGTCGGATCAATGACTTCGGCGCGGAGATCCACGGCGGCGCGGCCGTTGGATTTGACCATCGGGCCCACGGGCTCCGGCGCAGCTTGGCTGGCCAGTTGAGCCTTGGTAATTACTTCGTTTATTTC
>Ga0134127_10002519_pt1 | contig 13189 bp, 16 predicted proteins | sample KB31753_FD_96459 | JGI IMG/M metagenome (GOLD analysis project Ga0134127, IMG submission 96459) | Terrestrial soil microbial communities with excess Nitrogen fertilizer from Kellogg Biological Station, Michigan, USA - KB3-175-3 | ecosystem: Environmental > Terrestrial > Soil > Unclassified ...
CATGCAGCACTCGAATCGAGTGGCATTTCAACACGAGTAGCCGAGGGATCTCCTTCGAAACCGACGGCAGCGCGAATCCGCAACTCGGCGTCTCTCTCGTTAATGATCGCAATCGCTGCTTGCCGGTGGCCGAAGTTAGTCGATATCGCTTCCAGAGCGAGAAGGAGTCGCTCATGAAGCTTGGGCGTCGCCAGCATTTGAGTGGTCGTCTCGATAAAGACGTCATACTGGCGCGCTCGTGGGCTGGTCCGCTCAGGCTCCGAAAGAGATGGGGCCGTTCGAATCGCTAATTCTGAGGGAGTTTCTCCCATAACTTATAGTGATCGATGACCAGGCTACTCAGGGGAGTTGTGTGCCTTCAGTTCTTGCCCTCGTGGTTTCACGGCGCCGAGTTTCGACTTCTACAGTTTCGGTACCGGGGGTCAATGCTGGTCGGGAAACTGCCGGCGTCAAACCTACGGCTTCAGCGTACTTCAGGTAGGTATCGATGGAGGCAACAACTACGCGGGCTTCGATGGTAATCAGGTCAATACCCACCAGCGAGATTCTCACCCACGCGTCGATCACGATGCCCTTGTCGAGCACGCGATCAAGGACGTCAATTAAGCTGGTTCCGCCTGGTGCTCTTTCGACAGCCATTTGGTTCGGTTCCTTTTTTATGAGTTTTAAACGAGCATACGCGAGGTTTCTATGCGCCGACTGCTCTTCTCAAAAACCTTTCTCATTGACTCAGCTTACGTATTGCGACGCTTCGGTTTTGCTTTACGCGACACGCGACGAGTGCTAACAACCTCGGTGTCACGACCAGCCGCGGCGGCGAGGTTCGCTGCCGCAAGTTTTCTAATCTCAAGCTCAAGCTCGGAAAGCCGCTCGCGCAATTCAACGTTTTCCGCTTCGGCGCGCTCGGCGCGTGTCGTCAGGTTTGTGTCGTAGCGCCACCAGTTCAACCCGATCTGTTCAGCTTTATCAATCGAACAAACGAGCAAACGGATTTGCAACGTCAGTAGCTCGACGTTCGCCAACGACACCTTGATATCGCCAGCGATAACCAGTCCTTTATCAAGAATACGGTCGAGAACATCAACCAGGCCCGGGGGACGGGCCGTAATCAGAGTAGACCGCTCACTGGACACTTTCGCCCTCCACTATCAGGGGGCGGCTTTACTCAAAAAGCTCAGATGGCCGCCACCATCGTATTACTCTGCCGAGCAAGATGCGTACTGCTAAATCAAGCGCCCGATTGGACCGAGATCGAGATTGAGGTCTTCATCAGTTAATCCGAACTGAGATTTCAGCTCCTGGAGCTTGCCCTCTAACCTCATGAGAGCCAACCCCAATTCTTCGATCTGTTCAGGTGAGAGATCCCCGCCCTCCATGCGGCGGACCGCCTGTTTTTCCAACAGACGGCGGATGAACTCGATCAAAGTTAGTACCAGCTTCGCCAGTCCTTGCTCGACGCTCTGCGCATCGATATTTATTCGCGAGGGGAGGGTGTCTGTGACACAACGAAGTTGCTCCACAAACTCTTCCGCATGCGAAGTCTCGATCTCTGGCTCAGCCGACAGGGGATTTTCGGGGGAAAACGTCATCAGCTTACTCCGAACTGCGTTTTAAACTCAAGCTCAATGTTTGCAAAACTATAGGGTGGCCAGGGACCGCTCGTCAGAAAGTGTAATTCGGGTCGATTTTCACGGGCCTCACCGATCTTTTCACGATAATGCCGAAGTTGCGCGCGCTCAACAAGATGTGCGGCAGAAAGCACCAATCTTTCTGAAGAGCGGACCGTCACTTGTTCGTCCCGCGTTAGGTCGCTCACTGTTTCGCTGAGCCAGGCGGCAATTTCCGCGGCCTGCGCTGCTCGTCGCTCGTCTCCGAGGAGCTGACGTCGTTTGTCCGCCAGGAATGTAGCTCCGGCGCCTTGTGGTTCAGCGACCGGAATTTCCTGTAACTGATTATTACCATCTTCCGGAAGCTGCCAGATAATTTTGACGCTCATCTCGACGCAGCCACGGACGTGCGCCAGTTTCTTTTCGAGGGCCGGCTTGCGATTCGATATGTAACTTCTGAGTTGTTGCTCAGTCACGAGACTCCCGAATCGAAATGGCAGGGGAGTTGTTTGATCGAGAACACTGCGCACAACAGCCGCGTGGGCGAGTGCATTGTTGCGAGTGACTGGAACAGCATCAATTTCAGCGTGGCTGACCAGCACCGCGAGGTCGTCTATCTTTAGCAACCTGACTGGAGCTCCTGAAATGCCGGGCGGGGAGTCGCCCAGCGTGTCGAGGTCTGCCGCGAGGCAATAAGCGTATAACTTCATTCCATTTCGCGCCTGCGCAAGACTTCGCGTGCAGTCTCCACCGAGCTCACCATAACATTCAAACCGACGAAGATTAGATCGATAGCCGCTACGGCTATGGTGATCTCGCCTGCGATCACGAGGCCGCGGTTGAGCACGTGATCGAGTGTTTCGAGCAGGGAGACATCCGTGTTATCCCACTCTTCGGTAATGATTGCGTGATCAAAATCAGCCATATCTGGTTATTTCGGTAAATCCTGTAATCCTGCACAGAAATTATAAACCGGCCAAGGCCCTGTTAGTTCCAGACGTACTCCCGCCGCCTGATGCTCCTGTGCGAGCTTCTCCGCCGCGTCTCGAAACTCTTCAAACTCAGCTCGCTTTACCAGAAAGGCAAACTTCGCCTTCAACTCCCCATGCTCGGTCGTTTCGACCTTCAGAATCCGCAAACGCCGCGCATCATCACTCTGCTCTTTCAGCTTCTCTTCGATCTCATCGACCATTCGATTCACTGCTCCGCGTGATTCATCAACCTTCAGCGCCTCGATCTTCTTCTGCATCAGGTACGACTGTCCCGGCGGTGCTTGCTCGGCGCGTTGAACGAGATCGCGCAGCACCGGACTCACCGAAGTAATACTCGACAACAACACCGCGCGATCGCAATAAACATTCACGCCCCATTCTTCGCGTCCGCGCAGTTGCTCGATAATCGATTCCAGTTCCCTACTCTTCTCCGTCAGCATCTGCTCGACACCATTCCGCTCGAGGTAGATCGTTCCAAAACGGAGAGGAATAACGGTGGCACGCTTCGCAACAAACTCGACGACAGTTTCGTGACGCATGGCGCGGATGGCGGTCCAGGTCGCGTCGGTTAAGTGTTCGGCGAGGTTTGCTTCACTGTACGTCGCGCGCGGGACCTGGCTGGCGAGTGCTGCCAGTTCATTGACAGAAATCCACTCGAGTTTTGAATCGTCCTCGATCGCGGCAGGCAACGAGTCGACGGCCAACTGCGCGGCTGCCGCGCTTTCGGCGATGCAGTAGATGTAGTAAGCAAGAGCGCTCATTGCAATCCGGGTATTTTCACGCAAAGTCGCAAAGAAGCAAAGTTAACCTTTGCGTGACTTTGCGCCTTTGCGAGAAAAACTCTGCCACGCTTGGAAATGCCCTATCAGGTCATTTGCCCCCTGGATCTCCTGTGGCTGTTGTGGGGCCACAAAGATCTCCACTGCGCGTTTCCGAAACTTCGTCTGAAACTCATCAACCACCTGGTCCTGCATCTTCCGCCTCGACTGGCAGAACTTGCAGTTATTCACCGGCGCCACGCCGTTGATCAATAACTTACTCATCGGCATGTTCAGTTTCTCCAGCGACTTCGCGAGATCAACCGTTTCTTCCAGACTCATGCGCTCCGGGATCGCCACGCCAACAAACTCACAACGCTCCGGATCGGTGAGCAGCGCAATCACCTTCTTGATGCTCTTCGACATGGCCACCAGCTCTTCAGCGACCTGGTTCGCCCGCATCACGTCTTTGTACTTCAACAACAGCTTGATGAACGTCCTGATCCACGAAAGTGCGACCTGAGGCAACTCCAGGAAACGGATCAAGTGCCCGGTTGGCGCTGTATCGAGCACGATCGTCTGGTAGCGTTCCAGATCCAGAAGGTCGCTGATCGTGCCGAGTGCGGCGATCTCGTCGATGCCTGGCGGAGTCAGTTCGACCAGTTCCCTCATCGCTTCTCGATCGAATTTGATCTCCATTCGCGACCCGCCGGAAAGCGAGGCAAACAGTTCATCAGTCCATGTGCGATAACGCTGCTTCAACTCTTCAAACCACTTACCGGGATCAATTTCCATCCCGTCGAGGTTCGCGTGACCGGCGACGCCGTTCTTCAGCTCGCCGATCTCTTCATCAAAACTGTCGGAGAGCGAGTGTGCAGGATCAGTCGAGAACACCAACACCTTTTGCTTTCGATTGGCCTGTGCAAACGCCAGCGCGAACGCCGCAGCGGCAGTCGTCTTTCCGACCCCGCCCTTCCCCCCAAAAATAACAATTTTTCGTCCCACTAACGGTAAGGAAGACTGGGCCGCGGATGACACGGATCTGGAAACCGGATTGATCCGTGTCATCCGTGGTTTCATTTCCTCTACCCAGATCAACTTGCCGATTCTCTTCAAATCATCGATGCCACGCACTTCACTCGGCTGCAAGGGAACATAATGAAGTTTCAGATCGCGAAACGTCGAGGCAATTTCTTTCAGCCATGGCCGCTGGCTGCGAACACGCGCACGACAATACTCACACGCACCATGCTCCTGCTCGACACGATTCACAATCAGATCCCGCACCGGCACGCCTTGTTCAGCAAGCAATTCGCGATACCTCTCCGTCTCCCGAACGCTCATCGCTTCCGGAATCGTTACGAGCGTAAAACTCGTCTGCTCTTTATCGTGCAGCAGCTTCCGCACAGACTCGATCCTCTGGCTCAAGTCCCGAAGAAACAGATCAACCTCATCGGCCACGGGCTGCCGCCGCGCAAAATGGGCGACGATATAGCGGTGCTTGTCGCCCATCAAATCGAGTGCTTTCACCATTCGTTCGAAAACTTCCGGCAAACGCAGCAAGCGCGACGTGTGTCCCGATGGCGCAGTATCAACAACGATGTGCGCATACGCAGCACCGCGATCGAGCTCGCTCAGCTCAAACAGCGACATCACTTCGTCCATGCCCGGTAACGAAAGACTCAGCAGTTCATTAATGTCGTCCTCGTCGAGCAGTGTCCCGCGCTCAGCGATCTGCGCGAGCACTTTGCCGTGCTCCGCGCGAAACCTCTCGAGCGCGAGGCTCGCGTCCATCTCGTAAGCAAACAGACGTGCGCCGCGAACCTGTTTCACTTCAACAAGACGATTACCGATTTTTACGTCGAGACTGTCGGATAGAGAGTGAGCCGGATCGGTGGAAAACAGCAGGATCGAATCGTCTTTTTTTAGCTTGTTGAGTAGGTAGAAAGCAGTTGCGGACGCGGCAGTCGTCTTGCCGACGCCACCCTTGCCGCCGAAGAAAAGGTAACGCGCGTTCAACCTTTGTCGCGGAACTCGCCTTGATCGTCTCCGCCAACTTCAATCACGAAACTTGACGACTCAGCAGTGTGCGCAGTCGCTTCGTGCATCAGATCGAGCTGTCGCATCTTGATCACTCGCAGGCGCGCAAACAACTCCGCTTCACGCTCGCGGAATTCCTCGTCGGAAACCTCCTCCAACTCGTAGCGCATCTGCAACTCGAGCAGTTGCTCCTTGATCAAGCTGTCGTCGTTCAGCTCCTGATCGGCCATCTTCTGAATCTGGCCGAGGATGAACTTGAAGCCGTTGACCGGCGCCAGGAGTAGGTCGTCGATTAGGAACATTAACTGGCTACTGCTTCGGTCGCGCCTTCGCCGCGCTCGAGCTTAAGACGAATGTGGACGAAATTGTATGGGGGCCAGGGACCAGTGTACTTGAACGAAAGCTTCCCTTCATACTTCGAAGCGATCTCTTTCACCTTCTGGTCAAACTCAGCTTCGCGATCACGTTCGATCAAAAACGCCGCGTTCATGATCATGCGATCGCCGATCGGTTTGTTGGCGCGAGAAGCCACTGCCGTGTCTCGCAACTGTGAATAGACTTCGCGAATATAAGCATCCGCCTGATCCGTCATAGCCGTCTCGATCAATCGACCGAGCTGCATGCGCGCGAAGTAAGTCGAGCCCGTCGTGCGCGAGACGATCTGTTCTTTAAGGTGACGAATCTCGTCGTCTTTCTCTTCCAGTTCGGCAGTGACTTTGTCGCGATCCCAGTTCACCTTCAAGCCAAACTCGACTTTGCCTTCCATCTTCGCAAGCACGTCTCGCAGCGCATCGTACGTGCCGCGAATCAGCTCGACGATGTCCTCTTCCGTCCGGAACAACGCGCCGAACGCCATCGGTAGGACCGTAAATTCGCGCATCACCGTTTCGTTTACCTGTTCGTGCGCAAACACGTTCTCGCGTGTCGGGTCGTAAACAACGAGTGGCGTGTTTGATACGACGGCGGCGAGGCCCTTGTGATGAATCGTATAAACGTCGTCACCACGGCCACCGATGCCCATCGGACCGAACGAGCGCGGCTCGGAGGTCTCGATTATGCAGTAGATGTATTTGCCTTCGGGCACTGATTCGACGGGGGGTTGTTCTGCTCCATTCATTTTTGTTTTTCCGAAAATAGCACCGCGTTTCGGGACCGAGCGGCGCCAGAAGAGAAGGGATCAAGACTACACTGTGAATAATAATCAGTTGTCCCGTTCTGTTCAAGCCTTATTGGATTAAATCAAAACATAACGTGAAGACGAGATCCAAAACCGGATGATTGTAATGCATGAGACCGCGGTGTCCGCCCGACTACCCCTGCGTTTGACGGAACTAAAGCTCGGAAATGTGGGGTTGGCATGGACGTTGCTCGTTTAAGGCTGCTTTGGAAAAGGGCTGAGGACAGTTTCAAGAAGGAGATTCGATCATGCTGTGGACAATTTTGGTGATTCTGTTGGTCTTGTGGCTGGTTGGGTTGCTATCACACGTCGGCGGCGGTCTCATTCACCTGCTGCTGGTGGTTGCGGTAGTTATCCTAATCATCAACCTCGTGACTGGACGCCGCGCTGTTTAATTCATTAATCCGTGTTTATCCGCGGTTATTTGACCGCGGATTACACGGGTGATAAGTCACTATTAGCTGGTCCCTGGTAAACCCGCCCGGTCGCACTAAATCGCGAACCGTGACACGGGCAGTCCCACGTTTGTTCAGTCGAATTCCACGCCACAATACATCCGAGGTGGGGGCAAACTGCCGAGAGCTTGTGCACGTTTCCATCCTCATCGCGCCGGACTGCGACCTTCGAAACGCCCTCTCGCATGATCGCGCCCTCGCCCGGTCGTAGCTCTGACTCTGACTTGATGTCACCCGCCGTAACGTAATCCGCGTACTGTCCGGCGACGTTGATGTTCTCCGACGCGTATTCCGGCAATGATTTCAATCGTAATCGCGAAGGACTGTACAGATCTTCCCATCTGTTCTTTCGTCCTTGTATCAAGTCACTCAGCAACATGCCGGCGATTGTTCCGTGCGTCATGCCTTGCCCCGAGTCGCCGGTGGCAATGTAAACGTTATCGTCATCGAGCGGATTGCGTCCGATGAAAGCCAGGCCATCGACCGGCTCCATCACCTGCCCGGACCAGCGATATTCCAATTCGAGCGCGGCGGGAAAGTGCTCGCGCGTCCATTGCTCGAGCCGTGCGAATCGCTCGTTGCCGTCGTTTGCCTGTCCGGTCTTGTGATCTTCACCGCCGACGATCAAAACGTCGTACCCATTTTCACGTTGAAGCCTGACGTAGTGGTACGGATCGCCTGTGTCCCAGTAGAGCCCTCGCGTCACCGAGTCTTTCGGGACGCGTATGCCGATCACGTAAGTGACGTATGGTGCCTGCTTCGTATGAATCGCGACGCGGTCGTTAACTGGTGTATTCGTCGCCACGACAACGACGTCGCTGGTCACAACCGGACCATGACTTGTCTCAATTCGAGCTTGCGAGCCACCCTCGATCTTCGTCGCATGCGTTTGTCCGAACACGCGATTACCATCACGCAAGAGAGCTTTAACGAGCCCGTCGAGATATTTGAGTGGATGAAACTGCGCTTGTCGCGGGAAGCGGAGCGCGGGTCCCGAATTGAATGAAGCAACCGGCACTCGCGCAACCTTTTCGACTTGAGTAAGTCCGGCCCGATGCGACGCCGCCAACTCGTCGTCGAGCAGATCGACTGAGTGTTCCGGTGCGCAGAAAAGAAACCCGTCGAGCCACTCGAAGTCGCAGTCGATCTTTTCGGTCGTTACAATCTGACTGATCTTTTCGATTGCGGCCGTGTGACTCTCGGCCGTAAGACGCGAGCCTTCCTCGCCGTGCATCTTCTCGATTTCAAGATAGCGATCGTCGTAAGCGTTGGTGAGATGGGCGGTGGTTCGGCCCGTCATACCACCGCCGCTCAACCCGTCATCCAGCACTACGACAGATCGGCCTTCTCGCCCAAGCAGGTAAGCTGTCGTCAGCCCGGCGATGCCGGCACCGACAATACAAATGTCGGTGCGAATGCTCTCTTTCAGCCGAGCCTGAGACGGCGTATCTGCTGTAGCCATCCAGAGGGATGTGCTTGCTTGTGAATCGTCTTTCATCATAACTGTAAGGTGGCCCCTACAATTACATCGGTACCTACTTCGCCGGCGTTCCGATGTTCACATCGATCCTCTTGTTGCCGCCGAACCATCGTCCACCAAACACGAACAACGCGCCTACCACCAGGATCACGAAGATTACGAGAATTGCTATGATTCCGGTGCTTGCTGTACTGCTACCATTGTCTGCCATCTCTTTTCCTCCTGATTGTTGAGCGGCCGAACCGCACTTAGGCCGCGGTTGTTTCGCCTCCGAGTAAAGTCAAAACCTCTCCAGTGACATAACTGGAATCCACTTCCGACGCGAAATAAACGAAAGCGGGAGCGATCTCTTCCGGCTGTGCAGGACGCTTCATCGGCGTGTCTGCGCCAAACTCTGCTACGTCTTCCGCTTCTTTATCGGCCGGATTCAACGGCGTCCAGACTGGTCCAGGCGCCACGCAGTTCACGCGAATGCCACGCTCGACGAGGTTCTGCGCGAGTGACTTGGTAAACGCGTGAATCGCGCCTTTCGTCGAAGCGTAATCAAGCAACTGCTTACTTCCTTCTAGTCCCGTGATCGATCCTGTATTAACGATTGCGCTTCCCTCTTCGAGATGCGGCAACGCCGCTTTCGTCATGTAGAAGTACGCATAGATGTTTGTCTTGAACGTCCGGTCCCATTGTTCTTCCGTAACGTCTTCCAGACTTTCCTGATGTTGTTGAAAAGCAGCGTTGTTGACGAGGATGTCGAGCTTGCCAAACTTGTCGACTGTCTGCTGCACGAGCTTCTTGCAAACTTTCGGATCTCTAACATCGCCCGATATAGGAAACGCCTCCTGACCCTCGGCTTCAATCGCGCGCTTCGTCTCTTCTGCGTCCTGTTTCTCTTCTTTCAGGAAAGTGAACGCGACGTCAGCGCCTTCACGCGCAAAAAGCACGGCGACTGCACGACCAATACCGGAGTCGCCACCCGTGATCAGCGCCACTTTCTCTTTCAGTTTTCCGGCGCCCTGATACAGAGGCGCTTCGTAATGCGGCTTCGGATTGAGTTTCGCCTCAATACCCGGCTTCTGTTGGTGCTGTGGCGGCATCGGCGATTTCGGCTGTTCGAGCTTGCCGTTAGTCGCACCGTTTTTCTTTGACGTGCGACGACGCGGCGCCGCTTTCGCCCCGGCTCTTTTACTTGCCATTGGTCTCTGCTTCTTTCTGCCCACCTGGTTCGTGATGCAGGCCCAATCTGCAAATCACGATCCGGCATGTCAGTTATGAGTAAATCTGGTTTAAACCTCCTCAATTTTGCCTCGATTCTGTGGTTGGCATCGTGATTGCGCGGTTGATAAATCGGAAGGAATTAAGCTGATTAGTGCCCCGGAATTAAACAACTGCGGGGTTACGGCTGTACAGGAAACCTACACTTCATAGGGGAGGACTAAATGCCAAAGAAGTCATCGAAGGGTCATCGTGAGTTGATTGACACCGGTACAGACAAACGCTTCGTCAGGCGAAATGAGAAGGGGCAATTTGAAGACGTGGCGGACGTGGGACGCTCACTTGCGCGCGATCGCCAACAACAGGCGAAGAACACAGTTCCACCGGGGCAGGGCGACCGCGGCGATCAGAAGAGAAAGTAGTAATTTGGCCACGGATTACACGGATTTGTTTGTGTACATCCGTGGCTTTTTCCGTACCTTTTGGAAATAGTCGTTAAGCATTCGAGCATGACAAATCAAACACATCTGCTCTGGCAGCTCCATCGTGGTCGACCTGATCAAGGCGCCACACCACGAACAGATGATGTCGAATGTCTGCGGCTTCGAACGGACGAGATTGCTATTGCGAGGATCAAAACGCTTACTCAAGGTTTACCTTCCTGACTGACCTGATATCCGATATAAAAATGCGCAAACAAATCCCGTTCCCAGGTAGAACTTCACGCACGCTCCAATGACAAAGATCGAACGTCTGCAGAACATCGGCATACGTCGATTAGGAACTCCCAAGCGCGGCTTTCGTTACAAGCCGGTAAGCGGCCGTCTCACGAAAACCGACCTCGACAGGATCAACGATCTGAAAATTCCTCCGGCGTGGACTGACGTGTTCATCAACCCGGCAGCAAATGGAAGAGTGCAAGCGATTGGGAAAGACACGGCAGGACGCTGGCAGTATCTCTATCACCAGAGCCACACACGCACCCAGGAGCTTCGTAAATTTCGACGGATCACTAAATTCGCGAAAGCAATGCCGCAAATGCGCGCCACCGTCGCGCGCCATTTACGCCAGCCGGGATTGACGCGTGAACGAGTGCTCGCGACTGTGCTGCGGATTCTCTCAACGTGTTACATGCGTCCAGGCAGCGAGGTGTATGCGAGCGAGCACGGCAGTTACGGCATCGCCACACTCCGGCGCAAACACGTGACTGTGAAAGGTGATCTGATCGAATTTGATTTCCCGGGAAAGTCAGGCGTGCGACAGCAACGGCAATTACGCGACCGGCAAGTCGCACGCGTCGTTCGGGAGACGATAAAACTACCGGGCTACAACGTCTTCAAGTATGAAAACGGAGACGGCAAGCCCGTGGTCGTGACGCGACGACATATCAACGACTACATCAAGGAAGTCATGGGCAGCAGTTTCAGCGCGAAAGACTTTCGTACGTGGGCAGGCACACTTGTTTGTGCGTGCGCTCTCGCACGAAACGATGGTGAGATTCCGGAGAAGAAAACGGCGCGAAACAAGCAAATCGTTGCCGCGATCAAAGAAACTGCGGAGGTGCTGGGCAATACGCCGGCAGTCTGTCGTGGATCTTACGTGTGTCCCGAAATCATCAGTTCGTTTGAGAAGGGCCAGGTGATCGAGGCGCGTATCACAAACCTCGACGACCTGATCGGTTTTCGTGGACGTGGCCTACACAAAGCTGAACAGTCGCTGCTCAAGTTTCTGAAGAAAGGTGTTAAGTAAGCTTGGCACTGAGTTTGCCGATGAGACGTGCGAAGTAATTGACTGTTTCGATATCACGCGGGAGGTTATTCAATGGAAGGTCCATTAAGAGGAATACTGGCAGGCGCGGCGGCGTGGAAGTTTGGTGGAGGATGTATTTCCACGATACTGATTTTCATTATCGTGTTTTGGGCTTTGGGATACGTTAACTGTTAAAACCGGTAACACGGATTATCCGGATTCAATACGGACAATCCGTGTTACCAGCTTACTACGAGCTCTTCCGCCTCTTGCCACACCGGCAAGTTCGGACGGATCGCACAACGATACAACTGCTCGGGCTGGTCCAGCAGGAGACCCGCACCCAACACGACAGTGCTTATCGGATCTTCCGGCATCGTCGCGCGTAGCTGCAGTTCACTTTGCAAGCGACTCTTCAATCCCTTTAACAGTGAGCCACCACCCGTGAGAATCATTCCCGAGTAATAAATATCAGCGACCGCCTCCGGCTGCGCGTCTTCAATCACTCGTCGAATGCCCGTCACGATCTCATTGATCACAGGCTCCAACGCTTCGCGCACTTCTTCCGCCGTGATCTGTACCGCGCAAGCGAAGCCATCACTCAACTGCTTCCCGACAAGTTGAATCTTGCGCTCGTCTGCGGGTATGTCGTTGTCGTTGAGTGCGCCGAGTTCCCGTTTGAGTGCTTCGGCAGTGTATTCGCCGATCTGGAGGCAGTAGTTGGACCGCACGTAGTCGCGAATGGTTTCGTCCATCGCATTCCCGGCCGCCGGCAAACTCATAGAAGAGACAACTCCGCCTGACGCGACAATCGCGATGTTCGTCGTCCCACCACCAATATCAACGACGAGATGCGCTCGTTCATCGTCTAACGACAAACCGGCGCCGATTCCCGCCGCAAGCCCTTCATCAACGAGATCGATGCGACGACCACCGGCATCATGCGCGGCATCGCGAACTGAGCGTTGCTCTACGGCAGTGGCAGAACCCGGAATGCCGACCACAAAATGACCGAAACGAAAACCGTCAGTCACTTTGCCGATAAACGTGCGCAGCATTTTCTGCGTGACTTCGAAATTAACGATGTTGCCGCTCCGAATTGGCCTGTGCACTTCAATTCCACGCGGCTCGCGGCCCAGTAGCTTGAGCGCCTTGTGGCCAACGCTAACGACCTCGCCATCGTAGCGATCGAGCGCCACAACTGAAGGCTCGTTCAAGAGGACTCCTTTGCCGGGTTGATAGATGAGGGTGTTGACTGTGCCCAGATCTATAGCGAGCTCATTCCTGAAGAATTTTTCGATAAACTTCACGGCGACGGTTCCTCCTCCAAATTGGCAGGTTTTACGGAAGCGAGTGATCACGTTCCGAGCGGCAACTCGTATGCCTGAACAAAAAAGTGGTTATCTTATGGGGGATGTCTTTGGAGATAGGAAAGAACGATTAAGGCGTGGTTTCCAGTAGCCGTATGACAACTGTTCGGTGAGGACTTGAAACGTACGGCTTCCGCGCGTTCAAATTGACTATTATCGATTGACGACGGGCAATTATTAATTTGACGATTGGGCGATTACTGTAAGGGCGGCCCTCCGTGGCCGCCCCATTTTGGTCCACCGCCTTATGCAGGAGAGGGGCGGCCACGGAGGGCCGCCCCTACAATTGTTTTCAACCGTAGCAATCCTTCCACAGTGTTGTTGCCGAGATCGATGCCGATCACGCGGCGCC
>Ga0134127_10002523_pt1 | contig 13175 bp, 21 predicted proteins | sample KB31753_FD_96459 | JGI IMG/M metagenome (GOLD analysis project Ga0134127, IMG submission 96459) | Terrestrial soil microbial communities with excess Nitrogen fertilizer from Kellogg Biological Station, Michigan, USA - KB3-175-3 | ecosystem: Environmental > Terrestrial > Soil > Unclassified ...
AAGTTTGCTCTACCATTAAGATGTTGATACCTTGTGTTGTTAGCTAGTCCAAGATTATTAGGTTCTGATAATACAAATATCTGAGTGTTGCTATTACCATCAGTAGCTGTGAAATGAAGTGTGCAGAGTTTTATTGTATATGTTCCTGTAGCTGCTCCCGGAACTGACTTTATGCTTATTTTATCCCCTGCTGATACTGATACAGTGTTGGTTAAATCTTCAAAATACCCTGTAGTACTTGATGGTAATGTGACAACAATACCAGTGTCAGCAGCATTCTTTCTTACTGTAAGCGTTGTACTACCAGCTATTCCATTAGTACTTATTCTTACACCAAGTCTGGATAGTGTCCCTGCTGTTCTTATTGGAACCTGAACCTCTGCCTCTGTTGTAGTGAATGTGGATGAACCTGTGTTCCCACCAATAGGTAAATATTGAGTAGTATTTGCTGTGCTACTACCTGTAAAACTTGAACATATTGCAGTCATATTATCTGCTGTCTCTGTGAACTGTAAGTTTTCTGGAGTGGATAGAAAAGCTGCTTCATTTGAAGTGCTGTTTTCTGTGGTTCCATCATAGTAGATATCCTGAGTTCTTTGAGTTCCGTTTCCCTGAGTTACAATAGCCCACATTTCTATTATCAGAACTGCATCTCCGGGAGTTAGTCCTGTAACTGCTGCACCTGTGAAAGTGCAATTTATTACTGATTGACTTGTTCCTGCTTCTTCACAGTCTGCATTAGTATTACCATCTAAAATAGTTCCTACCTTTGTTCCATCACTGGGTTTCCAGATATAGCAATTTACCCTACCTGCTACACCAGTTCCAGATACTGGAAAGTTAGCAGCAGCATTAGATTCTTTTGCTCCATATTCAAATGTCCAAGTGTTAGCAGAAATAGCACCTTGATAAATTAATGGAGAAACAAATCTAGTGATATAGTAATTATGAGAAGATGTATCACCTGTAGAAGTGTTGGTTAGGTTAGCCTGAGATACTCCAATGGTAGTATTCATTAAACGGTTTGTTGTTCTACTACCCTCAAAATCATTAGCGTCTGGAGTTAGACTAGACTGTTCATCAGTTGGTAATGTTCCAGTTACACTACTTGAAGCACTATGTAGATATAGTTTGGTTGCCAATCAAACTAATCATTTGCTGTTAATGTCCAAGTAACCTTTATCTGGTCATTAGTTGCAAGTGCTGTTGAGGTAAAAGTGTTTTCATTTACTAGTGTGCCTACTGAAGAAGCATTAAATAATCCTGCTTTTTGTACAGTTGAAAATGACGCTGAAGCTGTAAATGTGTGTTCTATTGTAGTTGTTGATGTACCTGTGGTATGAGTCTTTGTACCTGCATCTGCTCTTTGTAGACCATTGGTACTTATTTCCGATGTAAGGGTTGTATCACCATCTGCTGGAGCTGTACCGTTTTCTGTTAAAGCTATATATCCTGCTCCTCTTGTACCAGCTGATGTATTAGTCCATACCTGATTATGTATGAAATCCCTTCCAGCATCAGTAAGAAGATTACTTTTATCCTTAGCTAAATAGATCCAATCACCATATGAATTAGTGTTTGGGTTCCAGTGTCTAACTTGTACTGTTACTTTGCCCTTAACTTGAGCTTTGTCATTGAGTCCTTTATTAAAAAATCTATCCCAAAATCCCATTTATAAAGGAATTTAACATTAAGAAGAATTAAGAACTATAATCAGGTAGTAGGGGTTGGGATTCCTGAAGGTTACATCCATATATTCCTATATGAATCATCCACTCACCAGACTACCATCTGTCTGTCTACTGGAAGACAAACTATATTAAGAATTAACCATAATATATACTTAATGACTGATACAGTAGACATAGCATTTGATGGAAATCAAATCATTGTAAGAGGGAATACATATCCACTAAAGGATACAATCAAGAGTGCTGGGTTCAGTTGGGATAAGGTAAACAGACAATGGCATCTTGTTACTAATGATCCTGAAGAACCAATAAAACAACTGAAGAAAGAACTAGAATCTGGATATAATATACAAATAAATATTCATGACCTAAGCTAATGATTGAGCTGTCTCAGCAGAAAGCTGAGCTTCTTCATCCTTAGGGTATATTTTTTTAGCATTAAATAACTGTTTTATATCTACGTCTAAACTACCTTGTACTCTTTTACAAATCATACAAAATAAAAGGATTTGTGTATCTGACACTATACAGTAATCACATACATTGCATCTGTGGTTTATTTCCAATTATTCTTCTTCTAGTTCTGCTACAGACTTTACTAGTGGGACTGAGCCATCATAGTATTGTCTTAAAGTGTCTCTTGCTTCTTTGAGATCTGCTGTTAGTTTATTAATGTCTACTGAATATTTCTCTAGTTGAGCTTTAGCTTCTGGACTTAGGTTCTGAACTACTTGTGCTGTATTTTTCAGCTTTTCTTCATTTTCTAGTACCCATGCATCTGTTTGTTCAATAGAATCCTGAATCTTTTGGAATTTAGGATAGAATTTTGCAATTATTCCCCCTACAACTACTGCTAAACCTGTTATGGCTACTATTAAGCCTACTGGATCAGTTTGTGTTTGTAATAGTAATGTTTCAAACATTATATGTTTTAGTTGCTTTAATATGCCTTTGGGAACTAATATTTAAACATGGGTTTACTTCTGGCTGCCATAATTCTGGTAGCAATTGGATTGAGTGTATGGCTTGGCTCCAGTGACCAACAGATAAGTTTATATGGAAAGACTGTATGTATCATTGGGTTATTTTGTGCTAGTGTTTGGTTTTTTCTATGGATTGCTTATAAACAAAAAGGCATAGAATACATATAACTTATATATCAGTACGTATCTACTCTATAGTAATGGTTTACTTACAACCTTTGCTTGTTTTAGCAATTGTATTCCTAGCAGTAGGGATTGGATTAGCTATAGGAGCACAACTAGGACTTGACTTTCCGTACTTAGGTGAAGTGATCAAGGCACTCATTATCATAGGATTTATATTCCTAGTGGTATGGACAATCTTAGTGATCATTTCATATATTAGGGCAGCCTAACCCACCATTTTTTTATAAATATAAATAAACAGATAGAATAGAGCTGTGACTATTAATCCTATAGGAATAGCATAACAGAATATTAATACAGGGTAAGTTACTTTAATTGTACTTAGGTTTGGGATAATTAAGCCTCCTATAAAAAACCAGATTGTAGCTCCAGTGATGTTAGCTATGAATGTTATTACTAGCTCAATTATTATCTTTTTCAACTTTTGGTTCTTCCAGCTTCTTTACTAACATTGTCTTGATAGGTTCATCAAAGTCCTTATCAATCAGTTCAAGGACATCCTTTTTGGTTAGAATGGTTGGGGTCATTATAATCTATATGTCCCTATTGTCTTATTAAGTTTGCTTTCTTTGTTCATTTTGATTTGGACCAGTGTAACAGGTTAGCATCCTTAGATATTCTGCTCTTAAATCTTCTATTCTGTCTTCTACTCTCTGAATCCAATCAGTCATGAAATCTATGATCCTTTGATCTTCATTCCTTAAATCTACGTGTACTCTCTGACTTGTTTCTATATTGGTTTCATTAACTTCAATCTTTGATAGTAAACCCTTAACATCAGCATTGGTTTTCTCTATATTTTTATTTATATTATTCATTTCATCTTTCTGTTGTAGTGATTGTTTTGATATATCATCCCTTCTCTCTACTATCTGACGTTGTATTTCATTTTCTAATGCTTTAACATCTTCAAGATGTTGGGTTTGAATTCTTAGAATATCAGCATTATATTTCTCCATTATGTTAGTCATATCTTCACTGTGTTTACTTTGAAGTAAATCTACATTTAACTCTATAGTAGTGAATTTCCTTGACGTATTCCATATAAAGTATATAGAAGTTGCAAAGGCACCTAATATAGTTACAATGAAGTAAACATCTTCTAATCCTGCTACCACATATAAAAAAAGCTTTATTTGAAATGATATGAACTATGTATAAAAGAAAACGGGGTTCCACATGCTCTGCATGTGTTGTCCGATAAGTTATTCTGTAGGCTGCAATGCTTACACGTTTTATGGTAGTCCATCATCATCTAATTTCTCCCTTGGGCAACAGTCAGCGTTCTTTAAGCAATCATCACAGATCTTTAGATCAGCTTCACCATTGTATTCTTTTTCACATAATAAACATTTCATAATAATCTATAACAAGCACCACAATATTTAAGTTTTGTCATCCATGCCCTTTTAATACTCTCTACTTTACATATACAATCTCCTAAGTAATAACCAACTGCACTCATTCCTTTATATTATATCTTTCCTTTAATATAAAGTTAACTAATTGTGAAGTCTTTATACCTTTATCTCCTGCTTCATCATCCAGTAAATCTTTAGCTCTTCCATCTATTGAAAAGTTTACATTAATATGTCTAGCTGCTGGGTTTTCTAATCTTCTAGGCACCTGTTGTATCACCAATAAACCTTCTTTTAGGTTGTGTTTCTCCCTGAGCCTTATCTTTGTTTTGAAGTATTAAAGTAACTTGATATAAGTTTTGTTCTAGGATTGCTACTCTTTCTCTTAGCTCTAAACATCCACATTGACATTGATAATTATAATGATATGATGGAAATTGTGGATTACTTGTTGATGCTGTTACTCCGGGAATACCTTTATCTTCATGACATCCACATTCACTCATTGTTTTTTACCTTCTCTATCTTTAGTATTTGGTTTGGTTGTGCCATATTTACCCAAGTCATTTAATTCTTGGAATGTATTGGATACAAATTCTTCATAAGCAAATCCTCCATATCTCCTACCTAATGTTATTAATACAAAATTAGTATTTTCATTTATTGAGCCTTCTTTAACTAGTTGATCTAATCTCTTTTTATCAAAGTCTAAATCATATATTGTTGTATGACCATTAACTTCTACTGGTAATGCCTTACCTGTCTGTGGATCTAATCTAGTTATAAAATTAGGCATTTCATATTTACCTACTACCCTGCTATGGTCTATAGGATTGTTAAGATAGTCTTTTGATCTTATAGTCTCTTGGTAATACATCTTCTCATCTTTACCATTTTTTAATCTAAATACCTGTGTAATTTGATGATCTACTTCATGTTGTGAAGCTTTAGCTTTCTCAAAAAATATCTTTTCATTATCATCTTCTGCTCTGGAGAAGTAGTCATAATTGTTATCTTTATATGCTTTAAGAACCTCTTGCCTAACCATTGATATAACCTAGTTACTAACTATACTAGGGAACTAAAATAGATTGCTTATTACTTTCCAGCTCCTTTATTCTTTTATGATAAAACTCTATAATCTTGGATTGCCTCATAATTACATCATGTAGTTCAGCTGTATCTCTCATTTGATAATTAGCTACAAGTCTATCTAATCTTCTATAGAAAGGTTCAGTACTTAATGTTCCACCATATTTTTTTATGAATTCAGCAGCCTTTTTACTTACTGCTACTGTCTGGATAGATTGTCTATAAGGATTCTTATGTCTTCCCAAATTCCTTCTCCCCAGTAGTCAGATGCAATCCTCCAAACATCCATAACCCCTCATCTAACCTCATATTACTAAACTTCCACACTCCCCAAAAACTATTGCAATTACTACACAAATGCTGATCAGCAAATGGATTATCACATAACATATAACAATTCCTACAGTACTTATCCATAATCAAGTGAACAGCTCCACAGTTCTATGTTTTTCTTCCACTGGTACAGTTCCACACTTATGACAGAGGAAGAACCATGAAGCACATATACTACAATTTAATTCATAGCACTTTGTACAGAACTTCAATACTTATAAAATAAACATATACATATATATCTGTTTGGATTTAGGGAATAAAGCACTGTAGCAAAAAACTTAAATATGGTATGATCCCAGTATGTTGTTATCAATGGTAAAATGATAGTAATTCACTATCATTTAGTGTAGAGTCTATAACAACATGGGTTGTTTTTGACGGTAATTTGTGTAAAAAAATATTTGTTAAAAAAAATATGGATATACGTATATGTTTATTCTTGGTCTTTTTCTCTTTTCTTTACCGCAGAGTCAGTGTATTTGACTTGGATTTCTACAATCTGCTTTGAGTCTACTAGTGGAGGTTCATCTTTCTTTTGTTCTCTCTTGAGTATGTAGATTACTTGTGGTCCACCTTTACATTCTGGATGTACAGCTGAATATAGTTTCTTTCCTTCAAACTCTTCTTTGGATTCTTCAACTGGAGCTTCTCCACCTCTAAAGGCTCCTTGACATACACCACATACTGAATATGTTCCCACTACTTTTGAGAATCTTTCTTCTTCCTGTTCTTTCTTACTCTGCTTAGCTTCTTCCTTTCCTTCTTGTTTAAATGCTTCTTTTTGGATTTCTTCTCTAGATTTACTCATTTTTATCACTAAGCTGTTACTGATGTGAGGTCCCTTCCTCTTCCTGCAATTATGATCTTTGGTAAGAAGAAATCAAATATCCTGTATAGTTCTTGGTCTGGTAGTTGATCACTTATGGTTGCTGCTCTAACTGGTCCTTGGAATCCTGCTACTGCTGATTTATCATATATTGTTGCAATTGTACTAGTCTTTTCATTGTCTATATACCAAGTGAATCCGGGCAATCCGGGTATGTTGTTTATTACTCTAGCAGATGAAAATGTACCATTATGATCTGGTCCAACAAATCCATTAACATGAGTGTTGCCTATGAAGTCTCTGAATACTTTATCATGACTTGCAATAGAATTTGGTGTACCGTTGTTAGCTACAATTGTATCAGTCACTGTACCAATATCATCAAATGGTGATCTGGTTGAGTGATCAGTTGTATAAGCTGCCCAATCTCCTGCACCTACATCAGTGAATAATTCTAGCTCAGTTGCTACTTGCTTGCTCTTTATCCTTTTGAGATCAGAGACAAGGTTATCAACATTTGCTCTATAAATATCATGTGATGCTCTAGTCATTGCTTCAAAGGTAAGCCCAATAGCTCCACCATGTTTTGGTAGATCATAGGTTGTTCTTGCTGCACTTCCCAATTTGAGAATTGGAGGAGTTCCTTCAGCAATGTTTTCTTGTGCTGTGAATCTTGTCCATGCATCTATCCTGATTGTTAGTTCAGGAACTGATATACTTGTTACTGCTTGTTCTAGTGAAAATGCTCTTAGTTCAGTGTTAATAAAGTCACCTAATACATTCACAATGTCTATGGCTGCATAGTCTGTTGAATATCCAATACCTGCTGATTTGATTGATCTTTTATAAGCTAATTTCTTCCAATCATCAATCCAAGGATCTTCTATTACTTTGCCAATATCTGTACTTCCAGATTTAATGGCTGTTAATCCTTCATTGAATTTGTCTACATTGAATGCTGCATCATTTGGATGCCATTTTGGCTCTTTGCTGTTATCTACATATATGGTATGTGGTAATACAGTTCTACCGTCTTCTGTCCTTGTGACAGCTGCACATCTGTTGTACCATGCACCTTTAATTTGACCTTTATTTATTGCCTTGATTTCTTCTGAAGGACTCATAAATTCAAAGGTCTGTTCTTCATTTGTCATTATTACGGAGCACCTCCTAGTAATATCCTGATTACATCCCCATCTGCTGCTGATGTTGGAATGGTTTTTCCATCTCCTTCATTCTCATGTCCTAGGTAAATTCCTACAATATGAGAGTATGAATCAGTTGGAACTGCTGCTGCAATTACCTGTCCTGCTGTTGCAGTTGCATTTTTAACTGGAGAATTAGGAGCAATTGTACCGTCAGCTGTTACATATACAATACCTTTCAAGAGAAGCTTGATTGTAGTAGTTGCTGTTGCTGCTGTTTCCAAAGCTACTGCGTAGGGACCTGCTGTTGCTGCTGCTGGAGCTGTTACCCATTTGTCTGAAGTAAGAGTACACAGATCTCCTTTAGTGATACCTGCTGAGGTACCCTTTGCTAGCTGTAAAATTACAGAACCTTGACCCGGTTCTGGACTACCTAAAAAGTTTGCTGATGTTGGCATTTACTATAACACGCCTCCTGTAACTGCTTTATAGTCAGATATCCAATATGGTTCTTCATTGGTTGATTTTGCATTTTTGACTGGCAATCTAGTTTCTGTGGTTTTACCAGATTTGATATGCCTTAAACCGTCAGTTGCTTGTTCAACTTCTTCATATGTTAATCCTGACTTTACATAAATATCATGGAGAGCTTTTCTAGATTCATCATCTTTGAAATAGCAACCTTCAAGAATGCTGCCTATTTTAGTATTTCTTGCCTCTGCTTCTATTTTGCCTATGCGTTCTAGTGCAGATGTATTATCACTGGATAGTTTTTCATTAGCTTCTTTGAGGGTCTTTATCTCCGTTTCTTTTAGCTCTATTGTTTGCTTTAATTTATTAAAATCTTCTTCAGAGAACTTTGGTTTATCCTCTGTGACTTGTTCACTCATTATACCTTTTTTGTTCTTTTTATTGATATGGGAACTATTTGGTGAGCTCTTATTGTTAGTAGCTACTTTATCTTTATAATTCTGAATTGTTCTTTTGATACAAAAGTCACACTTTGCTCTCTTTAATTGTGCTAAACAAACATCTGATTTACCTGTACACTGTCCAGTTATCTTTGCTTTGATAGCACCAAAAGCTGGTTCATCAACAACTGCTAGATGAAGTCCACGCCACGTTTTAGTATCATCATCTGCTTCAGTTAGTACACCATCATGGAATAGTGAAGGTGAAACATAAGTTGGTAAATTACCAAGCTTGAATGCTTCTTGAGCATGTGGATCTGTAACTTCAATAACTGCTGAATAAATTCCATCTTTATTTGTAACATCAAGTATTGTACCTATTCTGAACTTATCTTGATATATTAATTGGTGATCAAAATTTGGCTCACCATCCATTTCTGGATGATCTAACTTTTCTGTAATTACTAATGGCTTGCCTATATACGTTTTAATATTTTCATCTAAAGTATCTGGGTTAACTCCCCATAGATTCTTGTTTAAAGATGCATCCATTAAGAATGATTTTAAGAATAATTTATCTTGCTCTTTGTCTATGATTACTTCTGATTTCTTCATAGCATCTGTACATATTGCATAAGCTGAATCCTTTGACTTACCTTGACCTATAAGATCCTTTACGCACCTTTCTAATTTTGCTGGCATTAATAGAAATATATAAATATTGGATAGGAGAACTAATAGTATGGAAAATGATCTTCACTACTACTATTACATCAGAGAATAGTAATATCTGGAAAACCTTAGAAGATCTAAGGGAATGTAAGAGAATACCACATAAACCATACCTAGCATTAAAATATGGCTCAATATGTCAGATGTGTAAAGAATACTATCCAGATCTTGCTATGCTAACAATTGATCATATAATGCCTAAAAAGGAAGGAGGCTCAACTAAACTAGAAAATAAACAATTATTATGTATTCATTGTCATGATGAAAAGACTAGATCAGAGCATATAATAAGGAGTAGAAAATGAAGAAAGCCTTAGGCTTCTGCTTCTTTAACTGTGTTAATGAAATAACTAGAAGCTTGGGAGATATCAATGATCCAAAGGCTATATGTAATAATGTTGACTATATAATAGGTATAGAAGGTAGGTTTCAGGATCTAGACTACCCAACTAACCATTCTACTGATGGAAGTATAGAAGCTTTTCTAAAGTATCCAAATACTATACTATATAAACTTATGGGTACAGAGATAGAGAAAAGGAATAAGTATCTGGATATAGCAGCAGATGAAGGTATGGATTATGTTATAACATGGGATTCAGATGAATTCTTACTACCAGAATATAGGGATTGGAATAGGTTTCATAGTGAGTTAGATGAACATAAGGATGATGGTCTGTTATGTATTTGGGGTCTTATAAGTCCAGATTGGGTTAAGATTGGCTATAGAGTTGTAGTACCTGTATGGAATATGTATCCAAGGATAATTAAAGATCCGGGTAGTTGTGAGTTTGCTAGGACCCATTGGATGGTATTTAAGAAGAATGCAAGGAAGTATATGACTACCACCACAGCAATAGATGGAATAAGATTTAGTATGGATTCTTTATTGAGAGATCCTAAGTATATGGTAGCCAAGGAAAAATACATGAAATGGAATCATGAACAGGAGCAGAAGAGAATTGGGAATTAAAGCAGTTAGATATTGTAATCAATGCTATAAGATATTAAGATATAGGTTCAATGGTGATTTGAATTGTAAGTTTAACTATAGTTGTTGTTTAGTATATGGATGTTTATGTGATTGGATTGTTACAGGACCTGATGAATATAAAACCATGGGGTTAGTCACAGATCATCTTCTGGATAAGTGAGGAGAAGAGAATTGCGTAGGTATTGTGATTGTTATAAGTTATTAGAACCCCATCCACTGTTTACTAATATTACATGGTGTAATGTATGTAATAAAGGTTTTCTGTTTACCGAAGATCCTCTTGATCTTCTGGAAGGTTCTGCAACCTCCTCACCAAAATAGCTGCTTGTGCAGCTGTAGCCAATCCGTATATGTCTGCTTGTCTAGGTAGAATATCATAGAAGCATCTACAGTTAGGATGAATAGAATAGTCATCTCCGGGTATTGGTTTCTGTGGATCATTATAATTCCATATAGTACCATCTAAGGCTCTGCAAGTTGGACATACCTTCCTATCCAATATAGCATTCCATTGTAGCTGATCTACATCTTCATCTCTTAGTACACCTTTCATGGTGTCTATTATATCCTTAAATCTGAATAAGGCTCTTAGTCCTCCTTGCTTAATAGCTTGAGCAGTCTGAACCTGCTGTAGCTTTGATATGGTTCCAACAGCTATTGCTCTGGTTGTTAGTGTGGTAGCCATTACAGTAGCAATATAATTAGAGTTAAGTTCAGATCTGGGTTCATAGTCAAATCTTTGTGATAGTGTATCATTTCTGTGTAGAATTATATTCAGTCTTCTCCAGAATGGATCTTCAAAATCTCTAGCTAGATCCTGTATTTGTTTTAGATCTATTGAGGTTATGAATGAAGGTATTTGTTTAACAAAAGTAACATAATCTAATCCCTGTTTATATCCAGCTTCAGCACCAGCTCTTAGATATTCTTGTATTCTCTTTCCATATTTGGATTGAAGTGTACCTAGATCATTGGTGTTTTCTGTTTTAATGAGTTCTATAATGCTGTTTAGGTGAAGTTGTAATAGGGATTCAGCTTCTCTCCTAAGCTCTATTCTAGAGTCCTGTTCCAACATCACTAGCTTCTCCTCCTCCTCTACTGAAGTCTTGTTCAGGGTCCATCTTTACACTTGATCCCGGTTTCTTAGCACCTGCTCCACCAAAGCTATTATTCATTTGTTGTTGAAGCAATAAAAAGTTTTGCTTTAGTTCCTTGGTTTTAGCTGCTAATTCTTTCTCTCCTATTCTTTCAAGAAAGTCTACATTAGACATTAAGCCCATTTCATATAGAGGTAGGTAAGTTGCTACCTGTTGCTGTTTAGTATCAAATGAGTAGTCTATGAATTCTAGTGTTGCAGTTGCATCTAGATCTCTCACTTCATCTATGTCTTTATTTAGAATCTTAGCCCACATGGGTTCTAACCAATCTCTGTTTATTATATCTCTGAGCCATATCCTCTCTTGCTCAATAAATGATTCCTTCCATGAATAAAGGACAAACTGTGATGTAGCTCTATTAGCATCAGTTTCAAAGCCTAAAGCAAATGATGGTAGTCCAATTTCTCTCAGTATTCTTCTATCATTCTGATTTCTTGCTTCTACAATATCTTCCATGTCTTTAGCTACGTCTATTACAGTTGGTATAATATCAGTAGAAATGACAGTTGGTTTACCGGGCTCCATAGTAGAAAGTAAGTTGTTTATCTCTTCTTCATTGTGAACATTAGGAGCTTGTAATATTAGGTATCCAGCCCACAATGATCTAGCCATTTCTTTTAAATCTATTTCATCATAGATTCTATTGGTTTCTGAAATATCCTTGACAGGTTCTACTTCAGATAAACCATAGCCATATGTATTTGGAGAAATAGAATAATCTCTGTTAGTGAAGTAAACTAGGTCTTCTGGTTCATAGTATATCTTGGTATTCTGTGAGTCAGTTATATCAGTGTTATATTCAACAAAGGCTATCTTCTTGGTTTTAGTGTCACAGTATATATTACCTAATAACTTGGATGCTAGTATATACAAAGATGCTGGTAGTCCAGTTTCTTCATCAATGCTCTCTTTTAATAGAGCTGATCTTCCATATCCTTTAGCATTTATATATCCAGCTCTGCAATAGAATCTAAAGTTAACTGTCTTATTTACTTTATCTATAAGCTTCCTAGCCTTCTTGTATTCAGCATTACTCATTATCTTCTCAAATGCTGATCTTCTTTCTTCATCATCTTCAAATTGTTCTGTAAGATCTAAAACACATTTAAAGCCTTTAGCAAATACAAAGTCTGCCTTCCTTTCTAATGCTCTTGCAACTATACCATCTGCTCTAAGAGCTTCTTCAAACTGATGTTTGTGTTGAATTAGATATGGGTCCTTTTGGACATAATAATCATTATTTAAATTGCCTATATTCCTTTCAGTGTAGGCAGCATTTTTAATTGGAATTAGTGGATTCTCAAGATATTCTTTTAAATTATCTAGTGCTTGCTTTGGGTTCCATTCCTTGTAGTTTGGTAGATGTTGATTTGGTCTCTGAATATCATTAGTGAAAGGCATACGTCTAGCAAATGAAAGTAACTTTTCCTTGATTTTAGCCATAAAATATATATAAACAGTATTATAATGGACTAGGGAACTAAGTAAATAATATATAGGGGATAAGATAAATTATATTGTGGAAGATACCCCAAGCTTAAGGCAATGGGTTAGTAGGAAGGTTACAAAGTATTCTAGACAAATAGGAATACCGGAGCCTATTGTAGTCTATAATTATACTGAAATGAAGGCAAAAGGGTATAAACCAGATGCTAGTGATAAAAGGTTAATGTCACGTAAAGCTGGTAATTCATGGATTCATCTGAGAGGTAATAAGCCTAATTTCATGCATCTTAATTTAAAACATCATGATGGTAAAGAATG
>Ga0134127_10002530_pt1 | contig 13159 bp, 17 predicted proteins | sample KB31753_FD_96459 | JGI IMG/M metagenome (GOLD analysis project Ga0134127, IMG submission 96459) | Terrestrial soil microbial communities with excess Nitrogen fertilizer from Kellogg Biological Station, Michigan, USA - KB3-175-3 | ecosystem: Environmental > Terrestrial > Soil > Unclassified ...
CGGGTGGAATCGACCCAGGTCTTTCAGTGCGCCATCACCCCGGATCGCGCCCTTCTCCAGTCCCCGCCTGAAAAGCGACGATTCCCGATGGCGGAACGACGCGGGATCCTCCGCCCCATCGTCTCGCGCGACGGCCGAAGCTCGTCCCTCAGGATGCGACAGGATGTCGCCGTCTATTCGGCCATCCTCGACCCCGGGCACCATATCGTTCACGAATTGCTCGCCGGGCGCGGGGCCTGGCTCCACGTGATCGAGGGCCGGATTCACCTGATCAACCGGATCCTGGAACCGGGGGACGGCGCGGGTCTGGTCGAAGAACCGGCCGTTTCCCTGACCGCACGGGAGCCGGCGGAGATCCTTCTCTTCGATCTCGCCTAGGGAAAGGTCCGGCGTGGCATGCCGATTGCGCCATACGGCATGGTTCGACAACCGGAGGTGCGGACATGTGGACGCCGATGCTGCTCGTTTATGGGGCGGGCCTCTTCGTGACCGCCGTGATCCTCCTGCGCACCCAGCAGTTCAAGCATGATCGCCTGATGAACGCCGGGTCGATCCTCCTGTGGCCGTTCTATTGGCTCCTGTACGGGGTGACGCTGTTCCAGAATCGGCGGCGACCGTGAGTCCGCTCCGGCGGTCGCGTCCGGTCCGCATCCGCATCCGGTTCCGCGTCGAGATCCGGGACTCTCGACGGCAATTCGACGCCCAGGCGCGCGATGTTTCCATCGACGGCCTCTGCCTCTCCAGTCCGATCCTGATGATGGTCGGCGAACGGGCCGGAACGTCGCTCCACGTCCCGGGTCATCCGGCGATCCCGCTCTCCTTCGAGGTCCGCTGGGCCAGACCGGAAGGCCCCCAGAGTTATCTCCTGGGAGTCGAATTCGTCCACAGCTCCGAGACGCGCAAAGCGCTGCAGAAGCTGATGTGGCAGATCGAATCCGGCGAAATCCAAGGCACCGATTCTCGAAGCGCCTCCTGACCGCTACCCTTTCCCCCGATACGCCTTCTCGAGCGCCGCGACGTCGAGCTTCACCATGTGCATCATCGCGTCGGTCGCGCGCTTCGACTTCGCCGCGTCCTTGTCGGCCATCATCTTGAACAGGACCTTCGGGACGATCTGCCACCGGAGGCCGTACTTGTCGTTGATCCAGCCGCACGCCTGGGGCTGGCCTCCGTTTTTCTCGATCGCGTTCCAGTAGCGGTCCACTTCCTTCTGGCTGTCGCACTCGACCACCATCGAGATCGCGTCGTTGAAGTCGTGATGCGGTCCCGCGGTCATCGCCGCGAACTTCTGGCCCATCAGCGTGAAGTTCACGACCTTCACGGAGCCCGGCGGGCCGCTTGGCGAATCGCTCTTCATTGCCGTCACCCGCTCGACGCGGGAGTTCGGGAACACCGAGGCATAGAACCGCGCGGCCTCTTCGGCTTCCTTCGCGTACCAGAGAAACGGATAGATCTTCGCGTCTTTGCCGGTCGCCATCGTCGCATCCTCCGAAGTTACTGGCCCCGCTTCCGCAGGACCACGTGCGTCACTTGCGCCGAGGGGACATGTTCGGCGCACTCATAGTCCAGGCCGTTCAGATCGATGCCGGAGAAGAAGGGCTCTCCCGTGCCCAGCAGCACCGGCGAGATCGCCAGGTGCATCTCGTCGATGAGCCGCTCCTTCAGGTACTGGTGAAGGGTCGAGACTCCGCCGCCCAGGCGGATGTCCTTCCCGCCCGCCGCTTCAGTCGCCCGCGTCAGCGCCTCCCGGATGCCGCCGGTCACGAAGTGGAACGTCGTCCCGCCCTCCATCTCGATCGGCGCCCGCGCGTGATGCGTCAGGACGAAGACGGGGCAATGGTAGGGAGGATTGGTCCCCCACCAGCCCTTCCACGAGTCGTCCGGCCAGGCGCCCCGGACCGGCCCGAACATGTTGCGCCCCAGGATCCACGACCCGATGCCGGCGAATCCGCGGGCCATGAAGTCGTCGTCCACGCCCGTCGACCCGCCGTCGCCCCCGAATATCTTCTGGATCGTCCGGGTCGCGAACGCCCACGTGTGGAGTTCCGTCCCGCGGACGCCCAGCGGATGCTCCAGGCTCTGGCGGGGGCCGGCGCCATAGCCGTCCACCGAGATCGAAAAGGCGTGGACCCGCACCTTCGTCATGGATCGCCTCCAGGAATCGCCGTCCACCCTATGGTCGAGCGGGGAGAAGCGGAATCGACATCAAAAAAAAGGGCTCCGCAAGATTTTCGCTCGCCTACCGCTTGCGCGCCAGCACGATCGCGCCGTTGAACCGGCGACAGACGGCGCGGCCGGCCGACGCGAGCCAGGGGATCCGGAGGAGCGGCGCCAGCGATCGTCCGCGCCGCCGCTGAAGCAGGCGATAGGCCAGGTAGTGCCGCTCGATTGCGACGTGGTCGAAACGACGGCCGAAGAGGACGCGCACGTCGCGCCAGGTGCGGTAGAAGACGAACCGGTCCATCCACGCCACCGCTTCACGGGCCCATTCCTCCCGCGGCTTCCGCTCCTTGTCGAACCCGATGCCCAGCCGGTGCCACCGGGCCGCGTAGCCGATCCGCGACGGCGTCCGCTCGAGCCAGTGGAGAAACGGAACGCCGCAATGGGCCTCGCGGAGGACTTCGCGGGTCGGGAAGAGAAAGAGCAGCAGCCCGTCCCGCCGGATCAGCCGGGACAGCTCGGCAAGCGTCTCATCCAGCCGGTCCACGTGCTCGAGGACCTGGTTGCTGACGATGAGATCGAAGGAGCCGTCGTCGAAGGGAACCCGGCCGTCCTCGATTTTCCGGATCGCCGTCCCGAACAGGCCGCTCTTCCGGACCAGGGGAAGGTCCTGCTCTCCTTCATAGAAGGCATCCGCGCCGGAGCAGTCGAGTCCCAGGCCGCGGGCCGCCTCGACCAGCGTCCCCGGTCCGCAGCCGAAGTCCAGGATCCGCGCTCCGGGGCGTCGGGCCGCCACCGCCTTCGACCACGAAAGGAGGTATCGATAATTGACGTGGAGCCCGTCGTGCGCCGGGGGCAGGCGTTGAGCCAGGACGTCGTCGAGGGGAAATCCCAGCATGGTTCGCCTGATCCTATCAAATCGGCCCCGGGTCCCGGCAGGTTCCCGGAGCCGGTTCTGAGGTGAAATATTTCATCTTCGGGCCTCCGGGGAGCCCAGACTGAGGTAGAATCCTAGTCGCCATGGAAAAGTCGGGAATCCTGACCCATCAGGTCATACCCCTCCGGGATCATCCCGACGCCAACGGGGTCATCCTCGACGGTTCCATCGACCCGAAAACCGTGGAGCGGTTCCGGGACGCGATGATGGCGCTCCACGCCAAGGGCATCCGGCGGTTCCTGTTCGACTGTTCCAAGCTCACGTATGTCAATTCGTCGGGGCTCGCCTCCCTGCTCAACCTGGCGGGCACCGTCAAGCCGAAGGGCGGCGCCGTCGCCCTGGCGTCCCTGGACCCCAAGATCCTCGTGATCTTCAAGATGATGGGCATCGTGGAGCTCTTCCAGTTCTTCCCGACCTACAAGGACGCGCTGCGCGACCTGGACGAGAAGCTGGCGGCCGAGCTCCGGGATGTGGGCCCCGCGCTGAAGCTCGAGGAGCTGCCCCCGCCGGTCGCCACCCCCAGGCCCGCCCAGCGCGTCGTCTCGCGGATCGAGTCGACGCGGAGGCTGCCCCGGCTCCCGGCTCCTGCCGTCAATCCGATCGTTCAGTTCTTCCGCAGTCTGTTCGGCCTCGACGAGCTGAGGCCCGCGTGGCGGCCGAGCCGCAAGCGCCGGTAGGCGGTCGATTCAGGCGCGGCTCCGGACGAAATTCCCGCACTTCGAGCAGGCGAACGGCGTTCCCGGAGAAGCCTCTCTCGTGTCGAAGAACGTCTGGCAGTGCGGGCACTGCGCGACCTTCTTGTTCTGCAGGCGCAGGATTTCCAGGAACTGGGGGACGGTGAGATATTTCTTCTCGAGCAGGATCTGGCCCAGCCGGAGCGACGATCCCGTGCGGGCGGACGCCGCCTGGTCCCGGAGGCATTCGGCCAGCTGCGCGTCGTTGACCCACCCGCGGCGCACGGCGATCTGGCCGAAGAGCCCGCCCCGCGACGGGTCCGCGGAGAGCGACTCGAACCGCGCGCGCTGGATGCGAAGCAGCTCCTCCAGCTCTTCGAGCGTCAGGTAGCCCTTCTCGAGGAGCAGGAGGCCGATGGGGGCGAAGGCGACGGACTTGGACTGGAGCTCGAGACACTCTTCGAGCTCCGCGGCGGTGACGTAACCCGCGTCGAAGGCGATCTGGCCCAGCAGGTTCGCGTTGGGTGAGTTCATCCCCAGTCCCGACTCGACTCCGGAAAAACCCGGCACCCCCGGGCACTCCTCCAAGTATAGCCCGGCCCGGTCCCGATGATTCGAAAAGGAACGGCGGACAGCGCTTCTGTCACGGGCGGCGGACCGTTATACTGCACGCCATGAGAAGACTCCTCTGGGCGGGCGTGGCGATCGTCGCGCTCTCGTGCGGCGGCTGCGGAACGATCTCCGACATGACCACCGGCCTGAACGGCCAGCGCATCTTCGGCGGCGTCCGGAAGGACAGCTCGTTGATCACCCATCCCGATTCGTCGCCCGTCGAGGTGTCGGTCACGCTGGGCATCCTCGACTTCCCCTTCTCCCTCGTCCTCGACACCGCGCTTCTTCCCATCACCTTCATCATCGCCCTCATCCGAGGCCATTAGGCCCTCGGAATTCCGAATCCGGAATCCTGAATCCAGGGTGCTCCCCCCTGTCGTCCCCCCGGGGGGGACAGGAGGGGGCGAGTCCCGTCCGGATTCCGGATTCTGGATTCGGGATCCACACGGATTTGGCTGGACGTTTCGGCGCCCGATGCTGAAACTGGCGCCATCGTCTTCGAAAGGACCACGACATGGCCGACCGAGTGGTGGTGTGCGCGGGAACCAAGCGCGGGCTCTTCTTCCTGGAGTCGGACAAGAGCCGCTCGACGTGGAAGCTCAGCGGTCCCCATCTCAAGAGCTGGCAGATCTACCACGCCGTCATCGACACTCGATCGACGCCCCGGCTTCACGCCGCCGCGGTGAGCAACACGTTCGCCGCCACCACGGCCAGCGGCGAGCTCTCCGGCCTCAAGTTCGAGGCCGCCAAGAAGCCGCCGGTCCCGCCCAAGCTGCTGCCGAAGCAGGCCCAGTTCATCAAGAAGTGGAATCTGCCGGCGGAGCCGCGCATCTGGCACGTCGAGCCGGGCCGCGCGTCGGAGAAGGGCGTCGTCTACGCCGGCACCGCGCCGGCCGCGCTCTTCCGGAGCGAGGACGACGGGAAGACATGGGCCGAAGTGAAAGGGCTCACCAAGCATCCGTCGCGGAAGAACTGGACCCCGGGCGCCGGCGGGCTTTGCCTCCACTCCATCCAGCTCGACCCGAAGGACGTGAACCGCATGTACGTCGGCATCTCGTCGGCGGGCGTCTTCCGAACCGACGACGGCGGCAAGTCGTGGAAGCCGGCCAACAAGGGGATCACCGGCTACGAGCCCGGCAAGATCCTGAAGCAGGGCGAGATCGGAACCTGCGTCCACAAGCTCCTCCTTCACCCGTCCGGCCGCCTGTACCAGCAGAACCACATCGGCGTGTATCGCTCCTACACCCACGCCGACTCGTGGGATCGCATCGACCAGTGACTTCCCCACGAGTTCGGCTTCGGGCTCGCGCTCAATCCTTCCGACCCGGACACGTGCTACGTTACGCCGCTCGAGCCCGAAGGCGGCATGTATCGCGCGACCACCGGGAAGTTCAGCGTCTATCGCCTGAAGGGATCCAACGGCGCGGCCTCGTGGGAGGAGCTGTCGAACGGCCTGCCCTCCGAAGGCGCGTACCTCAGCGTCCTTCGCGAAGGCATGGCGCAGGACACGCTGAGCCCCTGCGGCGTCTACGTGGCCACCGGCACGGGGCAGATCTTCCACTCCCCCGACGCGGGAGCCACCTGGCGGACCATCGCCGCCCACCTCCCGCCGATCCTCTCCGTCAGCGCCGCGGTCGTTTGAGATGCCGTCCGCCCCGTGGGTCACCGTCGTGCTGCCGAGGATGCTCGCGGACGTGCTGGGCGAAGAGAAGATCCGCGTGCAGGCCTCGACCGTCGGCCAGGCCATGGAAGCGGCCTACGCGCGGCTCCCGGCGCTCCGCCACCACCTGTGCGAGGAGGACGGCGACTTCCGCACCCACGTCCTCTGCGTCCACAACGGGGTCGCCACCCGCGAGACCGGCAGCCTGAAGGGGCGGACCCGGGAGGGCGACGAGATCCGCATCCTCCAGGCGATTTCCGGCGGATAAGCGCTTAGCCCATATTGCATGCCTTAATAGCATGGTGTATACTGACTTCGCGACCGGAAAAGACGCGGAGAGAACACCATGGGAAAGCGCATCTTGATCGCGGACGACTCGGTCAACACCCGCGGCATCCTTCGGTTCATGCTCCAGAACGCGGGCTTCGAACTCGTCGAAGCCGAAAACGGCGAGGAGGCGCTCGCCAAGGCCGACGCCGCCGCACCGGACCTGATCGTCCTCGACGGCATGATGCCCAAGCTGACCGGCTTCGATGCCTGCCGCTACCTGAAGGAAAACCCCAGGACCAAGTCCATCCCCGTGATCCTGCTCACCGCGGTCCCGCAGACGGACCCCACCCGGGACTGGAAGAAGGAAGCGCCGGCCGATCGGTTCATGGCCAAGCCGTTCCAGATGAAAGACCTGCTGGCCACCATCGAGTCCCTGCTCGGGATCACCCTGGCCGGCGAGACGGCCGTGCGGCGCCGGACCGACCTGGATCCCCGCCCGCAGGGCACCGTCCTCCGCCAGAAAACCGCGCCCTGATCGCGATTCCAGCCGCAAATCGGAACGGCCGGGACACCCTGTTCTGCATGATGAATCGCCTCGCCGCAGCCCCGGCACTCCTGATCCTGCTGGCCTCCTGCAGCCGGGAGGAAACGACGAAATCTTCGGCGCCTCCGGTGCCGCCGGCGGCTCGGGCCGTCCGGTCGCGTCCCATTCCCTTCCACACGCCGGAGGCCGACGCGATCCTGTCCACCCTCCAGGTCTTCCCCAAGGACAACCCGTGGAACGAGGACATCTCGAGCCGGCCCGTCGCTCCCGACTCGGACAAGATCGTCGACGCCATCGGCCGCAACCTCCGGTTCCGCTGGAATCTCGACCAGTGCTTCATGATCGTCCCGTCCGATCAGCCCCGCGTGCCCGTCCACCTCGACTACGAGGGCGAGTCCGATCCCGGACCCTACCCGATTCCCGACGACGCCCTCATCGAAGGCGGCCCCCTGACGCCCGGTCCGGAGCTCGAAAAATTCCAGCGGGAGGGCAACGACGGCGATCGCCACCTGCTCCTGGTCGATCCCGCCGCGAAAAAACTCTATGAGCTTTTCCACGTCTTCCGGAAGCCGACGGGCTGGAGCGCCGGTTCGGCCGCGGTCTTCGACCTGACCTCGAACAAGCTTCGCCCCGACGGCTGGACGTCGGGCGATGCCGCCGGCCTCCCGATCTTCCCCGCCGTGGTCCGGTTCGACGAGGTCGAGCGCGGCATGGTCAACCACGCGATGAGGTTCACGGTCCGGAAGTCGCGCCGCGCCTACGTCTATCCGGCGACCCACTACGCGAGCTCCCACAAGGATCCCGCGCTGCCCCGCATGGGCGAGCGATTCCGGCTGAAGAAGGACTTCGACATCTCCCGCTTTCCGCCCCACGTCCAGGCGATCCTGAAGGGGCTGAAGAAGTACGGGATGATCGTCGCCGACAACGGCATCGAGTGGGCGATCTCGGTCGCGCCCGACCCCCGCATCAAGGGGCTGGAGACGCTCGACCACAAGGCGCTCAAGGGGAGCGACTTCGAGGTCATCGTTCCCACCGGCCCCGACGAAGGGCCCCGCGCGCGGAAGTAAAGGTCAGCCGGTCCGCCGCTGACTCGACAGGCACTGCTCCGCCAGCAGGAAGAGCTGCTTGAACTGCTTCCGAAGGGCGGGATAGCGCGGGAGGGCCTCCTCCCGGGAGAGCCGGACCAGTCGCGACATCGACCGCGCCAGCATCGCAAGCTGCGGAAGCTCCTGGCGCTCGCACGCCTGGGTCAGGACCGTGGCCAGCTCGAGGATGCGGGACCGCTCCGGCGTCCCCCAGTCCGATTCGAAGAGACGCCCGACGTCGCCTCTCAGTTCGGCGACGCACAGCTGGACCAGGCACCGGAAGGTGGAAGCGGCGGCGATGGGCTCGCGCGATGTCAGCATGGCTCGCCTCCTCGTGTCCCTGCCTGCTTTATGGACGACGGAGGCGAATTCTTACTAGAATCGTCACCATGACGCGCTTTCGTTCTGCCGCCGTCCTCCTCGCGACGCTGCTGTGGACGCTGTCGCCCGCCGACGCCGCGCTTCGTCCCAAGACGGTGCGGCTGGTGACGATCGGCAACAGCTTCTCCGGCAATGCGACGCACTATCTGGGCGATCTCGCCAAAGCCGGCGGCCACGCGCTCGTCCATCAGTCGATGTCCGTCGGCGGCGCGAGCATGGAGGTCCACTGGACGAAGATCCAGGCGAACGAGAAGGATCCGAAGGACCCCGCGGGCCTCTACGGCACCAGGAGCCTCAGCGGCGTCCTGAAGACCGACGACTGGGACTTCGTCACGATCCAGCAGGCGAGCATCAAGAGCCACGACCTCGAGACCTACCGCCCGTTCGCCGCCCAGCTCCAGCAGTACGTCAAGACCCACGCCCCGAAGGCGGAGCTGCTGCTTCACCAGACGTGGGCCTATCGCTGCGACGACCCGCGCTTCGGCCCCAAGACCCCGAAGACCGAACCCGCCACGCGGGAGGCGATGGTCGCATCGCTGAGCGCCGCCTACCAGACGATCGCGAAGGAGCTCGGGCTCCGCCGGATCCCCGTCGGCGACGCGTTCCATCTCGCCGACAGCGATCCGAAGTGGGGCTACAAGCCCGACGCGTCCTTCGACCTCGCCAAGGCGGTCGCGCCTGCGCTGCCCGACCAGACCCATTCGCTCCACGTCGGATGGAAGTGGTCCACCGACAAGGAGGGCAAGCAGAAGCTGGGCATGGACGGCCATCACGCCAACACGGCCGGCGAGTACCTGGGCGCCTGCGTCTGGTACGAGGTGATGTTCAAGGAGAGCGCGGTCGGCAATTCGTTCGTGCCGAAAGGCCTCTCCCCCGAGGACGCGAAGGTTCTTCAGGACGTCGCCCACAAGGCGGTCACCGCCGCGGAAGGTTCCAGGTAAGAGAAGGTAGGCGGAGCGGGTCGCGGGGAATCTCCATGAAGCAGATCCGCTGGGCCGTTCCGCTCCTGGTTTCCGTCATGCTGGCGCCCCTCGCCGGCGCGGACCTGTCCTCCGTAGCCTCGGCGGAGGAGGACACGGGCGATCCGCAGGTCAAAACCGACCACCCCTGGTATCCCGGCGAGCTCGCGTTCTCCACGTTCGACCGGCTCTTCGCCACCCAGGCGGCGCTCTACAAGCGCGTGGTCGGGCGCGACGTGGCGACCGACGAAGACAAAGCGCTGGCGTCGCTGCTCTTCCGCCTGACCCACTACTGGCACGGGGAGGAAGGCACCCAGAACTACTGGAGCAAGGGGTTCACGGAGGGAGGCGATCTCTGGACCCGCGACTACTGGACCGGCCTGTTCGCCCACGGATTCGGGCTCTGCGGCACGACGCACAGCCAGTGGTCGGCGGAGTTCGAGAAGCTCCTGGGCCACGGCCGGGGCCGCACCTTCTCCTGCGTGGGCCATACCTCGTTCGAAGTCTTCCTGAAGGGCGGGCCGTACGGCGACGGCAAGTGGGTGCTCCTCGATCACGACATCTCGACCGTCGTCTTCAACCGCGAAGGCACCGCGCTCCTGTCGATCCCCGAGATCCAGAAGAACCTGAAAGAGCTGACCGATCCCGCGTTCCAGCCCGGGAGGCAGCACGGGTGGCCGATGTGCTCGTACTCGAAGGGCGCCGGCGGCGCCTATGCGGAGTATCCGGCGGCCGGAACGTACGAGGGATACGCCGGCCCTCCCCCGATCGTCCATCTGCGCCGCGGAGAGACGATGCGGCGCTACCTGAAGCCGGGCCTCGAGGACGGTCGGTCGTTCGTCTTCTGGGGATACAACTACAACACGGCCGGGATCCCCGGACCCGAGCGATGGGGCTCCTGGGTGAACCAGCCGGAGAAGCTCTTCGGCTCGAAGGACGGCGCGGGCTACCACGAGGGCCAGGCCCGGTTCTCGAATGCGGTCTACACGTACACGCCCGACTTCACGAGCGGGGACTACAAGGAAGCCGTGGTCGACGAGGCCGACGACCGGGTGACCTTCGAGTTCTCCTCGCCCTACATCGTGGGATGCACCCCGGCCAATCCCAAGCCGTGGGGCATCTATGACGCGGGCGGAAAGAACGGGCTCGTCCTCCGCGGGAAGGCGACGTGCCCGGTCTCGATCTCCGTCGACCGGGGACGGAGCTGGATCGACGGCGGTCCCTTCGCCGACGGCATGGACCTGACCGACCACGTGAAGGGCTACCGGCAGTATCGGCTGCGGCTGGGCGCGGGCGCGAAGGCGCTCGCGCGGTCCGGCCTCACGACGACGACCGTCTGCCAGGCGAGCGTTTCCGTGATCCCGAGGCTGAAGGACGGAGGGACGCGCGTCAGCTTCGAGAGCTCGGGGCGCGCGGTCGTGTCCGCGGGGCCGACGCTGGAGCAGGCGCGGACCCACCTCGTGGAGGGCGCGTTCGGCTCGCCGCTCGCGGTCCTGGAGCTTGCGGCGCCCCCGAGGAGCACGCCGGTCGCGGTCCACGCCTCGGCCCACATGCTCTCGTTCACCGAGCCCAATCCGCGCGTGAAGTACCAGATCGACGCCTCGACGGACGGCGGGAAGAGCTGGACGCCCGTGGTGAAGGACTGGCAGATCGTCCGTCTCGGAGAAGGTCCCAAGAGCGGATGGTCCCAGAGCTTCGTGTGGGGCGAGCGCGAGATCGGCGGCGGCCCCGTCCGCCTCCGCTTCTCCAACAGCGGCAACGTCGAGATCCGCCGGGCCGAGGCGCATCTCGTCGTCCGGAACCCGGCGACGGATCCCACGCGCGTGACGTTCGACTGGACCGACGACGCGGGGGCCCATCGCGAGTCGCACGACTTCGCCGCCGGCCGACCGCCCGACTGGGAACTCCGGACCGGAAAGAACGTCGTCACCCGCTGGGTCGAGTACTCCCCGGTCGCGCGCCGGTAGCTCCGCGGGGTACAATGGAATCGCACGATTTCATGAAAGGCTCCCCGGATGGACGCGGCGCCGCCCCCTCCTCCCCGCCGGATGGACATGACCGTCAGCGACGAGGACGGCGCGATCCCGATCCAGGGCAAGACCCGCCCCTGGCTCTTCGTGGTCCACGGCTGCGACCGGGCGCGGCGCATCAAGCTGGGCGAGACGGCGCTGACCCTTGGCCGCGGGCCCGGCTGCGACGAGCTCCTCCATGACGAGCGCGCCTCGAAGGTCCACTGCTCCGTCCGCGTGATGCCCGGCGATTCGGTGGAGGTCGTCGATCAGGGCTCGAGGAACGGGACGTTCGTCGACGGCGAGCGGGTCAGCCGCGCGATCCTCCGTCCCAACTCCCAGCTCCGCATCGGCCACACCATCCTGCGGGTCGAGCACAAGGACCCGGAGCAGGTCCGCCTCGAGGAGGAGCTCTTCCAGGCGGCGGTCACCGATGCGCTCACCGGCGTGCCGAACCGGCGCTGGTTCCAGGACCGCGCGGCCTCCGCGCTGCTCGAGGCGTCGCGCCACGGCCATCCGATCGGCGCCGTCTTCGTCGACGTCGACCATTTCAAGCAGATCAACGACAAGTCGGGCCACGAAGCGGGGGACCTCGTGCTGAAGGAGACGGCCCGGCGGATCGACTCCACCCGCCGCAGCGAGGACCTGCTCTGCCGGTACGGCGGCGAGGAGTTCGTCCTGCTGCTCCCCCACGCCGACCTGGACCAGGCGGCGATGTTCGGCGAACGGGTGCGCACCGCGGTCGGCGCGGTCCCGATCCAGGCGGCGGGTCTACCGCTCGCCGTCACGGTCTCGATCGGCGTCGCCGTCCACCGCTTCGGCGAGCCCATCGAGGCGCTCCTGAAGCGGGCCGACCAGGCGATGTACCGCGCGAAGGAGGAGGGTCGGAACCGCGTCGAAATCGAAGAGTGACGATCCGCGCATGAGCACTCCCTCCTCGGACGACTTCGGCACCCTCGCCGTGGTCATGGGATTCCTCACCGAGCAGCAGCGCCAGACCGTCCTCCAGCTGCAGAAGTCCCTCGAGCAGTCGGGCGTCGCCAAGCGGTTCGGCGAAGTCTGCCTCGACCGCAAGCTGCTCACGCGGGACCAGCTTGCCGTCGTCCTCCACGCCCAGGGCATCCGCGTCCTCGTGTGCCGACGCTGCAGGACGAACATCAACGTCCACGGGTACTCGACCGCCGAGGCCTATCACTGCAAGGAGTGCGGCGACGACCTCTCGGTCCCCGACAAGCCGCCGTCGCCCAAGGTCAGCGATTCCGTGCTGCTCACCCAGACGGAGCTCCGGACGACGCGCCGGACGCCGCCGCTGCCGATCTCGCCGGAGCTGGCCGGCAAGTTCCCCGACCTCGAGCTCCTGAAGCAGATCGGCCAGGGCGGCATGGGCACGGTCTTCAAGGCGCGCGAAAAGGCCGGCGGGCGCGTGGTCGCGCTCAAGGTCCTCGCTCCGTTCCTCTCCGAAGACGAGTCCTACGTGAAGCGGTTCTTCCGCGAGGCGAAGAACCTCCAGAAGCTCGACCACCCCAACATCGTCCGCTCCTACGGCGCCGGCGAGGCGGGCGAGGTGAAGTACCTGATCATGGAGTACGTCCGCGGCGCGACGCTCGGCCGCGTGATGAGGAAGCGCGGCCGGATGCCCGAGAAGCTGGCGCTGCGGATCGTGAAGGAGGTCGCCGAAGGGCTCGACTACGCCTGGCGCCACCGGATCATCCACCGCGACGTGAAGCCCCACAACATCATGCTCGGCCAGGACCAGTCGGTAAAACTGTGCGACCTCGGCCTTTCCAAGGAGATCGGGAGCGACATCTCCTTCAGCAGCACGGGCTCGGTGCCCTGCTCGCCGGCCTACGCGTCGCCCGAGCAGCTGC
>Ga0134127_10002532_pt1 | contig 13158 bp, 10 predicted proteins | sample KB31753_FD_96459 | JGI IMG/M metagenome (GOLD analysis project Ga0134127, IMG submission 96459) | Terrestrial soil microbial communities with excess Nitrogen fertilizer from Kellogg Biological Station, Michigan, USA - KB3-175-3 | ecosystem: Environmental > Terrestrial > Soil > Unclassified ...
AGTCCTCTGGAGTCCGGGTAATTGGATCAGGCTCTGGTCGCCCTATTTTGGTAGGGCGCACCTGATGGCAGAGCTATTAGATGAGTCGCTCTTCGAGGGCGCCACCTATGGAGACCTGCTCAAGCGCAATGAACGTCCTTGGCTTGCGATTCACGCGTCCGACATGGCGACCCTTTCCCGCTTCGAATTCCATCAGCAACAATTCGACATGATTTGTTCGGATCTGAGCCGCCTGCCGATCGCCTGGGCCTCTGCGTCGTCTGCTGCGCTGCCATTGGTACTCAGCCCCATCAGTTTGAAGAATTATGCCGGACAGTGCGGCTATCAGGTGCCAGTATGGCTCAAGGAAGAGAAAAGGAAGGGCCACCTTAGCGCACAACGATTGGGCGCCCAGCGAGCGAATGAGTTGCTGTCTTACCTGGATATCAAGAAACGTCCCAATATCCATCTGCTAGACGGCGGCCTGTCTGACAATATGGCTTTGCGCGGCCTGATCGAAGGAGTCACCGTCGTGGGCGGGCTAGAGCGCTTCTTAAAGGAAGGCAATCTGAAGGGCGTTCGAAAGTTCGTCGTGTTGGCGGTGAATGCAGAAACAACTCCCGATGTGCTCGAGTACCGGAGTGATCACATCCCGGTCATCTCCCGGTCGGCGAGCGCTATGGTCGATCTGCCGATCAATCGCTACTCTTTTGATACAGTCACGCTGCTGCGCCAGGGCCTGGAAAACGCGCGACTGAAACTGAGCATCGCCAAGCGGATGCCAGACAGCCCGCTGTCCCCCGATGCCGAAGTGTATTTCATCAATGCCAGCCTGAGTGAGGTGGATGATCCGGACGAACGGGAGGCGCTCATGAAAATCCCGACCACGATGTATCTGACGGACCCGCAGATCGACCGACTTCTCCTAGCCGCCTCGCGGCTGATCCGTAACGACCCGGAATTTCAGCGGCTGATGCGGGATCTCCAAACTTCCCCAGAACCCCCGAAGAACTGAGACAGGCCATGAGGACGCTCCATGACCGTGCGGCAACAAGAAAAATCCGCGGGATGAACACGGAACGACCCATGGTGATGAGCACGCTCATCACCATCGATTTGCAGAATGAAACAGAACTCGAGTATCGTTTTTCGCAGGCTGCCAGCAAGATAAGGAAGCCAGGTCCGTCGTTCACAATCACATCACACAAAGGAGGATTCTGATGAAATCAGTCGTTCGAGTGATCATAGCGGGGATGATGCTATGTGCCGTCCCGGCGTTCGCCCAAACTGAAAGCAGTACCGACACGAACATGGAAATCTTGATGCAGAAGCTAAAGGCGGACAAAAAGCTGTTGGTCGCCTCCAACATGGAACTGACCGACGCAGAAAGCAAAAGCTTCTGGCCCTTGTACGACGCATATCAGAAAGATCTTCAGCGAATGAATGAGCGGCTCGGCAAACTGATTAACGAGTACGCCGAAGCCTATAACCAAGGCAAGGGCTCGATTCCCAACGATACCGCGAAGAAACTACTCAATGAGATGATTTCGATTGATGAGCAAGAAGTGAAACTGAAGCGCTCCTATGCGGGCAAGGTCGGCAAGGTGCTGCAGGCAGCCAAAACGGCCCGCTACATTCAGATCGAAAACAAAATCCGTGCGGTGATCAGGTTCGAACTCGCGCGACAAATTCCGTTGGTATATTAAGCCGGAGTCATAACCGCAGGCGAACGCTGAGCATTCCCCGCGCGTGATGGTGCCAATTGAGGAACTCACAAGACACGCTCGCCGGGGGATGCGCATGGCTTCTGGGAATGCTGGCACTGCTCGCATTGTGCCCCCTCGCAGCGCTGGGACAAGAGACAGTGCCCGAGAACTCTCCCAAAAGCGAGCCAGCAACAGCCCCGCATGTGGAAATGGACGAGCCTGCAGAAGAGCCAGAAGTCGCACCAGAGAAGCGCCGCTTGCTCAAGAGAATAGGACCTCAGCCTGTGACACCGGAGCAACGGGAAGAAGCCGAGAGGCTCAGAAAACTGGGTGCCAAGTATGGAACCGACCCGACGGCAATCGTGGGACGAATGCAGCTGACCTCCCAATACGTCGATCTCCCTCAAGACGCGCGAGGCACCACGACTACAGCCCGTGTTGATCTGCCCTTCAGGCGAGATTACTTGCTCCGCGTAGATATGCCGTTTCTTAAATGGAGCGATCCGAACCGCCCCGGCGTGACCAGTGCACAAGGCTTCAGCGATCTCGCCGTTACACTCGGGTGGCGAGCCTATAACACACCTGAATATGCCCTCCTCGTGGGCGTGGTCACAACGATGCCCACTGCCTCAGAGCCCGCAGTGGGCCTTGGCAAATATACCGTCGGCCCAACACTCGCTACTGCCCGGTTTGTCCCCCGTTGGGACTCGTTCCTGATCGGGGTGTTCACCCAGCAAATTTCGGTCGGCGGCGATCCTGATCGATCGTCTGTGAATCTGTCGAAGGCCATTGCACAAATCAATTCGTTCTGGGCCGAGCGATGGTGGACTATCACCCAGGGTGTCTGGCAGATCGATTGGGAACGGAATGCGAAAAGCAGTATGGCCCTTGAACTCGAAGTCGGTCGAAGCCTGATAGGACGATTGGGAGTGTTTGTCCGTCCAGGCGTTGGGGTGTGGGGGCAGGATCTTCCCGGAGCCTATGACTGGAATGTCGAGGCAGGTGTCCGCTATATGTTCCCGAGTTTCTAGGAGCCTGTCCGATATTGACCCTTCTACTGCGGCGAACGATCTGCGACCATCTGCGTCGTTCTCGGCCCGAAAAAATCCTCGACGTATTCCAGCGAATACGCCTCCGGTTTTTCCGGGCTTGCGGCCTTGCATCTGGCCACAGCTCCTTCGCCTCGTCACGAAGGCAATGTCCGACAGGCTCCTAGGATGCTGAAAAAGTCCCTTGTCGGCGCACCGGGGGTATCAAGCGTGATGGAAGAGTTTGTGAAGGATTGGTAGAGTGGCCCGAGCTGCAACGCATCGTTCTCTCATTTGTCGAGGATTTTGTACGATGGTTACTGATGACATTGCCGGAAATCGGTGCTTGATAGGTCACTCGTGTCTGTGGACGATCGGGCTTCTGCTTTGCCTCGTGACAGCTGCAGGATGTCCTCGCATGGTGTCCCTAGACTATCAAGCGAACAATCCGCTTAAAGGACAGGGCACGGTCGGAACTGTGCCGTTTCGGTATCAAGCATCTGATGAGCATCGTGTGCGCCCGCGTCAAGTTGAAACCGACCCATTAGCCAAGACCGATCTATTTCTCAGCCAAGAGATCGGCGCTTTCTTTTCGGGCGCGCTCCGGCTGGAACTGAGCCGATCGGGATACACCGTGAACGATTCGAGCGACCGCTTCGTGTCCGGTACCATCACACGATTCTATCTCGACTGGAGAAGCGGAGCGGACCGTTCGTTCGAACTGGCCGTGGATTATGCGATTCAGTCGAGCGAGCGTACGCTCTTCTCCTGGCATTGTTCCTCGGTTCAAAAGGGGCCGAACATGCTGGCCGAAGACGGAATTTTAATCCGCAAGGGAACAGCCGACTGCATGCGCCGATTTATCGAAGCTGCGCAGGACGCGAAAGTCCTTTGATCGTACGGCAGGCAGCCCCTTCCGCGGAATTGAGCTTGACCGGTTTCATGAACCGGGCGCCAGAGACGCCATCTTCTAAACTTGCAAATTCGACCGTACCGTCAGCATGGAAATGGATGTGCCAGACAACGCCAACGGTGCGCTCCTCAATGGATATAGTCTGCTCGATGTCTCGCGCGCGAAAATCCGCGGCAATCACGTTCCTCCTGCTTGCCATCGCTGCTCCATTTGGAGACACGACGTCATGGGCGGACGGTGAGCTCCGCGAGGCCCTGGGCAACATAACCTACCCCTCTGAATGGACACGCAGCGGCCGGGGACCACTCGTCGGGGGTATCGACCAAGAACCGGCGACCCCCGTCTCGTCCTCCAATATCGTGGTCCGGTTAGCCTACTCCCTGGCGGTCGGGAGAAGCGGCGATCCGACGAAGTGGCAAAAAGAAATAGTCTCCTGCGGGACTGACCTACCTTCCCCTGTACTGTCCGATTTCCAACGCATGCGTTCTGGCGCATTTCGCAACGATCGCCTGCAATCGCTGCCCCGTCAGTCCACAGGAGTATGAGAATCTGTCATCATACTTTCTAATCAAGCCGTACTCTCAACTGCTGAAAATTTTAATAGTAGATCTCATCCTGTCACCGCAGCTAGGATGATGGTACAGAACCTGCTCTGATCGCCAATGGAGGTACGCGAGTGTGGAAGGAAGGATAATTGTCCAATCACAAGGAGGAAATCATGATTCACTTACAATCAAAGCGCCGATTCATCACAACACACCTGCCGTTCATGGCTGCGGCCCTCATTGGAACGATGGTCGCGGTCAGCACCACGTCCGCTTTGGCAGCGGACGCGTTGGAACAGCAGCAGCTTGTGGAGAAAGCGAAGATGACGGTCGAGGCCTTTGCCACTGACCCCGAAGTAGGGCCTGCGACGCGTGATATGAAGAACGAGGCCAAGGCCTTGTTCATCGTGCCGCAATTCTTGCGGGGCGCCTTTGTGTTTGGCGGGGCCGGTGGCAGCGGTGTGCTGCTCGTCCGCGACGAGAAAACAAAGAAATGGTCTGAGCCCGCGTTCTACACGATCGGTTCAGCCAGCTTCGGTCTTCAAATCGGTGGCGATGTTTCAGAGATGGTCTTTGTGGTGCGGACCCAGAAGGGGCTGGAAGAGTTTTATCGCACCGATTTCAAACTCGGGGCTGACGCCAGCATGGCGATGGGACCGGTAGGTAGCGGGGCGCATGTGAAAGGGATCTCGGCGGACCTCGTCGCCTATGCCAAAAAGAAAGGGGCCTTTGTCGGGATGGCAGTGGATGGCTCCTCCATTGCGGTGTCGGATGATTCCAATGCCGCCTATTACGGCAAACCCGTACGACCGACGGACATCATTGTCAAGCCGAGCGTCAGCAATCCGAAATCCGCCGACCTGCGCAATGCAGTGGCGAAGTTAATGCAGTGACAGCAGGCAGTTATCCGTTTCTATAAGGCGGGATATCTGCTCGGATCAATCGTGTGAACTATCAATGGAGAGAATCGTTCAGAAAGAGATTCTTGCCCTCGCGGTCGCAGGGTTCACCTAGATCCCAACAGTTCTTCTGTGTGAGGAGGAGGGCATTTGTAGAGAGCGTTGACCGCCTGAACTAAGACTGTTGAAGCGACTCGGATTCTCACGTATGTGTCCCCCCCTTTGATAGAGGAGACACCCACAATGGGCCGACAAGAACTGGAGCGGACGGCAAGGGCGCTGGTTGCCTCAGGGAAAGGCATTCTGGCTGCCGACGAAACGGTTCCGACCCTGACCAAGCGATTCGACGCCCTAAAGATTGCCTCCACTGACAACAGCCGCCGCACCTATCGCGAGATGTTCTTTACCACGCCGGAGGTCTCTGCGTTCATCAGCGGTGTGATTCTGCAAGACGAAACAATCCGACAGAAGAACGCCGCGGGCATACCGTTGACCGAAGTGTTGTCCAAGCAAGGGATCATTCCGGGGATCAAAGTGGATACCGGTGCAAAGGTGCTTGCCGGTTCGCCGGAGGAAAAAATAACCGAAGGGCTCGATGGGCTCCGAGACCGCCTGAAGGAATATGCGGCCATGGGCGCGCGATTCGCCAAGTGGCGGGCGGTCATTCGTATCACCGACACGTTGCCTAGCCCTATGTGTGTCAATGTTAATACCCATGCACTGGCCCGGTACGCTGCCCTGTGCCAGGAACAAGGCATCGTGCCGATCGTAGAGCCCGAGGTTCTGATGGATGGATCTCATACCATCGACCGCTGCGAGGATGTGACCAGTTCGATACTCCATTCGGTCTTCCACGCGCTCTTCGAGCAGTGTGTCAGGCTGGAAGGGATGCTCCTGAAACCCAACATGGTGATCGCCGGAAAGGACTGTCCCAAGAAGGCCTCCGTGGAGGAGGTTGCAACAGCCACGTTGCGCTGCCTGCGCCGTCATGTGCCCGCGGCGGTCCCAGGCATTGTCTTTCTGTCGGGCGGGCAAAGCGACGTCCTTGCGACGTCTCATCTGAATGCGATCAACAAGCTTGATCTGCCGAAACCGTGGAAAATCAGTTTCTCCTACGGACGGGCACTTCAGGATCCCGCGATAGAAGCCTGGCGTGGCAAGCAACAGAACCTGGACGCCGCCCAGCAAGCGTTTTACCACCGAGCGAAATGTAACAGCGCAGCCGCTAACGGCACATACACCAGCGCCTTGGAAGGCGAGAAGTCCGGTCAGAAGGCACCCGTGCATCGCTCGGACTGGCATGATGATTGACATCTTCCGGGTACGTACCACAAGGCTTCAGCAATAACATGCTCGTTCTGGTCATCAACAGCGGGAGTTCGTCGATCAAATTTCGGCTCGTTCATGTGGTTGAGGAGCCGGGAGGTTTACTGACTACCCAGCCGGCATTGCTCCAAGGTGCCGTAAAAGGCATCGGAAGCGTCGCAACCGTTGAGGTGATGGGGCAGATTATGGACCGTTCGGCAGCGACGTTGGAGATTCGGGACCATGCACATGCGCTGCGTGTTTTGCTCGATCGCCTGGCCGGTTCTCCCGACAAGATCGAAGCGGTCGGACATCGGGTGGTACACGGAGGAGACCAGTACGTAGCGTCTACGTTGATTACTACGCAGGTAGAGGCCGGAATCGATGCGCTGTCTGAATTGGCGCCCTTGCACAATCCCTCGTGTCTTGCAGGGATTCGCGGAGCCCGCGCGACGTTTGGTGCGACGTTACCGATGGTCGCCGTCTTCGACACAGCCTTTCACCAAACCATGCCGGATGTGGCCAAGCAGTATGCGCTCCCTATTGACCTCGTAGCGCGGCATCGGATCAGGCGCTATGGCTTTCACGGAATTGCCCATGCCTCGCTTGCGAACGGGTACGCAGCCTATACGGGGAATCCGCTGGAGCAGGTGCGTCTGATCACTCTGCAGTTGGGCAATGGCTGCTCCGTCGCCGCGATTGCGCAAGGCCGGTCGGTCGAAACCTCGATGGGATTTACGCCGATGGAGGGGTTAGTGATGGGGACCCGTTCGGGCGATGTGGATGCCTCTATTGTCAGCTATCTGTCCGAGCGGGAGAAGGTTGAGCCTGCTGAAGTCGAGCGGTGGCTTAACGAGCGGTCTGGCCTTCTCGGACTGTCCGGTCGGTCAAACGACATGCGGGAGTTGCTTCGTGTGGCGGAGCAGGAGCATGACAAGCGGGCGGAATTCGCCATTGATCTGTTTTGCTATCGGGTGCAAAAGTATGTCGGCGCCTACCTTGCCGTGTTGAATGGCGCGGATGCCGTCGTCTTCGGAGGCGGGATCGGAGAAAACGCACCGGAGATTCGGGAGCGGATTTGCCGGAACTTGAAGTGGTGCGGCCTGGAGATCAACCGCGACCTCAACCGAGCTGCGGTTGGACTTGCGCCGGGTCGCGCAGCAAAAATCAGTATGGATGGGTCGCGGTTGACTGCGTATGTGGTCGCGGCGGATGAGGAAAGCTGGATCGCCAGGGAGACGGTTCGGTGCGTACGAGGCGTACATTCATAAGTCAACAGAGCCGGCTATATCAGCGAGAAAGGAGAGGTCATGGGAAATCCGTTATCGGACAAGGAACTGAAATTGATCGATGCCTACTGGAGGGCGGCGAACTATCTCTCGGTGGGGCAGATTTATCTTTACGATAACCCGCTTCTGAAAAAGCCGTTGACTAAGGAACATGTGAAGCCGAGGTTGCTGGGTCACTGGGGCACCACCCCGGGCCTGAATTTCATCTATGCCCATATGAATCGAGCGATCAAGGCACGGGACCTCAGCATGATCTACATAATCGGTCCGGGCCACGGCGGTCCCGGCATCGTCGCCAATGCCTATATGGAAGGCACCTACTCGGAGGTCTATCCGAACATCGCACAGGACGAAGAGGGTATGAAGCGGCTGTTCAAACAGTTCTCGTTCCCCGGAGGCATTCCCAGCCACGTGGCGCCCGAAACTCCCGGCTCGATACACGAGGGCGGCGAGTTGGGGTATGCGGTTTCTCACGCGTACGGCGCGGCGTATGACAATCCCGACCTGATCGTGGCCTGCGTCGTCGGCGACGGCGAGGCTGAAACCGGACCATTGGCGACCTCCTGGCATTCCAACAAATTCCTCAACCCGGCGACCGACGGAGCGGTGCTGCCGATCCTGCACCTGAACGGATACAAGATCGCCAATCCTTGCGTGCTGGCTCGTATCAGCCACGAAGAATTGGATCAGCTCTTCCGTGGCTACGGCTACACGCCCCATTTTGTCGAGGGTAGCGATCCGGCCAAGATGCACCAGCTCATGGCTGACACGGTCGACACCTGCATGGAGCAAATCCGCAACATCCAGGCTAAGGCGCGAGCGCAGGGCGTGAAGGAGCGGCCACGCTGGCCGATGATCATCCTCCGTTCGCCCAAGGGGTGGACCTGTCCGAAGGAAATCGACGGTAAACGGACCGAGGACTACTGGCGCAGCCACCAGGTGCCGATGGGTGAAATGCACGAAAAGCCCGGGCACGTGAAAATTCTCGAAAAGTGGATGAAGAGCTACAAGCCGGAGGAGCTGTTTGATAAAACCGGGCGGTTAAAATCAGAACTGGCTGAGCTCGCGCCGAAGGGCGAACGCCGTATGAGCGACAATCCGCACGCCAACGGGGGCCTTCTGCTCAGAGACCTGCGTCTGCCGGACTTCCGCGACTATGCCGTCAAGGTCACGACACCGGGGGCCATCTCGGCAGAATCCACCCGCCTCATGGGAAAGTTCCTGCGCGACACGATGAAGCTGAACATGGAGAGCCGCAATTTCCGTCTGTTCAGTCCGGACGAGAGCAACTCAAACCGCTGGCAAGATGTGCTGGAGGTCACCAATCGCGCTTGGATGGCGGATCGCTATCCATACGATGACCACTTGGCCCCTGACGGCCGCGTGATGGAAATGCTCAGCGAGCACCAGTGCCAGGGGTGGCTAGAGGGATATCTCTTGACCGGTCGGCACGGGTTTTTTTCCTGCTACGAGGCGTTCATTCACATCATCGACTCGATGTTTAATCAGCATGCCAAGTGGCTGAAGGTCTGCCATGAAATTCCTTGGCGGCGGCCGATCGCCTCGCTCAATTATCTGTTGTCCTCCCACGTCTGGCGGCAGGATCACAACGGGTTCAGTCACCAGGACCCCGGCTTCATCGATCATGTCATAAACAAGAAAGCGGAGGTCGTGCGCGTCTATCTGCCGCCGGATGCCAACACGCTGTTGTCTGTCACCGATCACTGTCTGCGCAGCCGTAATTATGTGAACGTCGTCGTCGCGGGCAAGCAACCTGCTCCGCAATGGTTGACGATGGACCAGGCGATCAAACACTGCAATGCGGGCATCGGAATCTGGGAATGGGCCAGCAACGACAAGGGGGCAGAGCCAGATGTCGTCATGGCCTGTTGCGGAGACGTGCCGACGCTGGAGACGCTGGCCGCCGTGGACCTGTTTCGTCAGCATCTCCCGGCGCTGAAGATCCGCGTCATCAACGTCGTCAACTTGATGAAGCTGCAGCCGCAGAGCGAACACCCGCATGGCCTGTCCGACATGGACTTCGATGCGCTGTTCACCAAGGACAAGCCGATCGTGTTCGCCTTCCACGGCTACCCGTGGCTCATCCATCGGCTCACCTACCGGCGGACGAACCACAAGAACTTGCACGTACGCGGCTACAAAGAAGAAGGGACAACGAGCACGCCGTTCGACATGGTGGTGATGAACGATCTCGACCGGTTTCATCTCTTCGGCGACGTGATTGATCGGCTGCCGCAACTCGGGTCCCGTGCCGCCTATGCCAAACAAGCGGTTCGCGACAAGCTCCTTGAGCACAAAGCATACATCGCCAAGTACGGCGAAGACATGCCCGAGATCATCGACTGGCAATGGGGTCGAGTGAAAGCGCAGACAAGGCGGAGAACCACGACGGAGGGAGACAACGTCTGAGTATCTACGGAAAACAGGGTGGTGGTGCCTCTTCGGTTGAGAACCTGAATACTTGAATCCTTTGGCGGAGGTTTTATGGAACAGGAGCGCCCGAAAGAAATTCTTCAACAATATGGAATTGGGCCCATCCAATTTACCGGCACGAGCGATTCGCTCTATGAACGGCATCTGATCTTCGATCATGTGACTGATCCCAAGAAAGCGGACCCGCGCGAACAGTTTGAGGCGGCGGCCCGCTCCATCCGCGACATCATTTCACAACGCTGGCTACAGACAGAAAAGACTTATGAGCAGAAGAATCCCAAGCGGGTTTATTACCTGTCGATGGAGTTCTTGTTGGGAAGGTCTCTCGCCAACAATGTCACCAACGCATTGCTGAGACCGTTGACCCTTGAGGCCATGAAAAAGAGAGGTCTTGATGCGTTGGCCCTGGCAGAAATGGAGCCGGATGCCGGGTTGGGGAACGGAGGGCTTGGTAGGCTGGCGGCTTGTTTCATTGATTCGATGGCGACGATGCAGATTCCAGGAATGGGCTACGGACTCCGTTACGAATATGGAATCTTCAAGCAAACGATCATGGATGGTTGGCAGTGCGAACAGCCCGATAATTGGTTGCGCCGTCCCGATCCCTGGGAGGTGGCACGGCTCGAGGAAGCGGTCGGAGTGAATCTGAACTGTTCATTCGAGTTGCGCGCGGGGGAGCTCAAGCCAGTCTTCGGGCGCCCGTCCACCTTGCTTGGTATCCCGTTCGATCGCCCGGTCATCGGCTATGGGGGCAAGACCATCAATACGCTCCGATTGTGGGGCGCGACCACTCCGGACTATTTTGACTTTCGACAGTTCAGCCGCGGCGACTTCGTGGGGGCGTTGGCGGAGACCCTCGCCGCTGAATCTCTCACACGCGTACTCTATCCGGATGATTCGACGTCCATGGGCCAAGGCTTGCGCTTCCTGCAGGAATATTTCCTCGTCGCCTGCTCGCTTGCCGATCTCATCGGCCGCTTCCGGCACGTGAACAGCGACTGGAGCGCCTTGCCGGAGAAGGTGGCGATTCAAATGAACGACACGCATCCGGCCATGGCCGTGCCGGAGCTCATGCGGATCCTGCTCGATGACGCGCATCTCGGCTGGGACCAAGCGTGGGACCTGACGCAGCGCACGCTCGCCTATACGAACCATACCCTGCTACCTGAAGCGCTGGAGAAATGGCCGGTCCGATGGTTTGAAGACATGGTCCCGCGGCTGGGGGAAATCATTTGCGAGATCAACCGGCGCTTTCTCGATTCGGTGCGGGTCCAGTTCCCAGGGGACGAGCCCCGCCGGGAGCGCGTCAGTCTCATCGAGGAAGGCGCGGACCGAAAGGTCCGCATGGCCAACCTCGCCATCGTCGGATCACATAGCACCAACGGCGTGGCCGCCATTCACTCCGGATTGCTGCGCACGATGACGGTCAAGGACCTGGCCGAGCTGTATCCCGAACGGTTCAACAACAAGACCAACGGTGTCACCCCGCGACGCTGGTTGCTCCTGGCCAATCCCGCGCTCTCGCGCGCCATCACCGAAGCCATCGGTGATGGGTGGATTACCGATCTCGGCCAACTGACCAAGCTCAAGAAGCTGGCCGGCGACAAGAGCTTTCACGACGCGGTCCGCAAGGCGAAGCATGAAGCGAAATCGCAGTTTGCCCAGTGGCTCAAAACGGCATCCGGACAGACGGTCGATCCGGACACGATCTTCGATTGCCAGGTCAAACGCATCCATGAATACAAGCGGCAACTGCTCAACGCGCTCCGCATCGTCGTGCTGTACAACCGGTTGCGGGAGAATCCGAGCCTCAAGATGCCTCCGCGGACATTTTTCTTTGCCGGCAAGGCAGCGCCGGCCTACCACTTGGCCAAGGTGATCATCAAGTTCATCAATAATCTGGCCGGGACCATCGACGGAGATCCTCTCGTCCGCGGAAGGCTGAAGGTAGTTTTTCTGCCCGAGTATTGCGTGTCCCTTGCAGAGCGGCTGATTCCTGCTTCCGATGTCTCCAACCAGATCTCGACGGCCGGGTATGAGGCCAGCGGTACGAGCAACATGAAGTTCATGATGAACGGAGCGTTGACGCTGGGGACACGTGACGGCGCAACGATCGAAATGGCAGAAGAAGCGGGCGAGGAGAACTTCTTTCTATTCGGCCTTACGGCGGATCAGGTGGCCGGCAGCAAGGGCTGGTATCGCCCGAGCTGGCATTATGACAACGAGGCGGAAACCCGCGCGGCGCTGGACCAAATCTTCTCCGGCACCTTCAGTCGTTATGATGCACCGGACGTCTTCGAATCGCTGCGGCACGCGTTGCTGACAGGCGGGGACCACTATATGCACCTGGCGGACCTTTCTGCTTATCTCGATGCCGACCGCAGGCTCTGCGATCTGTACGCCGACCCGGATGGATGGACACGCAAAGCGATCTTGAATGTCGCCGGATCAGGAAAGTTCTCCAGCGACCGCACCATCGCTGAGTATGCAGCCGATATTTGGAATGTAAAGCCGTGCCCGATTCCGTAATGTCGCCCCAACGTATCAGAGCGAAGGATTCACGCGTATGGCGATTTCACCTTTAGCAGGCAAGCCGGCTCCGAAGGAGATGTTGGTGGATCTGGCCAAGCTCGAAGGGGAATATTACGCGCGCACGCCGGATATGGGAGATCCCAACCAGTTGGTCAGCTTCGGAACCAGCGGACATCGGGGATCGTCGCTCCGCGGCTCGTTCAACGAGGCGCATATTCTTGCCATTACGCAGGCCATTTGCGACTACCGGCGCGGGCAGGGCACCGACGGCCCGCTCTATATGGGCAAGGATACACACGCACTGTCCGGTCCGGCTCAGCGCACCGCACTCGAAGTCCTGGCGGCGAACGACGTGCATACCGTCATCCAGCGGGACGACGGGGTGACGCCCACGCCTGTCATCTCACGAGCTATCCTGGTCTACAACCGAGGCCGGAAGGCGCATCTCGCGGACGGTATCGTTGTCACGCCCTCGCATAACCCGCCAGAGGACGGGGGCATCAAGTAC
>Ga0134127_10002533_pt1 | contig 13148 bp, 11 predicted proteins | sample KB31753_FD_96459 | JGI IMG/M metagenome (GOLD analysis project Ga0134127, IMG submission 96459) | Terrestrial soil microbial communities with excess Nitrogen fertilizer from Kellogg Biological Station, Michigan, USA - KB3-175-3 | ecosystem: Environmental > Terrestrial > Soil > Unclassified ...
AAAGTAGTTCATGAAAAAGTTGAACAACAGAAAAAACACGAGGGAGTTAAAAAATCTGCTGAACTAACGTCAATTTTAAAACCATCATTAATGAAAAAGAGTGAGACGAAATCAAGCATCGTTCCTACCGAAACTTTTCAAGCATCAGAAACTAACCTTATCAAGGAGGCAACTGACAAGACCCGGCCTCCCGTCACAATCGAACAGTTATTTCATGAACCAGAAAGTTTAGTACAAGACTCTGATATTCGAGAAGCTTCTGAAATTGCAAAAAGACCAAGTTTGCCAGTTGCTCATCAAGCCCGGGTCAAAAATTTGGCTACGTCTCAAATAAATGTAGTCAGATTGTCCGAAACTATGAGACAGACCAGAGAAATTATTGCCGGTGCATCAAAAGCCTTGGATGGATCAACTTCCGAGACCAACAGAACGTTAGTTTTTCAAAAACCAGATCCGGCAAAAACTTTGCGAACTGACCAGGAGAGTACCGATGTTCAATCAGACGGTAAGCCGGTTATTGATGATAATAAAAGAATTGGGATCGCAAACGATCGGACTCAAGTAAAATCCAATCCAGGAACGAAAGTAGTAAACTTTGCTGAAATGTTGAGCAGACTTAGAAACCAGACCCATCAACCAATTTTGCAATCTGAAGAAATTAACAAAGAAATAGTAAATAACGGTGATGAACTACCAGAGCAAGCTGAATTATTTCGATCTGCGGCATGAGAGCCTAGCCAAAAGACTTCCCCAGCTCGTTGGCCGCAGAGAAGAACTATCGCAAGCCAGTCGCATGCTTTCGGCCAGTCTTAATAATAATTTGGTAATTGATGGCGAACCGGGTGTCGGCAAAAGCTTGTTTGCCATGCACGCCGCGCTCACGGGCGAAGCTGAACAGCCATCAATATTATTTTCTTCAGATAGCTTTTTGTCTTTAAGTAACGACACGTACTTGAAATATTGTTTGGATGCGTTTGAAACTTTACCGCAGGCCGCTTATTTATTTGATGATTTTGGTTCAATAGTTTTCAATAAGCCGGTAATGCTTCAGCGCATGCATATGTTGATTAAGCCAATGCTTGTTGACCGGAAATTCCAAGTGATTCTAACTATGGATACCAAGGAACGGGCCTGGATTGAGCAAGCCGAACCGGCTTTGATTGCCGCGCATCAAACTTTATCGTTAGAAAAACAGCCTCTCGAAGAACAAACCTCTATCTTGACTTCGACCAGATCCAAACTTGGCCATCCTAATATTAAAGTTGAGTCGGCCACATACGAAAAGATTGCAGTGCTCGTCCAAAAAAATCCCACATTGGGAGCGATGCCAAAATCCGGCATTCGTTTATTAGACGAAGCTTTGGGCAAAACGCAATCTCAATCCGAAGCGAAACTATCAGAAGCAACTTTACTATCAATCGTCTCGGAAAAAACCGGGACTCCCCTGTCTCAGCTATCATCAACTCCGGAAAAAAAATTGCGCGACCTCCCAAAAGCTTTGAACCAAGCTGTCATTGGCCAGGAAAAATCCCTTGAATTAATAGCTACCACGGTTCAGCGCGCGCAACTAGGACTGAAGGACGCCAACCGGCCCCTGGCTTCTTTTCTGCTGCTGGGCCCCAGCGGTGTGGGCAAAACCGAAACAGCCAAGGTTCTGGCTCGCGAAGTCTTCGGTTCGGAAAAACATTTTCTACGCTTGGATATGTCAGAATTCAGCGAACCGCACACGGTTCAGCGTTTGCTGGGCTCGCCGCCAGGCTACGTTGGGTCTGACGCTGGCGGTCAATTAACCAATCATCTCAAGAATAATCCGTTCAGTTTGATTTTACTTGATGAAATCGAAAAGGCTCATCCACAAATCTTCGACATTTTCTTGCAGCTGCTTGATGACGGGCGCATCACTTCCGGGCAAGGCGAAACTATTATGGCCAACAAAAGTATAATCATCGCGACTTCCAACTCGGGCGTTTCGCAAATATTGCAATCATGGAAAGCTGGATACGACATCAACAGCACTTTATTTTTCCGCGACGCGCTCATGCCAATTTTACAAAAGTCTTTTCGCACGGAATTTTTGAATCGCTTTGACGGCTTGACCGTATTTTCTCCGTTGGGGCACAACGCGCTTCTACAAATTGCCAAAAAAGAGATTAAGAAGATTGAGGAGCGTTTGGCCGAACACAAAATTAGATTTGCCATCGACTCTACTATTCTACAATCAAAGATTAACGAGCTTGCCGACCCGTTGTTAGGCGCAAGGCCGATTCGAAGGTTTATCGAAGAAACTTGCGAAACTATGGCGGTAAAGAAAATTTTGTACGATTATGAAAACGCCTGAACAAGAACCAATTTTGCAAAAACTTGAAGTGATGACTAGCGCAGATCAACCGTCTGATATTTTTGACAACGCGCTACTTGAAGCCGAAGCACTTAGACGACAAAAACTTGCCAGTGTTAAAGATCGCATCAGCTTAAAATACTTTCAAGAAATCGAACGCAAACTTCAACGCGAGCAACAGTTGGCCGAAGATTTGCTGAACATCAAAAAACGGCGCGTTCAACACTTGGCCAAATATTCCCATATTCTCGATACGCATTATTTTGAACAACAACTACTCGTATGAATAACCAATCAATAAATATCGGTGTCAGCAATTACCGCGGAAGCGAAAAAATAATTTCTATTCCCGAAGCCGACCGCTTTCGGCACTGTTATGTGGTCGGTAAAACCGGCGTGGGCAAATCAACTTTGTTTCAAAATATGATTTTGGAAGATATCGTGCGCAGCCGCGGAGTTTGTTTTATTGATCCGCACGGCGAAGCCATTGATTGGATCTTGGAACGGATTCCCGAAAGCCGGCTCGATGACGTCATTTTGTTTGACCCAAGCGATACCGAATTCCCAGTGGGTCTAAACTTATTGGAAGCTAGCGATAATGCCGGTATGGAATTCTTAGTCAATGAATTGATTTTGATATTTTACAAGCTGTTTGATCCGGAAAAAACCGGCATAATCGGGCCGCAATTCGAACATTGGCTCCGAAACGGCGCGTTAACAATGGCGGCCAATGGCGGAACCCTGCTCGATATCCCAAGGCTATTTACAGACCAAACCTTTCTCAACCAAATGCTTGTGAAAGTTTCGGATCCCATAGTCCGCGAATTCTGGACAAAGCAAATGGCAAAAACCAGCGACTTCCACCGCTCTGAAATGCTCAATTATTTTACTTCCAAGTTTGGACATTTTTCGGCCAGCCCGCTCATGCGAAATATCTTGGGACAAAAAACCAGCACCATATCTTTTGATGAAATTATTGCCAAAGAAAAAATTCTGTTGATTAATTTATCCAAAGGCAAAATCGGTGAGCTGAACGCATACGCACTTGGTTTGATTACCATCGCCAAACTTCAAGCCGCAGTACTGCGCCGCGCCAACATGCCGCAAGAAAACCGTTACCCATTCTATTTATATGTAGATGAGTTTCAAACAGTGGTTACCGATACCTTTGCAAGCATGTTGTCAGAGTCGCGCAAATACGGGCTGGCGGTGCATTTGACTAATCAATACATTGCCCAGCTTCCAAAAAATGTTAAAGAAGCCGTGTTGGGCAACGTTGGACAATTAATCTCTTTTACGATTGGCATGGAAGATGCAGAAATTTTAGCAAAGGAGTTTTACCCACTGGAACCGGAGGACTTTGTTACCATCCCAAAATTTTCTTTTTATGCCCGCCTAGTCATTGATGGTGGTACCACCAGACCATTTTCCGGACAGTCTTTGCCGCCAATAAAAATCAAACCTGAATCTTCATCGGGTACAATAAAAACCATAAGCCAGTTGGCTTATGGTGTGCCGAAACTTTTGATTGAAGGAATGCTACAGAGAGGTAATTAGTTTTTCCTAAACAAAACCAGATCAATAATTTTTCTGCGGGCCTGTGGGTTTCGCAGAATTTTTATTATCGGAGGAGCGATCGAAGCAATCACGATAATGGCGATAATGGGCAAAAGATATCTATCGACATTAGGAATAAGATTTCCCATAAAATAACCAAGCAAGGTTAACCCTACAGCCCAAAGAAAAGCGCCGATCAAATTATAACTCAAAAACTTTCGGTATTTCATATTCCCTACTCCGGCTAAAATAGGCGCGAATGTTCGCACAAAAGGAATAAACCTAGCCAAAATTAGAGTCTTGCCGCCGTATTTTTCATAGTAATGTTGCGCGTCGAGTATATACTTTTTCTTAAACAACAAAGAGTCTTCTCTTTTAAAAATCCTGGGGCCGACTTTTTTGCCAAACTCATAACCAACACTGTCCCCTGCTGCAGCCGCTATAAACATCAAAGGAATCAAAAACCAAATGTTCAAATATCCTTGCGAACTTAAAAAGCCAGCTGTAAATAATACACTGTCTCCTGGCAAAAAAAATCCAATCAGCACGCCGGATTCTGCGAATATCATGGCAAAGAGGCCAAAATATCCGGCGGCGCGTATAAACTCTTCCAAATTAAATCCAAACATATAGCTATTTTAGCAATTAATAAAAAAAGAGGCCACCATGCGGCGGCCCATTTTAAATAGTAGGTTTTTTAGTACGAGTCAGCCAGCTGTAAAGGATCGGCGTCGTAAACAAGGACAGTATGCCCGAGCTCAAGATACCGGCAATCGCAACAACTGCCAACCCGCGCCAGAACGGCGCAAATACAGCCAGTGGCAAGAATCCTGCAAAGGCAGTCAACTTGGTTAAGATGATCGGGCGGAAACGGATACCCGAAGATAAAGCGATAGCCTCGCGCTTGTGCATACCTTCACCGACTTTGCGATTGGCAAAATCAATCATAAAGATACCGACATTTTCAACAATACCAATGACCATAATCAAGCCGATGATTTCCAAGAAACCTAACTGACCAGCGTTGAGCCAGACCAAAGCCGGAAATACTCCAACAAAGATCAACGGTACGGCGAAAAGGATAATGAAAGGCTGTAAGAATGATTTAAAGAACAAAACAAAGATTAAATAAGAGATGAGAATCGAGATGCCAATGGCAGCAAATAATTCCTGGAAAGACTTTTCAAATTCATCTTGAGACGCGCGATTTTCGAAAGCTTTGGCGCCTAAACCTAAACGGCTGGCATTGTCCTTGCCCCACGTTTCAATTTTTCGCTGAACGGTAATAATGTCGCGCGTATCTTTAACCCGCGCGCTGACTTGAACGAAGCGCTCCCCTTGCAGGCGTTTAATGGCGCTCGGCACGGCTTCCTCGGAAACAGTGGCGACTTCGTCGAGACGCAAAGCTCCGAACTGGCTAACTATCATCGTGGCTCTTAACTCATCAACTGTATGTGGAGTGACATCTTTCGGTACACGAATAACAACTTCTTCATCTCCCAAAGAGAAAATAGTTTGCTCGGAAAACACCGCGGCCAATTGTCCGTAAATGGCGCCGGCATTCAAACCAAATTTAGTGGCGTCCTCACTCTTGATACTAACTTTAAGTTCTGTAGTTACGGTTTGGCCGTCGTAGCGCACCGCACTGACTTCATCGTAGCTAGATAATTCTTTAGCCACGGCTTCCGAAGCCTTTTGTAGTTTGTCGGCGTCGGCATCAAAAATGCTGACGCTAACCGGGTAGGCGCCTTCTGGCGGCCCGGTGCCAATTTCCGAAGCTTGGGCTTGTTCGCCAAACTTGGCAACTAAATCAGAATTGATTTTAGCCGTTATTTCTTTACTGTTAATATCGCGTTCGGTCTTTGGCAATAAAGTGATGGTTACTGACAACCCTTGGCTTCCGCCAGCGCCGCTATCCAACGAACCGTAAAAATAAGCTTCCATGTATTTGCGATAAGGAGCCAGCGCGGTTTCCAACTCGTCGCTTTTCTCAACAAGTTTTTGCTCATTCAAATCAGCGCCGGTCGGTACGGAAATCGTGACAAATTGATTGTCATCGGGTTCAGAAAATTGCACCTGGCGGATTTGTCCGGAAGCAATTAGGCCAGCGGAAATCAAAATTGGTACGGCCAATCCAAGGATTACGATCAAAACCGAAAGCCAGACGCGCGACAAAATATAACGGTTGGCTTTTACAAACCAGCGTGCGGAACGCCATAAAGTCGAAACATCATTTTCGTCCAAAGGCTGGTGGTCTCTGTTTTTAGACGGCTTCAAGAATTTTCCACCCAACCAGGTCAGAAAGAGCATCGGGATAAAGTATGATGCGATCAGCGCGGGGATGATTGTCAAAGGAATATACTTGATGATCTGCCCAAAGGTTCCGGAAACTAATGCGAACGGCAGGAACACCACTAAAGACGTCAGTACGGCAATAAACACGCCGCGGCCAATGGTGTCGACAGACTTTTCTACGGCCTGATTGCCGCGGAAACCAATTTCAATATAGCGCTTGATTGACTCCAAAACCACAATGGCCGGATCTGCAATCAAGCCTAAGACGATGACCAAAGAAAATAGTACGATGGTATTCAGCTGAATGCCAAACAAAGACAATACCGCAAAAGTCAGCAAAAATGATAATGGGATGGATAGCACAGAAATAATTGCACTGCGCCAATCCAGGAATAAAAGCATGACGATCATCAACAGCCAAATGGCTCCGAATAAATAGCCGACGTAAGCTATCGGACCATCGTTTTCCCATTTGCCGCCTGCCGCGCCTTTGATGATTTCGCTGACTTGGCGGCTGGATTCGCGGGCTTGGTCAAAAACTACCACGACTTTAGCTTGGCCGTCGATGGCGCTTTGGGTTTCTGCAATGGCAGCTTTGACTTTCTCGTCGGTTTTAAGAAGATCTGCATCTGGTTCCAACTTGATTTGATACAGCAAAGCTTTGTCGGTAATAAAATCATCACCGGACTTGTAGCCAAGCCAGTGGATTTGGCCGCCGTAATCTGTTCCAGCGTAAACGCTGGCCACGGAATCTAGCGGAAGAATTTGCACGCCGCCGTCTTGTCCCGGCAAGGAAATTGGAAAATGTTTTAATTCGTCGAGCGAATTTATTTGCGAGCTAGCCGACAAAGAACCGACCGTGCCGTTGTCTTCGATTTGACCCAACGGGAACGCCACGCGCGCGGCTTGCAACTGGCTAATAATTGTTTGTTGGTTAGTGCCCGGATTTACATCGATATAAATTTTATCCTTAGCGTTGCTGATTTTATCGAGCGACTGCACGCCGTCTGTAGCGAGCAACTTCTCGCGCAAAGTTTCTGACAATACGTCTAACTCGCGCAAAGATTTGTTGCCGGCAATACCGACAATATAAGGAGCGCCGCTGATGTCCGGCACAAACACTTCAGGGTCAAGCGCGCCTTGCGGCAATTTAACTTGCCCGATTTTGTTGCGCACATCCTGAACGCTGCTGCCCAAATCCGCATCTTCGCGGAAATTGATAACAATAGTGGAAACCCCGCCCATGGATTGCGAGCTGACATCTTTGATGCCTTTGACATCTCGCACCTTGCTTTCTAAAGGAATGGTTACAGAGCTGTTAATGGTTTCTGGCCCCGCACCTGGGACAACCGTGGTTACAACAGCCAAAGGAATGTTGATGCTGGGAAAACCTTCGACCCGAAAACGGGCAAAAGCAAATACTCCAGATATAACAATAAAAACAAACAGCAATGCCGACAGCTGTGTGTTTGTGAGGAAATAGCGAACCATTCGCGAATTCCAGCCAAGTTTTGGGGTGATTTGATCCATTTATGTAAAATATTTAGCTTATGATTGTAGCAAATTTTGCTATATTTATCAAGACAAAAATGGGCCCATAACAAGATATTAATCTCGTCATGGACCGTAATGTTTTTTGGCCTAAACTTTCATTTGCATTTGTTCGTGTACATCGTAGGACAACTCAGATACATTGATTTTATTTTGCGTGTTGAGTTGAGCCTATTCATCTCAGCTGTTCTAGCCTTATCCACCTCGGCCTTGGAAGGTCCTCCAAAACCATAGTAAGATTCAACTATATAATCATTCGCGCCACTACTGCAGTCCCCCGAAGTCTCTTTGAAAACCTCATATTCACAGGTTCCTTTGATAGACCTGCCACCATTGAGGTTCATATCTCGACTGCAGTATCGAAAGACCTGGGAGATATATCGATACGACTTCTTAGAGTCTTTGCAGTGGGAATTTAAGGTTAGAAAACCATACATCCAACCGCCGTCCTCGGTTGTAGCTTTTGAAGACCGTGTCAGAGGCAACGACATCACAAGCACTGATAAAAGCGCGAGCAATGCAATTATGCGCTTTGTCATCCTTTTCCTCCTCTTGGTTTGGGCTGGACAGTGAGACGAGGATTGGTCCCCATCTTATCCCCGCAGGCGTAGTTATATTCGTATAAACCGGTTCCACCCCTTACCATGTTTTCCTTCTGTTGTTCTCTATTGGACCGAGATTGTTGCAAAGTATCTCCTGTAAGCAAGCTGCCATATGTACTGTAGGTGCAACGCTTGCTTTTCATTTCTCCTTTATTCAACATCTCATGGAACGCATAATAAGCTTGTCGAGCTGAATTAACAGCATCAAAGGTGTCACACCTCGACACCTCCGAAAGAAAATCGAAATAGTACAGATCTCCATCCGCACTCTGGCAACTGCCACTGTTAAAGTAGTACACATACCTAGTTTCAGCCGCAATTTTTCTGGCTGACGGACTTGCAGCAATTGAAACCAAAAACAAAGAGTTCGCGGCCAAAACCGCAAGTGTTGCAACAAACTGCTTTCTGTTCATCTAGATTCTCCTTTTCGCTTATCGGAAGTCGGGCTAAGGTTTTTTGGGTGGATTGGCAAAAGGGTCACTCGTATCATAGTTGCCCTTAAGCTTAGTTTGCGCCAACCGCACAAAGTGCGTCAGCGCATTCACCAATCTGCTACCAACTTCTCTATCACCGTCAAGCAATACATGAAGCCGGAATGACGCAGACTGCCTTACGTAGTCAGCTCTCTCCACATCAAAAAACTCTTGAGTACTCGTCTCGCTGACACAATCACTAAGCGACTTGCAATCTATCCAAATCACGATTATCTCACCAGCACCTGGCTCTAAAGATATTTTTTCCGGGTCTATATCTAGGATTCTAAGTCTATCCAATTCATTTACTGTGGATTTGGTAGAGTATCTCTTGCGGCTGTAAGCCAACCTCAAGTCTGGACTATCCCAGCTACCCTGCAAAAACAGCTCGTAATCGCAACAAACGATGCCAAGCCGATCAATTGCAGTACTCCTTTGCTTTGGTGGTGGGTGGGTGACTAAGTTGTGCTGAATGTAGTCCCATGTTTCCTTTAGCGAAGGACTGTTGGAAGCATCTCGCTGTAGCTGCTGCTGCTGGGTCGTTTGACTATGACCCTTAACCAGACAGGGGTCAATGCCGACTGTCATCAGAGAAAGCACTAATGTACCAAAAACCAAAAAACGCGGTGAATTGTATTTCATCTCTTTTCCTCCTTATTCTAAATTTGTTAGGCTTGTGACCGAGTCCAGGGTATAACTTTACATCAAAAGCTCTGTTATGTACAGTTATTTTATTTTAACAAGCTAGACTTTGGCCTTGTTCCTAAAAAAGGTCCTTAACCTTCTTCAACCTTCTGACTGCTTTATAATCTCGACTTGCTTTACTTCAGACTCACAAAACTTGGTAATAACATCGTCGGGATCTCTTTTAGGCACATGGTCTTCCTCGGCGTGTTCCAGCATCAGACATCCAGATTCTGTTGTGTGCTCCATGCCCAACAAGTGGCCGAACTCGTGCAAAATTGTTGAAAGAACATAAGGCGATACTGTTTGTTTATTCTGGCCGACAAACGCCTTAATCGCATTATTATAAATAACCATGCTGTTTTGTTCGATGGTGGAACCTATCAATTCAGGATTAAACGCATCTTCGCTCAAAATAAAAACGTAAGCGTCCGAATAGCCATCGCTGTTGCCAAACTCGTACTTGTTTTTAATTTGATCAATCTCATCAGACACAACATTCGAGGCATATGGGATGTGCGTGGTTACAATACGATAACTGGTGTCTTCTCCTGTAAGCCTGTTAATTTCTGCGGCCATTTGTTCGAGCATTTCCGGCTCTACATCAATACCTTCCATATAATAAAGATTGAATCTAATTTTAGCACCCGATTTCAAATAATCGCGCCGGGCGTCGCCATAATCTTTGAAAACAAAAACGCTTCGCCAAAAAGGCGAAGCCGATATTTTAGGACGGATATTGCGATTGAAGAAATTGTCCTGGCTCCCCCGCGCCATAGTCTGCGCTAAGAAATACCCCACTATACCGAGGGTCACGATTATCATCAAACTAGTAAGCAGAACTTTTTTCATAAGTCTTGTGGATTCTTCAAAAAATCAACAGCTCTTTTATATTTGGCTCCCTTAAGTTTTCCGAGAAAAAATTGCTCCGGATCTTTCAATAACCTCTTTCTCTCCTTTTTATCCTTGAATTGAGGCAAAACAAAGATACACATTATCCAAAGGAAACTATTTATTCTCCCCATAAAATCTTTGTTTTTAATCTTACGCCAAGCCGTGAGTAATGACCAAGCTAGGAAATCGTTATTATAAGCTTGCTTGAATAATCTTCTATTATGTGATCGTTTAATATCAGATATGCTGAAATCAAAAAAAGGGGCGTGCTTCTCACCTATCATAAACCCCATCATTTGGATAGTTTTAGGTTGATTTATGCTTTGGCCTGGTTCGGTAAACCGATCGGAGTCAGTAACAAAGTTCCCGACGCAATCAAAATTATTATAACTTTTAATAAAACTGATTATGCTCTCAAGAACATCCATGGCAGTCTTATCTTTGATATAGCATTTTAGATCCCAATCGGAGAACTTATGCATGCCCGGGTATATATCGAGGTGTTTTGTGGATATGGTATTCTTCAACTTTTTTGAAGGTTTTAGATGCAAACCAAAAGACTTTTCAAAGTCCTCAATAAAACTTTTAAGTGTTTGTGATTTTATCTGCATAGCTTAATAATATCAAAAAACCTCTGTAACAGCGACTTTTTTAAAAAAGAGATGGGCAAGCTGCATAGCTTGCCCATCAGAGAGTTGAAACATCAGAATGTGATACGGAAACCCGCAGAGACCGAGGCCATCGGATGTCGACCATCGCCCGAACGGGTCAACGGAGCGGTGAATTTTCCCGATGGAGCGACAAGAGTTAGCCGGTCGCTCAGAGCAAATTCGGCTGCCGCACTGAAGTTAACATGGGCTCCCGGATTGAACCCAAATGGCCCAGAGTCCCAGATCAAGCTTGTTGTTCCTCCAACGTTGAAGCATTTGCGAATCTTAAGGCGATGATTGGCTCCAGCTTCAACCACCCAGCCCTTCTCTGGTCCGCCGTGTTTGACTGGCATTGAATAGCGAGTCCAAAGGAACGGCTCATACGTGTACTCCGGAGTGGCGTTGTACTTCTTACCCAACCGAAGCGCGAGCGTACCCACATCACCAATCGGACTACCAAGCGGTGTGCCCTGGATGTAGTTAAAATTAACCCCGGCGTCGATGTCCTTAAGCACCTTTCTGGTTAGATCCACTGAAAGGTCGATCTCGTTGCCGTTGTTGCCTTTGAAGCGGTTGGTAGCCGCCATCGAAGTCCACACGATGAAGCTAAGTCCTGTCTTGTTGTGTGCTACGGTCAAGCTCAATGTTCCTACAACACCTTTATGAAAGTTCGCTCCCACAAAGTGGCCGTGATACAGGTTAGCAATGCCGCCATCGAGAGTGTAACTGAAAGTCTTTGGAGGATTGATGACCATCGTCGATCCGGAAGCGCCTGTCGAACTCTCGTCCTTCTTGTCCTGACCAAAAACTTTCATGCCGCCGGCGCCAGCGGAAATAATCGTGCAAAGCACTCCGGCCGCGAAACGAACGACACGCCTACTGTACGCAACCACATCGACGTGCTCCAGGTATCGGAACACTCCGACTTTCCAGACCACTAGCGCCGCCCAGAATTGAGGATCAAAGATTAGCAACAAAGGATTGATCCGGTGTTGTTTAGCCCGGCAAAAGTAGACAGCCGCAGAAATGACACCGCCGCTGAAGAAGGTGAGTGCAAGCCACCAAAATGTAACAGCCCAAATCCTACTCCAATTTAGTGGACCGGCAATTTGATGAGCTTTTGCACTAAAGGCTTCACCGGCTTCAACATGGGGCTTCATAACTTTGTCTAACTCTTCTCTGGTGTAGCCAGCAGCGAAGATTTTTAGAAGGCTTTGACCCATTTCTGTGTGGAGCTGGGACGTTAGAGCCGGATCGGTCTTTCGTAATCGCGGATGGGTAGTTCTCTCAGTATCAAATGGCAAATCTTCCCAAAGGCTAATACTTCTTTGTTCTGCCATATCGAGCCGAGTCAAATCGTGATAAACCGCAGCGTATTCTTCAGGAGCATTAAGTCCTGACCGAATACGCGTTCGTAGGTTGGCAGCCAGATCTTTACGATCTCCCCATGGAATGCGCTCGAATTCTCCGTAATAGCGGCTATCCTGTGCGCTGTCCTCTTGCCTCCAAACCCTTACTGCCATGACCGCGAAAACAAGGACGTTCAAGGTCAGGGCAACATAAAGACTCCGTTTGAATTTCTGAATGTTCATAAGCCTCCTTTGGCTATTGTGATTGGTTTTGTGAGCCTTGCGCCCACGACGCATCCACGCTTTGTGGATCTCATATTAAATCATAAAAGGTTGATTTTTGCAAGCCTTTTTGAACAAATGTGTAGGAGACTGGATTAAAATACGGCTTTATGTTAAAATAAATCAGTCTTTTGAACCAAAAGTCCAAATTTTCGCTTGGGCCGAAGCTTGAGTAGTTGGATCGAGTGTAACGAGAGACGACGTGACGAAAGCGAGGTTAAGCGAAAATTTGAGAGGAATACTTTGCGAGGCGTGATAGTTCTGATAAATGCAGAACGATAGCGCCGAGAAAAGTATGACGAGCCGGCTTAGCTCATCTGGTAGAGCAACGGTTTTGTAAACCGTAGGTGGTCGGTTCGAGCCCGACAGCCGGCTCCACGGTAGATAATTAAATGATTAAGTAAGATTAACTGAATGATTGAGATTTATAAATCAATAAATCTTGGGCAATCATTTAATCGAAAATGAATATA
>Ga0134127_10002534_pt1 | contig 13147 bp, 13 predicted proteins | sample KB31753_FD_96459 | JGI IMG/M metagenome (GOLD analysis project Ga0134127, IMG submission 96459) | Terrestrial soil microbial communities with excess Nitrogen fertilizer from Kellogg Biological Station, Michigan, USA - KB3-175-3 | ecosystem: Environmental > Terrestrial > Soil > Unclassified ...
ATTGTTTCATCAACTACAAATTCCGATATCTTTCTTCTTTTAGATGATAGTTTTGCTGGTTTGTATGTCTTGATCCATTTCCAGATTGATATTTGGCTTCTTTTGACTATGTATAAAAAAGATAATGCTTTGGCAACTTTTCTAGTTGACAATCCCCGAGAACACAAATACAGCCCATAGCCAACATATTCTGAAGATGTTCTTTGTTTCTTTTATTACGTATAACTGAAATAGAACGTCTTCAAGCTATAGATTTATCGTTAAGTTAAGAGAGCCGATATATATGTATAGTGATGGATTAAATGGAGATTATGATTGCGACGCAATAAAATATTTGCATTGCATATACTTCGACAAATTAAGATCGATTTTTTACAATACAAAGAAGTAGTAAGAAAAATTCTCCTTGGAAAGAAGAAATAATACTTAAAATAGTGAAAAAATCGAAGAATTTTTATAAAAAACGTCAAATTTAACATAAATAATTCAATTTAATGAAAGCATATATAGATCGTATACAATACAGAAATAACATAAATAATTAAAGCAGTCGATATTTCTATACTAATTATATTAATTTATAATACAATTATATTATTTCTATTATAATAGATTATTAGTTTTAGAAACTTATTGTAAAATAAGTAGAAACAGGTAACATTGACCATGAAATTATATTAAAATCATTTTACAATGCCTTTTCATAAAACATTTAACTTAATACAACAAAATATTAATGTTGAATCTAAATGGAACGCTGAATGTAGCCGTCATAGTAAAGCTCGAACCAGATTTTTCTGAAGGAAATGTAAGTTACAATGCTGATGGAACGCTCAATAGAGCCGAAACAAAGAATATTTTAGGTCCTCATAGTGCAGTAGCATCATCAGCTGCTCTGTATTCTAAAGTAAAACACAATGCTCATATTTCCGTTGCTACCATGGGTCCTCCAAATGCTGATTTGGCTTTACAACAATCCCAATTGATTTGCAATGCCGATGAGTTACATCTTTATAGTGACCGCATATTTGCAGGTGCTGATACCCTTGCTACTGCTGAAGTTTTAAAAGCAGGCATAAATAAAATGGCAAATGGTAATAATATGGATATTGTCTTTTCAGGGCATCGGGCATCAGATGGCGAAACCGGACAAACAGGGCCACAAACAGCTTGGAAACTTGCTTATCCATTTCTTGGCAATGTCATTGATTATGATGTAGATATTAATAGACATTGTATAAAAGTACAACGTATAATCAAAAATTATGGTGATAATGATATAATGGAGGAAATAGAAGCACCATTACCGGTTTTTATCTCACTAGATCCATCTTATAACCCCTTTTTTAATACTGTTTCTCAAAGGCTTAAATTAGCCCATCATCAAAAAGAGGCCCAAATAAGATCGTATAATTATAAAGAATATCTAAAAATTTTTAATGCCCAATCTCTAGAAGTTAGCCCTAAATCTGTAGGATTACCTGGTTCGCCAACTATCGTCTATAAGGTTGAAAAAATACCTAGAGCAAAAGCAACTAGAAAAGCAGAAATTATTGATGGAAATGACCAAGAAAAAATAGATCAAGTTGTGATAAAAATCTATGATATTCTGAAATTAGGTGAAAGAGAAGGAGGATCAGTAGTCAGATGACACTGTCCCAATCACCTGTTTCCAAAGTACAAGTAAATGAAGATTCAAAAGGAATTTTGATTAATAATCATAATATACAAGATAAGGAAAAGGAAATGAGGCAAGGAGAAGAAGACGAAAATAATTACAAACATTTGTACGTAATACTAGAACAAGAAGAAGGAAAGTTATTGCCAGTAAGCCTTGAAATGCTAGGAGAAGCAAGAAGGTTAATGGATGATTTCAATAGCCGATACAAGCCAGAAGAAAAGGTAGTTGCAATTATTCTAGGTCATAATATTAGCCATTTATGCCAGGAAATAATTTATCAGGGTGCAGATGTTGTAATTTGTGCAGATCATCCTGATCTTCAATACCCAAGAAACCTTGTCTATACAAAAACAATCTGCCAAATTGCAACAGACAAAACATGTGCCGATAAAATATCGACATCATCTTTATCATCGATGTCAAATTCTTCATTTGACAAGCCTAGATACATGTTTTTTTCTGCAAATGATTCTGGAAGACATCTATCTGCAACAGTCATGGCTCAATTAGAATCAGGACTTGCTTCTGATATCAACAAACTTGTAATAAGTGATTTAGAAATAAGACATGAGCATAAAACAAAGGGAAAACCAATTGTATATGGAAAAACTCTTGAAATGTATAGGCCAGATTTTTCAGGTTTTCTTTGGACCACAATACTTTGTTTGGATAATCTTAATCCAGAAAATAAAAAAAAATTTCATCCTCAGGGATGTAGTATAATTCCAGGCGTTTTCTCTCAAATAAAAAAAGATCTGAATAGAGATGGAAAAATAATTAATTATATGCCCAACATATCATCAGAAGATCTCAAAATAAAAATAACAAACAGGAAAATAATCCATAGCAAAATTAATTTTAACAATAAAAAAGCAATAGTTAGCTTTGGAAGAGGAATCAAAGAATATCCTGAACAAAACATAATTTTGATAGAAAATTTTGCAAAAGAAATAGGTGCAGAAATAGGAATATCGTTACCTATTTCAAAAAAACCTTATTTAATAAGCGATAATTTATCATCAATGTATCTTATCTCCGATAGAGTTATTGGAACAAGTGGTAGAAAAGTAAATCCATTATTATATTTTGCAATAGGTATAAGCGGAGCTATACAACACATTGCTGGAATGAAAGAATCAGAATTTGTAATTTCTATTAATAAAGATGGTGATGCTCCCATTGTGGACGACTCAGATATTTTAATCAAAGGAAATATTGAGGATGTTTTGCCTCTCTTAATTAAATCAATAAAAAAATACAAAGAGAAAATGCTGGTATTAACAGAGGCAAGATAATTATGGAAAATTTTGATGTAGCCATTATTGGAGGAGGCTCTGCGGGCCTTACTGCGCTCAAACACCTGTCAAATATGGGAAAACAAGCAATTCTTATAGAAGCTGGAAAGCAAATCGGATCTAAAAATATCTCAGGTGGTATATTATATTCAAAAACGCCATCAACAGGAAAAGTAAACAATGTAGAAGAAGTATTTGATAATTTCATAACTGATGCACCTGTAGAGAGAAAGATAACAAAATATATACTTCATGCGGCCTCTAAAGATAAAATATTTTCTTTTGATCTTAAATCTGCACATAATTATCAAACAAATTTTGGATATTCTGTTTTACTCAATAAATTACTTCCATGGTTTGCAAAGGAAGCTTCTCAAAGTGCAGAAAAACTTGGCGGAGGTGTAGTATCAGGAGTTCATGTGAGATCAATTACATGGGATAACATGCAAGACAATAACGCTGTTATTATTGAGACCGATGAACTTGAGCCCTTCCAAGTAAAAGCAGTTATTGCTGCTGATGGGGTTAATTCTGAAATAGCTCAGTTAACAGGTGCTAGGGACAAATTTACGCCCTCTGATCTTTATCAAGGTGTAAAGGTAGTAGTAAAACTACCTGAAGAATTATTAGAAAAAAGATTTGAACTTGTAGGAAATGAAGGGGCAGCTCATCTATTCGCAGGTGATGTAACACTAAATCATATTGGCGGAGGATTTCTATATACCAATAAAGATACTATTTCGATTGGTACAGTATATCATTATGATTCGTTAATTGAAAAACCTGTAGAGCCTTATCTGCTTGTGAATGCTCTGCTTTCAAATCCCTTTGTAATGGATTTGATTAAAGATGATATTCCAAAAGATAAAGAAAATTATAAAAATTTCACAAAAGAAGAAGAATTAAGAGCTCGATTTAAATCTAGTAAATTAATCAAAAATTGGAAAGAGCTACGCCATGCATATTTTTCTCAATCAGGTATTGCAGATTTATTAGAAAATGGACGGTATAAAACAAAGGATGAAATTAAAGATAAAATAGATTCTATATATGCAGAACTAGTATCAAAATATAATATAGAATTTGAAACAAATTATGTTGAATTAGAATATAGCGCAAAATTGGTTCCTGATGGAAAACGCTGTAGAATGAGAAAACCGTATTTTAAAAACATTTTATTTATTGGAGATGCTGCTGGAAGAGGCATTTTTATAGGGCCTCGTATAGAAGGTCTCAATGTTGGTATTGATGATGCCGTAAGAGCTTCAGAATCTATTTCGTATGCTATAGATCACAATAATTTTAATGGTGATACTTTGGGCCAAATTTATACAAAATCAATAGAACAAAGTCCTTATACTACAGATATGGAGAAGATTGATAAAAATTATATTAAAACTTTAATCGATTGTACAAGACAACTTCCAAAAAACATATTTGACTATAGATATAAAACCGTTTTTAAATTAATATCAAATGATGTATTTAGGAATTTGTTAATAGATTTTGCAAATACAATAGGATATAAGAAACTTTTACCAATTTTAGAATCAGAAAAATCTTATACTCGTATTCCAATTGAAATTGCAGATAAAATAGGTAAAAATGTTCATACAAATTATTCTATCAATATTCCTACAATTGCTGATCGCATAGCAAAATTAAATTATAATGATGATTATTTATCGCATATTAAAGTTTTAAAATCCCAAAGTGATTTTATGAAAAAAATGGTTATCTTGTGCCCTACAAAATGTTACAGCATAGAAAATGGACAGGTAATTCTTCAACATGAAGGATGTATAGAGTGTGGAACTTGTGCAAAAGAAACAGAGTGGAAGCATCCAAGAGGTGAAAAAGGAATAATATATAATTATGGATAAATTTAATATATTTTTTAAAAAATTAACTCAATTATAAAAATCATTAAAAAATATGTTCTATGTACATTGTATTTTATATTATAAATTTATAAATTAAAAACAAAAATTACAAGCAACATCCTTTAAGAGTTATACTTTTTTACAATTTTTGTTAATTTTTTTGATACGCTATTTTAGGTTTAACCTAATGTATTTAATTCTTCTTTTACATCTAAAGATTTAATTATTAAACATTATTGCAATTAAATGATTAAATAAAAGTGAATTTTTTATCTTTAAAAATATTGATAAATGATAAATAAAAGCAATCTTGGGAAAAAGTGGTAGTAAATCCTACAATAACAACGACAAAATAATATGAATTAATTAAATCAAAAAAATTTGATTATATGGTAATTATATATCTTGTTGTTTAATATTGTCTATGTCTCCTAAAAATAATATTAATAGTGGTAGTAATGTCAAAATTGACTGGAATAACGTAATAAAAAAAGAAGTCATAGGAATAGATGGTTTGAATTTAGGTGAAGTGCATGAAGTTGGAGATGCATATTTTACAACACAAAAGGGCCTTATAAATAAAAAAAGATATCATATTCCAAAATCTAAAGTAGAAAGTTTTGATGGAGATGTCCTTACTGTAAGAGTTAATGAAAGTGAATTAAGTGGGTTTGAAGAAGAAATTGATGGGGGACAAAAATTTGAAGGATATTCTTCCTTTAAATCTTCAGATATGTCAAAAGAACTTGAAACAAAAATTCCAGTAATGGCTGAAAACCTTGAGATTACAAAAAGATTAACAGAAGAAAATGTGGATATAATAAAAGAGCCAGTAATAGAAACAAAAACAGTAGAGATTGAGCTAATGCGAGAAACAATTACAATTGAAAGAAGGCCTATCACTGATAATGGCATCAGCACCAGCGACAGTGGTAGAAATAGTAGTAGCACCAATAACTTAAATTCATCATCATTGTCGGTAGAAGGTCCGGTTGAATTCAGAACTGAAATTTCAATTCCTATAAAAAGAGAAGAGCCTGTGATAATAAAGAAACCGTATGTTAAGGAGGAGATTGTAGTAAAAAAGAAACCTATTACAGAAACAAAAACTATAACAGAAGATATAACACATGAAAATGTAAAGTATGATAATAAATTAAATAAAGAGAAGAATATAGGAAATATATAGATAGATTATGTAAATAAACATAAAAATAGTTAATGTGAAAAACACACAATTATAAAATGATTTGATTAAAACATCTAAATAATTTGGTAATAAAATAAAGCTAATAATATAAAGGACTATTTTTCAATAATTGATTTTAGAGTATAATAAAAAATTTGGGAATTTTATTAAAAATGTCCAATATATTTTTTAACATGAATCAATAATTGTTATCTTGTCTTTCGATTTTAAAACCTATTCTTACTTCTGCTTGATACTCCATTTTCTGTTCACCCTCGACTCTAAATGTTACTTTACCCATTTCTCCCCATTGAATATTTTTTACAGTTTTTGATGCTTCTTTAAAAGCATTATTTACTGCATCAGTAATACTAGTATTGGATGTTCCTACAATATCTATATATTTATATACCATACCTATGAGTAAAATTAGTCACTTAAAAATTTTAATCAAATATATTATTTTTTTATATGTGCAAATACAGTTAAATTCGTATATAAAAAGAAAACCAGTACTATTATTTGCAAATATCGTTATTTAATATGAATTTTATATTGTAATACAAATTCTTTTTATGCGCCTTTACTTTAATATTTATAGTTGTCTTTTGCAAAAAATGGCGACAGTATAGGATTTCTTTACATTAAATCAGTCAGAGATTATTTTGAAAATAAAAATATTATGAACAAATCCCCTGCAGAAGAATATCTTAATAGATTAAGAATTTTCAATGAATTTTTACGTAAAGAATACGATGGCATAACAATAGATACTCTTTTAGAAAAAATTAAAGATGGAATAATATAGATGTTTACACCATTTTAAGCAAATTTAGCGCTATCCAAAAAATCTGTAATATGTCCTGCTTTTTATCATAAATTGAATTAAATTATCCGTTTTTTATTATATTTTTAACATTATATTAGATAACTAAATTACTATGTCTTTACTGACAGCCAATATTACAAAGAGGGTTGCAATGTTATTGGAGGTTCAAGTGAAATAGGTTATGAAACAGCAATAGCATTATTTAAAAATGGCAATATAAACTATAATATTATTAGAGATATTAAAAAAGGTTCTATTTTAAATGAATCTAAATGTAAAAATCTTCTTATCAAAGTTATTGAACTTGATCTTAAAATGCCTTTAGCTGATCCATTTAAAATGATAGTAAAAATTGCAAACTTATGCAAAATATATGAAAAAACAAAAAGCTGCATTAAGTTCGAAGTCTGAAATTATAAAAAAGAAACTTTTTGTAAGTAAAGATCCTATGGGTTTGGCTGATGCAATTGTTTACATGAACTGCAAAAAAATGGAGAAAATATAATCCAATATCAAATTGCAAATGCAGCAGGGGTAACTTTGGTAACCTTAAGGAAGAATTTAAAATTAATAGAAGAATACTTAAAATAAAATCTTTTATGATATTTGTTTGTTTTTAATTAATTTATTGATATAGAAAATAAGATTTGGCTTTTGAAGATGATAATAATAAATACATTTATGTGATAAGTAAGAAGAATAGCAAAAATAATTTTGATCTTCAAATAAAATTTTGTCAGAAAATTAGATACAAAGATAAATTATAATATTTAGACTATTCTAATAATGAGGTTCTATCAATGTTTTAACAATTTTGTCTTTGTTATTATTCCAGCAAGATTGCTACTATCGGTAGAATTGGTAACCGGAAGTTCACTTATCTTTTTATCTGTCATTATCTGTGTAGCTTTAGCAAGATCATCTGTTGATTTTACAGTTATTATTGGTTTTTTCATTAAATCGCTTACAATCATTGCATGCCCAATAGCAGCTAAATTTGTCAAGATAGATTCAACCTGTATAACATTCCATCTTGATTTATTGTCAAGGGGTGGAAAGATAAAACATTAGAAAATTTTAAATTTGCCTTGAAATTCCAAAAATTATGACTTATTAAAAAAAGCTATTTAAAAAAGTCCATTAGGAGAATAATTAAGTAATGACATGACATTTAAAGATATAATAATTTGTTTAGTTTTTTTTTGTTACTCTTAATTTTCTGCCAAAATGTTTTTTCAACTAATGCTTATATCATCTAATTGTAAAATAATGGTTATGAGTGTAAATCCCAATAATAACAAAAATTATGACAATAAAGATAATAAAAAAATTCAACAATATATAATTGATGGTATAGAATACAAAATACTTTTACCTGGAAAAGATACGCAAGAAAAATACTCTCTAGTAGAAATGTTATTTCCATCCAAGGAAGAAAAAGAGGTACCATTACACAGACACAGTAAAGAAACTGTAATAATTTCCATTATCGAAGGAAATTTTCTATTTAGATATGGTGAAGAAAATATAAAAGGAGAAAAGGAAATGACTTTTAAATTTGAGAAAAACATTCCTCATTCTTATAAGAAAATTGGAGGAGACAAAGGACGACTAGTATTGTTATTTATCCCTGGAGGATTCGAGAATTTTTTCAAAGACATGGGAGTTTTTCATAGAAATGATTCCAAAGTGTTGGGTGAAGACGAAAAAATATTATTACATTTATGGAAAAAAAATATGAAGGACGATTTGTCTTTGAATAAAAAAATATTTATCATATGTTCAAAAACAAATAATTGATTGTATTTTATTTTGAGATTATTATAGTATATTAATTAATGTATATTTTAATACTCTATCTTTTGATAATTTCAGTTTTACTTTTTTATAATTAATAGTGAAGGCATTAGATTATAATTTTATCTTTATATATTAATTAAGTATTCATTTGTTTCAACAAAAGCTATATCATTACTCAAAGAAAGATTATTGGAATTTAATTCTTCTTTTGAATATTGAAAATTGTATCGAATATATCATCTTTTTAAAGAGATTTCTTTCCCTATTACTATACATATTTTAAACACCTTTCTGAACGTGCAAGTTTTCCAACCAATGGTTAAAAAGACCAGATTTTTAAGATTGCCATTCTTACCAATTACCAGAGAAATAAATGATGGATATGCTATTTGATTGTGCCATTATTGGAGGAGGTCCAGCGGGTTTAAATGCTGCCCTCGTCTTAGGACGGGCAAGACGAAATACAATACTGTTTGATAATAATAATCCTAGGAATGCCGTTACACAGGAATCTCATGGATTTATTACACGTGATGGGATAAAACCTAAAGAATTTAGAGAAATTGCTCACAAAGAGATAGGTAAATATCCTTCCATTGCATATGCCAAGAAAGAAGTAACTTCTATAATCAAAAATAATAATCGGTTATTTGAATTAGTTACATCCGATAAAGAACTATATCAATCCAAGACTATAATTATTTCTTCAGGCTTAAAAGATGTTTTACCGGATATAGAGAATATTTCTGACTACTATGGCAAGAGTTTATTTAATTGCCCTTACTGTGACGGATGGGAATTACGGGACAAACCTTTGGTTGTTATTATAGATGATCAAGTTCAGGGCTTTCATTTCATTCAGACTATTTATAATTGGTCTAAAGACCTTATTGTATGCACAAATGGTAAGCCCTTTGAAAACTCTGAGCAAAAACGTTTAATTCAGAATAAGGGAATAAAGATAATGGAAAATAAAATTAAAAACTTTGCTGGAAAAAATGGACAGATGGAAAAAATAATCTTTGGAAATGGGGAATGTGTGAGTAGAAAAGGCGGTTTTGTTCTGCCACAACTAATACAATCTTCTAATTTTGCTAAACAATTAGCATGTGAATATAATTCGCTTGGCGGTATTTCTGTAGACTCTTATGGCAGAACAAACATTCATGGAGTTTATGCGGCTGGTGATGCTTCCGTAATTGCACCTGCTCAACTAATTATCGCCGCTGCAGAAGGACTTCGAGCAGCGGCAGGTGTAAACAGGGATTTAATCCAAAAAGAGTTTTTAGAATAAACTTACTTTTGGAGATTGTGTAAACAGTTAATCAAAAAACAATGTTGCTTTATCTTCGTGTTGTTAATATTCCATCGGTTTTTGCAGCAGGAAAGATAATTGAATGGTATTATAATTTACTACAGAAAGACTTTCTAAATGAGAAAAATAATTGTATTTATCACAATTATCTTTGATAATATTATTTTAATCTAATATCTTTTGTAATAGGTGCCGCAATCCCGATAGGAGTTCCATCACTTTTCATCTTTGACTGAGGGATTTGGACTTGCGGGGTAAAGGAGTTCAATTGATTTAATATGAAGTTTATGCTCTAATTTGGCTTGATACCTTATAGTTTTGCAATCTAATCGGAGACCAAGCCTGTGTATTTATGAATAGTAATTTCAAAATATTATTCAATCAGACAACTCAAGATAGTTTTGGAAATCGGATATTAAACGGGGAAGCTCAAAATATAGGAGCAAATCCACTTAACAATGTAATGGTAGTTTGGCATTTATATGATTCTTTTGTTAATATCGTTGGAGTAACACAAGGATCCACTACACCTTCTAACCTTGGAACAGGACAAACAACACTTTTTAATTTGCAATTGAAGCCTATAGTCCTCATAGTCATACCTAAATCCTATAGAATTGGGGTATGCCTGTTAGATCTGTTGGCTTTATCTGTAGATTAAATATGGTTGTTAAATTTTTAGAATTTTCAAATCTATATTTAGTTGGAGATAACATAATTGTCCATCAATTGGCGGATGCTCTGATGCAGCTTTTACTTCTGCTGTTTATTGTAGCAATCTAATAAAGCAACAAGTATAGGTATAATATGCTTTGTTGCATAACTCAATCTATTTAGCTAGCATTAGTTTATTTGTCATCTGTGATCCACTGGCCTTCTTATAACCAGTCTCTTGTGTAAGACGAGGAGAGATACTTTTTGCATATGATTTTCTGGACATATGGGATGACAATCTTGACAGAATAAATGAAAATAAAAAAGGCAAACCATACTCTTATCCTGATTCCTTTATCCTTGTTGTTGTTGTTGTTGGTTACATGAGAATATATATTTTCATCTGTCTTATCGACAAACCGAGGGACTCATAAAATCGGCTGGAAAGAATCTTCCAGACCATCCAAGTTATTCACAGATTTGTAGAAGAGTAAACCAAATAGATATCTCAAATAATGGGTTAGACGATGATGATAATGAAATAATCATTGCAATATACAGTACAGACCTAAAGGTAACAAACAGATGTCAATGGATGCAAGATAAATGGCATCTCAAAAAGAAGAAAGGTTATCTAAAGATTCACATTGCAGTAGATGTCAAGACCAAAGAAATACTATCTTTAGAAGTTACAGATGAAAAAGTACATGATGGGAGAAAAATTATGTCAAAGTTGATTGAACAAATTTTAGAAAACAGTAACAATATTAAAATTAAATCAGCATTAGGTGATGGCTCTTATGATAGTAATGAGAATTTTAAGTATCTTCAAAATAAAATTATTCGTCCCGCAATCAAGGTTAGAAAGAATTCCATCATCTCTTTCAAAAACAATAATACAAGGAATAGGGAAGTCAAGTTTCAAACAAAAGAGATATTCTCAGATGGAAGAAGAAGAGAAATTATGGAAAACGATGGATTGTTGAAACTATTTTTTCATCTATGAAGAGAACCTATGGCGAGTATCTGCAATCAAATATCAAAATATGATAAAAGAGATGATTTTAAAAGTATCTTTGTACAACCTGTTTAGAAGAATGGTATAATTCAGACGGAGAGATGTATTATGGGTGCCTAGTTATGCAACAGAGCAGGTATAATATATTGTCATTTTTGGAACAATTTGATCATAGAGGTAAAAGATATGTCTTTTTTTGGTTGAATAGGCGCCTCCAATTGGGTGTATTAATAGAAAACTTCCTTTCTTCTGGTTCTCTTTAAACATGCTGTCAGTATTGCTAAAATTATTATTACTATTAATACAAACGCAAAAGATCCATAATTTAATAAATACGAAGATATCAATTCCATCATTGATGAATTTGCATCATTCTTAATATTGCTTAATTTATTGGTAAATGATGAATTAGAGTTATTGTAAACTATGGTCCCATATTGTGAAAAAGAATTTGGATCTTGTGCGCTTTGTATTTTTATAAAGGTTTTTCCATATGAGGTAAAAACATAACTTTCTGTACTGGATCCCATCTGGGTCATTCCATTTGTTCTGTAAATTTCTTTTCCATTTTGAATTAAAATAAAATTGTATGGCCAAAGATGCAATGGTTCGTTTTGGGGACTACTAAAAAAGTCCATTAAAAATGTAATCGGCTCGTTTGTTTTTATAGTTGGAGGGTTCCATGATAGGCCCATCTCGGTTTTCTTATCATTGGTTAAACTATATAAAGGAAATTTTGCAGTTTTATTGCCGAATTGATCTACTGCATATGATGGTATTGTTTCTTTTGTTATGTTAGTAGAAGCAGTTTGAGCAAAAGAATATGTTGATGGTTTGTTTTGATCATTGATGATGTAAAAAAAAACAAAAAAGAGTATAAATGATAAAATAGTTAATTTTTTTATTTTGTTCATATTTTCATCCTTAATTTATTATACGTTTTCTTTTTATGTGAATTATTGTCTTAAAGATGCATATTCGAAGGTGATAATAATATCTTTTATACTGACTTTTCTTTGGGTTTTTTCTTTTTTCATTATGTTTAACAGATCAAGCCCGCCTTTTTCTATTTTATATACTTGTTTTTGACCATTATATGAAACGACTCCATATTCAATCAGATAGAATAAATAGTTTTTTAGATCATAATAAGAGATCTGGAATATTTTCTGAATTGTTAGTAAAAGAAAATTAAAAGAAACACTGCATAAGCAACATAATAATGTTGGCTCTATTATAGAAGCTTGTAATTCTGGAGATTTTATATCATTATTTCCAGTTATGGACATGTTTTATTTTGCTCTCCTTTCGTCTTTCGATGTTGCTTTTATCTTCTGATCATTCTGCAGATCCGATGCTCTAGTGTGATCAAATTAACAGACGGTCGAGAAGTTGCAAATATATTAACTAATGAAAAATTGCATTTTATAATATTGGATTCAGTCTTCATCATTATCATTATTTTATTTGCTATTTTTTTTGA
>Ga0134127_10002535_pt1 | contig 13147 bp, 9 predicted proteins | sample KB31753_FD_96459 | JGI IMG/M metagenome (GOLD analysis project Ga0134127, IMG submission 96459) | Terrestrial soil microbial communities with excess Nitrogen fertilizer from Kellogg Biological Station, Michigan, USA - KB3-175-3 | ecosystem: Environmental > Terrestrial > Soil > Unclassified ...
GGTGACGGGCTCCGGCTCTGGGAGGAGACCTACGCCGCCTTCAACCTCGTCCCGCGACCCGGCCCGGCGATTGCCCCGCAGATGGCCGGGTGGTTCCGGAAGAAGATCAACACCATCGCCGACTACAAGGGGCTCAAGATGCGCATGCCGGGCCTCGGCGGCAAGGTCGTTGCCAAGGCCGGCGGCACGGTGGTCCTCACCCCGGCGGCCGACATCTACGCTGCGCTCGAGCGGGGCGTGATCGACGCCTCCGAGTGGATCGGGCCCTATGACGACATGAAGCTGGGGCTGCACAACACCGCGCGCTACTACTACTACCCGGGCTGGCACGAGCCCGGCACCGTGACCGGGTTCGCCTTCAATAAGAAGGCGTACGACGCGCTTCCGGTGGATCTGCGCCGGACGCTCGACCACGCAGCCGACGTGGTTCAGATCTATGGACTCACGGACTACCACGTGAAGAACGAGATCGCGCTGGAGCGGCTCAAGACGGAGTTCAAGGGCAAGGTCGAGGTGATCCAGTTCCCGATGCCGGTGCTGCGCGATCTCCGGAAGCTGGCGACGGAGGTCGTCAGGGACGAATCGGAGAAGACCCCCATGGCCCGGAAGGTGCACGCGTCCTTCACGAAGTTCCAGGCTCTGCTGGGGCCCTGGGACCATATCGCCGAAGCCGCCTACCATCAATTCGTCGCGGTGTGAGGAGGGCAGAGTGACGACCGAACGGCGCCGGTTCATCGTCAAGGCGGGCGGGGCGATGGCGGCCGTCGTGGCGGCCACCGTTGTCGACACTCCCCACGTCATCGCGCAGCCGAAGGTCCAGTGGCGAATGTCCACGGCCTGGACGGCGGCGCTCGACATTTTTCAGGGCGCGGCCCAACGCCTGGCAAAGGTTGTCGAGGAGATGAGTGGCGGGCGGTTCCGGATCGAGGTCTTCCCGGGTGACCAGATCATGCCGCCCTTCGCCTGTTTCGACGCCACCTCCAAGGGCACGATCGAGATGTTCATGGGTCCGGGGGCTTACTGGATTGACAAGGAGCCGGCGTTCGAGTGGTTCACGACCATCCCGTTCGGAATGAATCCCACTGGTATGTCGAGCTGGTACCACCAAGGCGACGGGCTCAAGCTCTGGGAGGAAGCGTACGCCGCCTTCAACCTCGTCCCGCGCCCCGGTCCGGCGTTTGCCCCGCAGATGGCCGGGTGGTTCCGGAAGAGGATCGACACGATCGGCGACTACAAAGGGCTCAAGATGCGCATGGGTACGGGCCTCGGCGGCAAGATCATCGCCCGGGCGGGCGGCACGGCGGTCCTAACCCCGGCCGGTGCGATCTACGCCGCCCTCGAGCGGGGCGTGATCGACTGCGCCGAATGGGTTGGTCCGCATGACGACATGAAGCTGGGCCTGCACAACACCGCGCGCTACTACTACTATCCCGGCTGGCATGAGCCCGGCACCACCCAGGGGTTCGGCTTCAACCGGAAGGCGTACGAGTCCCTTCCGGCCGATCTGCGGCGGATGCTCGACCATGCCGCGGCGGCTGTCCATGTCTATGGTGCCACCGAGTACCACGCCAAGAACGCAATCGCACTGGAACGACTCCGAGCGGAGTTCAAGGGCAAGGTCGAGGTACGCCAGTTTCCCGTTCCGGTGTTGCGTGATCTGAAGAAGCTGGCCGCCGAGGTCATCAGGGAACAATCCGAGAAGACCCCCATGGCCCGGAAGGTGCACGCGTCCTTCACGAAGTTCCAGGCGCTGGTGGGCCCCTGGGACCTGATCGCCGACGGCGCCTACCACCAGCTCGTGGCGGGGTGAGATGCATGAAGATCGAGCGGCGCCGGTTCATCTCGACAGCCAGCGGGGCGATGGCGGCAGTGGCGGCGGCCACCATCGTCGACGCCCCCAACGTCATCGCCCAGCCGAAGGTCCAGTGGCGAATGTCCACCGCCTTTACCACGGCGTTTGACATACACCAGGGTGCGGCCCACCGGCTGGCGAAGGTCGTCGAGGAGATGAGCGGCGGCCGGTTCCGGATCGAGGTCTTCCCGGGCGGCCAGATCATGCCGCCCTTCGAGTGCTTCGATGCCACTTCCCAGGGCAAGATCGAGGCGTTTCTGGGCTCCGGGCAATACTGGACCGACCGAGAGCCGGCGATCGAGTGGTTCTGTACCGTCCCGTTCGGCATGAACCAGGAAGGGATGGCCGCCTGGTTCTACCAGGGTGACGGGCTCAAGCTCATGGAGGAGACGTACGCCGCCTATCACCTCATGCCCCGCCCCGGTCCGACATTGGCCCCGCAGATGGCCGGATGGTTCCGGAAAAAGATCTTGGCGGTCGGCGACTACCGGGGGCTCAAGATCCGGATCGTGAATCTGGGCGGCAAGGTCTACGCGAGGGCGGGCGCCACCACGGTTCTCACCCCGCTCGCCGATATCTACGCCGCCCTCGAGCGAGGAATCATCGATGCCGCCGAAATGGTCGGGCCGCATGTCGACATGAAGGCGGGTCTCCACAATACTGCCCGGTACTACTACTATCCGGGCTGGCACGAGCCCGGCACCACGCTCGATTTTGGCTTCAACAAGAAAGCGTACGAGGCCCTTCCGGTCGACTTGCAACGGATGCTCGATCATGCCGCGGCCGCGGTGCAGGTCTATGGACTCACGGAGTATCACGCGAAGAATGCGATCGCGCTCGGGCGACTCAAGACGGAGTTCAAGGGCAAGGTCGAGGCGCTCCAGCTTCCAGTGCCGGTGTTGCGCGATCTCAAGAAGCTGTCGTCCGAGGTCGTCAAGGCGGAATCCGAGAAGACCCCCATGGCGCGGAAGGTGCACGCGTCCTTCACGAAGTTCCAGGCGCTCGTGGGCCCCTGGGACCTTGTCGCCCAAGGCGCCTACCACCAGTTCGTGTCCGGAGAGTGATGCCTCGCGGCTCCTGGGTCGCCGTGGCGATGCTTCTCTGGTTGCCCGTCCATGCGGCCGAGGCGCAGGAGGCTCCTCGCCCCTTCCGCATCGGTGTCCTCAATGCGGCGTGGGCGGCGAGCCATCCGACCGTTGAAGGGCTCAAGGCCGGGCTCAAAGGGTTCGGCTTCGCAGACGGCCGCGACGTGTCGTTCGACATCCGCTTCACCGAGGGAAAACTGGACGCGATGCCCTCGACCGCCGACGCCCTCGTCAAGGCCGGGGTCGATCTCATCTTCACCAGCCAGGAAGCCGCCACGCAGGCCGCGAAGGACGCGACGAAGAGCGTGCCGATCGTGTTCACCCTGGTGGGCGATCCGGTGGGAGCCGGCATCGTCAATAATCTCGCTCATCCCGGCGGCAACGTGACGGGAATCTCCAGCCTCCAGACCGAGCTCGTGGCCAAGCGTCTGGAGGTTCTCAAGACACTGACCCCCGCGGTTCGCCGGGTCTGGCTCATCTATTACGGCGTCGACCTGGGCACCACGCCGATGATTACCAAGGCGCTCGAGGCCGGGCGCCGGATGAACCTGGAGGTGGTGCCAAAAGGCGTGCTCGACGCCGGCGAGCTCAAGCAGGTGCTCCGCGAAGTCCGGCGTGAGGATGCGGTGCTGGCGCCGGAAGGCTCGAACCCGGACCTTACCATCGCGATCATCGAGCAGTCCCTCGCCGCGCGAGTCCCAGCCGTCTTCGGGACGGCGCTCTGGATCGGCTATGGCGGTCTCATATCATACGGGCCCGACTATTACGCCCAGGGTGTCCAGGCCGCCGCGCTGGCGGCCAAGATTCTGCGGGGCGCCCGACCCCGGGACCTGCCCGTCGAAGGTGCCGAGAGGATCGATCTCGCGGTGAACCTCAAGACGGCGGATCTGTTCGGCCTCGCCGTGCCCAGAAAGATCCTGCTCCGCGCCGACGCATTCCGGCGATGAGGATTCCGGGACCGGGCGGGCGTCTCTTCCGCAAGTACGTCGTCGTCCTGCTCGTTCTGGTCGGTGGGGTGCTGATCACGTCGAGTCTGGTCCAGCTCTACTTCTCCTACCGAGAGACCCAGCGCGCCATCATCAGGGTCGAGCGCGCGAAGGCGGTGGCCACCGCGGCCGGGATCGAGCAGTTCCTGAAAGAGATCGAGCAGCAGGTGCGCGAGACGACCCGGACGGCGTCCGACGACCCGGACGCGAGCCAGGTGGGACAGGGGCGGCTCGGATTTCGTGAAGGTCTGGGCGCCGCGATGGCGGAGCAGCGCGAGCTCGATTTCCTCAGGGTTCTTCGCAACGTTCCCGCGGTCAGCGAGCTGAGCCATCTCGATCTCGCCGGTAAGGAGCAGCTTCGGGTTTCTCGCCTGGACCCGGATGTCGTCGGCAGCCAGGCGGACTTCTCCCAGGCGCCCAAGTTTCTCGAGGCGAGGGCGGGCAAGACTTACTGGAGCCCGGTCTATCTCAGGAACGAGGCCGAGCCATACGTGACGCTCGCAGTGCCGGTGGGCAAATACGCCGTCGAGGTGACGACGGCGGAGATCAGCCTCGGTGCGGTGCTGAAGATGGTGTCACAGATCGATATCGGCCCGGGCGGGTATGCCTATGTGGTGGACTCCCGCGACCATCTGGTCGCCCACCCGGACAGTCGGATGCTGCGGGAGAAACGGGATCTCTCCGGGCTCGTCCAGGTGAAGGCCGCACGGTCCGATCCTTCCCTCCCGGCGGCGGACGTCCCCGTTGCCATGGTCGCCGATGGCCTCGGCGGCGGCCGGGTGCTCGCGGCGCACGCGCCGATCGTTCCCCTCGGCTGGTTCGTCTTCGTCGAACGCTCGGCCGCGGATGCCTATGCGCCCCTCCGGGCCCCGATCATCCGGAGCGCGGTCATCGTCCTGCTGGGCCTCGCCTTGTCGATCCTGGCGAGCCTGCTCCTCGCCCGGAGAATGGTGGCGCCGATCCGGATCCTCCAGGAAGGCGCGGCGCGGATCGGCGCCGGGACCCTCGACCAGCCGATCGACCTCCACACCGGCGACGAGATCGAGGCGCTCGCAGGATCGTTCAATCGCATGACGGCCAGCCTCAGAGAGTCCTACGAGGGCTTGGAGCAGAAAGTGGAGGCACGCACCCGAGAGCTGGCGGACGCCAACCGCGAGCTGACCGAAACGCTGGAGCAGCAGACGGCGACGAGCGAGATCCTCCGGGTGATCAGCCAGTCGCCGACCGACGTGCAGCCAGTCTTCGATACGATCGTGCGAAGCGCAGTTCGTCTGTGCGATGGGCTGTACGGCACCGCTCACCGGTTCGACGGTGAGCTGATTCACCTCACGGCTCATCACGACTGTCCCCCGGAAGCCCTCGAGGCACTCCGGCATGCGTTCCCGATGCGACCGGACCGCCATATGATGTCCGGGCGCGCGATTCTGACCCGGGCCATCGTCCATGTCGAGGACGTGCTTGCCGACCCCGAATATCCGACGCACGTCGGACGCGCCGGCGGCTTCCGCGGCGTGCTCGCGGTCCCGATGCTGCGCGAGGGTAACCCCATCGGAGCGATTGTCGTCATCCGGGCCCAACCGGGAGCCTTCTCGGCCGCTCAGATCGAGCTGCTGAAGACGTTCGCCGACCAGGCCGTGATCGCCATCGAGAACGTGCGGCTGTTCAAGGAGCTGGAGGCGCGCAACCGGGATCTCACCGAGGCGCTGGAGCAGCAGACGGCGACCAGCGAGATCCTCCGGGTGATCAGCCAGTCGCCGACCGACATCGATCCGGTGCTGGACGCGCTGGTCAAGAGTGCGACACGCTTTTGCGGGGCCTATGACGCTCTCATTCTTCTCCCCGAAGGGGATAACCTGCGGATAGGTGCGCACCACGGGCCGATTCTCGTCGGGGCCTTGGTGCCGCTGGTGCGGGGAACGGCCGCGGGCCGCTCGCTACTCGAGCGGCGGGTCGTTCATGTGGCCGACCTTCAGGCCGAGGCGGCGGACTTTCCAGAAAGCTCCGCGCTGGCCCAGGAGATGGGACACCGGACCACCCTGAGCGTCCCGCTGATGCGGGAAAGCGCGGCCATCGGCGTGATCCAGCTCCGCCGCACCGAAGTAACCCCATTCTCCGACAAGCAGATTGCGCTGCTCAAGACGTTCGCCGACCAGGCCGTCATCGCCATCGAGAACGTGCGGCTGTTCAAGGAGCTGCAGGAACGGACGCAGGAGCTGACCCACTCGGTGGAGGAGCTCCGGGCGCTGGGCGAAGTGGGGCAGGCGGTCAGCGGGAGCCTGGACATCCAGTCCGTCCTCACCAGCATCGTCTCGCACGCGGTCGACCTCTCGCAGACCGACGCCGGCACCATCTACGAGTTCGACGAGGCCACGCAGGTGTTCGCCCCCCGGGCAAACTATGGCCTGTCCGAGGAGTTGATCGAGGCGCTCCGCCAGTCTCATCTTCGGGTCGGTGAGGGCGCCGTCGGACAGGCGGCGAGGACGCGCGCCGCGTTCCAGATCCCTGACCTCGAGAGGGAGCCGCACTACGCGCTGCGCTTTCTCATCGAAGCGGGGTACCGAGCGCTCCTCGCCGTCCCGCTCCTGCGGGAAGACCATGTGATCGGCGCGCTGGCGGTCCGGCGGAAGGCGCCCGGGGCGTTCCCGAAGCCGATCGTGGACTTGCTGCAGACTTTTGCCACCCAGTCGGTGATCGCCATCCAGAATGCGCGGCTCTTCCGGGAGATCGACGAGAAGAGCCGGGCGCTGGAGGAGCTCTCGCGGAACCAGGAGCAGCTCTCCCGGCTCTCGACGGCCCTCCAGGAGCCGCTGTCCCTCGCCGAGCAGCTCACGCGTGTCCTCGATGCCGCGCGGCAGGTGGTCGGCCTCGACCACCTCTATATCTGGACGCCCACCCCCGCCGGGGACGGGTTCATGGTCAGCGCGGGAGCCGGGCTCAGCGAGAGCGACTGGCGTGATCTGGTCGGGGTGACGATCCCCATCGGCGAGGCGGGCGCGCTGGCGGCGGTCTACCGCGACGGCGAGCCGTTGCTGTTCAGCGAGGCGCACCCGGTGCCGGATAAGTATCGGCTGCGCCTCCCCTACTCCGCGATCGCCGCGCTCAGGCTCAAGGCCTTCCTGGTCAGCCCCATGATCGCCCGGGGTCGCACGGTGGGGGTCCTCAGCGCGGACAACCGCATCAGCCGGGCGCCGATTCCGGCCCACGTCGTCGATCTCCTGCACAGCTTCGCCGCGCAGGCGGCGGTGGCGGTCGAAAACGCGCGGCTCTTCCAGGAGATCCAGGAGAAGAGCCAGCAGCTCGAGCTGGCCAGCAAGCACAAGTCGCAGTTCCTCGCCAATATGAGCCACGAGCTGCGCACGCCCATGAATGCCGTGCTGGGCTATACCGACCTCATCCTGGATGATATCTTCGGCGACGTGCCGGCGCCCATCCGGGAAACGCTCGAGCGGGTCAAGACCAATGGGCAGCACCTCCTCAGCCTCATCAACGACGTGCTCGATCTCTCCAAGATGGAGGCGGGACAGCTCACGCTCTCGCTCGGCGACTACGCCATGGGGGAGATCGTCCACGGGGTGGTCTCCGCGGTGGAGTCCCTCGCGGCCGGGAAACAGCTCGCCCTGAAGGGCATTGTCCCCGCCGACCTGCCGCCCGGCCGCGGCGACGAGCGGCGGCTGACCCAGGTTCTCCTGAACCTGGCCGGCAACGCCATCAAGTTCACCGATGCCGGTGAGATCTCGATCGCGGTGCGGGCGGCCGACGGCCACTACCTCGTGTCGGTAAGGGATACCGGCCCCGGGATCTCCGAGGCCGACCAGCAGCGAATCTTCGAGGAGTTCCAGCAGGCCGACAGCTCGAGCACCCGGCAGAAGGGCGGCACCGGGCTCGGGCTCTCGATCTCCCGGCGGATCGTGGAGCTGCACGGCGGCCGCCTCTGGGTGGAATCGGCGCTCGGCGAGGGCTCCACCTTCTATTTCTCGGTGCCGCTGCAGGTCGCGCGGCAGGCGGAGAGAGCGTGAACAAGCGCGTCCTGGTCATCGAGGATCACGAGGAGAACCGCCGCATCCTGCGCTACCTCCTGGCGAGCGCCGGCATCGAGATGCTCGAGGCCGTCACCGGCGAGGCCGGGGTGGCGGCGGCGGAACGGGAGCGCCCGGACCTGATCCTCATGGACATACAGCTCCCGGGTCTCGACGGCTACGAGGCGACCCGGCGCATCAAGGCCAATCCCGAGCTCCGGCACATCCCCATCATCGTGGTCACCTCCTACGCGCTGAGCGGCGACGATGTGAAGGCGTTCGAGGCCGGCTGCGATGCCTATGTCACCAAGCCTTTCGTCCCCCGCGAGCTCCTGGCCAAGGTCCGGGAGTTTCTCGGCTAGCGGCGGGAGACCCCAGGGTGCGAACTCCGCCGCGGATCCTGATCGTGGACGATACGCCGGCCAACGTGCACATCCTCCAGACGCGCCTGGCCGCCAGCGGATACGACATCGTCACCGCCACCGACGGCGAAGCGGCGCTGGCCGCGGTGCGGGAAACGCAGCCGGACCTGATCCTGCTCGACGTCATGATGCCGAAGATGGACGGATTCGAGGTGTGCCGGCGCCTTCGTTCGGACGCGTCGCTTCCCTTCATCCCCATCATCATGGTCACCGCCAAGGCGGACCCCAAGGACGTCGTCGCCGGCCTCGAAGCCGGCGGCGACGAGTACCTCACCAAGCCGGTGGACCAGCCCGCCCTGGTGGCCCGGGTGAAGTCCATGCTCCGGATCAAGAACCTTCACGACACCGTGGAGGCGCTGGCCGCCGAGCGCGCCGAGTGGAACAAGACCCTCGAGCGGCGGGTCGAGGAGCAGGTCGGCCAGCTCGAGCAGCTCGGGCGCCTCAAGCGCTTCTTCTCCCCCCAGCTCGCGGAGCTGATCGTGGCGGGCGGAACGGACGATCCCCTCAAGACCCACCGGCGAGAGGTGACGGTGGTGTTCCTCGACCTCCGCGGCTTCACCGCCTTCGCCGAGACCGCGGAGCCGGAGGAAGTGATGCGAGTCCTCCGCGAATATCACTCGGAGATGGGCAAGCTGGTCCTGGACCACGAGGGCACCCTCGAGCGCTTCACCGGCGACGGCATGATGATCTTCTTCAACGATCCGGTGCCGGTGCCGGACCCGGGCGAGCGCGCCGTCCGGATGGCGGTGGCGATGCGCGAGCGGGTCCACCACCTCGTGATGGTCTGGCAGAAGCGCGGGTACGACCTCGCGCTCGGGGTCGGGATCGCGCAAGGCTACGCCACCATCGGCGCCATCGGCTTCGAGGGGCGCTGGGACTACGGGGCCATCGGCACCGTCACCAACCTGGCCGCGCGGCTTTGCGGGGAAGCCAAGGGCGGGCAGATCCTGGTCCACCAGCGCGTGGCCGCGACGATCGAGGAGCTGGCGGACCTCGAGGAGATCGGGCCCCTCACCCTCAAGGGGCTGGCCCGGCCGGTCTCCGCCTTCAATATCGTGCGGCTCAGAAGCGCCTGATTCAGGCCGTGCCCCGCACGGCGAGCGCCTTGGCCCGGAGCGCGAACGCGCCCGGCGCGCCCCGGGCGCCCAGGCGGACCTCGAGCGCTTGCCGCAGCGCCCGGCGGCGCTCGGGCGCGAGCGCGGCCAGATAGGCGCCCTGCGGCCCCACGCCCTTCTCGAGCGGCGCCCAGTAGTCCTCGAAGGAGCTGAAGTCCATGCTGATCTCGAGCTCGGTCTCCTCCACGTCCCGGAGGCCGGCCGCGCGCCACAGCTCACCCAGCTGGCCGGCCCGGTTCAAGCGCTCCGGCCGCTTCGCCGCCGCGTCCGGATCGAGCGGGCCCGCGACATCCCAGAAGAGCGCGCTCATCTCCATGCCTTGCCGATCCCAGGTGCACGCCGCGACGGTACCGCCCGGGCGCGTCACGCGCCGCAGCTCGCGGGCCGCCTGATCGGCGTCCGGGATGAACTGGAAGACGAGGAGCGACAGCGCGCAGTCGAACGACGCCGGCGGATAGGGCAAGGCCTGTGCGTCGCCCACCTCGAACGAGACCCGAGGGTCCTGCACCTGGCGGCGGGCGTACTCCACGAAGGGCGCCACCGGATCGATCCCGACGATCTCGGATCGACGCGTCATGCTCGCCAGGGTCCGGGCGAGGGATCCCGTCCCGCACCCCACGTCAAGCACGCGGGCGCCGTCGGCCACCTGCGCGAACCGCGCGAGGAGCGGCGCGAGGCGCACGCTCCACCGTCCCATCAGGCTTTCGTAGGCGAGGGCGTTCGAGAAAAGCTCCGCCATCGTCTAGTAGAACACCGACCGCCCCGCGCCGCCGGAGGCCACGACCAGCTCGCCGGTGATGGCCCAGGCCTTGTCGGAGGCGAGGAAGGCGGTGACATAGGCGACCTCGGTGGCGTCGATCATGCGGCAGATGGCATTCCCCCGGGGTGAATCCGGCGCGAAGTCCGCCTTCTCGACCGCGGCGACGTCGATACCCAGCTCCTTGGCGCGCGCGGCAAGGAGGCGCGGCGTGCGCTCGGTGCGGGTGATGCCGGGATGCACGCAGTTCACCGTGATGCCGAAGCGGCCGAGCTGGACGGCCAGGGTCTTGCTCATGTGCACCAGCGACGTGTTGCGGGCGCCGCCGCTGAGATTGCCGGCATTGCGCGCGTTGAGGCCGCTGATGTTGATGATGCGGCCCCAGCGCTGCTCCTTCATGAACGGGATGGCGGCCCGGGCGCAGCGCACCGCCCCCACGTACTTCACGTCGAAGTCGTGCAGGAGATCCTCGTCGACCAGGTTCTCGATGGGGCCGACGGCGCTGGGGGAGCCGCCCGGCGGCGAGCCGGAGTTGACCAGGATATGGAGCCCGCCGAGCTGCGCGGCCGCCTGCGCCACCATGCCGTCCACCTGGGTACGGCTGGTCACGTCGGCGGGGATGGCGATGACGCGCCGGCCGGTTTCCGTGGCCAGCTCGCCGGCCGCGGCTTCCAGCACGTCCTTGGTGCGCGACACGATCGCCACGTCCGCGCCTTCCCGGGCCAGCTCCCGCGCGATGGCCTTGCCGATGCCCAGGCTGCCGCCGGTGACGATGGCCTTCCTGCCCTTGAGCCCGAGGTCCATGGCTTGCCTCCCTCTATGCCTTCGCGTACTCGAACCAGAAGCCCTCACCCTCGCGCACCACGCGGCCGAACGAGGGCGATGGGAAGTGCGAGGCGCAGACCAGCACGTCGCGCTCGCAGTAGCGCTCGAGGAAGGCGCGCCGCGTGGCCGCCGCCTGCGGCGGATCGTAGTCCGGGCGCGGCACCCACTCGGTTTCCAGGCACTGCACCGGGGAGTGGATGAGGTCGCCGGTGATCACCGCCTCCACGCCCCGCGAGCTGATGTGCACGCTCATGTGATCGGGCGTATGCCCGGCGGTGGACTCGAAGCGGACCTCGTCGCCGATGGCGAAGTCGTTCTTCACCAGCTGGGCGCGCCCCTGCTCGACGATGGGGAGGACGCTGTCCTCGATCTGGTTCTGGGGCGTCTCTCCGTGCAGCTTGGTCCAGTAGGCCAGCTCCTTCTCGGACATGATGTACTTCGCGTTGGGAAAGGTCGGCACCCACCGGCCATTATCCCAGCGCGTGTTCCAGCCCACGTGGTCCGTGTGCATGTGGGTGCACATCACATAGTCCACCTGCTCCGGCCGCACGCCCGTCGCGGCGAACCGCTTGAGGAACTCGCCGCCGGAGGTCATGTTCCAGTTGGGCCGGACGCGCTTCTTGTGATCGCCCACGCAGGTGTCCACCACGATCGTGTGATGCGCCGTGCGCACCAGGAAGGACTGCATGGGGAAGACCAGGCCGTTGGAGGCCAGGTCCATGGCCCAGCCGGACAAGCGCTGGCGGTAGGGCGCCCACTGCTCCGGGGTGATGCTGGGAAAGAACTGCCCGGCGTCGAAGTCCGGACGCTCGGACTCGATGACGCGCGTGATCAGGATGTCGCCGACCTTCCGCTCCAGCATGGGGATCTCCTCCTGCTCGGGTCCGGGTCGGCTCAGCCGATCCCGAACACCCGCGCGGCATTGCTGTAGAGCCACTTCTCCTTGACGGTGTCCTTGAGCGGGAGATCCAGGTACTCCTGGATCAGCGCCTCGTGCGGCTGGCCCACGAGTCCCGACGAGAGCCCGACCAGCACCTTGTCCTGGATGAGAGTATTGCCGAACTGCATCAGCATCTCCCAGCCGGAGCCGCGCTGGCCGAGATACTTCCCGCGATGCGCGGAGGTGTCGAGGTGCAGCTTCGGGTGGCGCCGGACGAGGGCGACCATCTCGTTGACCCAGGGCCAGCCACCGAGCCCGCCGATGAGGGTGAGCTCGGGGAAGTCGATGGCCACCTGGTCGAGGTGGCGCGGGTGGCCGAGGTCGTAGGGCCGGTCGTTCGCGTAGTTCATGGACGAGTAGATGCGCACCGGGATGTTCAGCTCGGCGGCCTTGGTGTAGAGCGGATAGAAGCGCCGGTCGCTGGCGGGGATCCCGTCCACCAGCGCCGAGACCCCCAGCGCCTGGAAGCCCTCCTCCTTCACCCGCCGCTCCAGCTCGCGGACCCCGCGCATGCCCAGAAAGCCGCTGATCCGCGCGAGACCGATGAAGCGGCCGGGAAAATCGCGCAGCAGCGCGGCCACCTCGTCGTTGGAAACGCCGAAGGGCACCGAGCGGACGATGCCCAGCTTCTCGAGCTTGGCCACGTACTCGGCGAGCTCCGCCGCCGGCCGGGCATCGCCGCCATCCGCCCGCGAGCGAAAGATGCGGCCGTAATTGGCCATGCCATAGCCGGCCGGCGCGTCCTCGGCCGCCGGGGCAGCAGGGGCGACGCCCGGCGCCGGCGCTTCGCCCTCGCCGGGATCGCGCTTCGGCAGGCTGCATTCCATGTCGATGACTCTCATGGGAGGGGATTCTAACAGTGTTATCGTGTGGCCCGGGGAGGATACCGATGACGGTGGATAGTGCCCTGACCAATCAGACCGTGGAGCTGCTCCAGCAGCTCATCCGGAACCAGTGCGTGAACGACGGCACCGTGGCCTCGGGTCAGGAGGTGCGCACCACCGACGTCCTGCGGACCTATCTCCAGGGCAGCGGGCTCGACGTCGAGGTCTACGAGCCCGACGGCGCGCCGGGCCGCGCCAGCCTCGTGGCTCGCATCGAGGGGACCGACCCGAATGCGCCCACTCTCTGCCTGATGGGCCATACCGA
>Ga0134127_10002536_pt1 | contig 13145 bp, 12 predicted proteins | sample KB31753_FD_96459 | JGI IMG/M metagenome (GOLD analysis project Ga0134127, IMG submission 96459) | Terrestrial soil microbial communities with excess Nitrogen fertilizer from Kellogg Biological Station, Michigan, USA - KB3-175-3 | ecosystem: Environmental > Terrestrial > Soil > Unclassified ...
CGGCAGTTCAGCCGTGATCGTGAATCGGTCGACACACGCACCCGCCGTCGATTCGCTCGCGGCCGCGCTAGTTCCACGCGGTGGCGTGCCAATTCCCTCGGGTGACTCTGCCGCGCGCTCGACCGTGCAGCCCTCGTCACTTACAGGGTTCAGTGAGCTCGAGGTGTGTCTTCGTCGCCACCAACGCGAAGATGTCGCTAGCGCGATCGCTCGATCGTCGTTGCCAGTAGCGCGCATGTCGGTGCGAGTTCCGCGGTGGTGAGCTCAAAGCAGCGGAGCCGCGTCGCAAGCCGGATGGCTCCGTCGAGGCCTTCCCCAGCGTGCGCGAGAGGATTGAGCGCATTCGCATAGAAACGAGTCGCCGCCTCGCCCGTGCTGAGCCGACGTACCGAAGGCGCTGGCGCATCAGGGCGCCAGGTCAAGAAGAAGGCACTCGAGAGCGGGAGTGGGCTCTGAATGATGCGGCCGGGAATGTCCGCTGCCGTCACGTGGAGAGTCCGTGAGGTACGAACAGTCTTTGGGGGTAGCGGGTAGGCCATGGGCGGTGCGGTCTTCAAGGCGAGCGCGCGTGGGAATGGATGGACCTCGAGCTTCTCGAGGTCCACTGGCCCCAACTCATCGCTCAGGAAGCGGAACCCGTGATGCAGTAGAGCCCAAGAGAGAGTCGATTTCCCGCCCCCGGAGTGAGTGACGAGCATCACTGCGGTGTCCGAACGCTTCAGCACGGCGGCGTGAATGAAGTAGAGGTCGGCCCGCAGCTTCTGGAGTTCGATCGCGATGTCCTCATCGAGGAGAGCGAGAAATGTACCGTCGTCGGGTGTCGCGAAGGGTCCACGACCAGCTCGCCTGATGAAGAACGCCGGCGGTGCGCCGTCCCGGCCGACGATGTAGTCGAGGTCCGTCACATCGGAGCGCTGTTGCATCGCGCCGTATGCGGCGGTGACGAGTGCTTCGCTCAGGGGTTCTTGACAATGGATGTGGATGCGGCGCTCCAGCACTCTCAGTTGGATGACCTGCACGATGACGGCCTGGTGCGCGGCTCCGCTAACCCGGTATCGGATCCAGGAGCCCTAGCTGGTCGAGCTGGCGGACCGCTGTAACGACAGCGTCCTTCGCAGCCGTAGGACCGACGTCGAAGGACCCGGCCAAATCGTCGGCGATGTCGCGAACCGTATATTGACCATCGCACCGATGCCAAATGAAGCTTGCCGTCGAGTTGAGCCGGTGAATCTGCTCGGCCCCACGGTCGAGCACGATCGTGTCCCCATCAACTTCGCGGATGCTCACGTCCGATCGACGTTTTGGGCGACGATCATCCATAGTACTAGAATCGTCTAATGACAGCGTCGCCAGGGTCAACTCAAATCTCCTCCAGCGTGCCGACGACAGCGTCGTTGACACCTCTCCTGCGAGCGGCCTGGCAGGATCGAACCGATCTGAGCCTGGAGGACTTCCGCGACGAGCTGATTCGATGGGCCCTCGAATCAGGTCTGGGCCCTCTGCTGAGGCGATCTACAGCCGCCGATCCAGCAGTGCGGCGGTCGCCTCTGTGGGCTCTCGTGGAGGGAGCCGATCTGACAGCCCGGGTGAATGCCGAAGAGCAGCTGAGCGCCCTGGCGGAGATCATCGTGGCATGCGAAGGACGGACGCCAACCCTGACGCTCCTGAAAGGCATGTCCATATGTACGCAGCACTATCCGGAACCCCACCTGAGGCCCATGAGGGACATCGACATTCTCGTCGATCAGAGTGCCGTGCCCGTCGTCGAGGCGCTGTTGCGAGAGCTCGGTTACTACCAGCCAGCGGCGTATCCGCCGGAGTGGCTGGCGGGATCCCACCACATTGCCCCGCTCTTTCACCCCGGCAAGGCGATATGGGTCGAAGTCCACCGCGCATTGTTTCCGGCTGACAGCGAGGTGGGCTCAGACCGGGTATTCGGCCCAGGAAGCCTGAGGTCTGAGCTCTCATCCTCAGAATGCCAAGGTCGACCAGTCAACCGTCTCAGCGACGAGCTGCAGTTCGTCTATATCGCCACCCACTGGGCCCTCAAATTTCAGCGGGTTGGCGGCATGATCGCGATGCTCGATTTGATCTATCTTCTAAGAAATGCGTCAGCACTTCGGTGGGAGCGGATCTTCGATTGGCTCAATGGCTCCGTCGCGGCGGCGTACGTGTACCTCCTGATCTCGTACCTCGATCGACACAAGCTGATCGACATCGAGCCCGGTGTTCTCCGCGGCCTTTCCACACGCCAGCGAGCTTTCGGCCGGACGAATCTTGCCATTCTTCATGCGCTCCTCGACCATTACGTCATCGACGGCCGCGAATTCGGCTGGCTGGTGAACGCCAGAAACGTTGACCGAGTGTGGAAGAGCCTTTTGTTATCGGGTCCTCCGTCCCGGAATGTATTGTTCGCCCTCTGGAACCTGTTGCCCTATCGGAGCACGCTCATGGGCTCGTTGTCCCTCTCTGCTGTGAAGGTGCGTCTTCGGCAAACCGGACACCCGGACGGCCTATAGAGAGAAACGTGCGTCCGGGTTCTCTCGGCGCGGGCGCGACGATCGGCCTTCGGATCATCGCCCCGTATCGGTGCCGCTCCACTAGTAGGGCCGTTCCCCCCCCAGGGCATCCTTCGGGGCAATACCTTCTGGCCCCGTGGGCGAAACGCAACTAGCAGGGAGCGCCCCAGTGGCCATGTAAAATGGAGTATGGCCAACACCAGCGAGGCCAGCTCCCGCGAGCAACGCTCCTATTCGCTGGGCTCTGCTCGAAACTCCGGCTCTCGCTAGCCGGGCCGGTCAGACACCGGTGGATATATGAATTTTCGCCCGCATCCCGCCGGCGAATGGGGCTCGATTCCCGCCGTCCGTCCGGGGGGCTGCCGAACCGTCGCGTCCGGCGAGCGCTTCTCAGGCGCAGACCTCGAGCGACGGCGTGCGAGAGAGAGGCCAATGAAAAGCTATGCAGTACGCCTCGTCGCAATCGCGGCACTCGCCTCAGGCTTAGTACTCGCCGACTGTCGACCCACCCCTGCCCAGGCCAAGGCATCGGCTCCCGCGGGCGCTACCCAGCCGAGAGCACCCCTCGTCCTGGTGCAGGCAGCCCCCGCGGGTCCCGCGCCCGCCCGAGAGCAGCCCGTTGGCTTGCCGCCGGTTAAAGACTACGAGCCGATCCCAGAGTTGCGGGACATTTACTTCGACATGGGCACGGCGGCGATCAGGGCGGGCGACGTGAAGACCCTGAAGGCGAACGCAGCGTGGCTGCGCGCGCATCCAGGCCACCTCGTACTGATCGAGGGGCACTCGGACAATCGGGGGGCCACGAGTCGAAAGAATGAGCTCAACATCGATCTTGGAGAGCGGCGGGCGCAGGCCGCAATGGATTTTCTCCTCACAGAAGGGATTAACGCGAGCCGCATTACCATCCTGAGCTATGGAGAAGAGCGGCCGCAGTGTACCGACGAGAGCGAACGCTGCTGGAGCCAGAACCGGCGATCGCGCTTTCTCGTGAAGCCGCGTTAGCAAAGGAGCAATGGTCATGCACGAAGAACAGAGCGGCGTTCCCGCGTGCGGGCACCGCAATCCACCGGGCGCTCACTTCTGTGACACGTGCGGCGCCAGGTTGCCAATGCAATGTCCTCGTTGCCGCGCGATCAACCGCAGCGACGCAAACTTCTGCAGCCGTTGCGGGGCTGGTCTGGGCGACGCGCAACGAACGGACGCCGCTCCTCCCAGCGCGCCAGCAGCTTCGCCGGACAGCTTGTCTGCGACCGAGTCGGACTCGGCGCCCTCCCGCCGCGAACCAATGCTGCCGGCGAAGCAGATAGCGAACGACCGCCCGGATGCGTTAGGGTTTTTTGACCCGCTTCCGTTGCCAGCGGAGAGCACCAAGGGATTGTTCGCGGACGAGCCCGACGATGAAGCCCGTCTCGAGCGGATGGTGCGATCCAACCGGCGACTTCAGCAACGTCGAAAGCCGCAACGTTCGTGGTTGCTGGGCGCCGTCGGCGTGAGCATCGTGATCGCCGTGATCGGCGTCGGCCTCTTCTGGACACACAACGAGACGCCGAGCGCCAATGCGCCACGGGTCGTCGGTACCGACCCACCGGCGACCCGCGCTCAGGATGGGGAGCCTGCGACGATCGCCCAGGGCGCGCCGGCGAGCGCAGGCCCCCCTGACATCACCGTCCAGCGTTATCAGCGTGAGAATTCGCCGGCTCCTACCGCGCCGGCCAAGGTGCCGGCCGTCGCTCCGGGCCAGCCGAGAGCCGGTGGCGAGTTGAAATTCGTGGTTCCGAGCGAACCTCCTTCGTACGACGCCCATCGCGAAGAGACGTTTGCGCTGATACATCCGGCGGCGCCTCACTACAATACCTTGTTGCGCATCGACCCGCTCGACCCCACGGGCACCCGGGTCGTCGCAGACCTGGCCACGTCCTGGACCGTCTCATCGGACAAGCGCACGTACGTTCTGAAGCTCCGTGAAGGGGTGAAGTTCCACGACGGCAGCGAGATGACCTCACGGGACGTGCGGGCAACCTACGAAAAGATCATAAATCCTCCGCCGGGGATCACGTCGGCGCGCAAGGGCGAGTACCTCCAGATCGAGACCGTCCAGGCTCCAGAACCGTACGTCGTCGCGTTCAAGCTCAAGTGGCCATCGCCCTCGTTCATCCATTCGTTGGCATCGCCGTGGAACTGGATTTACAAGGCAGACATCCTGGCGCGCGACGTCCGCTGGTATGAGAAGAACGTGATGGGTACGGGGCCGTTCGTGTTCGTGGAGCACGTCAAGGGTACACGCTGGATCGGCCGACGGAACCCGCACTACTGGGACCGCGGTAAGCCGTATCTGGACGGCTACCAGGCGCTCTTCATCGCTGATGACGCCGCTCAAGTGACTGCCATCCGTTCGGGGCACGCCCACATCCAGTTCCGCGGCTTTTCCCCGGCGCAGCGAGACGACCTTGTTCGCGCGCTGCCCGACAAGATCACCGTACAAGAAAGCCCGTGGAACTGCGGTCTGGTGGTCGCCATCAACCATGACAAGGAGCCATTCAACGATGCGAGCGTGCGCCGCGCCCTCTCGCTCGCGCTCGACCGCTACCAGGCAGCAAGGGCACTGTCACAGACGGCCATCGTGCGCGAGGTCGCAGGCGTGCAGGTGCCGGGGTCGCTGTTTGCGACGCCGCCGGCCGAGCTGGTGAAGCTCGCCGGGTACTCGCGGGACATTCGAGAGTCACGGTCTGAGGCGCGCCGCTTGCTCGCCAAGGCTGGCGTTCCGGACGGGTTCGCGTTCGTACTCAAGAACCGCGACGTGCCGATGCCCTACGAGCACATCGGCCGCTGGCTCGCGGACGAGTGGGGTCAGATCGGATTGAAGGTTCGCCACGAAGTCCAGAGCTCAGGCCAGTACTTCAAGGACCTGCGTACCGGGAACTTCGAGCTCAGCACCGACTTTCAGTGCGGCTACGTGGTCGACCCCGACCTGGACCTCTACAAGTTCCAATCGCGCGGCCGAAGCGACGCCAACTACGGCGGGTACACCGATCCCGTGTTAGACGACCTCTATGTGCGCCAGAGTCGGACGGTTGATCCGGCGCAACGCCGACGATACATTCGCGCCTTCGAACGGCGTCTCCTCGACGAGCAGGCACACTACATCTCCACACTCCAATGGCACCGTATCGTGCCGCACAGATCCAGCGTGCGTGGCTGGACAATAACGCCCAGCCACTACCTCAACAATCAGCTCGACACGGTGTGGCTGGCGGAGTAGCGGCTGGCTCGCGTCCAGGGGCCTCACTGCTCGTGAGCTTTCGATTCGGGTCGCGTCATAGCGGCCCCGCCTGGGCGCCAGATACCCCGCTTCCAGCATAGACAAAGTGTGGGCGGTACTGAATCGGGGCCTGCGAGTTCTCCGGGAAGTATACGGAACCTAGCGCGTCGAGTGTCAGAGGAGGGCCGGCCAGCAGCATCACGTCGCGCCATTCTCGCTCTACCACGGCCCGTGGGATTGTCACCGCGAGAACGTTCTTGCTCACGGTACCGTCTCGCGCTGCCACTTCTCGAACCGCCTCTACGAGACCGGCGGTGAGGTCATCGAGCGTCGTCGCCCTGCGCGTCCTCTCTTTGAGGCGGTGACGTTCTTCAATCGAGAGCGCTGCTCCAATATTGGAAAAACCGTGAAAATCCCCCGGCTCGAGGATTCTGTGGTGCACGCGAAAGTCAGCACGCGCGTCAGCCTGCAGTACTCCGTGTTCGTCATGGCAGTTCGATACGAAGCAGAAGAATACCCGCGAACTTTTTCGGCCCGGCGGACGCGCCCAGGCGATGGCGCCGAACATGAGATGGTGACGCGCCTTTTCTTCGGCCGGCCGCGCCCAGTCGCGGAACGCGGCGGTCGCCCGATCCTTGAGCGTATACACCGCATCCGCCAGGGTTCGGATCGTCGGATTGGCTAATGTCTGAGCGAGCCACTCGTCGGTCTTCTGCCCAAGGACTTTGGACAATCCGGCGTAGGAGACCGCCATGCGCCCATTGAAGATGGTCACCTTGTTGGTGTAGTCGTTGAACACCTGTCCGTCGGGCCAGGTGAGACGACGGTCGGTGACCTGGATCAAAACGTGGGGCGTAGACAGACTAAGAATACACGCCACCCCGTTAATCTACTGCGACTGAGCGGACTGGTGCGAATTTCTTGACAGTGGCAGCGCTTCACCGGATCGATGCGGCGAGAAGGGCGTGCGCTGGTTGCCGCGCTCGCTACCCCGCTGAGCCAGTCTTTTCCTACCGCGGCCTCGGCGGGCGCGCAGTGGCCGGGCGCTCTACTTCCGAGGCTGGAACAACTCGATCGGATTGCCGGACGGGTCGTCGAGCACGATCTGTGCCCCGCCCGGTCCCGTGATGATGTCGCTACGGAAACGTACCCCGGCGTTGCGGAGTTGCTCCACCTGGGACGGGAGGTCTTCGACGATGAGGTGAATGCGGTTCCAGCCGCCCGGGGCAGGCCGGCGCCCGTCGGGCATCGGTCGCCCGGCCGAGCTGGCCGGCCCGCTCAGCAGCAGCCGCAAGTCGCCAAGGGCGACGTCGGCGAAGGCCGGAAGCGTCTTGGAAATGAGCTTGAAGCCGAGCTGAGCCGTATAGAAGGCCACGGCTGCGTCGACGTCGTCGACCATGTAGCGGACGTTGACGGTAGGCATGACTGGTCCCTCCGAGTCCTGCGCGATCATTCGGACATCTAACCAAGAGTATGAACTACGACCTCCGGGACAGTGACCTCGCGACCATCCTGGCGGAAGCTTCCCTCGTTGCCGCGGAGACGAAGCGGGTATTCGGCCGGCTTTCCGGCAAGCAGGTGAACTGGAAGCCGGGTGAGAACGAGTGGAGCATCGGGCAGTGCTTCGACCACCTGATCGTCTCGAATCGACCGTTCGAGCCTATCTTCGAGGACATTCTGGCAGGCCGCCGGCGCCGTCGACTCTGGGAGCGGGTGCCATTGCTACCCGGCGTTTTGGGCGGGCTGATCATCGACGCACTCCGCCCCGACTCGGGACGCAAGGTGAAGGCACGGCCGGCCTTCTACCCTTCGAGCAGCCACATCGATCCCGCCGTCATGACGACCTTTCTCGCGCAGCAGGAACGCCTGCTGCGCCTCATGGAAGCGAGCCGTGGACTTGATCTCGAGGTGATCACGATCACGTCGCCGGTGGCGCGCATCATCACGTATAGGCTGTTGGACGCCTGCCGCATCATCGTCGTGCACGAGCAGAACCACTTCGTTCAGGCGACGCGCGTCATGGAGGCTGGCGGCTTCCCGCGGTAACCGGAGTGATGCCGGATTGTGTTGGCGGGGGTGGCCTGATCGCTCAGGCGGCGCGTCGAGCGACTGCGGTGACCCGCGTGTCTCCTCGGGATTCGCCGTGCCCCTCCTGGTCGCCATCGCGTCCGATCGCATCCGGCCCACTAGCGGGGACGGCGTACGGCGTTCCCTCCAGGCGCTCGACTACGGACGGCACCGGCCGGAATGCGCGCAGGCGAACACGCCGGCGCACGTATCGGACGATAACGTAGGCGGCGATTGCCGCGACGATTATGACAGCCATCAGACGACCGAGCCTGGTGGCGGCAAGGGCGATCGAGGAGACCGCATCGCTGAGGTAGTAGCCGAGCCCCACCCAGGTGCCGGCCCAGAGCAGCACGCCACCGACCTCGTAGATGGCGAACCGGGCCCGACCGATCCCGGCGATGCCCGCGAGTGGTGGCACGATGGTGCTGAGCCCCGGGACGAACTTGGCGACGAGAATGAACCCGGCGCCGTACCTTGCGAAAATACGCTCCGTCCTGCCGACGCTTGAGTCCGGCCGCAGTGACATCTGGCAGATCTTGGCGAGTACCGCAGCGCCACGGCGCCGGCCCAGCTCGTACCAGGTCAGGTCTACGGTGAATGCCGCCGCCGCGATCACACCCAGCACCATCGGAATGCTGACCTGGCCGCTCGCTGCGAGTGCCCCGACGCCTAGCAGGGCCGGCACCGCGGGCAGGGGAATCCCGAACTGCTCCGCCACAACGAGGGCGGGCAAGATCAGCAGGCTATATTGCTGCAGGATCGAGAGACTCTCTGGGGAGTCCATATTGGTTGGACGACGAACGACCGGCCGGGGATTCGGCCGCTATGGTTCCACCGGAATTTCGATGCGCTTGCTGCCGGTGATCACGCGAAGCCTGAGATAGACGATCGACGAACGGGTGGCTGGCAGCGCACCGCGATAGACCCCGCGATCCGGCGAGAACTGCATCATGACGTTCTCGACCGTGCCGTCCGACATGCGCGCCAGCAGCAGGACGTCGGCATCGGTCAGGGGCCGACCTGCGGGGTCGACGATTCTCGCCGAATAGATCCCGTTCGGGGAGCCGGACTCGCGGCTCACATCGACGCGAGGTAAGTCGGGGAATCGTGGGGACGTCATCAACCTCCCCGTGGACTCCGACGGCGGCACCACGGGCTCCGGCGCCGGTGGCAGAGCCGCACGTCTCGGTGCGGGCTCGCTCACACTCGGTCTCGGTCGGCGACCAGACGTCGTTCCATCCGAGGTCTGCGGCGCCGCCGGGGCGCTCTCGGCGCTGGGCTCGTTCACACTCGACCCAGCTCTGCGGCCGGCGGCCGGAGCGCTATTGGCGGCGGGCAGTTCGCGGTTGTCTCGTGGAGACGTGGCGTTCGTGTCACGCGACGGCACGGGCGAGGGCTCGCCACCGGCGGCGGGCTCAGTGGCGCGAGGTGTTGCCGAAGGGACACGAGACGACGAAGCGCGCGGCGTCTCCGACGAAGCGCGTGGTGTTTCCGAAGCGGTGCGAGATGCCTCGGATGCGGTGCGAGACGTCTCCGACGAGCGGCGAGCCGCGAGGCTTTGCTTGAAGGCCTGCTTGAGCGAATTTCCCAGCGGGGACAGCGCGATCAGCGCGGCGACCAGGGCGACGGCGATCGCCAGCACGGCGATGATCCACGGTAGCCGCGACCGAGAGGGGTGCTTCTCCTGCCTCAAGCGCTGGCTGAAGCCTCGGATCGCTTTGAGCCGCTCCGTGTCATCGTCAAGACTGCTCTCATAGGGCTCCGGCCGGTAGTCATCGGGCGCCGTCACGACTCGCGACGCGAACCGCGATGGAGCCCGCTGCGAGAATGGGTCGCGCGCTGGCGACGCGGACCAGTCCTCCTGTGAAATCTCTCCGTCGACCAGGCGGTCCTCGAAGCGTTGGCCGCTGGTCCGGTCTCTGGGAGAAGGCCCGCGGGAAGCAGGCTCGCGTCGTCTCTCGTCTGCCGGAGTCGCCGCTGGAACGATCGCGACGCCGCTTTCTAGCAGCGCGAGATCCACGTGAGGCCGCTTGCGCCGATCGTTGGCGCCATGCCACTGGCTCGATGGCTCGCCGCGACGCCGGTCGACGATGACTTCCAGGTAGTCTTCCGGCTGCACCGATGCCTGGACGGCCGCGAGGAAATCCCGGCCGTCGAGTCGATCGCGAGAGACGATGCAGAGGCGCCTGGTTTGATCAGCCACGACGGTGCTCCTTCTGCAGCAACGCGAATGCCAACCCCTGATTACGAGGCCCGCCGCGCAGGACCGCGGCGCGGCGACGTATCCCGACTAGACCGGGCCGCCGCACGGGGAGCCGAGTAGAACTTACTCCCCGGATTGTAGTTTGTACACCCCCCAAGCGCACTTTCCTTCGAATCCCGGATCGCTTAGCATCGACGACCAGACCTTTCACGCGGTCCAACCGCACCCGGAGGGCGAACCCATGAGGCAGACCAGCCGTCGCGACGTGTTGAAGGGGGCCTTGGCCGTCGGTGCCGCCGCGTCGTTCCGCGTGGGACGTCTGCACGCGCAGGAGAACTCGGCGAAGTCCCGCATCGATCCTATTCTAAAGCAGGCGGTCGACACAAAGGAGGTTCCGGGCGTCGTCGCAATGGTGGCGACCGAGAAGGGTGTGCTGTACGAAGGCGCGATCGGCCCGCGCGCGCTCGAGGCCGGTGCCGCCTCGATGACGCCCGACACCGTGTTCCGCATCGCGTCAATGACGAAGGCGATCGCCACCGTGGCCGCGATGCAGCTCGTCGAGCAGGGCAAGCTGAAGCTCGACGATCCGGTGCCGAACATCGATGGCGCCCTGAGCGCGCCCCAGGTACTGGAAGGGTTCGATGCCTCCGGCCAGCCGAAGCTGCGTGCGGCGAAGCGGCCGATCACGCTGAAGCACCTCCTCACGCACACGGCCGGCTTCACGTACGACACCTGGGACGCGAACACCGGGCGTTACGCCAAGATCATGCAGATGCCGCATCGAGCGACCGGCAAGGTGGCCGCGCTGCGTACGCCGCTTGCCTTCGATCCGGGCGATCGGTGGCTGTACGGCATCAACATCGAGTGGACGGGCCTCCTGATCGAGCGCGCCAGCGGCCAGCCGCTCGAGGACTACTTCCGGGACAAGATCTTCGGTCCGCTTGGGATGAAGGACAGTGGGTACGTGATGTCGTCGGAGCAGCGCGCGCGTCAGGCGCGGCTGCACACGCGCCAGCCCGACGACTCGCTGGCGCTCCAGCCGCTCGAGGCCGTGCCGGTCAAGGCCGAGTTCTTCTCCGCCGGCGGTCCGCTCTACTCGACGGCCCGCGACTATCTCACGTTCGTGCAGATGCTGTTGAGGGGCGGTAGCGTCAACGGCGCGCGCATCCTGAAGCCCGAGACCGTCGCTCTGATGTACCAGAACCACACCGGAAACATTCCGTGTGGGGTGTTGAAGTCCGAGATGAAGAACCTCTCGTACGACGTTGACCTGTTCCCGGGCCAGCAGCTGCGCTGGGGCCTCGGCTACATGCTGAATCTGCAACCCGGTCCGAACGGCCGCAGCGCGGGCACGGTGAGCTGGGGCGGGCTGTACAACACGTATTACTGGATCGATCCCGTCAAGCGCGTGACGGGACTGATCATGACGCAGATCCTTCCGTTCGCCGACCCGCGGGTGCTGAAGCTGTACGGACAGCTCGAACGCGGGGTGTACGCGTCGATCGGCTAGCCGAAGCTGGGTAGAGGCGGGGCTACGCGGGCTCGACGACGGTCGAGCCCGTGGCTCAATCGCATGGTCAGGCGATCACCGAGTCACGCTCTTGGTGGTGCCCTTGTTCTTCTCCTCCTGGCCGGCTGCGTAGGGAAGCAGGCCGCTCCGATCGGGGATTTCACCGAGCCTGTCGCCCAGCCCGTATGGAAGCTCGGGGACGTGTGGGCGTATCGCTACAACGGCTCGTCGGGAAGCGGGACGTTCGCGTGGCGTGTCGAGCGCGTGGAGAATCTTTCGGGCGTGCCGCATTACGTCGTGACGGCGGGCCCCCGTGAAATCTTCTATCGCGTGGACAATCTCGGCTTCACCCGGGAAGCCCTGGACGGCAAGATCTCACGCGAGATCTCGCCGTCCGCCTGGCGAGTCGTCGCCTTCCCGCTGCGGGTCGGCCAATCCTGGAGCATGAAGTATGTCGAGAAACGGCCGATCGAGCAGGAGACCGAGAGCGTCGAGCGACGATGTGCGGCCGAAGGGCGCGACACTGTCACCGTGCCCGCCGGCACGTTCGCGACCATTCGCGTCGTCTGCACCAATGCACTGACCAATGCCTGGGTGCTCACGCTCTGGTACGCGCCGTTCGTGCATCACATGGTGAAGGACGAGTATCCGCTGAAAACGGGCGGACGCGCGTCGCGCGAGCTCCTGAACTTCAGCCTGAGATGACCCCCGCTCCGGGAGGGGACGATCAGCGCCTGACGTAGCCTCTTTCCATGAGGCACCGCTCGGCGATCAGCTGCCGCCGCCCGGGCATGCGGATGAGGCTGGGCACGGCGTCGCGCGCCTGGTAGTCGCACTCGAGCGAATCCTTCTCCCACTTGGCGTCGGCCGGCGGGATCCAGTCGGTGTAGAGCAGCATGACGCCGCTGACGTTGACGTCGCTGCCCTTGTCCTTGACCGTGACCCCGCAGGCCGCGATCAGCGGGACGAGGAGCCAGAGCCAGGGCCGCATGACTAGGCCATCCTGACCGACAGGTTGAACACACGCAGATAGTTGCCGCCCGCTATCTTGCGGATCTCGTCGGGCGAGAAGCCGCGCTTGAGCATCAGGCGCACGATCAACGGGTAGTCCCGGTAGTCATCCCATACGGCCGGCGTGGCGCCGAAGCCGGAGTTGTCGGTGCCGAATCCCACGTGCTCCGCGCCCGCCGCATCGACGGCGCGGGCGACGGCGTCGACATAGTCGGTGAGCGAGCTCTGCAGCGTGGGGCTGGCCCACACGCCCACGACGCCGCCCGTGCTCGCCACCAGCTTGGCATGCTCGGGCGAGATGCGCCGCGAGAATTGCGTGGGCTGCCCCTGGGCCACGCTGGTGTGGGACAGGATCAGCGGCGTCTTGCTGACCTTCGCCGCCGCCTCGACGAACTTCATGGTGGCATGCGCCACGTCGATCACGACACCCACCCGGTTGCATTCGACGATGGTGTCGCGGCCGAACGGCGTGAGGCCGCCCTGGTCCGCCGGCTCGGTCTGGTTGTCGCCCAGGTCGCTCCGGAAGAAATGCACCAGCTGCAGGTGCCGCACGCCGCGCCGGTACACCTCGGC
>Ga0134127_10002537_pt1 | contig 13144 bp, 5 predicted proteins | sample KB31753_FD_96459 | JGI IMG/M metagenome (GOLD analysis project Ga0134127, IMG submission 96459) | Terrestrial soil microbial communities with excess Nitrogen fertilizer from Kellogg Biological Station, Michigan, USA - KB3-175-3 | ecosystem: Environmental > Terrestrial > Soil > Unclassified ...
ATATCAAGGAAAGCCATTGTGGCTCTGGCCGTTCTTGCGCTGATTGGTGGTGTGCTTCTGCAGAGTCGTCAAACTTCTGCGCAGGATGGAAACAGACTTTCAAAGACCATCCGCATTCAAGCGCAGGCAATGGGAACATCAACGCAGCTCGGTCGAAATTTTGCAGTGAACCTCCGCATCGACGAGTTTTCGACCACGGAAGATCAGCAAGCACTGCTTGTAGCCTTTACCGAGAAGGGCAACGAAGGTTTGGTGAACGCCTTGTCCAAGATGAGCGGCAAAGGCCGCATTTCAATCCCTGGCACCCTCGGCTACGACGTTAACTATATAAAGAAGTTTGACATGCCTGATGGCAGCACGAAGATTCGCCTGGTCACCGATCGGCCTATTACTTTTGGCGAGCATTGGGGCGACAGCCGGTCGAGGGACTACAGCCTGTCCGGCGCGGAAATCATTCTCTATCCAGACAACAAAAAGAATTCGGGTATGCTGGCGCCCGCTTGCAGGTTCAAAATCGACAAAGAGAAGCAACTCCACCTTGAATTGCTACAAAACGAATGGAAGCTTGTGGAAGTGCAGCAAAGCTAGAGTGGCACTGGCAACCATCGCTTAGGAATCCTCGCTCGCCGCGGGAGAAAACAGGTCCGGTTGTACTCGTGGGCTTTGCCTTAAGAGTCATGAGCCAGATTAAGTTCGGCTATGCCGCCGGATGTGAGACGGTGGCTCCGCCCTGCCGTAGAAGGTGCCTTTCATAACTTGGAGCTATGCCCTTGGTTCGGCCTCTGGCCCAGAAAATCCGAAGGGCTAAGCTCAAACCAGGGGCCTAGCCCTAAAGCAATTCTAGCTGTTGTCGGCGCGGCAAGCCGTGCCTCACATCCGGCGGCATAGCCGAACCCCTACCAATGGCGGACACCTTTGGGCCACGCGTTATCGGTGAATTGCGCCCCGGTGTGGTGGAGCTGAGGCAATTCCGCGGTTCTTGCTGAGTCAACCTTTCTTCAGTAAGATCTTCTCCCGTAGCCTGACAGAGCAGACTATACGTCACCAGCAATGTTGACCTTGAGGAAACTGCATGAGCGATGTGGTGACTTTCCCGGCAAGCACTGAAGCAGCGGAAGCGGTGCGTCATGATGCAGCACTGCGCCGCACCGTTGTTGTGGCGTTGCTGGTCGCCGTGGGTTACTACCTCACCGCTAAGATTGGTTTCGCCTTCGCGCTCCAGCCGGGTTCCGTTTCCACGCTTTGGATGCCCAACTCCATCCTGCTGGCCGGGCTGCTCCTGGTTCCAAGGCGTTCCTGGTGGATCGTCCTCTTCGCCGCCTTCCCTTCTCACATGGCCTCCGAGATACAAAGCGGCGTTCCGACCGCGATGATCTTGTCGTGGTTCATTAGCAATTCTTTCCAGGCATTATTCGGTGCGTTCTTCATCTGTAGATTCGTTAACGACGGCCTGCGTTTTGACAAGTTACAAGACTTAAGCATCTTCCTGGTTTTCGGAGCCTTGCTGGCCCCGCTCCTCTCTTCCTTTCTCGATGTCGCCCTCGTGAAACTCAACGGCTGGGGAACCAGCTCATACTGGGAAATCTGGCGAGTCCGTTGCCTTTCAAACATTCTGGCGACGCTCACTCTGGTACCGGTGATTATTACCTGGGTCACAGGCGGCCTGACCTCTCTGCGACGGGCGTCCTGGATAAGTCACCTGGAAGCTGGAGTTTTGGCTGCCGGGCTGTTTGGGGTGGGTCTCTTCGTTTTCAGTACCCAGCACTGGGTGGCAGACAAAACTCCGTCACTGCTCTATTGGCCGCTTCCCTTTCTACTTTGGGCCACAGTCCGCTTTGGGCCAAGGGGAGTAAGTACAGCGCTCCTGCTGGTCATGTTTCTGGCGATTGTCGGAGCCACACACGGCCAGGGTCCTTTCGTAGCGAATTCAGCTGCCGATAATGCTCTTTCGATTCAGTGGTTCCTGATTGTGGTTTCGATTCCCCTGATGGCTTTGGCGGCTGTGATCGAGGAACGCCGGCGCGCCGAGACCGCCGCACGCCAAAATGAGGACCATCTCGCAATGGCGATGAATGCTGCGCAGATGGGAACCTGGGAGTGGAATATCGGCGACAACATAGCGAAATGGTCTGATGAAACTAAACGAATCTTTGGTCGAGCGCCGAGTGAGCCGGAAGTCTCAAACGACGAGTTCTATTCGTGGATACATCCGGACGATCGCCAATTCGTTGAGCGCGCGATCGAAAAGGCAGTGAACGAAGGTTCTCCCTACGAAGCGGAGTTTCGCATGCCGCAACCTGATGGCAGCATTCGTTGGGTACGAGGCAAAGGAAGGGTGTTGCGCGATGAGAACGGCAATCCGCAGCGCATGGTTGGTCTCAATGCAGACATCACAGAACAGAAGCGCGCCCAGGAAGCCTTGCGAGAAAGCGAAACCCGCCTGGCGCGTACCGAACACTTCTCGCTAGTGATGCAGACGCATGTCGGTCTGGATGGACGCTGGCTAAAAGTCCCACCTACCTTGTGTGAATTGCTCGGCTATACAGAACAGGAGCTGCTCGCAAGAACCTTTAGAGACGTTACGCACCCGGACGACCTTGACCCTAACTTGGGCCAATACCAGCGCCTGGTTCGAGGTGAGATAAAGTCTTACGACCTCGAGAAGCGCTACGTTCATAAGGATGGACACTCTATCTGGGTTTATCTCAACTGCTCAGTGGTTCAGGACGACGCTGGTAAACCGGTTCACTTCGTCAATTACATCAGAGACATAACCGATCGAAAGCTTGCTGAACAGGCCTTGCGCGAAAGTGAAGATCGGTATCGCAGCATGATTGAGTCCCAAACTGAGTTGATTTGCCGTTTTTTACCTGATACGACCCTGACGTACGTCAATGATGCCTATTGCCGTTATTTTGGAAAGAGTCGCAACGAGTTGATTGGCACTGAATTTACCGACCTCATTCCCGAAGCAATTCGCTCCGGGGCCAAAGATCGAATCCAGTCACTGGTACGCGATCCGCGAACGGAGACTGCTGAACATATGGTGGACCTACCTGACGGTAGCATCAGGTGGCAACAGTGGGTTAACCACCCGATTCCTGGAGCAAACGGAACGATCCTCGAGTTTCAGGCGATTGGGCGCGATATAACTGAACGTAAGCTTGCCGAACGGGCCTTGCTCGAGAGTAACGAGCGTAACCAGGCGATTCTGCGGGCACTTCCGGATTTGATGTTCTTACAAAACAAAGAAGGCGTTTTCCTCGACTACTATGCTCGGGATAAACAGGATCTGCTGATGCCTGCAGAATCGTTTCTGGGCAAGAACGTCCGGGAAGTACTCCCGGCTGAGTTAGCGGAGAGGACCATGGAGGCCTTCCGTCTACTCGAAGGCTCAGTCGATACCCAGGTGTTGGAGTACTCGCTTGAGATTGGTGACGAGAAGCGACACTTCGAAGCGCGAATCGTGAGCGCTGAAGAAGACAAGGTTCTGACCATCGTCAGGAACGTCACGGAAGCGAAAAGAGCTGAGGATGCGTTGCGCGCCAGCGAGGAAAAACTGTTGCTAAGTAATCGGCAGGCTCGTGAGTTGGCAGCTCGTTTGATAACAGCCCAGGAATCCGAACGCCGACGTATCGCACTGTTATTGCACGACGACCTGAGCCAGAACTTCGCAGCGGTGGGCATGGCTATCAGCCGGCTTAAACGCAAGCCTCCAGCGACGAACGAACTCATGGTTGCTGAACTGGATCAACTTGGTGCCCGAACTAACGAACTGACGACGCAGATTAGAAAGTTGTCACACCAGCTTCATTCCGATGTACTCGAACATGTCGGATTGGTGGCCGCACTGGAATCGGAAGTAGCAGAGTTTGGTCACAACGAACAAATCAAACTTGAATTCAAGGCCCGGGTCCAGAGTCAGCAGATTCCCCTGGACGTGAGTGTGTGTCTCTACCGGATCGCAATTGAGGCTTTGCGGAATGTCTCCCGGCATTCGGGCGCTAAATCAGCGAGTGTTGCCCTCGTGGAAGATGATATTTGCCTCACGCTCGAAGTGTCAGATTCGGGCAACGGCTTCGATGTAGAGAGGGTCAAACGCGGAAGCGGACTCGGTCTCATTAGTGCCGAAGAGCGAGTCAGACTACTTCAGGGCAGTTTCCTTGTGAGCTCAAACCCGCAAGGCGGCACAGTTCTCACCGCCAGGATCCCGTTAACGAAATGACTATGAACCGTCCTCGACTACTCCTGGCTGACGACCACACGATGTTCTCCCAGGGATTGCAGAGTCTCCTGGAGGATGAATTCGATCTCGTCGGCGCAGTTGCAGACGGTCATGCGCTCGTTGAAGCCGCTCGTCGCCTTAACCCGGACGTCATCATCGTCGACATCTCAATGCCGGTGATGAACGGACTTGATGCCGTCCGCCAATTGCAAAAGCAGGGCGTTACAGCCAAGGTTATTTTTCTCACGATGCACGCCGATGATCGCTTGCTGGCGGAGGCCTTCAAATGCGGGGGATCCGGGTACGTCCTGAAGCAATCAGCCGGGGAAGAGCTTATCGCGGGCATCAGGCAGGTGCTCGCGGGCAATAAATACGTCACACCACTCATCGCCTCAGAGTGGGCTGAAAACGTTGGTAAGCGAGTCGGGGAAACTAAGTTGACCCTCACACCGCGCCAGCGCGAGGTTCTCCAACTGGTAATAGAGGGCTGTACGATGAAGGAGATCGCTACCCGACTGGGAATTTCCACCCGGACGGCTGAGTCCCACAAGTACGAGATGATGGACGGTCTCGGCGTCGAAACCACAGCAGAACTCATTCAATACGCTGTAAAACTTGGTCTAACCTCATCCTGACACCGAGCTGACCCCGTATTTCTACGGATTGTTCGATACCGTACTCGAGTGTAAATTCCCGTTAGTTTTTGCTATCTGCATCGCTTCTAGCTGCCTGCGTTAGGTTAGGTATCGCGACAGTGGTTTCGAAGCAAGCTTCTCCGAACCGCTCACACCTTGCCTTCAATTCGGCCTGGCGCCGAGGTAAAAATCAATCGGCAGAAAACTCGAAGTGTTCGTTCAAGTCCACGCTCCTAATTTTTCCCCCGAAGTCGCTACAGAAAAGAAACTCGTCAGTGCGTTTTCGTTAGGTTTGTAGCTCTGGTCGCTACATAAATTTATGAGACGGCTCTCCACTCTCCCTTCGTCTCTTCTATCCATCCTGTTGGGCGCAATTCTCGCGCCCCGATATTGCTTCGGACAAACCTCACTCATTGGAATCACCTTGAGATGGATCAAGCCGCCGCCGGTTCCAAGACCACTGTCTTCCGTTTTGTTCCGATGCCTGCACGTCCTCTTATCAGGGCCACTCACGCCACCCAATCTCGCTGTCCCCAGCGTCGTTGCACAATGCTCTCTTAACGGCGCTCTGAAATCCGATAAAAAGTTAAACAGAGTCATGGCGGATCTCATCAGAAAAGCGCCGCTGTTCGTCGTTGTCTTGATCTGCGATCCGGTCCACGCACAATCCACGGCGTCAATTGAAGGACAAGTCTACGATCAGCACGGTGCGGTTGTATCCGCAGTTGAGATTACCGTAGTCAGCCGCAAGATCGGCATCAGGCGAGTAGCCGTGACTGATGCAGACGGCCGCTATCAAGTTGCAGCTCTGCCAGTGGGTACATATCGGGTTGAGGTGAGGATTCACGGATTTCAAACGCAGATCATTGAAAGTCTGACGTTGGAAGTTGGGCGCAGAGTTACCCAGAACTTTCAACTTCGGGTTGGTGACGTGTCACAGGTAGTGACTGTGACGACCGACAATGAGTTGATCGACGAATCAAGTGTGGCTATCAATCATGTGGTGAATCAGCGGATGGTTCAGGAGACGCCACTCAACGGACGCTACTTTTTGGATTTGGCCCTGAGGGTGCCGGGATCAGTCACACCTCCGCAAACCGCTTTTTCGGCGGCACCAGCGCGCGGCTTGGGGGCTCTCGCTATCAACACGGGCGGGAATCGTGAAGAGACAGTCAACTACCTTGTTAACGGGATCACTCTCAACAATCTGACGTTTAGCTCGCTAAGTTTCCAGCCGTCGATTAACACCATTCAGGAGTTTAAGGTCGACAATTCGACTTTCAGCGCCGAATACGGTCAAAGCGCGGGCGCCATCGTCAACCTCGCCACTCGCTCGGGCGCCAATGATTTTCACGGCGAAGTGTTTGAGTTCTTCCGCAACGACGCGCTCGATGCGCGCAACTTCTTCGAACTAACTTCCAATCACCCGGCGCCGTTCAAACGTAATCAATTTGGCGGAAACGTGGGCGGCCCAATCATCAGGAAGAAAGTATTCTTTTTTTTCTCTTACGAAGGTCTGCGCCAGCGTCAGGGACTCAACCTCAACAGTGTTGTAATTAGCGACGCCCAGCGCGCATCAGTGACAGATCCAGTGATCGCCAGACTGGTCGAATTGATCCCGCGAGCGAACTTCGTCGACTCATCGGGCACGCCGCGCTTCATCAGCTCGGCGAGAGCCCCGGTCAACGTCGATCAGTGGACGGCGGACATCAACTACAATTTGAGTGAACGAGACAGGCTGCACGGATACTTCGCCATTCAAGACGCAGAGACCAGCGAGCCAAACCGGACTGGTAACACCATCCCTGGCTTTGGTCATACCAGCCGCGCACTGCGACAGATCTTTACTTTGAATGAGACACACACTTTCGGTACCAACGTCGTCAACGAGGCGCGCGTTGGGTTCAATCGCTTTTCTTCGAGAAGCACCCCGAATGCGCAACTCAACCCGGCAGACTTCGGAATTCTCAACGGAATCAATCAACCGATCGGTTTGCCCCAGATAAACGTCGCGGGCGGCGGTCTCAATTTTGGCGGTCCAGCCGCCCAGCCGTCGGGCCGGGGCGATACCACTTTTGTCGTGGCTGATACTGTGAGTTGGCTTTACGGCCGGCATTCGCTGAAGCTGGGCGGGGAGTACCGACAGTTTCTAAACAATAATTTCCGTCAAGGCACAGGCTCTTTCAATTTCGCTACAGTCGCTGCCTTCATGGCGGGAACAGCAAACTCTTTCAGTGTGACGTTGGGCAACCAGACCAGCAGCATCGCCCAGGGAGCATTGGGATTTTTTGTCCAGGACAATTACAAACTGCGACCGGATCTTACGCTTGAGCTCGGCCTGCGCTACGAATGGAACATGACGCCGAGCGAGCGTTACGATCGGTTCATCGTCTTCGATCCGAAGACGGCTTCGCTCGTGCGCGTAGGAACAAACATCGACGCCATCTATCACGAGAACAACAAGAACTTTCAACCGCGCGTCGGCTTTGCCTGGATGCCCTTCGGACGGGGTAAGACCGTGGTCCGCGGTGCGTATGGAATCTATGTTGACCAACCAATGACCAGCCTTGTGACGGCAGCGAGTGGAAATCCACCCCTCGCAGTTCCACTCACTTTCACCGATACCGTCCGCCTCGACAACGCCATCAATCTGGCTGGTCCTTCCGGCCTTGCCCCTCAATCAGTGGATCAGGACTTCGATAACGCTTATATGCAGTCGTGGAATTTGAACGTGCAGCATCAGTTTAATCCGTTTGTGTTGCTGGTCGGGTACATTGGATCCAAGGGCACACACCTGATCACTCGACGCAATATCAACCAACCTGTGAACGGGGTCCGTCCCTATCCAGCATTATCCAGCTCAAGCCCGATCTTGCCGGGCGCCGTCCTGGGTAACATCACCCAGGCTGAAGGCTCAGGCAATTCGAGTTACAACGCGCTTTGGGTGATGGCCACCCGGCGGTTTAAGAATCATCTGCAGTTCGAAGCCTCTTACACCTGGTCCAAGTCGCTCGATTACAGCTCATTCAGCAGTCAGGGAGTTGTGGTGCAGAACAGCGATGATCTTGGCGGTAGCCGCGGACCATCGGACTTCGATGCACGTCATCGTTTCATTGTCACCGCCCTGTACGAATTACCGTTTCACCAGAATCGCCTGGTCGACGGATGGCAGCTTTCAGCGATCACGCAGTTCCAAAGCGGAAGCCCACTCAATGTGGTTACTACCAACAGCACCGTGAACGGCTTCGCCGGCACATTGAGGCCAGATGTCATCGGTCCCATCGATATCTTCGGCCGTGTTGACGCCTGGTTTGATACTTCAGTTTTTACGCCCGTTGCGGGTTTTGGTAATTTGGGCCGAAACGTAGTCATTGGTCCCACGTTCATTAACACCGACTTTTCGATCGCGAAGACCACGAAACTTCGCGAGCCACTTCGCCTGCAGTTGCGCGCCGAATTCTTCGACCTTTTTAATCATGCGAACCTTGGGCAGCCCGGTAATGTAGTCGGCACTCCTTCTTTCGGGCGTATTACGAACACCCGGTTTCCCACTGGTGAATCCGGATCGTCGCGACAGATACAGTTTGCCCTGAAGCTAACCTTCTAGACGATCCTATCGGCCGAATGGACGGTCGTTAGCTTCGCAATTTAGTGAGTGGTAAGTGATGAGGTTCCCCAGCCACGCTCATATGAAAGTTGCCATTCCCAGGCCTGACGGGCACCCTACGCGCCCGCACATTCCCGATTGGATGCACTGCCTGATTAAAGCACTAACAAGGTTAGTGTCTTTGTCTTCGCTGATGGGTGTGTTGATCCTGTTCCCAATATATGCCGCTGCCCAAGCGCCGACCAAGAGGGTCTTGATTCTCTCTGGCTCGGATCCGAATTTTCCGGGCTTCTCGATAATAACCCAAGGCTTGCGCTCAGTTATCCGCGACGGGTCGTCATCTCGCATCGAGTTTATTTATGAACTTCAGGAGGGTCTGGTTAAATCCCCCGACTCAGAAAGTGCCGACCAGGAATTAGTCGATTATCTCAGCCGGAAGTATGAGGGCAAGAAGATCGATCTGATTCTCGCGGTGGTAGCACCCCGGTTCAGATTGCTTTTGAAGCACAACCCACGACTCTTCGCTGACATTCCCAAAGTCTTTTATGACTTCGAATTCGAGCGAGAAGCTACGATTCGGGATCTCGGCCCCAACGTCACTGGCGTGTGGGCGAAGTTGGAGCTTACTCAGACACTGGATCTTGCGCTTGCTCTACAACCTGAGGCACGGAGAGTCGTGGTGGTGACAGGCAACTCCGATCAGGACAGGTTGCGCAGGGAAAATGCCCAGAAAACTTTTCAAAAATACGAAAGCCGAGCAGAGTTTACCTACCCCACTAACTTGACTCTGGACGAACTGAAAGGTCAGTTGGCGGCCCTGCCGAAAAACTGCATCGTGATCTTTTTGTCATTCGGCACCGATCGAGCGGGCAACACGTATTCCTTGCCGGAGGCGCTTTCTTTGATTGCTCCCACTTCTGGCGCGCCCATATATGGAAATTCGGACACGTTGATGGGGGCCGGTATCGTAGGTGGAAGCTTGATCAATTTTGAAGCGATAGGTAAACAAGTTGGTAACGTTGGTCTGCGTGTCCTGGCCGGCGAAAATCCTAAAGACATCCCATCGTCAACTGTGCCAACCGTAACAACGTTTGATTGGCGGGAACTCCACCGTTGGGGCATCGCCGAAAGCACACTCCCCGCCGGCAGTGTCGTTCGTTACAAAGAGTTTTCGGTGTGGCAGCTTTACAAGTGGCGCATCATTGGAGCGATTGCGCTGATAGTGCTCCAGGCGCTTGGCATTGTCTGGTTGCTGCTTACGCAAGCCAAACGTAGACAAGCCGAAAAGAGAAGCGCTCGCTATGCTTTGCTTGCAGAAGCAGAGCATCATCATCTGGATGAGATCGTTGCTAATGTCCCGGGCATCGTCTGGGAGTCCCGACTGGAAGACGGCGTACCCAAGACTACTTTCGTGAGTCCTTACCTAGGGAAGATGTTGGGCTATACGGTTGGCGAGTGGCTTTCTCAGCCAGGCCTTTGGCGCTCGATCGTAGTTGACGAAGATCGTGAACAGGTGGAGACAACTCTCGCACACGTGCTGGAAACGGGTGCAGAGGGAACGCTGCAAGCTCGTTTCCTGACCAAAGATGGACGCGTAATCTGGGTTGAGTCACACTTGACGGCAATCTGTGATGAGCACGGTAAGTCGGTGGGCCTGCGGGGCGTCACGATGGACATCAGCGATCGCCGGCAAGCTGAAGCCGCCTTGCATGAAAACCAGGCCCAGCTAGCCGCAATCATAGGCTCGGCGATGGATGCCATCATCTCGATTGATGAGCGGCAACGCGTTGTGCTCTTCAATGAAGCCGCCGAAATAATGTTCGGCTGTTCTGCAAACGAAGCGCTGGGTCAGCCATTCAACAATTTCATTCCCAAGCCCTTCAGAGATGCCCGCCCGGATCACTATTCCTTCTCGCGTGCGGAAGGCGCTGGCTTTCACACTGGTTCGTTTGCCTTCCTCACAGGACGCCGGGGGTCCGGCGAGGATTTTCCGGTTGACGCTTCAATCTCTGAAGTCGAACTCAACGAGGCCCGGTTCTACACCATCATTCTTCGCGACACCACTGACCGCTTGCGAGCGCAGAAGGACTTGCGTGAACGGAGTCAGGAACTCGGCGAGGCACAACGCATTGCCAAGGTCGGGAGTTGGGAGTGGGATCCTGCTAATGATGTCGTTACGTGGTCAGAAGAGATGTTCCATATTATGGGCCGCGATCCTGCACGACCGGCTGCAAGTTACGCTGAACATCCGTCTCTTTACACCTCTGCGAGCTGGCGGCACTTGAAAGCGGCGGTGGAAAAAGCTCTCCAGGACGGAACACCGTACGAGCTCGAGCTGGAGATGGTTCATGCAGATGGCAGGGTTATCTGGACAAATGCACGCGGTGAGGTGCTGCGCGATGCAACGGGAAGGATCATCAAGCTGCGCGGGACGCTCCAGGACATTGCAGAACGCAAACGGGCAGAGGCGGACCTGCAGCAGGCCATGGCAGAAGTGAGCAAGCTGAAGAGCGAACTCGAAGCAGAAAACATCTACCTGCGGGAAGAGATAAAACTCGCTCACAACTTCGACGAAATAGTGGGAAGAAGCGACGCTACCAAATACGTTCTTTTCAAGATCGAGCAGGTGGCCCCGACCGCCAGCACTGTGTTGATTACTGGAGAAACCGGCACTGGAAAGGAACTTGTCGCGCGTGCCATTCACAGCTCAAGCTCGCGGAAGGACCGGCCACTCGTGAGAGTAAACTGCGCGGCGCTGACGCCGACGCTGGTCGAAAGCGAATTGTTCGGGCATGAGAAGGGAGCATTTACCGGTGCCACCGCGCGCAAGATTGGACGCTTCGAACTCGCCAATGGCGCCACCATTTTTCTCGACGAGATTGGCGAACTGCCTTTGGAACTTCAATCGAAGCTGTTGCGAGTGATTCAGGAAGGCGAGTTTGAGCGACTTGGAAGTTCGCGGACCATTACGGCGGATGCGCGGATCATTGCCGCCACAAACCGCAACTTGAAAACTGCGGTCGAGCAGGGACTCTTCCGCGAAGACCTTTGGTACCGGCTGAATGTCTTTCCGATTACGGTCCCACCGCTGAGAGAAAGGAAAGAAGATATCCCAGGCCTGGTTGAGCACTTCGTTAGAATATTTTCACAAAAGGTCGGCAAACGGATCTCTTCAATCTCTCCAGCTGTTTTAAAGGTCATGCTGGAGCACCACTGGCCGGGGAATGTCCGGGAACTGGCGAATGTAATCGAGCGCGCCGTAATCAATACTCAAGGCCCGGTCCTGCGCCTCGTCGATCAGTTTGAGAAACCTAGTGTTCAGGACCGGTCACAGGCAAACAAGACGCTTGAGGAAATGGAAAAGGAATACATTCTTCGGATCCTGGATAGCACCGGCTGGAGAATCGAGGGGCGACGAGGAGCGGCCAAAATACTGGGTCTCAATCCCAGCACTCTTCGCACTCGCATGACCAAGCTGGGAATACAAAAGGTCGATCAAAGCCAGAGCGCAACCTCCGCCGTATAAGTTTCAACGCCGACCCTCCCCCTTAACTCTTCCGTAACGCCCTTCCCTGTGGCATGACGCTGAATCCTCGAAATGCAACGGAAAATCTACTGGTCTCGTTTCTCATCAGCCACCTCACCTTTGGCGCTGCAACTGCCTCAAACAAAGCCCTTATCCTAACTCTCCAATCTGCGGTGTTTCAGTGTGCACACTGTTTGCACTACCTTTAAGTCACCAAGCAGGTCCTTCATTAATTCCATTACTTTTAAGCGGGTGGTTCCAGAGCAATCCCCCAGTTGCGTTGGCTAACAATGATCATGACTACGACAAGAATCACGGTTTCTTCGGCGAATCGGAGCGAACTCTTTCAAACGATTGTGACGCTCCTTGTGCCTGTCAGAAATGAGAAAGGATGTGTTAGTTCCCGTTTCTATTTGGACTCTGCTGACAGCAATTCGGCAATCCTGGTAGAGGAGTGGGAGACGGAGGACGACTGGAGCACGCATTTGCGATCGCGGGATTGCGCGGTCCTGCTCGGAGCCGTAGGCGTCCTCTGCAGGCCCTCGGGCGTTGAGTTTAAGTTGCTTTCCTGTGTTGCAGGTATTGAGGCGATAACGGCAGCGCGTGCAGCGCAGACGGTGGAGATCTAGATTGAACTATCAGTTAGGAGACAAATGCCCTCCCCCAACAATAATCTGATTGCCCCTCGACCCCTCCGCCTTAGGAGGCAAATGTGTAGGGTGCCTCGGCGAAAGCTGGCGCTGAACCGCAAGACTTCGGCCCAAGTTAAGTCCTCGAGTTCCCAAACCGATCAACTCGCGCGAGAGCAGCGCTACTTGGAATCCAGCCCCAGGCTGGCTGAAAAGTTCGTCAAGCAAAGTGATGTACGGGAGACATTCCTCCGGGCGATCGTAGAAGCGTGCGCCGCTAGCGTCGCAGTTCTCGATCAGTCAGGGAACATGCTTTACGCAAGCAAGCCCTGGCGCTTTTCGATGGAAGAGGATTGTCAGACAGGCGGCTCGTTGGATCTAAACTACTTGGAGAGGTGGGACAGAGCGAACTCCGGGTCCGACAAGGGATCTGCCCTCGCTGAAGATATTAAGGACATCCTTATCGGCAGGGTCACGGAATTTCACAACGAGTACTGGTGCCCTACACCCACCGGATCGAGG
>Ga0134127_10002538_pt1 | contig 13139 bp, 9 predicted proteins | sample KB31753_FD_96459 | JGI IMG/M metagenome (GOLD analysis project Ga0134127, IMG submission 96459) | Terrestrial soil microbial communities with excess Nitrogen fertilizer from Kellogg Biological Station, Michigan, USA - KB3-175-3 | ecosystem: Environmental > Terrestrial > Soil > Unclassified ...
CGGGGTCTATCCGATTGTGACGCATTCGCTCACTGGAGCCCTTCGTGGAGCCATTGCCGCGCTGACGATTACATCGGTAGCCAAGAATGCTCCGCTGATGCCACTGACGCCCTGGAAACCCTAAACGACCAGAAGTATGATAGAGGTCTGCACTCGAAGGAAACCATCATTTACTTCTCAAAAAAGGAGCGCCTTTCATGAAACAACTTTCTCGCGCCATCAAGACTATGCTGACCGTCGCCTTGCTGTTGATCTCAGCGCCAGTGTGGGCAACCGATGCTCCGTTGCCCTCACTCTATGAACGGCTCGGCGGAACAGGCCCTATCACGGCCGTCGTCGGCAAGTTCGTCAGCATCGTGGGCGAAGACAAGCGCATCAACGGGTATTTTGCCAATACCGATCTGCCGCGTCTGAAGAAACAGCTGGTCGACCAGGTTTGCCAAGCCAGCGGCGGCCCCTGCACCTATGAGGGGAAAGACATGAAAACAGCGCATGCCGGCATGAAAGTCACGACGGCTGCCTTCAATGCCCTGGTTGAAGACCTCGTCAAGGCCTTGGATACGTTCAACGTGCCAGCCAGGGAAAAGAACGAACTCCTTGGCGTGCTGGGTCCTATGAAGAAGGACATCGTCGAAGTACCGTAAAGGGCAACGGGCAGGCGGTGAGATCCTCGCCGCCTGCCCATGAACACGTTCAAGAGAGGAACACTGCAACCCAGCCGAACCGGAGCTTCGCATGGTCCGGCAACTCGCATTACCGTCTCCCCTTGAGTTCTTAAGACCAATCGATGAACCTACCCAAGGGCATCAGATCGCTTCCCTGCAGACAGGTATTCCAATGACGCGAGCAGCTCACCGCAGATACGCAAACCGGACGCAGACGCCCTTCGCGAAGAGCGTACCCGCAATCTGCCCACAGCCTCATGTAGACGGCAAGGCCACACTCAGGCACAACTGTCTCAAGCTTGCGATGGCGCTCACCGTCGGTCTTGCCGTATTTCAGCTGGCCGAAGCCAGCCACGCTGCCATGGAGAGAGTTCCCGTCGCGCTGACTGGACCTGGTTGCGACAGCCATGAGAACGAGCTAAGCAGGACGTTGCTCACCATGCAGGGTGTGAACTCCGCGCATTTTCATCGCATACCCGATCACGTCTTGGTGGATATCACCGTCGGCATGATCGTGCCGGAAGAACTGGTTCGTCATCTCAATACGGCGGCCACGTCATGGCAATGCCGCGCTGAAATTATGCAGTCCTGTATCACGGCAGACCCGGCCTCCCATACTCGAATACACGCACCATGAGTGGGCGATTGAAATCCCACCAGTTTCACACGCTATGCGGGATCATCGCCGGACTGATGTTTCTCCACGAACAGCCACTGCCGTAGCGGGCTTCGGTCAGTTCCTGAAGCAGACGTTGGCGGACCGATCCTGGCAGAATGTTCAGGAGAGCGATACCATTACACTCATAAGGAAGAGCGATGTAGGAGGACTTATTTCGTGATTCGTTTGGCTGCTTCGACAATCGATCTCGCTCCGATGCCGAAGTGATCGACGAGTTCGTCCGGTTTCCCGCTGTGTGGAATCGTGCGAACTGCAAGCTTATACACTTTGATCCCTTCTGGTCCAACCGCGCTGAGCACTGCGTCACCTAGACCACCGTGCGCATAATGGTCCTCAACCGTAAGGATACGCCCCTGCGTGACCCTGGCACTGTCCAACAAGGTAGTCCGGTCGATGGGGACAATGCTATAGAGATCGACAACCCGCACAGTGATGCCTGCTGCCTTCAACTGGTCGTAGGCCTTGAGGGCTTCGAACAGTGTGACGCCGGCTGCGACGATAGTCAAAACATCCGAGGCACTCTGGCGCAATACTTTACTTCCGCCAATCTGGAACATCTCATCTGGCCCATATAGGACCGGTGACTTCGGCCGACCAGCCCGAATGTAGACCATCCCTTTGTGCGTAGCAGCCGTTTCGACGAGCCGGTACGTGCAGGTCGCATCGGAGGGATACAACACGGTTACACCCGGTTGCGCAGCCATCATCGCAATATCCTCCAAGCCCATTTGCGAGGGGCCATCTTCTCCGATGCTCACACCGACATGCGTGCCGACCAGTTTGATATTTGAACCACTGATGGCGGCCATGCGGACGAAATCATATGCGCGGGTGAAAAATGCCGCAAACGTGGCAACGAACGGAATTTTTCCACAGGCCGCCAAGCCTGCGGCAGCCCCAAGCATGTTTTGCTCCGCAATAAAATTTTCAAAGAATCGATTGGGAAACTTCTTGCCGAACTTGTCGGCATAGGTCGAATTCTTTACATCGGCATCCAATCCCACGACCAACGGATTGACCGAGCCCAGCGCTTCAAGCGCGTTGCCGAACGCCTCGCGCGTGGCGGCCACGTCGCCGACTTTGTAAGGCGACGGCGGGAGAGGACTGATGGACGAAGCCCTCTGAATCGCCGTCGATGGCTTCTTCAATAAAATGGCCGCGCCGTTCGGCTTCAACTGCTTGGTCAACTCATCGATCGCCTTCTGGGTTTCCTCGCCTTTAGCGACCGGCTTGCCATGCCAGCCAGGATGGTTCTCCATGAAGGAGATGCCTTTCCCCTTAAACGTCTTGGCAAGCAGAACCGTCGGTTTGCCCTTGGTGCCGGCGGCAGTATCAAAGGCCGCGAGCAGAGCGGACAGGTCATGCCCGTCAACTACCAGGGCCTGCCAGCCAAAGCCGGCCCAACGGGAGCGATAACCCTCCATGTCGTGTTGCAGCATGGTCGGATCGCTTTGACCGAGTCGATTGATATCCACAATGGCACAGAGATTATCCAGCCCATGATGGCGAGCGATCTCTGCAGCCTCCCACACAGATCCTTCGACAGATTCTCCATCACCCATCAAGACATAGGTTCTGTGATCAAGCTTGTCGACATACTTCGCATTGAGTGCGATTCCGATACCGACAGGCAGTCCTTGCCCCAACGAACCTGTTGCCATATCGACAAACGACAAGCGAGGCGTCGGATGACCTTCAAGATCGGATGTTAACGTTCGGAGCTTGAGAAGTTCGCTCTTGGGAAAGAGGCCGGCTTCAGCCCAAGCCGCATAGAGCAATGGAGCAGCGTGACCTTTTGACAGTACAAACCGATCGCTATTGTACGCTTTCGGATTGATGGGATCGTATCGCATGACGGAAAAGAAAAGAGCCGTGACGATGTCCGCAGCGGAACAACAGCTCGATGGATGCCCGCTGCCGGCTTCGCTCGTGGCACGAACGCTCTCGATTCGGAGCTGGGCGGCCTTGTTCTGCAGCGCAGTAAGCAATTCGGGCGAGGCGGTTGAGCTGGCCATCGAGACTCCTTTCGGGATTGAATACCAAGGATGCTGCCTGACTCTTCTCGTCTTCCTCTATCGGCAGCAACACGGTGGGGCTTGAGGCTAACAAAATGAAATGGGGGAGTCAATAAACCCCTCCGAGCTGTCGGCCTGATGCCTGGCGTCACCATACAATGCGCGTTCATGAGGACCGGAAGAGTCACAGGCGGTATGCATCATGTGGCGTGACACGCATGAAGAGGCGTGTCACGAAGGGCTTTGCCCCCTCCCCTCGCGCCGGTTGTTGTGTCTTGAACAAACTAAGAGCCGGAAGCCTCTCGATCTGACTGTTTGGAATTCTTGCCCCTGTCACCAGTAATGTGGATAGACGACCTTCTGCTACAAGGAAGTCCCTCTCATCGCTGTTATCGGGTAGGACGGACCACAAAGGGAGAGGCCCAGGTTTTCGTGTCGAATGTATTCAGGATGAAAATAACAGACTCACAAACGGCAATTCAGCTGAATTTCTCTTCAAGAACAATAGGATAGCTTGACATGCCGATAATCTTCACGCAGACTCCCGTTCATGTTGGATCAGACAGAGCAGACCCTTCTTGCCACACTTGCTGAACGTGCCGGCATCGCGACGGACTATTACGATATTGCAGGCAATCGCCACCTCACCTCCGATGACACCAGGCGCGCCATTTTAACGGCCATGGGCTTTGCAGTTGATTCAGCTTCATCGGTGACAGAGGCGTTACAAGAATGGGATGAGGCGCCATGGCAACGCCCTTGTGATCCAGTAAAAATTCTCCTCGACGGTGAGACCGGAACTCCTTTGTCGTGTTGTTTCGCGCTCGATGAAGGGAAAGAAACATCCATCGTCATCGAGTGGCAAATCCTCGACGAAGCGAACACCGTGGTGCAAGAGGGCCAAGCGGGGCCCGGGCTCTCCGCTGTTGAGGCTCGCGTTCTCAAGAGTCACCGGCATGTGCGCATCGAGATCCCTGCTCCGCAAGGTCTCTCGCTCGGATACTACAACTTGACCATACAGGCCGAGGGTTTGGTTGGGGGAATCGTGGGGATGATGCGTGTCATCGTGGCGCCGCGCCAGTGCTATATCCCACCGTCGATCGAGGCGCGCCAACGGCTGTGGGGGCTGACCTTGCAGCTCTATTCGTTGTCATCCGATCGCAATTGGGGATGCGGGGATTTCACCGATCTCAACAGGATTGTGGAGTGGGCTGGGAAGGAACTGGGCGCCGCAGTTATCGGACTCAATCCACTGCACGCCCTGCGGAATACCGCGCCCTACCACATTAGTCCCTATGCGCCGAACAGTCGGCTCTATCTCAATGAACTCTATATCGATCTTGAGCGGCTCCCGGAATTTTACGGCTCGGAAGAGGCACAGCAACAATTCCGCGCTCCAGAATTTCAAACCACGCTCCAGGCGCTGCGGGCGAGCCGTCTGGTGGATTACGACACCATTGCGGCCGCCAAGCGCGCCATGCTGTATTTGGCCTACCAAAAATTTCTCACAGATGCCTACAGCGGGGAAGAACCGAATCTCCGACCGAAAACGGCTCGAGCCTGGCTTCTCGAACGGTTTATCCAGTCTGAAGGCACTCCACTCGAGCTCTATGCGACCTTCCAGGCGTTGGAGGAAGAGCGCCGGCTGATTCAATCCAAGTCGACCACCTGGCACGAGTGGCCTCAACAGTTTCAGTCCCCTGGCCAACCGGTTCGTGAGTACGCGAAGCGGCACCGAAAACGCGTTCGCTTCTTTCAGTACATTCAGTGGGTGGCAAGCGACCAGCTGAATGAGATCCGACGGACGACCGAGCAATTGACCATGCCGATCGGGCTGTATCAAGACTTGGCGCTTGGCGCCGACCGGAATGGGGCAGAGGCCTGGATCTACCAATCGGTATTGGCGCTCGGAGCTGACTGCGGCGCTCCACCTGACGCGTTTGCGCCAGAGGGGCAAAATTGGGGCTTGCCTCCGATCAACCCTCACGCGTTACGCGCCAACGGCTATGAACTGATGATCCAGCTGTTGCGCAAGAATTTCCGATCCTGCGGGGCTATCCGATTAGATCATGTCATGGCATTCTGCCGTCTCTTTTGGATTCCACGTGGGAGGCCTGCATCCGAAGGCACCTATGTGCAGTACCCCTTTGAAGACTTATTGGCGATCGTGGCATTGGAGAGCGTTCGCTCCAAAACCCTCGTCATCGGAGAAGATCTCGGCACGGTACCGGACTGGGTCAGAGAACAATTGGCGAAGGCGCGACTGCTGTCCTATCGTGTGTTCTATTTCGAGCGCAACACAGACGGCGCCATGAAGCCGCCTGGCGACTACCCCGTGCAATCGCTGGCTGTGGCTACGACACATGACTTGCCAACCCTCGCCGGATTTTGGTCCGGCGAGGACTTGCGGGTACGGTCGGAATTGGGTGCCTTTCCAGATGACACGGTGCGCCGCCAGGCTTGGGAAGGGCGCCAGCTCGACAAATCCAGCATCCTCAGTGCGCTTCAGCGCGAACAGCTCCTGCCATATGGCATGACTGAGGACCCAGCCACCGCACCCACTATGACGACTGAACTCTGCCAAGCGATTCATCTCTATCTGGCCCGCACACCATCCTGCATCGTGCTGGCGAATCTCGAAGACGTCTTGGGAGAACTTCCACAAACCAATCTTCCTGGGACGGTCGACAGTCATCCGAACTGGGTTCGTAAATATCCTGTTTCTGTGGATGAGGTGTTGTGCGACGCACGTCTGGGGCAGCTTGGGGCTGTCTTGCGTTCCACCCGCCCGCTAGGGTAATACCCTTCATACGGATGCTGAAAAAGTCCGCCAACTTCGTTCTCGGCTCATCGAAATCCTCAACGTACCCCTGAGGGTACGCCTCCGGTTTCGACTCGCCTGCGGCCTTGCTTGGGCAAGGCGCGTCTCGGTGCGCCAGGGTCGGGCGGGTGTCTGGACTTTTTGAGCATCCGGTAGGGTAGTTCTCCTCTCCTAGATGTGTGGGTCCTTGAATCCCTGCTTTGGAACAATGTTTTTCGGAGCCTGCTAGAGATCGGACCATGGTTCATCAAAAGTCTAGGCATCTCCTACACCCATGTTGAAGCAACACCGCATTGTGCTGGCGATCGCAGGGGCGGTATTCCTGGCGATCGTCGCGCTCGAAATGGCCGCCCCGGCAAACGTGGTTGCTGCATACGGCTTTGTCTTGCCGATTCTGCTGGTGGCAACTGTGCGTAGCCGGAGCCTGATGCTCATAACGGTGTTTGCCTGTATCGTGGCGACCTATATGGGGTTGATGCAACCAACCAAGCCGGGACGGTTTCAATCAGCGGTGATCAATCGCAGTGTGGTCGCAGGAGTACTCCTGGTCGTGGCCTATATCGGCATGACGTGGGAAGAGCGCAAGACGAGGGAGGCGGCGGCACGCGCCGCGCTCGCTCGGGAGACGGAAAGTCTGCTGAGAGCCAATACACAACTGGTCGATGCGAAAGACAAGCTGAATCGCTCTGAACGCTTAGCCGCGGTGGGACAACTGGTGGCATCCGTCGCGCATGAGATTGGAACGCCGCTGCACTCGATTGCCTGGCACGTTCAAGCGCTGGCTGAAGAGCCGGGCGTCACGCCTGAGATGAGAAAGCGGGTGACCGTCATCGATGAACAGCTCACACGGGTGGTCCGAATCATTCAGGATTTACTGTCTTCAACCAGACAGCGCCAGCCTGAACCGACGTGGTTGCCAGTGGAACAGGTGATCCGCCCGGCGGTCGTGCTCATGGAACCGGCTTTCCACGCAAAAGAAATCACCGTGACAGTTGAGATTCCAGAAGCCCTCCCGCTCGTGTGGGCCGATGCGGAAAAAATACATCAAGTGTTGGTGAACGTATTCGCCAATGCATTAGCCGCCACCCCACCGCATGGAACAGTGCGTGTATTCGTAGGAGTCCGTGCGGCCTCGACCGAAGAATCCGACCGCGGCCGCCGGATCAGCGATGCCATGTCGCCTCTGGTCATCACAGTCACGGTGCAGGATACCGGATGCGGCATGCCGGAGGCCGATGTGCGGAAAGCCTTTGAACCATTTTTTACGACCAAAGCGGTTGGCAAAGGCACTGGGTTAGGGCTATTCTTGAGCCGCGAAACGGTCCTGGCCCATGGAGGCACTCTTGTGCTCGAGAGCGAACCCGGGCGCGGCACAACCGTGACTGTGACCTTGCCTGGATTGAGGAACGAGCCGACGCATGTGACGGAGAAGATCTGATGCAACCAGCGAATATTCTCGTAGCCGACGACGACGCAGTCGCGCGCGATCTCCTGGCTGAGGCGTTAAAAAAGGAAGGCTATGCCGTCGAAGCCTTCGCCAGTGGAGAAGAAGTGATCGCTCGTGGACGCCTGGGGCGAGTGGATCTGGTGTTGACAGATATTCGCATGGGCGCAGTCGATGGACTCACGGTCCTGCGCGAATTTAAACGCATGAGCCCTGACACGGCGGTCGTAGTCCTGACCTCCTTCGGCTCTCTGGAAGGCGCGATCGAAGCGATCAAGCAAGGGGCCTACGACTATCTCGCCAAACCGTTTAAGAAGGAAGATATCACGCTGGTGGTGAAGCGGAGTCTCGATCACTGCCGGCTCATCCGGGAAAATGCGCGGTTCCGCGAAGAGTTAAAGAGCAAAGATGAATGGTCTCCGCTGGTAGGGAGCAGCCCCGCTATGTTGGAGGTCTACAAGCTGGTGGCGCGAGTGACCGAGAGTAAGAGCACGGTGCTTCTGCAAGGAGAAAGCGGGACCGGCAAGGAACTGATTGCGCGTGCGATCCATGCAAATGGGCCGCGTCGGAATAAACCGTTTATTCCGGTGAACTGCGGGGCGCTGCCGGATACTCTGCTAGAGTCAGAAATGTTCGGATATGAGAAGGGCGCCTTTACCGGCGCGGTGGGAAACAAAGTCGGCCTCTTCGAATCCGCAAACGGAGGCACCTTGTTTCTCGACGAAATCGGTGAGATGGGCCAAGCACTGCAAGTAAAGTTGTTGCGGGTGATGCAAGATCATGAGGTCCGCCGTGTCGGCAGCACGACTTCGACGAAAGTCGATGTCCGTATCATCGCGGCGACCAATCGAGACCTTGAGCAACTCGTCAAGGGAGGGAAATTTCGAGACGACTTATTCTATCGCCTCAATGTCGTGCGTATTACCTTGCCGCCACTGGCGGAGCGGCGAGAGGATATTCCGATGTTGGTGCATCATTTCCTGCAGAAATGCGCGGCGGGGGCAGCACACGCGGTGCGCGGAGTGCTGCCGGAGACCATGGCGCTGCTGATGCAGTACCGGTGGCCCGGCAATGTGCGTGAGTTGGAAAACGCCATTGAGCGGGCCGTCTCACTAAGTCACGGCCCCCTCCTCACGCCGGACGATCTGCCTGCATCGCTGAGTCGGTTGGAGTTACCGACAAAGGAAACTGCCGGAGCAATCGGCCACAGCGACGAAGGAACTCTGTCGCTTGAGGAGGTCGAGAAACGTCATCTCGCCCGCATACTGAAGGAAACCAAGGGAAATAAAGTCAAAGCCGCAAAAATTCTCGGCATTGATCGGCGTACGCTCTATCGAATGGCTGAGCGATTTGGATTGGATCTTGGTGACGATGCCGACAGTGGCGAGACGGAGTAGCTCCTCCAGCAGAATTTGTAGAACCGCCGCGTTCATTCGATCAGCTCAGGCGGGAAGCGCTCTATCGATCATGTCCAGACTTCAAGTATGGGAACTGCAGCGGGCAATCAGGCAGCCTGGCGGGTGAGGCTGACTACGCGAGGCATGTCACTCACATTGAATTACTGACTTTCAATCGGTAGACGAGATGCGTGTCGGTTTGCAAGACGCCTTCGATCTCATGGATCCGGCGCAGCACCAGCTGGGTCAGGGCATCCTGGTCCGACACTTCCACCACGGCAATAATATCCGGCTTGCCCCAGCAGGGGTCGATGGTCTTGATTTGCTTGATGTCGGATAAAGCCCGAACCACATCGCTCGTGCGCCCCGGCTGCACATTGATGAGCACATAGGCCCGATCCGACATGATTCTCCCACCGTCGACTGGAGCATGAATCGTACATGGCACCGCAGGATTAGCGGAGGCCGCGTCAACGTAGCGGATGCTTGCCTCCTCTGTCAACGCGAGAGTGCCCACAGACGATACGGGGAACGTAGTAACGGCAGATTTCGCTTTCTTCATATATCACCTCATTTGGGGGCAATCAGTACGCCGATGGTCAAGGAACCGTTCACCGTAGTGAGCGCGGTTTCGAAGGCCTTCGGATTACCGATACGGCCATCGGGATCGTAAATAAAGCACAAGAGCGAGGTGCATCGGCTCTTGGTGAGATAGCGCTCGGTATCGATCCGTAGTTGCTCAGTAAGGTCTTTGGCTGTGAGACCGTTGCGCGTTTTTTTGACGAGCACCGCAAGCTGATTGTCGTTCAGTAAAAATGTCGTGCGAGGCGCTCCTTCGGCATAACTCGGCGTCCATTCCTCCGTATCGATATCGTCAAACTGGATACGCAACAAGGCGTGCAGCAGGTCCTGCACATCGATCTCGTCCTCCACGCTTAACGTGGCTCGATACTCCCCACGAAGTCGCAGCTGCCGGGCGACGGAGTGGAACCGGTAACAGAGCGTCCTTACAAGTTCGACAGGGGTCGACTCGGCGTGAGCAAACTGGGATGTGGGCTCCTGGCGGGAAGAGGAAGAACTAATCGGCATCGGGGAAGGGGGCTGCACATGCGGAAGGATGGGAGGCGCTTCCTGTGTTTTTGATTGTTGGCTGGCAGGAGAAATTGGATGCACGATAGACTCCGGTTCAGATTGTGGTGACTGCTGTGTTCTTGCAGCATGGGATACATCTATCTGCGCAGTCTGTACCGCTTGCGATGGCGGCTGAGGCTCCGGAGCAACTGGCGCTACCGGTGCCAGTGGGGCATGAGGCACTGCCATCGCAGTCGGGGCTGGTGACATCGGTGACGGTTCGGGCCGAGATGCAGATGGGCTCAGCGGCTCAGGCTGTCGCGGAGAAACTGGGGGGGCCGGAGAGGGCAGAGGTGGACTTGATACGACGGCGGCTGGGACCGGACTGAGGTTTGCTGCCACCGCCACCGGCGGTGGTGTGATCGGCCCCGTTTGAGTCATTGTCATCTGAACCGTCGAGATCGATGCCGGCACTATGGTCATCTGTGGGCGCGCAGGCATCGGTGAGGCCGCGGGCGTTGCGGAGATTGGTTGAGGAGGTGGGCCTCCTCCTTGCAAATTCAGTTTTTTTTGCTCCAATGTGGCAATCAGCGTCTTGATCAGAGCGATACTCTGCCGCGTCTCCTCAGGGCTGTCCATGAGAAGTCTATGGTGACGATGTTCTTGGAACTCTGGAGATCTCTCACCGAACGTGCGTCGAATACATTCACGGAATTGCAACTCTACCCTAGCCCTGGCTGCATCGAGATAAGGGAAGCCTTCTCGGCCAAGATCTTCCACCTGTGAGAGGAATTCATGGAGCTCTCCGGCGCTACGGATGAGCTCTTCGATCATGGCAGCCTTAGACCGCGCGCGAGACGGTTCTGATGTTCGTGCCCGTGCCATACGTGTGGAGAAAGTCTAGCCCAGCTCGCACAACATGGCAAGAAAACATGGGAAAGCGACAAAGTGCCTGCGGGTCAGCCGTGTAGAATAGGAGGTTCTTGTTGAGGGCAGTACAGAAGAGCAAGCTGTTGAAAATTTGGTGCCCCCGATACGAATTGAACGTACGACAAACGGTTTAGGAATGTGAGAAAGGCGATTTTGAAAAGACTCGGTGTTTCAATTGGTTTCCCCGTTTCTTATTTGAATACCGAGGCTTAAGAAGATTCCAGGATTTCTACTGATTGCAGAGGTTCTCATGGATTCAAACAACTTTTAGCACAAAATTATATATGGACCCAGCCTTCGCGGCAACGACGGCGTGTCACGTGATGCACCAGATAAACACAGGGCTGCGTCTATATATCCGGCCTCTCGGTGGACCACAGATGTGTCCGGGCCTTGATGAAATACGCGCGCGTTCTCCTCATTAGCACAACGGCCTTGGTTGGGCCGACAATTTGTCCAGGGTCTGAACGCGCTGGGTGTCCCTCTGGTGTCATCACGGATGGTCCGCGCTGCACTCCTTGGTGTGATTCTCCTGTGTGATGCGACTCGCTGCTCCTCTCCTCGCGACCCTGCTTGCACTTAGACGGGTGGTCGATACTCCTCGTCATGGGCCAACATGGCCCAGACCACTCGGGCATTTTTGTTGGCTAAGGCGACCGCGGCCACATTGGTACCTTTGCGGTGTGTGAGCGCGCACAGCCACCGTCCCTGCGTATCGGTCCGCCGCGCGGCACGCTGCACGACGGCGCGCGCCCCATGAATCAGCAGCGTCCGCACATACCGACTGCCGCGTTTCGAAATCCCGCCTAACCGCTCCTTGCCCCCACTGGAATATTGCCGAGGCACCAGGCCCAACCAGGCCGCCAGGTGTCGTCCGTTGCGAAACGCCTGGGGCCGACCGACGGTCGCCAGCAGCACGGTGGCCGTCAACGGACCAATCCCCGGCACCGCCGCCAGTTTCTGGCAGACTGGATGCGTTCGATACACGCGCGTGATTCGGTGCGTCACCCGCTCGATACGCGCGTCGAGCTCCGTCAGTTGCTCAGACAACTCGGAGAAGGTGTCTCGGGCAAATGCGGTCAATCCCGACGCCGCGTCATCCAAAAAACGAACGACGGCGGGCCGAACCTTCTCCGGGGATTGTGCTATGACCAACCCATACTCAGCCAGCAAGCCCCGAATCTGATTGATGACGGCGGTGCGGTGTTTCATGAAGAGCGATCGCGTGCGATGCAAGGCCTGCATATCGGCTTGTTCGACCGTCTTGATCGACACAAAGCGCATGGTGGGTCGGCCCACCGCTTCGCAGATCGCTTCTGCATCGCGCCCATCATTCTTGTTGGTCTTGACGTAGGGCTTGACATACTTCGGGTGCATCAGCTTGACCGTATGTCCGAGCTGTTCAAACGCTCGACCCCAGTGCTGTGCACTCCCGCATGCCTCCATCCCGATCACACAGGCCGGCAGGTTCGCCACCGTATCCAATAACTGCTGACGCTTCACGCGTCGGCTGAGCACCGCGCGCCCTCGCGCATCCACCCCGTGCAACTGAAACACAGACTTCGCCACATCGATTCCCAACGTCGTGATGTGCATGAGAGCCCCTCCCTTCGTTCTGACAATGAGTGTGCGTTGCGCGTGCAACACCACCCATCTTGCCTCGTGTGAGACTCGTCTGGGAAGAAGGCTGAGTCCATTTCATTACCACAATTGCAGGTCGTGCCTGAATGTGGTCCTGCAAGCTGTTGAAAAATTGGTGCCCCCGATACGAATTGAACGTACGACAAACGGTTTAGGAAACCGCTGCTCTATCCAACTGAGCTACGGGGGCGTACGTCAAACTTAGCGTACTTCCGGGGTGGATTGGAAGCGGAGATTGAGTGCTGTATGCCCACGATGTGAGCCATAAGTCGATACCTTGTCGAAAATCGTGCCTGGGAATCCACCACCAACCCAGCATTCATGCACGCGGTTATCAAACCCAGGCAAAGTTTCGAAATCGAGGTGAAAGTCGATACACGCCGTCGTAGCAACAACCTTAGTTACGACTTACGGAAAGATACATTGTGACCCGCCCACTCTTCTTCACATCTATGAAGTACAAGCTGATCGCCGAA
>Ga0134127_10002539_pt1 | contig 13139 bp, 5 predicted proteins | sample KB31753_FD_96459 | JGI IMG/M metagenome (GOLD analysis project Ga0134127, IMG submission 96459) | Terrestrial soil microbial communities with excess Nitrogen fertilizer from Kellogg Biological Station, Michigan, USA - KB3-175-3 | ecosystem: Environmental > Terrestrial > Soil > Unclassified ...
ACGGCACCGGTGACGACGAGGCGACGCTGTTCGTGCGCGCCGCCGGCAACGCCGACGTGCTGCCCGCGATCCGTACGCTGCTCCGACGCGAGGCTCCCAGCCTGGTCGCGTCGCCGGCCCAGTCGCTCGAGCAGGGGATCGGGACCTCGTTGCTGCCGGGCCGGCTCGCGGGCAGCGTGCTCGCGGCGACCGGCGCCGTGGCGCTGCTGCTCGCCTGCATCGGCCTCTACGCCGTGGTCGCGTTCAGCGTCAGCCGCCGCACGAAGGAGATCGGCGTGCGCGTGGCGCTCGGTGCCCAGCGCCGCGACATCCTCACGCTCGTCATGAGCGAGGGCGCGCGGCTCCTCGTCTGGGGCGTTGCCGTCGGCCTCGTGCTCTCGCTCGCCGCCGGCTTCGCGCTCCGGGGCTCGCTCTACGGGCTCTCGCCGCTCGACCCCGCCGCCTACGCCACGGTGCTGGTGCTGCTCTCGGCCAGCGCGCTCGCCGCCTGCTGGCTCCCCGCACGCCGTGCCGCCGCCGTCGATCCGATGGTGGCGCTGCGACAGGACTAGGACGATGGACTCTCTGCTCCAGGATCTGCGTTACGCGGTTCGCTCGCTCCGGCGCACGCCGGGCTTCACGCTCACCGTGGTCGCGATGCTCGCGCTCGGCATCGGCGTCAACGCGATGATCTACTCGCTGATGCGGGCGATTCTGTTCACCGACCTGCCGTTCGCCGACCCCGAGCGCGTCGTCAGCATCGCCACCTACGACAAGCGCGAGAACGGGCGCGGCGAGACCATGTCGATGCCCGACGCGCGCGACGTGCGCGACCAGAGCAAGACGCTCGCCGCGGTGGGGCTGTGGTCGGACACGGACCTGCTGCTCGCCGGCGGCGACGCGCCGCAGCGTGTCCACGCCACGTTCGGCAGCGACGGTCTGATCGCGACGCTGGGCGTGCAGCCGCATCTGGGCCGCTGGTTCACGCCGGACGAGTGCCGCGTGGGCGCGAGCTACGGCCCGGTCGTGATCGGTGCGCGCGTGTGGCGCGAGCGCCTGAACAGCGATCCGAATGTGATCGGGCGCACGCTCGCGCTGCACGGTCGCGTGCGCACGATCGTCGGCGTCATGCCCGAGGGGTTCCGCTTCCCGGAGGCGAGCGAGGTGTACATCCCGCTGGCGATGAACGACAGCTCGGACTCCCGCGGCGCCCACTACCTGAAGATGGCGGCCCGGCTGGCGCCGGGCGCCACGCTCGCTGCGGCCCGAGCGGAGCTGGCGCAGATCTCCGGGGCGATCGCCAAGGACAATCCCTCGACGAACCGCAACCAGGTGTTCCGACCGGTGCTGATGCGCGAGGCCCTGGTCGGCGAGACCCGGCCGATGCTGCTGCTGCTCGCGATCGCGGTGACGTTCGTGCTGATGATCGCGTGTGCGAACGTCGCGAACCTGCTGCTCGCCCGCGGCAGCTCCCGCGTCCGCGAGCTGGGCGTGCGCCACGCGCTGGGCGCGACGCGCGGGCGCGTCGTCCGCCAGCTCCTCGCCGAGAGCGTGCTGCTCGCGCTCATGGGCGGCCTGCTCGGCGTCGTGGTCGGCGAGTGGGGGCTGCGGCTCACGCTTGCGGGCATCCCGCAGGCGATCCCGTACTGGATGCATTTCCAGCTCGACCCGCGCGTGGTCGCGATCGTGGTCGCCGTCTCCGTCGCCTCCGGCATCGGGTTCGGCCTCGTGCCGGCATGGCAGGTGACGTCCGGCGACATCTTGAGCCCGCTGCGCGAGGGCACGCCGGGCGCCGGCAGCACGCCCGTGCGCCGGCGGATGCGGAGCGCACTGGTCGTGGCCGAGGTGGCGCTCGCGGTGGTGCTGCTCGTCGGCTCGGGTCTCATGGTGCGGAGCTTCCTGCACATGCAGGACCAGCGGAGCGCGCTCCGCACCGAGTACGTGCTCACCGGCACGGTGGCGCTGCCGTACGCGCTGTACCCGAAGGAGGAGCAGACGTTCGCGTTCTTCGAGGAGTACCGCCACGCCCTCGCCAGCCTGCCCGGCGTGCGCGCCGTCGGCGGGGTGCTGCACCTGCACCTCGGGAACGACGCGTGGACGGTGAGCGTCCAGCGCGACGGCATCGACGCGAATGGCAGCCCCGACTCGCCGATCGTGAGCCTCAACGTCATCACGCCCGGCTACCTCGCCACCGTCGGGATGCCGCTGCTGAAGGGTCGCGACTTCACCGACGCCGATGGCGCGCCGGGCGCGAACGCCGTGCTGCTCAACCGCTCGGCCGCGCGCAAGCTGTGGCCGAACGAGGACCCGATCGGGAAGCGCCTCCGGCTCTCGCCCGACTACGAGTGGGCGACCGTGGTCGGCATCGTCGCCGACGTGCGCCAGCAAGTGAGTGCGCCCGAGCAGAGCATCCCCGAGATGCTCGTGCCGCACCGGCAGTGGCGGAGCTCGGCGATGACGTGGGCGATCCGCACCGACGGCGCGCCCACGGCGCTCGCCTCGGCCATGCGCAATGTCCTGCGCGCACGCGACCCGAACCTGGCGCTTTACGACCTGCGCTCGATGCGCGAGCAGATCGCGCGCTCGATGTGGGACAGCCGGATCTTCGCCCAGCTCATGTCGGTGTTCTCGCTGCTGGCGCTGCTCATCGCCGCGCTCGGGATCTACGGCGTCATGGCGTACACGGTGGCGCAGCGCACGCGCGAGATCGGCATCCGCATGGCGCTGGGCGCGGCGCGCGCCGACGTACAGAAGCTGGTCGTCGGCCAGGCGCTGCGGCTGACGCTGATCGGCGCCGGCATCGGGCTCGCCGCAGCTTTCGCCCTCACCCGGTTCATGGAGGGCATGTTGTTCGGGATCCACGCGAACGACCCGACGACGTTCGTCGGCGTGACGCTGATCCTCGTCCTGAGCTCGGCCGCCGCGGCCTGGCTGCCCACCGCGCGCGCCGTGAGCGTGGACCCCGTCGTCGCGTTGCGCCACGAATAGGAGACAGCGATGGACATCCTCATCCAGGACGTGAAATACGCGCTGCGCTCGCTCCGGCGCACCCCCGGCTTCGCCCTCACCGTGATCGCGGTGATGGCGCTGGGCATCGGCGTCAACTCGCTGATCTACACCGTCGTCCGCGGCATCATGTTCGCCGACCTGCCGTTCCCGAACGTCGAACGCATGGTGCGTGTGGAAGCGTTCGAGAGCGGCTTCTACAATTCAATGTCGCTGCTCGACCTGAAGGACGTGCGGGAGCGCGTACAGTCGCTCACGGCCACGAGCGCCCTGTACGAGTGGAGCGCGTTCGTGGCCGCCGGCGACGAGCCGCAGCGCTATCAGGCGATCGCGGCGTCGCCCAGCCTGCCCGAGGCGCTCGGCACGCGGCCCGCGCTCGGCCGCTGGTTCACCCAGGACGAGTGCCGGGTGGGCGCGCCGTCGTGGGGCTCGGTCGTGCTGAGCGACAAGCTGTGGCGCGAGGCGTTCCACGCCGACCCGCACATCCTCGGTACGACGCTGCGTGTGAACGGCCGCGTGCGCACGGTGGTGGGGGTGATGCCGGTGGGCTTCCGCTACCCCGAGCAGAGCGACGTGTTCTCACCGCTGCCCATGAACGACAGCACGGAAACCCGCGGCTCGCACTACCTGAAGGTGGTGGCGCGGCTGGCGCCCGGCCGCACGCTCAAGCAGGCGCGGGCCGAGATGGCCGTGCTCTCGAAGCAGCTCGCCCGCGACTTCAAGGAGACGAACGGCGAGGTGACCCTGGTGCCGCGCGACTTCCGCGACGCGCTGCTCGAGGACGTGCGCCCGCAGATGATCATGCTGACCCTGGCGGTGACGTTCGTGCTGCTCATCGCCTCCGCGAACGTCGCCAACCTCCTGCTCGCGCGCGCCGCGGCGCGGCAGCGCGAGATGGGCGTGCGCATCGCGCTCGGCGCCGGCCGCGGCCGGCTCGTGCGCCAGATGCTCACCGAGAGCCTGATCCTGTCGCTCACCGGCGGCGTGATCGGCGTTCTGCTCGGCGACTGGGGCATGCGGATCACGCTCGCGAGCATCCCGGTCGAGCTGCCCTACTGGATGAAGTTCCAACTGGATCCCACCGTGCTCGTCGCGGTGCTCGGCGTCTCGATCCTCGCCGGGATCGCGTTCGGCCTCGCCCCCGCGCTGCAGACCACCGCCGGCGACGTGCTCGCGCCGCTGCGCGAGGGCAGCTCGGGCGCCGGCGACAGCCGCTCGCGCCACCGCTTCCGGAGCGCGCTCGTGGTCTCGGAGATCGCGCTCGCGGTGGTGCTGCTGATCGGCTCCGGGCTCATGATCCGCAGCTTCCTCCAGCAGATGAACCAGCGGCTGACGCTGCGCACGCAGGGCGTGCTCACGGGCTCGCTAACGCTGCCGGTGGCGCTCTACCCGAACGACTCGCTGCAGGTGGCGTTCTTCCGCGAGTTCCGCGAGCGGCTCGGCACGCTTCCGGGCGTGCAGGCCGCCGGCGGCGTGCTGGTCATGCACCTCGGCGACGACATGTGGACGCGGTCGATCCAGCGCGAAGGTGTGGAGTCCGGCAAGTCGAGCGAAAAGGATCCGGCCGTGGCGTTCAATACGGTCACGCCCGGGTACTTCGACGCCGTCGGCATGCGCATCCTCAAGGGACGTGACTTCTCCGACGCCGATCGGGCGTGGTCGCCGAGCGTGGCGATCGTCAGCGACGTCGCCGCGCGCCGGCTGTGGCCGAACCAGGACCCGATCGGCAAGCGCTGGCGCTTCGGACCCGACGCCAAGCGCGGCTGGTTCACGGTCGTCGGCGTGGTCACGAGCGTGCGCCAGAACGTGCGCGCCAGAGAATCCTCGCTGGGCGAGATGATCGTACCCAACACCCAGTTCACGCGGCAGACGATGTCGTGGGCCATCCGCAGCACCGCCCCGACAGCGACGATCACGGCGGCCGTGCGCCGCATGCTACGCGAGCGCGACCCCAACCTCGTGTTCGCCGAGGTGCGCACCCTGGACGAGCACGCGCGTCGCTTCGTGTGGGAGTGGCGCGTCTACGCCCAGCTCATGGGCGCGTTCTCTCTGGTCGCGCTGATCATTGCCGCGCTCGGGATCTACGGCGTCATGGCGTACACGGTGGCGCAGCGCACGCGCGAGATCGGCATCCGCATGGCGTTGGGCGCCGCGCGCGCCGACGTGCAGAGGCTGGTCGTCGGCCAGGCGCTGCGGCTCACGCTCATCGGCGCCGGCGTCGGGCTGGCCGCCGCGTTCGCGCTCACCCAGCTCATGAAGAGCATGCTGTTCGGCATCCGTCCTGATGATCCGCCGACGTTCGTCGGCGTGACCCTGATCCTCGCCCTGAGTTCGGCGGCCGCGGCCTGGCTGCCCACCGCGCGTGCGTTGCGCGTGGACCCCGTCGTCGCGCTGCGCCACGAATAGGAGAGACCGATGGACATCGTGATCCAGGACGTGAAGTACGCGCTGCGCTCCCTGCGGCGTTCGCCGGGTTTCTCTGCCGTGGTCGTGGCGGTGCTCGCGCTGGGCATCGGCGTCAACACGATGATCTTCTGCATGGTCTACGGGGTGATGATGCGCCCGTGGCCGCTGCCGCAGTTCAACCGCGTCATGACGATCAACGAGTCGAACAAGGAGAAGGAGGTCAAGCGCTCCGGCGTCTCCTGGCTCAACTTCCAGGATTTCCGGCACGAGTTGAAGTCGTTCGAGGCAATCGGCGGCTTCTGGGAGATCGGCGGCCAGGTCACGATCGGTGAGGAGCCGGAGAAGCTGCACGCGGCGAACATCACGGCCGGGCTGATGCCGGCGCTCGGGTTGAAGCCGCAGATGGGTCGCAACTTCACCGACGAGGAGACGACGATCTACGCCAAGAGCCTCGGCGTGGTCATGATCAGCGACCGCGTCTGGCACCGGCGGTTCAACGCCAGCCCGGACGTGCTCGGCAAGACGGTCAAGCTGAACGGCCTCAAGCGCACGATCGTCGCGGTGGCGCCGCCGAACTTCCACTGGCCGGAGATCTCCGATTTCTGGATCCCGTGCCGGATGGTCCCGGGCGACGAGATGCCGCGCGAGGACCACATCCTCACGATCGCCGCCCGGCTCAAGCCCGGCGTCTCGAAGGAGCAGGCGAACGCCGAGATCGCCACGATCTATTCGCGGCTGCAGAAGGAGTATCCCAAGGAGCTGAAGGGCTGGACAGCCGGCGTGTCGGGCTTCGCCGACGAGTGGCGGCACGGCATCCGGACGATGATGATCATCATGTCGATGGCGGTGGCGTTCGTGCTGCTGATCGCGTGCGCGAACGTGGCCAACCTCATGATCGCGCGCGCGGCGACGCGCAAGCGCGAGATCAGCGTGCGCCTGGCGCTCGGCGCGTCCCGCAGCCGTGTCGTGCGCTCGCTGCTCACCGAGAGCCTCATCCTGTCGCTGGTGGGCGCTGCAATCGGCGTCGTGCTGGCGATCCTCGGCAACAAGCTGTGGATCAGCATGATCCCGCTCGAACTGCCGTTCTGGCTCAAGTTCCAGATCGACCTGCCGGTGCTGGCGTTCACGGTCCTGGTGGCGATGCTGTCGGCGGTGATGTTCGGCCTGCTGCCGGCGTTCCAGGTTTCGGATACGCGGCTCACGGAGGCGATCCGCGAGGGCAGCATGCAGGCGGGGCAGGGCCGCGCCCGCCACCGCGCCCGGAGCGCGCTGGTCGTGGCCGAGGTGGCGCTCTCGCTCACGCTGCTCGTGGCCTCCGGACTCATGATCAAGAGCCTGTTCGTGAAGATCGACCAGGAGAAGCTCGTGCGCTCGCAGGGCGTGATCACCGCGAACTTCCTGATGCCGATTGCAACCTGGAAGAGCGACACCGCGCGCCTCGTGTTCTGCGACCAGGTGCTGCCGCTGGTGCGGGCACTCCCCGGCGTCAAGACAGCGGCATTCACCACGGTGCTGCCGCTCAATCGCAACAACGACGGCCGCCGCATCGTGTCCGAGACCGGGAAGTACAACGACCCCGACAAGGGGCTGCGTTCGAACTTCACCGAGGTCTCGCCGGACTACTTCGCCACGCTCGGAATCCCGCTCCGCCGCGGCCGCGACTTCGTATTCGACGACGGGCCGGGAGCGCCCCGGGTCGCGATCGTGAACCAGTCGCTCGCCCGCGCGCTGTGGCCCAAGGACGATCCGCTCGGCCGGAGGCTCAAGTTCCAGGGCGACACGCTCGGCTGGCGCACCGTCGTCGGCGTCGTCGCCGACGTGCCGCAGAACCTCGAGGACGACGAGCGCACGGACAATGCCGTGTTCGTGCCGCACCGCCAGGACACGGACCAGGGCATCACGATCGTGGCCCACACCAACGGCGAGGCGCTCAGCCTGGTCTCGCCGCTGCGCGAGCTGATGCGCGAGCAGGCACCCGACGTTCCGCTGACCGACGTGCGCACGCTGCACGACCACGTGCAGTTCGCGGTATGGACGACGCGGCTGTTCGGCTCGCTCATGGCCGTATTCGCCGTGCTCGCACTGGTCATCGCCGCGGTCGGGCTCTACGGCGTCATGGCGTACTCGGTGGCGCAGCGCACGCAGGAGATCGGCATCCGCATGGCGCTGGGTGCGCAGCGCGGCGACGTGGTGCGTCTCGTGGTCGGCCAGGCGATGCAGCTGACGCTGCTCGGCTCGGGTATCGGCCTCGCCGCAGCGTTCGCATTGACCCGCGGCATGACGAGCCAGCTGTTCGGCGTCTCGAGCACGGATCCGCCCACGTATGTGGTCGTGGCGGCGATCCTGGTGCTGTCCTCGGTGCTTGCCGCGTGGGTGCCGGCGTATCGCGCGACCCGCGTGGACCCGATCCGGGCGCTGCGCTGCGACTGACGCGAAAGGCCCGATCGATGCATACGCTGCTCCAGGACATCCAACAGGCGTGGCGCTCGTTCACGCGCTCGCGCGCCGTCGCGGTCACCGCCGTGCTCGTGCTGGCGTTGGGCTCCGGCGCCACGGCTGCCGTGGTGTCGCTGCTCGACGAGCTGCGGCTGCGGCCGCTGGCACTCCCGCGCGCGGACCAACTCCACTTCCTGCAGATGAACGAGGGCGACCACGCGAACGTGTCGTTTTCGTGGCCGGAGTTCAACGACCTGCGCGCGGCGACGCCCACGGGTGCTTCGTTGACGGCGTTCTCGTCGCTGAACCTGGTGATCGCGGGCTCCGGCGAGACGCGACATGCGTGGGGCGAGCGGGTGAGCGGCGGCTACTTTGCGGCGTTGGGCGCGCGCACCGCGCTGGGACGCCCGCTGACGCCGGCCGACGACATCCCCGGCGCGCCGCGCGTGCTCGTGCTCTCGCACGCCGCCTGGCGCCGGGCGTTCGGCAGCGATCCCGCGATCGTCGGGGGTACGCTGCGGCTCAACCGCGTGCCGTACCAGGTGGTGGGTGTCGGCGAGCGTAGCTTCACCGGGCTCACGCGCGGCTTCCAGCCCGAGTACTGGATCCCGCTCGCGACCGCGCCCGAGGCGAGCGGTGAACCTGATGCGCTGACGACGCGGCGCTCGCGCTGGCTGCAGCTCTGCGCCCGGGTCGGCGACGGCCTGACCGCGACGGCCGTGGCGGCGAGGCTCCAGGCCGAGGAGATCGCCATCGGCAAGGACGGGCGCGACGACCGCACGCGCGCCGGCGTCATGGAAGCGGTCTCGGCGCGGGGCGGCGACGACTCGATGGTGGCGGATGCGGCGCGACTCGCCGCCGTGCTCACGGCGCTGGTCGCGGCCCTGCTCGTGCTCGCGGTCTCGAACCTCGCCGGCCTGCTTCTCGCGCGCGCCAGCACGCGGCGGCGCGAGCTGGGCGTGCGCATGGCGCTGGGCGCGTCGCGCTCGCGGCTCGTGCGCCAGCTCCTGGTCGAGAGCCTGCTCGTCTCCCTGCTCGGCGGCCTCGCCGGCGTTGCGATCGCCGGGCCGCTGGTGCACGCGCTCGTGGGCTTCCTGCCCGCGGGCTGGATGCCGCTCGCGATCGAGCCGCGGCTCGACATGAGAGTGTTCGCGGTGCTCGGTGGAGTGCTGTGCCTGGCCGGGGTGGGCGTGGGTGTGGCGCCCGCGTTCGAGGCGGGCCGTTCGGACGTCCAGTCGGCGCTCCGTGACGACGCCGGCGCGGGCTGGTGGCCGGGCCGCCGCGTGACGCTGCGGGGCGCGCTCGTGGTGGCGCAGGTGGCGTTGTCGTTCGTGCTGCTCGTGGGTGCGGGCCTGTTCGCGCGGAGCCTGTGGCGCGAGATGACGCTTCCGACCGGGTTCGATCCCCACGGCCGCTTCGCGCTCACGCTCGACCTGGGCGGGCTCGAGCACGAGCGCGCGGTGTACGAAAGCTACGGTCGCGCCCTGCTCGAGCGCGTCCAGGCACTGCCGGGCGTCGAGAGCGCGTCGCTCGCGCAGGTGGTGCAACCCTCGCGCGGCGGCAACCGCATGAGCTACAACGCGGGCGATCTCGGATTGCCCGGCGTGGGCGAGATCGAGTTCGACGTCAACACGGTGGGCCCGCGTTACTTCGCCACGCTCGCCGTGCCGCTGCTCGCCGGCCGCGAGTTCACGCTCGACGAGGGTATCTCCGCCTCGCCGCCACGCGTCGTCGCGCTCAATCGGTCGCTCGCGCGCCGGCTGTTCGGTGACGCGGATCCGATCGGGCGCACGCTGCAGCTGGACGGCCCCCGGCAGCCGGCGGCCACGGTCGTGGCGATCGTGCCCGACCTGCCGCTTCGCAACCGCCGCGACACGGGCAAGCCGTGCGCGTACGCACCGGGACCGTTCGTCCAGACGCCGACACCCATCCTGCTCGTCCACGCGCGCGACGGCGTGCAGCCGCTCGGCATGGCCGACCGCGTCGCGCGCGAGCTGTCACCCGAGGTCGCGACGGCGGATCCGCGCTCGCTCGAGCGCATGCTCAGCGACGGGTTGGCCTCGGCGCGCATGACCGCGGTGCTGCTGCTGGCGTTCGCACTGGTGGCGCTCTCGCTCGCGGCACTCGGGCTCTACGGCGTGCTCGCGCACGCGGTGTCGCGCCGCACGCGCGAGATCGGCGTGCGCATGGCGCTGGGCGCCGACGCTTCGGGCATCGTGCGGCTCGTGGCCGGCGGGGGGCTGCGCTTGGTGCTGCTCGGGCTCTCGCTCGGGGCGCTCGCCGCGGCGCTGCTCGCGCGAGCCGTGGCCTCGATGCTCTACCGCGTGCCCGCGTTCGACCCCGCGAGCTGGCTGCTCGCCGGCGCCGCGCTCGCGCTCACCGCGACGCTCGCCGCCGGCTTCCCCGCGCGATCCGCTGCGCGCGTCCAGCCAGCCGAGGCGCTGCGCACCGACTGATCAGGGGAGGGAGGAACAACATGAACCACCAGCTCGACCTGCTGCTCCAGGACGTGCGCTACGCCCTGCGCTCGCTGCGCCGCGCGCCGCTGTTCGTGTTCACGGTGCTCCTCATCGTGTCGCTCGGGACCGGGGTCGCGAGCGGGCTCTTCGGCGTCGTCCACCACCTGCTCGTGCGGCCGTTCGCCGTGCCGGGTGAAGACCGCGTCGCGCTGTTCGTCGATCGCGACGTGAAACGCGGCGAGATGCGCGGCGCGTTGTCGGTGGGCCGCTTCCTCGCCTACCGCCGGGGCAGCACGCAGCTCGAGCACATCGAGGCGTGCGCGTTCGCCGACGCGGTGCTGGAGGGGCGCGACGGCTCCGAGTGGCTGATCGCGGCCCGCGCCACGCCGGGGCTCTTCTACGCGCTCGGGGTCATGCCGCGCTCGGGACGCGACTTCAACGCCAGCGACGCCGTCGCGGGCGCGCCGGCGGTGGCGATGGTCTCCGAGCGCTTCGAGCGCGCGCACGTCGAGGCCGGGGGCTCGATCGTGGGCACGACGTTGCGTGTGGACGGGAGTCCCACCCTCGTGGTGGGCGTGGTGCCGGCGGCGGGCGAGCTGCCCGTCGGTTACGACGTGTGGCGACCGCTGGCCCTCCCGTCCGACACGTCCCGCGTCGTCCGCTCGCTCATGGGCGTGGCGCGCCTGCGCCCGGGCGCGAGTTTCGCCGCGGCGCGCGCGGAGCTGAAGGCGATCGGACGCGAGGAGTCGGCGCGCTTCCCGGACACGGAGTCGGACCTGGCGCTCGAGCTGAAGCCCATCTCGCAGGGCGTGCAGGACCCCATCTCGCCGGTGTTCGAGCGGGTGGCCTCCGCCACGGTGCTGCTCACGCTGCTCGTGGTGGCGGCGAACCTGGCCGGGCTCCAGCTCGCGCGCGGCGCCGCGCGCCGGCGCGAGTGGGCGCTGCGCGCCGCGATCGGTGCCACGCCGGCGCGGCTCTCGCGCCAGAGCATGGTCGAGAGCCTGATCCTGACCGCCGCCGGCGGGCTGATCGCGTGGTGGGTCGCCGCCGCCACCGTGGACCTGCTCAAGGGGAGCGTGCCGCCCACGGTCACGCGCTTCATCCCCGGCTGGGGCGCGATCGGCGTGGACGGCACGCTGCTGCTGCTCGTGCTCGGCGTGTCGCTCCTCACCGGTCTGGCGTTCGGCTGGGCGCCCGCGTTGCACGCCGGCCGCGCGCCCGCAGCGCTCGCGCTGCGCGGAGGCGGCCCGGGCATGCTGGCCGCGGTGCACGCGCGCTCGCGTGCGGCGCTGGTGATCGTCGAGGTGGCGCTCTCGCTCGCGCTGCTCGTGGGTGGCGTGCTCATGATCGACGGTTTCCGCCGGCTCAGCGGCAGCTCGCTCGGCTTCGAGCCGAAGGGCGTGCTCACGTTCCAATTGGGGCTGCGCGCGCCGGGCTATCCCGACGACGCCGCGCGCGCGGCCTACCACGACCGGCTGCTCGAGCGGCTCGCGGCGTTGCCGGGGGTGGAGAGTGTGGGCTTGATCAGCCGGCTGCCGTCATCCGGCAGCATTGGCACGATCCCGGTGACGCCCGAAGGCGGCACGCAGGCGCCCGATCGCGCGCTCCGGGCGTCGCCGCGCATGGTCACGCCGCACACGTTCGACGTGCTGCGACTTCCCGTCCTGAGCGGACGCGCGGTGGCCGCGTCGGACGGCCCCGGTGCGCCCGAAGTGGCGCTCGTGAACGAGTCGCTGGCGCGGCGCGCCTGGCCGGGGCTCGATCCGATCGGCCGTCGGCTGACGCTCGACTCGCACGCGGTCACGGTGGTGGGCGTGGTGAAGGACGTGAAGCGGAACTGGTACGAGCGCGATATGGCCAGCATCGTCTACCTGCCCGACGCCCAGTGGGGTGCGTCCATCACGCAGGTCGTGATGCGCGCCCAGGCGGGCCGCGATCCCGCGATGCTTGCGGCGCCGGCGCGACGGGCGCTCCTGGCGCTCGACCCGCTCGTGCCCGCGCAGCGCGTGATCCCGCTCGACGAGTACCTCGCCGAGGCCACGTCGGGCCCTCGTCTCGGCGCCACGGTCATGTCGTGGCTCGGCGTGTTCGCGCTCGTGCTCGCCGCGATCGGGCTCCACGCGCTGATCGCCTACCACGTCGCCCGGCGCTCGCCCGAGTTCGGCGTGCGCATGGCGCTCGGGGCGCGGCGCGAGGACATCCTGGCGCTCGTGCTGCGCGAGGGCTGGCGCCTCGTGCTCGCCGGGCTGGGCTTCGGCCTGCCGCTCGCGATCGCGCTCGGCGCGGTGATGACCGCGACGCTGTTCGGGATGGTCCGCCCGGATCCCCTGGCGTTGGGCGGCGTGCTGCTGCTGCTCGTGGGCGCGGCCGCGCTGGCGCTCGTGGTGCCGGCGTGGCGCGCGAGCCGGCTCGATCCCGTGGACGCTCTGCGCCATGAGTGAGTGTTGGTGGTGACGACCGATCGCTCCCCGCGATCCGCTCCCAGAGGGAGTTCCGAAATGGCACACACGCTTCGAAAGCTGCTCCCGCTGCTCGGGCTGGCACTCGTGGCCATCGCCAACGCTGCCGAGCCCGACGAGGCGAAGACGCTGTTCGACCACGGTCTCATCCGCAAGTCCGCGGCCGAGTGCGAGAAGAGGCTCGCCGCGAACCCGAAAGACGCCGCGGCGAACGCGCTGCTGTCACGCATCCGCACCATGCAGAACGACAAGGGCGCGGCGATGAAGCTGGCCGAGGCCGCGGTCGCCGCCGACCCGAAGAATGCCGAGGCACAGTACGCGATCGCCCTGGCCTACGGCCGCGAGGCGCGCGAGGCGAGCGTGCTGCGCCAGCCCGGGCTCGCCGGCAAGATGA
>Ga0134127_10002542_pt1 | contig 13135 bp, 8 predicted proteins | sample KB31753_FD_96459 | JGI IMG/M metagenome (GOLD analysis project Ga0134127, IMG submission 96459) | Terrestrial soil microbial communities with excess Nitrogen fertilizer from Kellogg Biological Station, Michigan, USA - KB3-175-3 | ecosystem: Environmental > Terrestrial > Soil > Unclassified ...
GTGACGGATGACAACATCCCCGCCGCCCAGGCGCGGGTGACGGCCATCTTCAAGATCTACGACATGTACCGGGAGTCGACCCAGAAGCAGTTCTACGGCGGCTCGCTGACCCCGGAGAACTCCAACTGGGGCACGAACAACGCCAGGTCCATCGAGATCGGGCCCGAGCCGGACAACGGCATCTTCCCCGGCAATCTCACCCAGACGGGCAAGGAGCCCGCGGACAACGAGTGGGACGGCTACCTCGCCCTGCCCACGATGGGCGGCGTCTTCGGCGGCAACCACGGCGCCGCGCCCAAGGGACCCAATACGCTGGTCCGCACGGCGAGCCTCGGCAATGCGCCCCAACACGGCGCGACCATGCACGCCCACTTCACGCTCGACCACGATTGCCACGACCATCCGGTGGATCCGATGGAGATCGGCAAGAATAAACCGATCAATATCCAGGCGGAGACCTACAACGTTCCGGACTACGTCAAGGGCTCAGGCCTGGCCACCACCGGCGGCCCCTACAACCCCACGATGGGCCTGCCCAACTACCATCGCCTCGCGAAGAGCTTCCGCCTGGAGCCCGATCCCAAGTCGGGCAGCGTCCCGGCGCGGAACCTGGACCCCTATGCCCCGTCGGACCTGCGCATCGACGGCGCCTACGTCGAGCGCCACTCCGCGCCGGTGTACTACAACCTGAAGGGCGGCTTGGGCGTCTGGAACTACGCGGGCCCCGGGCCCCACATGGGCATGATCAGCTTCTGGTGGAAGCCCTCGTATTCGCCGGAGCGGACGGGCAAGATCCGCACCCTGTGGGACATGAGCCGGTACCACGACACCTGCGGCCAGAACGTGAACGTCTGGCCGTTCGCCCTGTGGTTCTATCCGTCGCACTACAACCCCGGCACGTCCGAGGCCGTCGGCCCCAAGTACTGGCACAACAACATGGGCAAGTTCGAGCCCTGCTCGGTCGTCGGCGGCTCCAAGCAGTGGCACGGGTCGTCGAGCGGCAACCCGAACCCGACCCATGAGTTCGGCCGCATGACGGTCTGCCTCAACCACCTCTCGCATCCCGACCACAAGTATCTGAAGCCCAGCCCGCTCCAGGCGCACCGCTGGATCAACACCACGTTCATGTGGAACCTGGCGGTGGGCGGCGACAACTCCGGCGTGCGGACGAGCCAGCTGTGGATGAACGGCTCGGAGGCCTACACGAAGTACAACTACTGCGGCATGACGGGCTTCACCTCCGGCTACAGCCGGATCAGCATGTTCGAGAAGCACGACGGCGGCGCGTGGAACCACATCCGCCTCGGCGGCGCGTCGATGGAGTGCAACCGCGCGAAGCAGGACTCGCCCGAGAACGGCGCCTACAAGGGCAACTTCTCCGGCGACCACACGATCGACGAGTTCTACGCCTGGAACACCGCCGGCGCGCAGTTCGACCTGCTGTGGACCGGCAGCCGGTACTACTGCCCGACGAACTTCGGCGGCACCGGCGGCAGCGGCACCATGGCCGCCCAGGGCCGCTTCAGCTCCCAGGCGCTCGTGAACATGGTCCCCTACGCCGTGCGCACCCTGGCGCCTCCCGCCGCCGGGTCCGGCAGCGGCGGCTCCATGGTCATGGATCCCCCGACGCTGCGCATCCTGGGCATGGCGTGGACGTGGTACGGCGATGTGCCCGATCACAACCAGACCCCGTACCAGACCTGGGACGGCCATCGCGTCCTGTACGACTACTCGAAGGACCCCCAGGGCCTGGCGGCGCGGGACCTGCTGCCCAAGGTCGGCGCGGGCATCGACGACAACGGCCAGGTCTTCGGACCGTTCTACGAGGACGGCTTCTCGCCGGTCCTGAACACCAAGAGCCGGACGCCGTCCATCCAGGATCCGACGAAGCTCAAGTACTTCGTCCAGATCGAGGTCGCGGCCGCGAACCGGCCCATCCTGCTGGCGACGCCGGTCATCGACGACGTGACCCTGTTCTGGGACGACAGCGCGTCCCACCTCCTGTCCTACGTGTTCGACAATCGGAGCTTCTAGCATGGTCAACCGGATCGCCGTCGTCGCGGCGCTCGCCCTTTTGTCGCTGGGGCCGGCCCGGGCCGAGCAGGAGGACACGCTCGGCATGTCCCTCACCTGCAAGCCGCCCTCCTTCAAGGTGCGGAAACCCCTGCTCATCCTGAACGGGACCTGCTCCCTCCCCGACGGCGCCTACCTGAAGGTGAACCTGGCCCGGGTGTCCGAGCAGGTGCTCGGGCCCGAGATCTCCCAGGTGTTCGTCGGCGCCGGCAACGGCACCTCCGAGATCAGCAACAAGAAGTTCATCTACGACACCACCATCGACGGCCCCGGCAAGTACAACGTGACGATCACCATCATCGACGACCTCCAGATCCGGGAGCTGGTGGCCGAGGTCAAGAAGCGGGTGGGAAACAAGCGGAACTACCAGTTCGAGTTCCTGGTCTGGGGCGACGACCTGATCGGCACGATTTCGTCGAAGTTCAACGAGCTCGCCGGCCTGGTCAACGAGACGCGCGAGATGATCAAGAAGTTCGAGCAGTCGGCCGCCAACAAGGCCCAGTGGGACGCCCAGATGAAGGTCCTTCAGAACGAAGGCATCCGCTTCCAGGCGAAGCTCGAGCACCACGAGCTCAAGGCGTACTTCCCGGCGGCCGTCAACAACATGTACTACACGATCCGCAACGTCGTGAACAACGCGCCCTACTACACGTACGGGGCCGACGGCAAGTTCAGCGGCGCGAAGGACTACCACGCCGACGGCGAGAAGGTGAAGACCTTCCGCGGCGAGGAGTTCAACTGGGAGAACCTGAAGCGGTACATCGAGGACACCCCGGCCATCGGCGGCCGCGAGTTCTGCCTCTGGGTCATCAAGGACCTGCGCCGCACCGCGGGACAGATGCGCCCCGACATCCAGGAAGCCCTCAAGGCCCACAAGACCGCCGCCGGCGTCGAGTTCTGGCAGGAGCGGCTGGGGAAGGCCACCTTCTCCGATCTCGACCCGCTCGAGGCCGAGATCCGCGGCCCCAAGGCCAAGCCGCAGGCCGTGAAGGAAAACTAAGCCAGGGCCGGGGCTACCTTCCCGAGACCGAGATCCTCGGCTGAAGATTCTCCTTCAGCACGATCCCGTTCTTGTCCAGCAGCGCCCCCGTCACCCGGTGGAGCGTGTGCCACGCCAGGTTGTAGTCGATCAGCGCCTTGAGCTCGTCGGTCTTCGCCTGCACCAGCTGCTTCTGCACGTCCAGGACCCGGAAGGTCGTCGACAGTCCGTGCTCGTTGCGGCTGATCTCGCCGTCGAGCTGCTCCTGCGCCAGGATCCGCGCGCGGCGCGTCGCCTCGATCCGCTTCTCGTCCGTCTTGATCGACCGCACGGCGTCCCGGACCTCGACCAGGACCTGGTTCTCGAGGTTGCGGACCTGGAGGAGGAACCGCCGCTTCTCGAGCTCCGCCCGGTGGAAGGCGCCCCGGGCCGACGACTGCTCCAGCGCGTACTCGAACGAAATCAGCACCGACCAGTTGTGGAAGTCGGCGCCGCGCACGTCCTTGTTCGCCTGGCCGAACGAGCCTTCCGTGCCGTTCAGGAAGGCGCTTCCGACCAGGTCCAGCTTCGGCAGGAGGTTGTTCTCGGCGCGCACCAGGACGGCGTCCTGGCTCCGCAGCTGCGACCGGAGCTGCCGGACCTCCGGACGGCGCTGGAGCGCCTCGTCCATCGCCTGGTTCACCGCGACCTGCTCGTCGAGGTCGGCCGCCTGCACGCGGGGAGGATCGACGGGCACCAGGAGGACGCTGTCCCGCAGGAGCGACGGATCGACCAGCCGCTTGAGCCGGTCGGTGGCGCTCAGCACCGCCGCCTCGGCGGTCAGGATGCCCTCCTGCTGGGCGGCGACGCCCGCGTCCGCCTGCGTGACGTCGATGCGCGCCGCGAGGCCGCGGTCCAGCCTCCGCCGCGTGTCCTCGAGCAGGCGCAGCGCCACCTCGAGCGACTGGTCCTTCACCTTCTTGTTCTCGATCGCGAACACGAGGTCCCAGTAGCCCTGCATGACCGAGAAGATCGCGTCGCTGAGCGTCTTCTCGAATGAATCCACCGACTGGTCGCGCGTGTGGCGGGCGATCACGAGGGTCGCCGTGTTGGCGGCCGTCCCCCGCCCCTGGAGCAGCGGAACCGTCACCGAGCCGCCGAAGGTCTGGGACCAGATCGGATTGATGAGCAGGAACGAGTTGTTGCTCTCCGACCGGTCGTTCGAGAAGTTCAGGTCGTAGCTCGCGCCGAACGGCAGCAGCTTGCGCATCCCGACGGTGAAGGCGACGTCGTCGTTCCGCAGCTTGGTCGCCCCCGACAGGCTGCTGACGCCCGGGGAGACGTCCCGCCCGCTCGAGACCGTGGCGTAGAGGGTGTGGTCCCACTGGCCCATCGCCGAGAAGATGTTCTGGTCCTCGATCCAGGGCTGGAACCGGGCGACCTCGATGTCGAGGTTGTGGTTGAGGGAGAGGCTCACCGCCTCGCGGGCCGAGAGCGGCAGCTGGCGCCGCGCGGCCGGGCGAGCGGTCGCCTCCTTGTCGTCTCCTCCTCCTCCGAACGCCGCGGCGCACAGGATCCAGGCGAGCAGGTTCATGATCGCTCCCTCAAAAATGAAGTCATACGGGCCCCGGAGGTGTCGTATAATTATAGGGATCCGAGAGGGGGTCCGGAAGAGTCAGAGACTCGGCAGGAGCGCGCGCATGAAACCGGTCGCCCTGGCCTTCGCATTCCTCGTCCCCCTTGCCGTTCGCGCACAGGATGATCTCGACAAGATCCACGTCCGCATCGCCAAGAAGGTCGCTCCCGCCACGGTCGCCGTCGACGGCGGCGGCGTCCGCGGAACGGGGATCCTCATCGACAAGTCCGGCATCCTCCTGACCTCGCCGACCGCGGTCGGGACGACGTCCACCCGCGTCACGGTCGTGACCAAGGGCTCGCGGACCTACACGGGCAAGGTGATGGGCCGGGCCAACGACCGCGAGCTGGTCGTGGTGAAGATCGATGCCGCCCAGGACCTCCCGTTCGTCGAGCTGGGCGACTCGGACGCCGCGCGCGCGGGCCAGGTCTCCTACGTGTTCGGCGACAGCTACGACAGCATCCGCTCCGACGACCAGGCGGCGATGTCCCTCGGCGTCATCTCGGGGATCTACGACCTCACGCAGCGGCACGACAAGTCGAGCTACCTGGGCAAGGTGCTCGAGACGTCGGCCGCGGTGAACCCCAGCCAGAACGGCGGACCGCTGGTGGACCGCGAGGGGCGGCTGATCGGCCTGGTGACGCTCAACTACGACGATTCCAAGTTCACCGGGCTGGCCGTCCCGATCAACACGCTCAAGCCGCTGATCGAGAAGATCCGGAAGGAACACACGTCGGGCCCGGTCGTGATCGCGCCGCTCCGGCCGGAACCCGAGCCGGCGCCGCGGAGGCCGGTCGAGCCCGCGCCCCGCGCGGAGCCGCCGGGCGAGGCGTGGCTGGGCCTCGAGGTGAAGTCGGTGGCGGGCGGGGTCGAGATCACCCGGGTCACCCGCAAGAGCCCCGCGTTCCTCGCGGGACTCCACCGGGGCGACGTCGTGACGATGATCGACGCCGCAAAGGTCACCTCCGACGACACGTACCAGAAGGCGCTGGCGCGGAAGTCGCCGCAGGAAACGGTCCGGCTCACGGTCCGCCGGGACGGCGGCGCCGTCGAGGAAGTCCTGGTCAAGCTGGGAGCCAAACCGGTCTACTAGAAGGAACGAGCGATGATCCTTCGAACGTTGCTGATGGCGCTCGCGCTGTGCGGAACCGCGTTCGCCCAGGAGATCCGGACCCCGGACCTCGTCACGGAGATGGAAAGCGCCTACCAGAAGGCGGCGCAGAAGGCGGCCGCGTCGGTCGTCGCCATCAAGGTCGACCGGGAGCCCGAGATCGAGAAATCGAAGACCCTGCCGATCCCCGGGATGCGCCGGTTCGGGATGCAGCCGCCCGAGGACGTGTTCGCCAGGCGTCCCGTCGCCGTGTGCAGCGGCGTCGTCCTCGAGGCCAACGGCACGATCCTCACGACCTACTTCAACGTGTCGGGCAAGGTGAAGTCGGTGAAGGTGCTGCTGCCCGACGGACGGGAGCTCGACGCGAAGATCCTGGGCTACCACGGGGCCTACGACCTCGCCGCCCTCAAGATCGAGGCGGAAGGGCTGCCGACGCTGCCGAGGGCCCGGATCGACGAGATGAAGGCGGGCAACCCGGTGATCGCGCTGGGCCGCGCGCCGGACGGGAAAGGCCTCACGGTGAACCCCGGCATCGTCAGCGCCGCGTCGCGCATGTCCGGGCGCGGGCTGCAGCTCGATGCGAAGCTCAACTACGGCAACGTGGGCGGCCCGGTGGTGGATCTCGAGGGGCGGCTCGTCGCGGTCAGCTGCAAGGTCGACGTGAAGTACGCCTCCGTCTACGGCCAGAACTCCGGCGTGGGGTTCGCGATCACGCACGAGAAGTTCTCGAACATCCTGGCCGACCTGAAGTCCGGGAAGAACGAGATGGAGATCAAGCGGCCCCTCCTGGGCATCGTCTGGAACCAGACGAGCACCAAGGAAGGGGTCGAGATCGAGAGCATCACGCCCGGCCACGCCGCCGAGAAGGCGGGGATGAAGCCCAAGGACGTGATCGTGGAGTTCGACGGGCGGAAGCTCACCACGTTCGACGATCTCAAAGAGTCGATCATGAAAAGGACGCCCGGAGACAGCGTCAAGGTGAAGGTCCTCCGCGGCGAGGAACAGATCGAGTTCGACTGCACCCTGGGCTGGGACTATGAGAGATAGCGTGCGCGCGCTGGCCGTCCTCCTGGCGATGTCGTCCGCGGCCTGGGCCCAGGCCGATCCGGCGGCGCGGCTCCAGAAGAAGATCGAGGAGTGCTCGCGCCACGTGAGCGAGCGGTTCGTCTTCTTCGGCGGCGGCTCCGGCGTGCTGATCTCGGAAGACGGCTACTGCCTCACCAACCACCACGTCGCCGGCACGCTCCAGACCACCAAGGTCACCCTCTTCAACGGGAAGACGCTCAACGCCCGGCTGGTGTGCACCGACGCGCTGGGCGATCTGTCGCTCTTCAAGATCGATCCGGGCGAGGACAAGCTGCCGTACATCCAGATGGGCGACTCCGACAAACTCGAGATGGGCCAGTACGTGATCGCCTGCGGCAATCCGTTCGGCATCACCCAGCGCGAGCTGGACTCGAAGTACTACCCCACGATCACGCTGGGGATCGTCTCGGCCATCCACCGGAACCAGCAGACCTATTTCGACTGCATCCAGACCGACGCGTCGGTCAACCCGGGCAACTCCGGCGGGCCGCTGGTGACGCTGGACGGCAACCTGGTGGGCATCAACGGGCGGATCGCCACGCGCTACATGAACCGGGTGAACTCCGGCGTCGGCTACGCGATCCCGTCGAACCAGATCAAGAACTTCCTCCCCGAGATGAAGACGGGCGGCACGGAGGGCAAGATCTACCACGGGCAAATCAAGGGGCTCGCGATCACGACCGCGCTGACCGACGGACAGGGAGCGCGGGTCGCCGGCGTCCGCGCCGGCACGACCGCCCAGAAGGCCGGCTTCCAGACCGGCGACATGGTCATCCGCGTGAACAAGGCGCCGATCTTCAACCGCGAGCGGCTCCTCGGCGCGATCGGGACCTATCCGGAGAACACGGAGATCAGCGTGGTCGTGCTTCGCGACAGCGAAGAGGTGAAGCTGCCGGTGACCCTGGACCGGTTCATCGACGGCCAGTATCTCCCGATCACCGCCCGCAACAAGTCCCGCGGCTACCTCGGGGCGAAGCTGGAGGAGAAGCGCGAGGGGCTGACCGTAGACTACGTCGCCCCGGGCTCTCCCGCGGACAACTGCGGGCTGCGCGAGGGCGACATCCTCACGAGGGTCGACGGACTGCCGGTCCGGACCGCGGAGGAGGTCATCAGCCGGATCGGCGAGCTCTCCCCGGGCGACCAGCTGCGCCTCACGGTGCAGCGCGGGACCCAGACGCTCAACCTGAAGGCGACGATCGGCCGCAGGGCCGAAGAATAGGTACCAGGTACCAGGTACCAGGTACCAGGTACCAGGAGAGCCCCCGTCCTCCCGAATATTTCAGGAAAGACCTGCTCTCTCCTGGCACTTGGTTCCTGGTACCTCGTTCCTTAAAAAAGAATGCCGCTGGTCCAGGGACGGCGTCGGCGGCCCGCAGAGCGGGCCGCGGCGCGTCGTGGGCCAGCGGCATCGAGAGAGGGAGGAAAAGGACAAATTTATCGGCCGCGGGCAGTTCGAGCGGTCACGCTGCGGATCAGGGTGCTCGCGTCTACGATGCCCCCGACCCGCGGCCGGACTTTTTCCGTCACACCTTCATGTCCACTCCGGAGGATTCGAACATCTCGAACCGGCCCACGACGCGATAGACGGCGTCCACGTCGTCGTGGGTGAGGAACTCCAGCGGGAACTCCTTGTTGAGCGGCTGGAGGACGATATGGTCCCCCTGCTCCAGCATCACCTGGCGCACCAGCGCCTGGCGCTTCTGGCGCAGGCTGAACACGATGTAGACCATGGAGCCGTTGCGGATCTTCTCCTCCTTCGCCAGGAGGACCACGTCGCCGCGGGAGAATCCGGACCCGCCCTGCTGCTCCATCGAGTCGTCGCAGACCGTGGCCGCGGCCTCGAGGGAGACCCGCGACTTCGGAAGCGCCAGGACGGCGGCCACCGCCGGCTTCACCCGGCCGTCGGCGCCGAGCTCGGAGGCATAGCCCGTCGAGAGGGTGTTCAGCAGCGGAACGCGCGAGAGCTCGACCGGCGACGCGCCTTCCGTCTCGGCCAGGGCCATGACGCGCTGGGCGTCCTCGCGGATGATCGCCGGCGCCTTGTCCGCCCAAGCGATGCGGACCAGCGTCCGCTCGTCCTGGCTGAACAACTTGGCGAATTTCTTGATGATCTTGACCGAGGGCGGATTCACCTTGTCGTTCTCGATCCCCGAGACGTAGCCCTTGTGCGATCCGATCTTGCGGGCTACCGCCTCCAGCGTCAGGTTCCTTTCCTTCCTCAATCTCTTCACCAGGTCGCCGAAGTTGGACACGTAGGCCTCCTCCTCAATGTTGCAGTTCAACCGACCATCGCTTCGATGCGCTTCTTGAGATCCATCAGTCGAAGGGGCTTGGGCAGGAACCCGTCGGCCCCGGAGCGGCGGACTTCGACGGGATCGATCTCCCCGCCGTAGGCCGACATCGTCAGGATCGGGACGTTGCGCGACTTCTTGTAGGTCTGGAAATGGCGGCACACCTGGAGGCCCGAAAGGTCGGGCAGCCGGATGTCCAGCAGGATGACGTCGGGCTGGAAGACGGCCAGCCGGGAGGCCGCGTCGAGCGCCGTGGACGCCACGTCGACGTCGTACCGGTCGTGGAGGGCGTCCTTGAGCAGCTCCAGAAGGTCCAGGTCGTCGTCCACGATGAGGATGCGGGGCCGGACCACGCGGGCGAAATCGGGGATGTGGTTGGCCTTCATGAACTCGCGCAGGCTCTCGGCGGCGACGCGGCGGTGCTTGGAGCCGGGGATGGTGTAGCCGCGCAGCTTGCCGCCGTCGATCCACTTGATGACGGTGCGCTTGGTGACCTGGCAGAGCCGGGCCACCTCGCCGGTCGTGTAGGACGTCTTCCGCGCGTCGTCGCTCATATATAAGCTATACAAAGTATACAGAGTATACCTCGAAAGTCAAGCGTTCCGTAATAAATCTTATCGAACGAGGTTCAATCTAGAACCTGGCGTGACCTCAGGGCAGGAGGGGCAGCTCGACGCGGAAGACCGAGCCGTGCCCCGGGCGGCTGTCGACGGTGATGCGGCCGCTGTGGTTGTGGACGATCATCGCGCTGATCGACAGCCCGAGGCCCAGCCCCTTCCCCACCGGCTTCGTCGTGAAGAACGGCTCGAAGAGCTTGCGGCGGACCTCTTCGGGCATCCCGCGGCCCGTGTCGGCGACCTCGACCATCACGTGGCCGTTCTTCTGCTGTGTCCGCAGCGTCACCGTGCCCTTCTTCTCGATCGCCTCGCCGGCGTTCTTGAGCAGGTTGAGGAAGACCTGGCTCATCTGGCCCCGCAGGCAGCGGACCTGGGGGATCCGCCCCAGCTTTCGGACGACCCGGATGCCGGGCCGCAGCTCGCGCTGCATCAGCGTCACCGCCTCCTCGAGGCACTGGTTGAGGTCGACGAGCTCCGCCGTCCGGGTGTCCCGCGCGAAGTTGCGGAAATCCTGGACGATCTCGCGCGCGTGGCGCGCCGCCTTGAGCGCGTCGCGGATCATGCCCCGGAACTTCTCGACGCGCGCGGCCGTTCCCCGGATTCCCTTCGCGCGGGCGCCGTCGATGGAGAGCGGCAGCAGCACGTCGCTCACCTCGGCCAGCAGCTGGAGGTTCCCGTACATGACGTTGAGCGGATTGTTGATCTCGTGCGCGACCCCCGAGACGAGCATGCCGATCGACGCGAGCTTCTCGGAGCGGATGAGCTGCGCCTGGGCCTCCTTGAGGTCCTCGTACATCTGGCGCGTCTCCTCGGCGGCGCGGCGGAGATTCTCCTCGGTCTGTTTCCGGCCGGTGATGTCGCGGAAGTACCAGACGCGGCCGTAGTGGACGCCGCCGGCGCCCTTCACCGGCGCGCTGTAGCGGTCGAACGCCCGGCCGTCCGTGAGGCGGATCTCGTCCCGGCTCTCCTCGTTGGGATGATCGTAGAGGTAGCGGACCCGGTCGAGGAACTCCTTGGGATCGACCAGCTTCTCGAGCACCGACTGGAGCGCCCGGTCGTCCGCCCGCGAGCGGAGCACCTCGTCGGGGATGTCCCACATCTGGCAGAACCGGCGGTTGAACGACGTCATCATGCCGTTCCGGGCGACCACCAGGATGCCGTCGATGGCCGCCTCGCTCTGGGATTCGAGCAGGCTCTTCTGGAACCGGAGGTCCTCCTCGGCCCGCTTGCGCTCGATGAACTGGCCGATCTGGCTGCCGAGCGTGGCCGCCAGCTGCAGCAGCGGCTCGTCCCGCTCCCGGCGCTCCCGGCAAAAGAACTCCAGGATCCCGATGAAGCCCTGCGGACTTTGGATCGGAACCTGAAAGCAGCACCGGAGCCCGGCCTGGATCATGAGCTGCGGATTGAGGAACCCGGGATCGACCTGGACGTCGGGCGACCAGACCGGCACCCGGTCCTTCCAGACCGTCCCGAACAGCCCCATGCCCGGCCCGAACGCCAGCCCCCGGGAAATCCGCAGCAGCTCGCGCAGGGCCGGATCCGGCTCGTGCCAGTCGTGCGCCACCCGGAGCTCATTGGCCACGGGGTCGAGACGCCAGAGGAAGCCGACCTGCCAGTCCAAGTGCTCCCCGACGCTCCGGAAGATCCGGGGGACGGCCTCCTCCAGCGTCGCGGCTTCCGCCAGGATCTGGGTGACCTCGTGCTGGACCTTCTGCCGCTGCTCCCCCTTCCATCGCTCCGTAATGTCCGTGGCGATGAACGTCGCGCACACCACCTGGCCCCCGACCCTCACCGGTCCCACCCGCGTGATGTACCAGGCCTTGGTTCCGTTCGGACCCAGCGACAGCGTCTCGTAGGACGAGGACTTGCCTTCCTTGAATGCCTTCTCCAGGGCGGCGTTCACTCGGGCCACGCTGTCCGGGGGAACGTACTCCTGGACCCGCCGGCCTAGGATTTCAGGGATCGGAGTGCCGGTGACCGATCGGTTGATGGAAAGGATCCCCCCGTCCCGATCCACCGTAAGGATGACGTCGGGGGCGTTGGCGACCAGCGACCGCCACCGCTCCTCCTATTCGCGGAGGGCCTCCTCAGCCAGCTGCCGTTCCAGCTCGACGCCCGCCCGGGCTGCGAAGATCTTCAGCACCGAGAGCTTGAGCTCCTCGTCGGAGATCGGCTCCCGGTCCATGACGCAGACGTGGCCCACGACGGCGCCCGACGCGTCGACCATGGGGACGCCGAGATAGCTCTGGACCCCCAGGTCGGCCAGCATCCGCATCTGGGGGAAGAGGCGCTGGAGGTCGTGCGTGTAGCAGCAGACCTGCCCGGACAGGACGTCCTCGCATGGCGTATCGACGAGCTCGTATTCGATCGGCGCGCCGAAGTCGGCGCCGTTCCAGAACGCGATCATCCTCGCCCGCTTGGCCGGATGGCCCAGCCCCTGAACGACCGCGGCGTAGCGCACGTGGAGCGCCGAGGCCAGGTGGCGCACCAGCGACCGGAAGAACGAGCCGCCCGTCACGGCCGCCGTGCCTTCGAGGATCAGCCGGAGCGCGTGCTCGGCCCGCTTGCGCTCGGCGATCTCCTCCTGCAGGAGCGCGTTCGCCCGGCCCAGTTCTGCCGTGCGATGCTCCACCCGCCGCTCCAGCTCCTCCTGGGTCCGCTTGCGCTCGGTGATGTCCTGGATGGTGCTGACGAAATAGAGGGCCGTCCCGGCGGCGTCGCGGATCAGAGTGGTCGAGAGGTCCGTCCAGACGACGTGGCCCTGCCGGTGGAGGTAGCGCTTCTCGAAGCGCACCGACGAGATCCCGCCCCGGAGCAGCGAGCCCGCCAGGTCGGCGCTCCGGACGCGGTCGTCCGGATGGGTGATGCCGTGGAACGACTGCTGGAGGAGCTCCTTCTCGGCGTACCCGAGCATGTCGCACAGCGAGCGGTTGACCTGGATGAACCGGCCGTCGAGGCCGACCAGCGCCATGCCGACGCCGCCCTGGGCGAAGGCGCCGCGGAACCGCTCCTCGCTCTCCCGCAGCTGGGCCGTCCGCTCCGCGACGTGACGCTCGAGGTCCTCCCGCGACTTCCGCAGGTCCTGCTCCGACTTCGCCTGGTCGGTGACGTCGCGGATGATCGCGAACACGAACTTGCGATCGCCCCGCAGGATCATCGACGAGGCGACGTCCACGACGACGGCGGGTCCTCCGGGCGGGCCGATCGTCGTCCTCATCGTCACCCGCTCGCCCCGCATCAGCCGGTTCCAGTTCTGCTGGTAGCCCTCCATCATCTCCGGGGGCGTGTTCTTCATCCACGGGGTGCCGATCATGTCATCGCGCTTCTCGCCGCGCCACTCCATGAGCTTCTGGTTCACCGCGA
>Ga0134127_10002543_pt1 | contig 13135 bp, 14 predicted proteins | sample KB31753_FD_96459 | JGI IMG/M metagenome (GOLD analysis project Ga0134127, IMG submission 96459) | Terrestrial soil microbial communities with excess Nitrogen fertilizer from Kellogg Biological Station, Michigan, USA - KB3-175-3 | ecosystem: Environmental > Terrestrial > Soil > Unclassified ...
GAGACCGGTCCCACTACACGACATGCAGCCGCGTTCAGGTCCGGTTAGCCCACTTCCGTCGCAGTAGTCGCAGATATCGCGCGTGGCCTCCATTGCCTCCTCGCGAATCCGAAAACACGCATCGAACAATCGGTTATCCGGCCCGTTCTTTTCCCGGTCCGCGCGGAGTTCCTTCGCCTTGCGCGAGTTCTCTTTGCAGTCACAGGCAATTTGCGGCCCCCACGTAGAAACGTCCATCGACTTCGGCCAGATGCGCTCCGGTACAAGCTGCCATTCGTAGTAGAACTTCTTGCCCTTACACAGCGGGCATTTCGATCTGGACCACGGCATCGCTAGGTAACTGTATTTCTGGCACGGTGGACTCGCCCAGATGAAAGCGGTTCTCCGTGGTGCGCCAGATACTCCAGATCGAACCCAACCGCGCGGCCTCCGAGTTCGCACCAGCCAGCAGTTCCGGACATGGTGCCGGCGTAAAGCTCAATAGCCAGCGGAGCGTTCATGCCGTCTTTCGGAGCCGTCTCGCCTGCTGCGCCAGCTTGCGCACCGTCAGGGGAGTTTTTCCATGCGGCTCGACCAGCGCGACCGAGAGGCTTCCGGGCTCTGCCGTGGCTATGTCTACCGGACCTTCAGTGATGGCCCGGAAAACCGTACTGCGATCGATCCGGAAGAATCCAGCAAGTTCCAGATAGCTGATGCCGATCGCCAGGCCAGCCGCCATTGTCTGGCGCCGCGCCTCGACGCTTCGTCGGTTCTGAGGCTCCATTCCATCGAGCACCCACGGCAGATGAGCTTGCGCCAGTTCCGCAAATACTTTGGCCTGCCGCTTGAGAAAATGGCGTTGGGAATCGTTCACAGCACCCGCCTCTGAGGCTGAATATGCTGCGCCAACTGCGCCAAAGCGTAAACCCTGAACTTGCCGGAGTCCAGCCGCTCTGTCATTAGTCCGCCGGTTCGAGAACATCCGCTGTCTTTGACGTTGTCTTCCAGTTCCCTGAACGCTTTGAGGATTTCGCGGCTATTAGGAACTGCGCCAGGATTGCTTTTGCCGGTTCGATTCCAAACCCATTCTTCGATCGCGAACGCGCGGACCAGCGCGGGAATAATCGATAGCAGATCACATTTGCAGACGTCGGAGTATTCTCCGATCGGAACGAACACGTTCCAAGCCGAACCTTTAAGTTTTCTCACAGCACCCGCCTTGCGTATTCCGCCATCACACGCACTCCACGGATATTACCGCACCCGGCAGAGAAAGAACTTTCTCGTCGCTTTGATCTTCGACGAAGTATTTCTGAGCGATGACACTCACCACGCGCCCGTCGTCTTCGTAAACCCCTGCCGTCTTCAGCGCATCTTTCGTGGATCGCAGGAGCTTGTCGAGATCAGGCCGGGTTGACGGCCTTGCGCCGGTCTTCGCTGACTTTGGCCGCGGCATCGTGAAAGTGACGTCAAGGTGAACCGGGCCGCGGCAGATGATTGGATCATGGCGCCCACCCGGAGGAAATGCCAGCATAACGGCCTGCTCCACCGCTGAGCGCCATGGCTTGACAGCCTTCGACGATTCGACCATCATGGCGCGTCCCTTGACGACGAAGGCCCGCTTCGATCCTTGCGGAGCCGGCAGGCCGTAAACAGTGACCTTCACTTCTTTTCAATCCTCTTGCGAAGTTGCGCCATCTTCTCGCGTTCGGCTGCGCGTTCCGCCTTCTTCTCGGCAGCGGTCGGTGCCACACCCGGTAGATTCCCTTGTTCGCCGGCCTTCTCTCCGGACTGCACATCTACCCGCGTGCCTTCCAGTTCTGATTGTGTTGGAGCCGGATCGAATGAGATCAGCATTTCGCTGTTCTTGTTGGCCCCGACCTTGTAGGCTTCCAGATACGCAAGAGCGTCTTCGCCGTTGAACCGCACCGTGCAGAGCACGTCCACGACGCGCTTCTGCGCCTTGACGGCGTTCTTGCCTTCTTTCTTCGCCTTCGTCTGGATCTGGAAATCGGAGATGGTTGCGGCATCCAGCTTCAGAGACTTGCTTCGCAGCTCCGGCGCGTTCGGAACCAGTTCGATGAAATGGCACCTGAAAGAATCGTGCGGCGCTTCCGGCTCCCACTCCGAGGCCCCGGTGATGTCAGGCCACTCGAACGCCGAGACAATCGCCCGCGTGCATTGAAACTTGAACTTCGCGTATGCTTCTTTCGCGTCTTTTCGACCGATGGATTTCATCAGACAATTGACGGCTGTTACCTGTTCTCTGCCTTCGGTTTCTCGTTTAGCCATTCTCTTCTCCCTTATGCCGGTATCGCTTCATCCGGCGCGATTGATTCGTCTTCGCCCACTTCCGCGAACATCTCGACCTGTTCCGATTCTTCATACCACGGATTCAGGCGCACGTTCTGCAACATCTGCCGGTAGTAACTCGGCTTCAGTTCGATGCCGATGCCGCGCCGCCCCGTCGCCATCGCGCCGCACACTTCCGAGCCCACGCCCGCGAATGGAGTCAAGACATTTTCGCCGGGGTTGCTTCGCAGTACACAGCAACGCTCAATCACGTCTTTCTGGAGCGGGTGAACATGCTTTTCGTCTTTGTCGTCTTTCGCATCATGGAACGGCAGCACATTCCCCATACGGATGTCATTCCAGTCGCTCGAGGCGTAGCGCCGCCAGATGAAGTGGGAATAGCGGTTGAGCTTCTGGTCGCCGGTCCATCCCCTGTACTTCAGGATCTCGACCGGCATCTTGTCGGAGCCCGCGTAGTGGTGCAGACCGGTCGGATTCTGGACTGGAACTGCATTCTTGCCTGAGCGCCGAAACAGCAATAGGTAATCGCTCGAGGCCACGCCCGCCAGCGTCGAATCCTTGACGATTGTCGCGTGCGCCAGGTCCTTCATTAGGGTCCGGTTGCGAACCCATAACGGCTCTTTCCAGATGACATGGCGTCCAACGTATTCAAAGCCGTACTTCGCGTGCAGGCGGATGATGTCGCCGGGGAAGTCTGTAAGGCCGTCACCGCCGCTGTTTCCGGTCGGAACCTCCGCGCAATGCACGCACGAGAAACGCCCCGGCAACGTGATCCGGTGAATCTCTTTCACGAAGAAAGCGTAATGCTCCAGGAAGGTTTCGTAGTCGTAACAGTTCGACAGATCGCGCTCACTGGAACTGTAGACGTACAATCCGGCCCCGCTGGCTCGAGGTGTGCCGAATGGTGGCGAGTAAATCGAAAGGTGGATGGATTCTTTCGGAAATTCCTTCATCACCTCAACCGAGTCGCCGTTGTAAACTGCATAATCTTTGCCGATTTCCTGTTCAATTACAGCCACGCTGGAACCTCCGCTTTCGTCTCGAATTTCACGCCCCGATCCAGCCTCAACACGTCGTTCATGCGCTCGACCATCTTCGCGAATAACTGAATAGCCTGCGCGTCCTTGCGCTTCTGGTTGGCCCTTACAGCCCGGTCGCCTTCGGTCATGATTATGTCGCTTGTTACTTTCGAGGTCTGTCCGAAACGCCATGAACGGCGAATCTGTTGATAGCCGCGCTCAAAACTGTGACTGGGGAAGCTGGTCTGGTGCGCACAGTGCTGAAGGTTCAGCCCATATGCCCCGATCTTGGAATTGATCACCAGCCGTTTGAACTGGCCCGCAATGAATGCCGTGAACTTCTCTTCTTTCTCGTCGTCGGAGTCGCGTCCGCTGATCTGCACAGAACCGGGAATGATCTTCGCCAACAGATCACCTTCGGGGTTCAGGTCGTACCAGCAGATCGAGGACGGATGTGCCCCGGTCAGTTCTGCGGCATACTCGCAACGCTCCGTGAGAGATACCCGCCGTTCTTCGCGTTGTTCTCGCATCCCGACTGCCGGCAGCGCGAACAGCATTCCATCCCGAAGATTTTCGGATTCGATCAGGTGCTCTTTCTCGACCAGTTCCGGCAGCACGAAAGGCCGCTGTCGGCCATCTGCGTCTACCATGTCATCGAATCCGAGGTCTGAAGGCTTGCGGGCCGCACGCGCCCACGAGCACAGATAGCGATAGAAAGGCTCCTCTGCATGGCCTTTGAATCTCCACTCGATCACCTTGCCGTGCATCCGGCCCGATGCTGAGTTGTTCAGATCGTTTTTGAAGAATCGGTTCATCATGTCCATGTGGCCGATATAGCCGAGTGCTTCGGATAATGTTCCCATTTCGATGAAGTCATTCGGCGCCGGAGTTGCGGTCGCCATCAGGCGGTACTTCATCTTGCGGCAGAACTCAGTAACATCATTTCGGGTCACGCCTTGCGAGTTCTTGAGGATGCTGGCCTCGTCACCGATGAAACATACGAAATCATTCGGATCGAAGTGCGTCAACTGTTCGTAATTGCTGACCACGATTTTCGCCGCACTGGGGAACTTACCGCCCTTCGATCGCACGCACTCGACACCAAACTTTTCGCCCTCTGCGACGGTCTGCGCCGATACTGCGTTTGGCGTCATCAGCAGAGTTCTCCCGTTCGTGTGCCGCGCGACGTTTTCCCCGAAGACAAGCTCCAGAAGAGTTTTCCCCATCCCGCAATCGTTCAGGTCCGCGCTACGGCTGGTGAGACAATTCCATTCGGCCTCATGCTTCTGAAAGTCGAACAGATAATCAGGAATGAACAGCGGTTTAAATCCACCATCACCGCTGTACTGGGTCTTGCGGGCCAGCAGATTGTCGTATGCTTTCAGTTTCAAGGATCTCCTCAAGTACCCAGTCCGCTATAGCCATGCGCAGGCCATGCTGTTCAGGATGCCCGCTCAGATACAAATCCCGCACGGCGCGTTGCTCACGCAGGATTCGCTCCATCATTGTCATTGTAGTTTACAGCGTGGTAAATCCAAAGCGCAAGAGCTATTTCGTGAGGCCGGAAATCCTGACGTGCTGGTCACGCTCCGCGAGTCTTGCGCCGGGGATTCCACGCTTTCCGGTTCCACCACATGAATCGCACGTGTCCCAGACTTCCGAAAGCTGGCTCTCGTGAACACATCGACGGCCCACACCTTCACATGATTCACACGGCTGATTCAGAGCCGCTTCGATGGCGGATTTGCTCACGTCTTTGGATCGAATTGACAGCATGATACGGCTAACGAGATCCCGCACGCCCTGCGCCTCGTTGGTGCCCGGCCTTTCATCTGCTGCCCAGTTGAGCATTTCGCACAGCAACTCCTGATCGAGCACGCTCATGGTCATTGTGACGCGCTTATACTCATCCGGCACCAGAGCCTCATCCGTGATCTCTACCGGCTGTTTTCCGCCATTGTTCACCAGCATGATAGACCCGAGAGCCGATTGCAGTTTCCGCGATTCTTTCGGCTTCCAGGTCCCGATTTCATCCAGGTGCTTCATGCAGTGCCGCACGAGGTCCAGAACGGTGTCAATCTGCCGTTGCCACTTCAGCGCCTGATTCGTGGCGCGTTGCGCTTCGGCTTCGCACATCTGCCGCGCGGCCTGCATAGCCAACAGAGGGTTGCGGATGTCATCTACTGATTTGATTCGCTCCAGCAGGAAAGAGCCGATTGCTTCGTTGAGCGCGTTATACTCCGCTTCGGCTTGCGGCACCGGGCTGGCTTCGAAGTCTCCGCGCCACGACCGAGCCAGTTCCAGCCGCCCATAGGATTCGTCGCGTTCGGCCATGAGTTCGAAGAGCTGCCCCTGAAGGCGGAACAGTTCTGAGGATGGGATTGCTGGTGTCATTGTCCCGGCTCCCTGAGTGTGAGTTGCTGGTCAGCTTCGCCGGCCTCTGTGCGCGGCTTCCCGGCATCAGACCGGCGCTTGCGAAGGCCCGGAACGGCCACCAGTCCGCGCACCTCCATTGCTGCCGTCGCCCACTCGTAACCCCGCTGCGCTTCAGCTGGGTCTGCGTCTTTGAAGAATTGTTTCATTGCGTTGATATCGGCCATGTGGGTGTCCTAGAACGGCACATCTTCGTCTGTCGCCTGCCACTCGCCTTCCGGTGGTGTCTGCTCCGCATCTGTCGGCCGATCCTTGAACCGCACATAGGACGGTACGACCTTCGGAGCTTCCATTCCCTTCGGAAGCCGCATGATGCCGCTCACGTTGGCGTAGACGTTTCCGCCTGCTGCATTCTGCACCACTGAGATCATGCACGGCGCGTTGATGACGCTTTCCACGTCCCAGCCCTGCAACTCTTCTTCGGTGAACGGGCGCCCGCGCCACGGCTCCAGATCCTTACGTAGTGCGGACTTCTCGTGAAGGCTGAGGGTGTAACGCTTCCAGACCACGAAAGGCTTTTCTTCGGCGTTGTACTCGGCAACCTGCCAGCCGATGCGAATCTTGTGCTGTCTCTTCTCCTTTCCGCTGTAGGTGGATTTCACGATACCCATGTCCACCACGTCACAACAGACGGCAGGATAAGAACCCGCCGGGCATACTTCATACTTCGGTCCTGCACTCGCTGTAATCGCCATTACGCCGCGCTCCTGTCGGCCCGCTGGGCCTCTTTTTTCGCCTGTTTTGCTTTCACGTCTCTAACTGATTCCATGACCTGTTCGTAGCACCACTCGTAAAGATCGGCGCTGACCTGCCCTGCGTCAATCGCTTCACATTGCGCCTTCTGGCTGCAAAAGAAGTCCATCGACTGGTAGTTGCCGAGGTTGAGCTTGAACGAAACCGAGCGTACAATCTCAACCTGTTTCTTTGGCGCGTTCGGCTTCCCCAGCGGGGAGCCATCAGGCCCCAGCAGAGTGCTGCGCTCCAGTAGGTAATCGTCGAATGCGAATTCCCCGCCCATCACTCACCCCGCTCCGCTGCCGCATGTGCTTTTTCTTCGCGCTCCATCGCCCGGTGAATGGCCTGTACTTCGGATGCTGTAAACTCCGTTTCCGAAACTCGATCCCACAACGAATAGTGGACCTTGAAGATTCTCGGCATCGGCTCACCGATCCACGCTTCATAGTCGGGATTCGCCTGAGTGATGAATTCCCAGGCCAGAGCCGCCGGAACTGTTTCGCCGTGCGCTTCGATAGCGGAGTGATGCGCTTCGTTGGCCATCTCGCGCAATTGAGCATTCTTGCGGGTGATGTTCATTACGCCACCCCTCTCGCCCGTCGCCGCGCCCCGTAGTCTTCCCAGTTCCGCACTGCTACCGTGAGGTCGTCACAGGTGCAGTGAGTCTGCCCGCACATCCGGCAGAGCCCGCGCTGGTCATGCCCGCAATTCCGGCATTCATCGCGGTCGGCCCGCATCGGTGATTTGCAGTTCGGGCAATCGATCCAGGTAGGGTCTGGTGCCCCCGGATGGGAAGTATCCAGAGACGGGACCGCAGCTTGTGGCCGCGCCGGGGGCATAAACATTTCGGGGTGGCACCATTCGCAGTATCCGCCCCATCCGCAATCGCAAGTCTGATTTGTAAGTGACATCATCTCTCACCGCCCTCCCAGACGGTATGAGACAAGTTTATAGCGTGGCAAACATAAACGCAATCCCCAATTCGGTTGTATATCCGAGTTAACGTACTAGGACAGGTACGACTCAACCGCCCGTATTGTCGTATCGGAGAGCGTTACCCGCTTGACGGTGCGCGGCCCGGTCGAGAGCTTACGCGCCTTGATGCGGTCTGCCAGCATTCGCTTTGTCAGCCGCGCGTGTAGCCCCGGAGGAAAGTAAACAGTGACGCGGACGGCCTCCGGGTTTGCCGATCTGATTGTCTTCGCTTTTGCCTTTGCTTTCGTTGCCATCGTGGAGACAATATTACCACGCTGTAAACCAAACGGGCCACTGAGTTCCCCGGTCAAGGTGAATTTCAGCGGCCCGCTATGACGGTCCAAGTCAGATCAATCGTATCAAATAAAAAGTCCCGACGCTGGTTCTGAATTCAGCGCCGGGACGGGGACGATCCTTCGGAGGAAGGAAGGTTGCTTGAGTGAGGTCAGAATATCAGGGCAACGGCCCCGCGTCAATCCCTATTCGGAGTTCTGTTTCGATGCCGCCAGCGCGTCCACCAGAGTCTGCACTATGCCGCTTTCAGTCTGGACGATCTCCTGTGTACGGGCATTCTTCAGGAATGGCGCACTGATGGCCGGTGCCAGGTGCAGGAGGATCTGCAGGAACGTCAAAAGGTTTGAGTGATGCTGCGCGGTTGGCTGTGTGGTCTGTTCGGGCATGGCTGAAAGTTTACCACTTTTTATTTCAGGCCGTAGAGCGTGAAGACCGAACCAGACGTGAAGTTACCCCCGGACGCAAGCGATAATTTGATGTCCGTGATTGCCGAGGCGGAATTCCATATCCAGGACCACGAAGCTCCCTGCATAACGACACTCCCCACGTTTTCCGCGCTCAATCCCTGCCCTGATTTCTTGTTTGATGTATTGGAGTAACCCGGAAATTCTATACGACCGCTGGAGAGTGATGGCGATGCGGTTGAGCCGGAAAGATTGCCAACCGTGGCCTTTGAATCTGAGTTGCTGCCAAAGGCCGCCGCCGCCGAAAGGCTGCTGTTGAACATGGCCACAAAGGCGTAATGGCCTGCCGTTGAATCGGAGTTGAGATTCATCAGCATATTGTCATTAGCTGCCGCCGCAGCGCTTGTTGCCTGGTAGTACAGATTCAGGTTGGTGTAGGTACCGGATACGCTGGAAAACGAAACGCTACCCGTAGCGCCCCCCAGGACGATCTGCGAAAGCTGCGTGAAGTCGCTGCTGCCTGCACCAGCTGGCCCAGTGGGTCCGGTCGGCCCCGTTGCTCCCGTTCCGGTGGCACCCGCGGGTCCGGTAGTACCGGTAGAGCCTTGTGCTCCGGTTGGCCCCTGTACGCCGGTCGCACCTTGCGGCCCCGTCGGTCCAGTCGCGCCCGTAGCGGTTGGCATGCAGCTTGATCCATCCGATCGCTTGCAATCCAGCAATCCTGTCAGGCCGGAACCCACGTAGGCCACGCGCCCATAGCCGACCGATGGCGAAGAAACAGAGGTCACGAGGGTGTAGTCGGACCAACCATTGACGATCGCCCCCGCCAGAGCGCCGGCGAATACGGTTGAAAGAATGCAGACCAAAAATAACTTCTCGTTACGGGTCATTGTCAGGAACCTCCCATGATGATGATTGTGCCATCGACCGCAACCCCGAACGTCACCGTAACGGAGTTGGCATCGTTGATGACGAACCCGGCTGGGATAAACCAGTTTCCCCCGGAATCGTACAGCGCGAAGGTAATGTTGGTTGTGTTGAGCGCGTGCGTAACCGTGAGGGTCGGGAAATCTGCGATTGTGAACGCCTGCGAGAAAGACGAACCGCTACTACCGCTTGACGGCCCGAGCGCCCCGGAACCAGAGAACGAACCGCCGCCCGATGATCCGCCGCCGCCCAATCCCAGCCAGAAATCAATCCAGTCCCCAATCTGCGCCACATTGATGCACTTCACGGTGTAGCGAAAGTGACCGCCGCCGGGTAGCCAACGGTTTGATTCCCCGTTCTCGCCGTAGATCGGAACCACTTCCGCGTTGATCTCCTGCAGGAACCACGAGCCGTTTATCAGCGTCGGTGCGTTGTTCGGTGACGTCATCGAGATTGACAGCACCCGGCCCACATACAGCCCCGCGGCCATCGTGGTAAATTCGAACGTCTTTGGGATTACGCCGTAGGCTGCTAATTGCTGCTGTGCGAGCTGCAGACCTTGCGGCAGCGTTAGAGCCTGATCGTCCGAGGAAACCTGTTGATACTTGCCGGTTCCCTTTTCGATATGCGCCCGAATCACAACGTCTGCCGTGTCTTCGACCTGAATATATCCGGCGTTTGATGCGAGGTACTGAATCTGCAGCCGTGTTCCGACGTTCAATGGGGTCGCGCTCGTCACGATATCGGAACCCGGCGTATAGACGATTGTGAAGATCGGCCCACCTGTCGTCTGCCCGCGGACTCCGAAGGTAATCACTTCGGTTCCGAAGGTCGTCACGCCGCCCTGTGTCGTTTCACTTGACCACGAGAACGAACCACTGGTAGTGTCGAGAGCCGTGATGAATCCGGCGCCCGCGGGCTTATTCACGACGTCGAGAGTTGTCCCGGTGACGTTCTGCGCGTTCACCTGGGGATTCTCCCATGTCGGCAGCGAGAACTTCACGCCCGCGATCTGCTGACCGCTGCGGAACTGGATTGAGTTGATGGCATCCGCGAGATTCTGAATCGTGCCAGCCAACGTCATGTCGATGAGGACCTGACCGAACTCGCGATTGTCGATTACGTTGACGAACGTGTAATCCGCGATGTCGCCGTTTGAGAAACCCGCCGGCCCCTGATTCTGCCACTGAACCGTGTTGTCCGTCGTGAACTCGCCGTAGATTTCAATCCAGGCTGGCTCTGTCAGTCCGGTTGTTCCGGCAACGGTGCATTTCTGAGCGTAGCCGTTTGAGTCGATGATGATCTGATCGGTGGTGTAGGGACTGCTGGGGCTCCAGTTAAACCCGCTGCCTGAACCCGGCACCGCGAATGAAATCACATCGCCCGGCGACGGCTGGCCTGTGAAGGTTCCGGTGGCGCTGTTCTGCGAATTGTGGGTTATCCAGGCGTTCGTGATCTGCGAAATCGGACGCAGCATCTGGAAAGACGACTGCGCCGCGCCTTCGAAAAGCTCCGAGGACTGCACAGCCGTATTCTGGTTGACCTTCAGGATTTGCCGGTTGCGGTAATCGTGCCTTTCTTCCGTGAGGGTCAATTGCTCCCACAGAACGTCTTCAGAGTCGAGCGTGAATGGCGACGGCGTTGTGTTCGGCGGGGTGAAGTACAGCGTCCCGTTCTGCGGATCGACGCCCCACACATACTGCGAAAGTGTCGCCAGCCGGGTAAAGGCTTCACTGAGTGAGGGGAAATCCGTTAGCAGAAAATTCGCGATTGTGGCACCGTCGTCCACTACGCCAAGATCTACCGGGCATCCTGCCGCATAGTTGAACAGCGTGGTGAAGATATCGCCCGCCGTCTGGTTCTCAAACAGCAACGGCGGCATATCGCGGATCGTGTCGAAGACCTGCTCCAGCGACACGCACGTCATGGTGACGATGCGGTCTCCGTTGATGCCAAGCCACTTCACCTCAAAGTCGTCAATCGTGCCGCTGAAAACTTCGAAGTTGTCGGTTTCGGTGATGTCCCACAGGCACACCTGAGAGCCGATTGTCGGCATGTAGTCGTCATCGCCAGCGATTATCAGCGGAACTTTCGCCGTGCCGCGCTGCCGTGCAATCCATGAAAACGTGATGGATTCAGAGGTATGCAGGTAGTGTGACTGATCGGTCCAGACATTATCGGGGAATCCCGGTTCATTGATGACCAGCCAGCCAGGGAAGCAATCATCGGTCGGCGGTGGAGGTCCTGCCGCGTTCCCCATAAAGAACCTCGCGGAGTTGAAATCTCCATCCAGTTCGAATGCCGTGACGTCGATCTGAACCGTTGACCCATCGCTGCTCACGGTCGGCTGAAAGAAGAACGGCGAGCTCATGCCGCTGAACGGTGCATCGGTGATGAGGCAAACCGTCTGCGCGGTCCAGGTGAATGCGCTGGGATCGTTGCCCGTTGGCGTGCATTGCGTGAGCCGGATCTGTTCGGTGTCGGTGTCGCTGGGGTCCGTGTTGCCCCGATAGCAGCAATAGAGCGTGGAGCCGTCGTACCAGCTCATGCCGCCCGAAGGGAGAGCCGTGTTGGGGAAGGTGCCGAGAACGTGGTCTGGGTCTATCGGGATCGTGGATTCAACCCAGGATGAAATCGAAGGAATCCCTACCGCCAGATAGCCGCATTGGTACTGGATGTGAAACGGCGGGTTTGAGTTGTCGTAGCGGTCGATTGAGAAAAACAGATTGCTTCCGACGATACAGGGGACATCGAGGCTTTGCGTATTGAAGTCGTTCAGGTTCGGCGTGACGTCGCCCTGGCCGGGGAAGTCATGGAATCCCGCCGCCGTGTTGGGGACTCCATTTGCAGCCGTGAACTGCTGCATGAAGACGCGAAAACTCCAGTCATTCGAGACCGCCAGGTTTGCAGCCGTGGAAAAAAACAGGTAGATATTGTCGGCACTGTCGATGCAGGCACTCATGCGCTCAATCGTCGGAGCCGCGCTCATGTAGTTCGGCAGTCCGGTGATGTTGGTTCCGACGTCGATCGGTGCGCCCCACGAACCGCCCGTCAGATCATAGACCGATGCCCACAGGCCGGAACCGGACGCCAGGTCCGGATAGAAGACCACCAGGCTGTTGTCGCCAGCGCGATACCAGCATCCTATGGAAACTCCTGCCCCGGAAGGGACTGGAGCGCCAGAAACCCCATAGGGTGCGCCCCACGTACCCGCCGTGAGGTCGAAGTCGACTAGCTGGACTACCGGACTTCCGCCATCGAACCAAGCAACCGTCAAGGTGCTGCCGCGCTGCACCGCTGAGCCAAACACCGTGGAGGAACTGGCCGGCCCGCTGGCGGTATCGAGATTGGTCCATGTCGCCCCACCGTCCGTTGATTTGGACACCACGAGGCCGCTGGTGGAAGGCGTCGGGCTCCAGCCTGAGAACGCGAACAGGTTCCCACCGCTTTGGAAGATTGGCGCGATGGCGTCCTGATACCCCTGAACAAAGAGCTTCAGCGGATACGGGGATGAATCTCCGATGGAAACGCCAGTCTGCGGGGTGTAGGTTGCCATCTCGGATTACCTCGTAGCCGGTGAGAAGTTCGGCGCCACGGATTTCAGGACATTCGGCAGTTGCTTCGCGAGTGCGCGGGCATCAGATACGCCATGCATGTGGATTGCCCCGATGCTGATGTTTCGAGAACTCGAGTTGCTGACCATGCTGGAGGTGAGCAAAGATCCACTGTTCAATCCTCCGCTCGTCGGCAATGGTGGAAGCGCCGAGCGCCCGGCCATCTGATCCGCAGTGAGAACGAATTCGCCCTTGTGGACCATTGCTATCTGATCTTCAGGAACGAAGCCGCCTTTCGCATAAGCGGCCAGCGGAGCAAACGCCATGATTTCCGCGAAGGTTGCCGCCGCCGCCGCCGGTGCAAGCAATGGCCCGACGATCGGTATTGCCGCTGTTGCTGCTGCCGCGTTCGCCGCGCCCACTGCTGCCGCGCTGGTGACCTCCGCTACTGCGATAGCGGAGCCGAGCGCCTTTCCTGTGACGGCTGTAATGGCCATCTGTA
>Ga0134127_10002545_pt1 | contig 13131 bp, 11 predicted proteins | sample KB31753_FD_96459 | JGI IMG/M metagenome (GOLD analysis project Ga0134127, IMG submission 96459) | Terrestrial soil microbial communities with excess Nitrogen fertilizer from Kellogg Biological Station, Michigan, USA - KB3-175-3 | ecosystem: Environmental > Terrestrial > Soil > Unclassified ...
CAGACCAAGCCGGAGAAGATCGGCGATGTGATCGGGCCGAAGGGCAAGACGATCCGGGGTATTCAGGATGCCACCGGCGCCAAGATCAACGTGGACGACACCGGTCTCATTACCATTGCCGCCGTGGGCGGCGACGCCGGCGAGAAAGCCCGAGAGATGGTGGCTGCGATTGTGGCGGAGCCTGAGGTCGGCAAGGTCTACGAGGGCCCGGTCAAGAGTACGACACCGTTCGGGGCCTTCGTCGAGATCATCCCCGGGGTCGAGGGGTTGCTGCACATCAGCGAGCTGCAGCACGGGCGGACCGAGAAGACCGAGGATGTGGTCAAGAAGGGCGACATCGTGCAGGTCAAGCTGCTCGAGGTGGACGAGCGGGGCCGCATGAAGCTCTCCCGGAAGGCACTCCTGCCCAAGGACTAAGTCAGTGGAAACCGTTCTTTTGGACACGGGCCTCCGGCGCACGGATCTGGCGTCGGGGCTCGTGGTGCTGTCCGAATCCATGCCCGGCGTGCGTTCGGTGGCGACGGGAATCTTCGTCCGCACGGCCAGCGCCCACGAGCGGCGTGCCAAGATGGGCGTGTCCCACCTGCTCGAGCACATGGTCTTCAAGGGCACCGAGCGGCGCTCTGCGAGACAGATCGCCCTCGAGCTCGAGGTCCGGGGCGGGGGACTCGATGCTTTTACCGGACGGGACTACACCAGCTTTCAGGCGCACGTGCTCGACGAGGACCTCCCCCTCGCGGTCGATATTCTCACCGACCTAGTGCGCCGCCCAACGCTCGATGAGCGGGACCTGGTGCCCGAGCGCAACGTCATCCTCGAGGAAATCAACGGCGTGCTCGACACGCCGGACGATCTGGTGCACGAGCTCCACGCGGCCACGCTCTGGCCCACCCACCCTTATGGGTACTCCATTCTCGGTACGCCGGAGACCGTCAACGCCCTGGGCACGAGCGATCTACGCGAGGCTCATCGCGGATACTATCCTGCCAATTGTGTGGTGGCCGCCGCGGGCAACGTGGATCATGATCGCCTGCTGGAGGCGCTCGGACGGGAGGGATGGCTCAACGACGCCCCCGCCCAGCCGCCACGCCAACCGGTGCCGCCGGTGCCGGCAGTCCGCGGCGCGAGTCGTGCCGAAGTGCGCGACTCCTCGCAAACGCACATCGTCTTCGGAACCGACACGTTTCCGGTGCGCGACCCACGCCGCTTTGCGCTCGGGATTCTGGTGAACGCGTTTGGTGGCGGCATGTCGAGCCGCCTGTTCCAGCGGGTCAGGGAGGAGCTGGGCCTTGCCTACGCGATCTTTGCCTTCAAGCAGTTTTTTCAGAGCACCGGCCAGCTCGGTGTCTACGTCGGAACCCAGCCGGCCACGGCCGACCAGGCGATCGAGGCGATCCGGCAGGAGTACGACCGCCTCGCACGGCAGGGCCTGCCCCCGGCGGAGCTCGATGACGGCAAGCGGCAACTCAAGGGCCAGGTCGTGCTGTCGCTCGAGAGTCCCGGGGCCCGGATGCATCGGCTTGCCGGGTTCGTGCTTCACAACGACACCTACCGCACGCTGAGCGACATGCTCGCGGAGATCGACGCGGTTACCCTGGAGCAAACCGCGGCCATCGCGGCCGAGTTCTTCCCCGCGGAGCGGCAGACCATCGTACGTCTGGGACCAGATGAAAAGAGCGTGAACGGTAAGCGGTAAATGGTGAACGGGGAGTCCCGATTTCAGACGGGGTCCCCCTGTTCACTGTTCACCGTTCCCGCTGTTCAAGCTCGAGACTCATCCAAAGGACTCCTATGAGAATCGGCGTCCCGAAAGAGATCAAGACTAACGAGAACCGCGTGGCGCTGGTGCCGGCCGGTGCCGAAGCGCTCGTGGCGCAAGGCCACAGCGTCTTTCTCGAACGGGGGGCGGGCGAAGGCAGCGGGTTCGAAGACGGCGCCTACCAGGCGGCCGGCGCAAGCGTGCTACCTACCGCTGATGAGGTCTGGGGCCGGGCCGAGCTGATCATGAAGGTGAAGGAGCCGATCGAGGTCGAGTGGCCCCGGATGCGCAAGGGTCAGGTGTTGTACACCTATTTCCATTTTGCCGCGGACGAACGCCTGACCCGGGCGGTCATCGCATCCGAGGCCATTGCCGTGGCGTACGAGACGGTCCAGCTGCCCAGCGGCGAGCTGCCTCTTCTTACGCCGATGTCCGAGGTTGCGGGCCGAATGGCGGTGCAGGCCGGCGCCAAGTATCTCGAGAAGGTCTACGGGGGCCGAGGGATTCTTCTCGGCGGCGTGCCTGGCGTCGCGCCGGCCGAAGTCATGATCTTGGGAGGTGGGACAGTCGGAATCAACGCGGCCAAGATGGCGGCCGGCCTGGGCGCGCACGTCACTATCCTCGACATTTCGCTCGACCGGCTGCGTTACCTGGACGATGTCCTCCCGGCCAACTGCGATACCTGGTACTCCAACCGCCACAACATTCTCGAGGCCGCGTCCAGGGCCGATCTCGTCGTCGGCGCCGTTCTGCTACCGGGCGCGCGCGCACCCCATCTGCTCCGCCGCGAGGATCTCAAGCTCATGAAGCAGGGGGCCGTCATCGTGGACGTGGCGGTGGACCAGGGCGGATGCGTCGAGACCATCAAGCCGACTACGCATGAGAATCCCACGTATTTCGTGGACGGGATCCTTCACTACGGGGTAGCCAACATGCCGGGCGGCGTGCCCCGCACCTCTACCCTTGCGCTGACCAACGCAACGCTCCAGGGCGCGCTTCGCTTGGCAAAGCACGGGTGGCAGGAGGCCTGTCGCCGCGACGAGGCGCTACGCAAAGGGCTCAACGTCGTGGGCGGCAAAGTGGTGTATCCCGGCGTCGCCGAAGCATTCAAGCTACCGCTGGTCGATGTCGCTGCCGTCCTCTGACGGCCCGGTGCCCCCCGGCCCTAGGCCGGTGCCCATCCTGATCGCCCGGCTTCCGCACGGCGAGGGACTGCCGCTCCCTGCCAGAGCCACCGCGGGCGCGGCCGGATACGACGTGGCGAGCGCCGAGGACGGCTCGCTCGCGCCACTCGAGCGGCGGCTGTTCCGAACCGGGTTCAGCATTGCCGTCCCCGATGGTTTCGAGTGCCAGATCCGCCCTCGCTCGGGATTGGCGTTGCGCCACGGGATCACGCTCCCTAACACGCCTGCCACCATCGACAGCGACTATCGCGGCGAGCTCATGGTCGCCCTGGTCAATCTGGGTACTGAGCCGTTTTCGGTCACTCGAGGGATGCGGATTGCCCAGATGGTGATTGCCCGGGTGGATCGTGCCGACTTCACCGAGGTTGCCGAGTTGCCGAAAACCGAGCGGGGGGTTGGCGGATTCGGGAGCACGGGTGTGGGTCGGGAGCCTGCGGGAACAGACGGGAGCAGGCGGGAGTAGACCGGAACTGCCTTCTGCCCACTCCCGACAAACCGGTGTCTCTCTTACCTTTCGCGCCATGCGGCTGACGGCCATTCGATGAAGCTTCCGTCTCTGAACCTGGCGTCCTTTCTTCCCGCGAACGAGATCGCGGTGGATCTCGGTACGGCCAACACGCTGGTGTATGTCAAAGGCGAGGGCATCGTCTTGAACGAGCCCTCCGTGGTGGCGATCGAACGGGCCAGTGGCAAGATCAAGGGCATCGGTCTCGAGGCCAAGCGGATGCTGGGGCGAACCCCCGATGGCATCCTCGCGGTGCGTCCGCTCAAGGACGGCGTCATCGCCGACTTCGACGTCACCGAGAAGATGCTTCGGTACTTCCTGAAGACCATCATCGACAAGCACGTTTTTCGCGTGAAGCCGAAGGTGATCGTGTGCGTTCCCTCGGGAATCACCGAGGTGGAGCGGCGCGCGGTGCGCGATTCCGCGCAAACTGCAGGGGCGAAGCAGGTCATGATGGTGGCGGAGCCCATGGCCGCCGCGATCGGGGTGGGCCTCCCCGTGGAAACCCCGACCGGCAACATGGTCATAGATATCGGAGGCGGGACGACGGAGATCGCCGTCATCGCGCTGTCCGGCATCGTCTCCGATACGTCCATCCGTACCGGCGGCGACGAGCTCGATCAGGCCATCGTCCAGTTCATGCGTAAGAACTACAACCTGCTGGTCGGCGAGCCGACGGCGGAGGCGATCAAGATCAAGATCGGCTCTGCGGCCCCGGTAGGTGAAGAACGGGAGATGGAAGTGAAAGGGCGCGACCTCGTCTCGGGCATTCCCAAGACGGTCCGTGTCCACTCTTCGGAGATCCGGGAAGCCGTGCAGGAGCCCATCCAGCAGATCGTCGATGCCGTGCGGCGTGCGCTGGAGATCACACCCCCGGAGCTGGCCAGCGACATCGTGGATCGTGGCATCGTCATGACCGGCGGCGGCGCCCTGATCCGGGGACTCGACATTCTACTCGCCCAGGAGACCGGCTTGCCGGTTCACGTGGATGAGGATCCGCTCACCTGCGTCGTGCGCGGCACGGGTCGTATCCTCGACGACTTCGAGAAATACCGTAGCGTGCTTTCCTTCTAGGGATGTTCCCCGCGTCAGACAGAGGCTTCAGTCGGCGGGACACCGCGATGTTCATCGGCTGCGTCATCCTTGCGGTAGCGGCGCTTTTTTCGCCCGAGCGGATTACCGGTAGCCTGGCCAGCGGTCTCCGCCAGACGATTCTCGTCCCCCTCGTGTGGCTCCAGGAAGAGGCCGAGCTCGGCCGCAGCAGTCGAGCCCGGCTCGAGACGCTTCTGGCCGAGCGCGACTCGGCCGCCTACGCCGCGCAGGTACTCCCATCGCTCACCGCCGAGAACGAGCGGCTCCGTAACCTCCTGGGCCTGAGTCATCGGCTCCGGACTCCCTACGTCGCGGCCGAGGTACTCCATCAGGCACAGATCACCGACTCCCGCATGCTGTTGCTGAACGTGGGAACCGCCCAGGGCGTGAGCGGATTCGACCCGATCGTCGCACCGGAAGGGCTGATCGGTGTGATCTGGAACGCGAGCCGGAACACGAGCGTGGCCATGACCTGGTCCCACCCCGAATTTCGGGTCAGCGCATTCACGGCAAACGGAAGCGCGTTCGGAATCGTCGCCGCATCGCCCAACAGCGCCGGGACCGATGCCTACCTCGAGTTTCGAGGCGTGCCTTACCGCGACTCGGTGGTCCCCGGAACCGTCGTGCTCTCCTCCGGCCTAGGTGGTGTCTACCCCAAGGGTATTCCCATCGGAAAGGTGGTTGGCGTGATCCGGGAAGAGGCGGGCTGGGCTCGCGTGTATCGGGTGCGGCCCGCAGCGAACCCCGGATCCACCGCCCACGTCCTGGTGCTCACCGGGCGACGGGCGTTGTCGGTGGCTGAAGCGTACCCTTCCGATACTTTGGAGCCGGCGGCACCGTCGGATTCCGCGGCTGAGCCGCGAACCCCCGCGCTTCCGATCTCTCCCGGCAATCCGCCGGCGTCGGTGCCGGGCCGCGCGAGAGCCGATTCCACGGTGAAGCCAAAACCCAAGCCCAAACGAGCACCGGCAGACTCGGCCCGTCCTACGCCACCGCCGGCGGCACGCCCTGCGCCGGCGCCCGCGGCCCGTCCCACGACCCCGCCTGCTCCGGCCCCCCCGCCGGCTCCGGTGCGCCGGGATTCTACGCGGTGAACGGCTCGCGGACTGCCCGGCTACACCTGGCCATCATCTTTGCGGCCCTCGTGCTGCTTCATTTCTACGTGCGACCCCGGCTGTTCGACACCCGCCTGGCTCCGGATTTCCTGCTCTTTGGTCTGATCGTATTCGCGATGCGGAGTGGTCCGGGGGCTGGTGCGTTGGCGGGATTTCTGGTGGGCCTCGCCACTGACGCGCTCTCGCCGGCCCGGTTCGGCGCTGCTACCCTCGCGGATACCATTGTGGGATACGCCGCGGCTTGGGGGCGGGCGGTCTTCTTTGCCGACAATGTGCTGGTGAACGCAGGCTTCGTCGCTGTAGGGCTGTGGTTGCGGGATCTCATCCTCCTGATTGCGAGCGGGACCCCGCAGGGACAGCTCCTGATCGAGCTCGGCGTTTATAGTCCTCTTCAGGCGATCATTACTGCGGGAGCGGGGGCGCTTGTCCTGCTCGCCTTCCGCCAGTGGTTCGCCGTGAGACTGGAAGGATGACCGGCTCAGATTCATATCGACTAGGTGAACGGGCGCGGGCCGCTCGGTTGATCATCGTCGGCGCTTTCCTGGTGCTGCTGGGAGCGTTCTTCCGTACCCAGATCATTCAGCACGAGAAGTTCCAGCTCAAAGCCGAGACCAACCGGCTGCGCCCCATTCCGCTCACGGCCCCCCGCGGCACCATTTACGACCGGCATGGCGAGATTATCGCCGAAAACGTTCCCGGCTATTCCGTCAAGCTGCTCGCCCCGTCCGCAGACTCTCTCAACGCGGTGCTTACCCGCGTGCGGGAGGTCGTTCCGCTCGACAGCGCCGCGATCGCCGAGGTGCTGCGTCGGTTCCAGACCGCCCGGTATCAGCCTGTGGTCGTCTTCGGCGACGCCACGTTCGAGACGGTGTCGAGACTGGAGGAGCATCGGGTAGCCTTGCCGGGCCTCGTTATTCAGGCCGAGCCGAAACGGCTCTATCCGGCGCGGAGTGCCGTCGCGCACCTGGTGGGATACGTGGGGGAAGTGACCGACGCCGATCTCGAGAGCGACCGATATGAAGGACTCGAGCCCGGCGCGATCGTGGGGAAGGCCGGCCTCGAACAGGAATACGACGATAGCCTTCGCGGAACCGTCGGGGTTCGGTATATCGAGGTCAACGCCCGTGGACGGCTGGTGCGGGAAGAAGCATCATCGGCGTCGTTACCTCCTACGCCCGGACGGCCGATCGAAACCACCATCGATCTCGATCTGCAACGGTTTATCGATAGCATCTGGCCCGCCGGCGTTCGCGGCGCGATGGTTGCGATGACTCCCTCGGGTGAGGTCCGAGCCCTCTACTCCGCGCCTTCCTTCGATCCAAACGCGTTCGTGGGCGGAATCACACCGCAACTCTGGCGCGCGCTCAACACGGATGAAGCGCACCCACTGCTCAATCGAGCGCTGCAGGCGCGCTATCCGCCAGCCTCGCCGTTCAAGCTGGCCATCGCCGCAATGGCGCTCAAACGGGGCCTGATCGGACTCGACAGCCACATGCCTGTCCCCTGCCGGGGCGGTCTGCGCATGGGCAACCGGGTGTTCCGCTGTTGGAAGAAAGAGGGGCATGGATCGCTCGATCTGATCGGAGCGATCGCTGCGAGCTGTGACGTGTACTTCTACCAGGTAGGCCTTCGGCTCGGGCTGGACGCCATTATCGAAGACGGCGTGCTCATGGGATTCAAGGACAAGGCCGGAATCGATCTACGCAACGAGATCAATCCCATTTACCCGTCGTCCACCGCCTATTTCGATCGGCTCTACGGGGCAAAACGCTGGAGCCCTGCGGCGACCACGCTCAACTTCTCGATCGGCCAGGGCGAGAACACCCAAACGCTGATCAACATGGTCCACTTCTACGCCGGGCTGGCCGGTAGCGGCGAGGAAGTGAGCCCGTTCCTGGTCCGCCCCCGTAGCGATGCCAAAGGGCGACCGCTCGGGCTCGGGACGGACGTGCTCGAGGGGCTGCGGCACGCGCTCATTGCGGTGGTGGAGAGGGGCACGGCCGCGGCCTCCCGCCACGAGGACCTGCAGGTCGCCGGGAAGACCGGGACGGCGCAAAACCCCCACGGCAAGGACCACGGTTGGTTCATCGGCTTTGCTCCGGCGGACAAGCCCGAGCTCGTGGTCGGGGGGATCATGGAGTTTGCGGAACACGGGACTGTGGTTGCGCCGTACGTCGTCGCGGCGCTTCGACGCTACGTTCTGGGCCCTGATACCTCCGCCAAGGCTGCGGTGAAGCTCCGCGTGATCGTGCCGGACGACAGCGCTCCCCGGGCCTTGGAGCTCGATCCGGACTCCGCGGCGGCTCAGGCGGCCGCCGAGTCGCTCCGAACTGAAGGCGAGAAGCCGAGGCCATGAGACTCGCCGCCGTCGATCGCCAGCTCGCGGCCACGGCCCTGCTGTTGATACTCTATGGGCTCCTCGTCCTCTATTCGGCGGGCCAGACCGACGTGCCGACTCAGGGCTTCGGAGTGTGGCACCGGCAGCTCATCTGGCTCGGCGTCGGCCTCGTGGCTGCCTGGGGTACGTTCCAGCTATCGCCTCGATTGCTAGAGTGGCTCACCCCGGCGATCTACGGGTTCAGCCTGGCGCTACTGGTGCTCGTACTCGTGGTGGGCACGGGGGCCGGAACGGCGGCAAGCAGTCATTCCTGGCTCAGCATCGGCGGCCATCAGGTCGGGCAGCCTTCCGAGCTCGCCAAGGTCGCGACGGTCCTGATGCTCGCGCGCTATCTGTCCGGTCAACGCGAGCCCCCCCGGTCGCTGTGGGATCTGGTGGGGCCGGGGGTCATCGTGGGAGCTCCTTCCCTGCTGGTGATGAAGGAGCCCGACCTGGGCAGCGGGATCGTGTTCATCGGGATCTTCTTTGCCATGCTGTTCTGGGCCGGCGTTCGCCCCCGGCTCTTGTTCCTCCTCGCATCCCCTGTCGTCAGCCTGCTGCTCGCCTTCAGCAATGTCTCCTGGGGCCTCTGGATCGTCGCCTTCTCACTGTTGTTGTTCGCCTGGCGACCGTACCTGTGGGACGGCCTCATCTTCTGGTTGTTTAACGTGGTCAGCGGCTTTGTGGCGATGCCTCTCTGGCACCGGCTGGCCACCTACCAGCAGAACCGGCTTCTGACATTCTTGAACCCCGAAGTCGATCCGCGAGCGGCGGGCTACCACGCCATCCAGTCGCGGGTAGCGATCGGATCGGGCGGATGGTTCGGTACCGGCTACACGATGGGCCCGCAGAAGCGGCTGGCGTTTCTCCCGGAGCAACACACCGACTTCGTGTTCTCGGTCGTGGGGGAGGAGCTCGGGTTCGTGGGCGTTGCCGCTGCACTCAGCCTCTTCTGCGTCCTGCTTCTCACTCTGATCCGGATCGCTCGGCGTGCGACGGACTCGTTCAGCAGCCTGGTGGTCTTCGGCATTCTGGGATTGTTCTTCTCACACGTCTTCGAGAACGTCGGAATGACGGTCAACATCATGCCCATTACCGGCATTCCGCTGCCGTTTTTCTCATACGGTGGCTCATTCTTCATCATCTGCTGCGTCTGCCTGGGGCTCGTCGGGCGGGTGGCGTGGGACTCCCGCCTGGCTGGCTATGCTGATGTGTGACAATAACTTAGCAAGCGGGCACTAGCGTCCGGACAGCTGACAACACAGATTACGGGCCGATCTTTCCCAGCTGTCGCCCTCTCCTCGGACATCGTCGAACCTATGGCTGTGATGGCATGGTTTAAGAAGGAACGTAAACCGCGCAAGTCTCAACGAAACCGCCTCGAGATCCCGGCGGATGCGTGGGAAAAGTGCGATGCCTGCGGTCACATCGACATCAAAGAGAAGTTCGAGAAGGCCCTGAACGTCTGTCCGGAGTGCGGCCGGCACCGACGATTCACCGCCGAGGAGTACATCGAGCTGCTCACCGACGCGGGGACCTGGCGTGAGCTGTACGGGAACATCCGTTCGGTAGATCCCCTCCGGTTCGAGCACTATACCGAGCGGCTCGCCAACGCCCGCAAGAAAGCCGGGCACGCCGACGCCATGTACGCCGGCTCCGCCAAGCTCGAAGGTATTCCCTACAATCTTGGCGTCATGAATTTCGCCTTCATGGGGGGCTCCATGGGCTCCGTGGTGGGCGAAAAGATCTATCGGCTGGCGCGTCGTTCCCTCGAGAAGAAAGTCCCCCTCACCATAGTTTCCACTTCCGGCGGCGCCCGTATGCAAGAGGGCGTGCTGAGCCTCATGCAGATGGCCAAGACATCGGCCGCGCTGGCTCAGCTCTGCCGGGCCCGGATCCCGTATGTGTCGATTCTCACGGACCCCACGACGGGCGGCGTGTCTGCCTCGTTCGCGATGCAAGGCGACGTGGTGCTGGCCGAACCGGGGGCCGTGATCGGGTTCGCGGGGCAACGGGTCATCAAGCAGACCATCGGACAAGACTTGCCGGAAGGATTCCAGACCGCCGAGTTCCTGCTCGACCACGGTCAGATCGACGATGTCGTTCCACGTTCCTCGCTGCGCGAGACGACGGCCCGACTTCTTAGGCATCTGCAGGGGCAACGGCAGCCGGTCGAGGAGTTGGAGCTGGCGTAGGTCTCTCGGAAAACCGGTTACACCGACGCCCCACCAGGTCGAGAGGCCGGTGGGGCGCGGAGTTTTTGCGCAAGGGGAGGCATGGCGCTCACCTACTCGCAGGCCCTCGACTTCCTCTTTCCGCGAACCACGACCATCAAGTTCGGGCTGGCAACAAGCCGTGCCCTGCTTGCCGAGGTGGGCAACCCGCACGAGCTGATCCCGCTGGTGCATGTGGGCGGGACCAACGGCAAGGGCAGTGTGTGCACGCTGGTCGCCGCCGCGCTCCGCGAGGCGGGTTGGCGAGTCGGCCTCTACACCTCTCCCCATCTCGTGTCGTTTCGGGAGCGCGTCACGGTGTGCGGCGAGCCGATCAGCGAAGACGCCGTGGCAATGTGGACCCGTCGTCTGGAGCCGCTCATTCGAAAGCGAGCGGCGACCTTTTTCGAGGCCACCACCGCGATCGCCCTGGCCGACTTCGCTGCGCGAGGCGCCGAAATAGGCGTGGTGGAGGTCGGCCTTGGCGGGCGGCTCGACAGTACCAATGTCATCCGTCCGGTCGTGAGCGCGGTGACCAAGATCGAGCTGGACCACATGAAGTATCTGGGAGACACGCTGGAGCAGATTGCGGTGGAGAAAGCGGGAATCGCCAAGCCCGGCGCCCCCTTCGTGATCGGTGAGACCCGACCCGACCTGGTGAATACTCTGCGGCGCGAGGCACGCTGTTTCATCAACCGGCTGGACCGTTGCGCCGAGCCCGACATCCGCGTAGTGCCGCCCGAATACCAGTGGGCCGGCCCGCTCCGTCTCCTGGGAGCTCACCAGCGGCGCAATGCCGGGGTGGCGCACGGCCTGCTGATGGCCTTGCCCGAGCGCTACCGGCCAAAGGTCGACGAAATCGCGGCCGGATTCGCCCGAGCCACAAACCCCGGACGGCTCGACCGCCGGGGCCGCTGGCTGTTCGATGTCGCCCACAATCCCGATGGCATGCGCGCACTGGTCGCCGCGATCAAGGAGATGAGCCCGCCCCGCCCGCTCCACGCGCTGGTCTCGATCCTGGGTGACAAGGCCTGGCCGGAAATGCTGGTGCAGCTGGATGGCGTGATCGATCGGGGGATCCTCACACGGGCGCCCACGGCAGCGAGCCGCGGCTGGGACATGGCATGGCTCCGGCGATGGCTCCGGACCAGCTCTCGACCGCCTGCGCGAGCCTCGTGGACGCTGGTGCCGGACTTCGACCGGGCGCTCGAGGCTGCGGGCCGGGAGGCCGCGACCGTGCTGGTGACCGGTTCCTTTCACACAGTGGGAGACGTCATGGTCTCACTGGGCATGTCGCCGATCTGAAGAGCGTGAACGGTGAACGGTGAACGGAGTGCGCCTTGCATCGGTGTCCCCCGTTCAGTGTTTACGGTTCACCGTTCACGCTGTTTCCCCTTATCTTCCCGCCATGAAAAGCTCCGCGTTGCCGGGGTTTCGCGAGTTTTATCCTGACGATCTGGCGCTCCGCAACCACATCTTCGCAACCTGGCGAGCGGTCGCGCTGCGCTACGGGTTCGAGGAGTACGACGGGCCGCCCCTGGAGCCGCTCGAGCTCTACACCACCAAGAGCGGCGCCGAGATCGTGCAGCAGCTCTATGCGTTCGAGGATAAGGGCGGACGACAGGTAGCGCTCCGGCCCGAGATGACGCCCACGCTCGCGCGGATGGTCGCGGCGCGAGCCAACGGCCTGCGGAAGCCGATCCGCTGGTTCTCTATGCCTCAGCTCTTCCGCTATGAGCGCCAGCAGCGCGGCCGGTTGCGGGAGCACTTTCAGCTGAACTGCGACCTCATCGGCGAGCCCGGCCCGCTGGGCGATACCGAGATCATTGCGCTCGCGATTGATGTCATGCGGGCGCTCGGCCTCACTTCGCGGGACGTGCGAGTGCGGTTGTCCGATCGCCGGGTGCTTGCGGCCGTGCTGGAGGCGCGGGGAGTGCCGCCGACCGGCCTCGATGCAGCTTATCAGTTTATCGACAAGCTGGAGCGGCTGCGGCGCGAGGAGTTGGATCGGTTCTTTTCCGATCCCTCTGTCATCGCGCCCGCCACGGTGCCTGATCTTGAAGAGATCTCCCGGATTCGCGGCTGGGCCGCCCTGGACGCCGAGCTTGATCGGAGTGCGGCGGCACAGGCCGCGGCGGCCCCGCTGCGCGCCGCCTCCGCGGCTCTCGAAGCCATGGGCCTCGGTGACTTCGTGGACCTGGACCTCTCGATCGTCCGCGGGCTCGCGTATTACACCGGGACCGTGTTCGAGCTCTTCGACGCCGGCCGCACCCTGCGCGCAATCTGCGGCGGGGGACGCTACGACAACCTGCTCTCGGCCCTGGGTGGCGTGGACCTGCCCGCCCTCGGATTCGGAATGGGCGACGTGGTGCTGGGCGAGCTGCTCAAGGAGCGGGGTCTCACATCTGCGGTATCCGCCGGTCTTGACGTTTTTGTTGCCGCAGTCGGAGCGGATGACATGCCACACGTCCTAGCGCTTGCACACGAACTTCGGGATACAGGCTTAAGGGTCGAATACGCGCTCGGCGCGTCGAACATGCGGAAGCAGCTTGAGCTGGCCGATGCGCGGAGGGCACGCTATGCCGTCGTGGTCGGGCCGGACGAGCGGGCCCGCGGGGAGGTGGTGCTTCGGGATCTCCAAGCGAAGTCGCAGCGTGCCGTGGTCCGAGGCTCCGTTGCTGCGGAAATGGCCGGTCTGGCAGGCCAGGGCGCCGTATGAGACCCCGTTCACCGTTCAGGCTTTTATCCACCGTTCACCGTTCACGGTTTTAATGGCTGACAACAAGGCTCTGACACCCCGGAAGACCGATTTCAGTGCATGGTACAACGAGCTCATCATGCGGGCCGAGCTGGCCGACTACAGTCCGGTCCGCGGCTGCATGGTCA
>Ga0134127_10002546_pt1 | contig 13125 bp, 13 predicted proteins | sample KB31753_FD_96459 | JGI IMG/M metagenome (GOLD analysis project Ga0134127, IMG submission 96459) | Terrestrial soil microbial communities with excess Nitrogen fertilizer from Kellogg Biological Station, Michigan, USA - KB3-175-3 | ecosystem: Environmental > Terrestrial > Soil > Unclassified ...
ACCCCTCGCCGGCCGAGCCGCGATGAATGGTGGCGAAGAAGGCGACCTGTCCCCGGCTATTGGTGGGAGCCAGAACGGGCAGCGACTCCACGGTGAACCCGCCGAAGCGCCCGCCGCCGGGGGCCGATTCACCGATCGCGGCCACCGCGCGGACGGTGGTGGAGGGCGCGGGCGCCGCTGGAAGCGTCACGAGCAGGATGCCGGCGATCGAGGTGCTGAACACGAGGCCGCGAGCCATTGCGCGGAGTATAGGGAGGTGCTGGAATGGGGTCAATGCGCACCCCGCGCCTCGACGCCCGCGCTTCCCGGCTTGCCCTCGTCGCGCTGCTGGCGGTGGCAGCGCCGGCCACCGAGTCACGCGCGGCCGAGCCCGCCCGAGCGGAATTTCTCGGCTCGTGCTACTGCCGCGCGGAGGGCAAGCTCTCCTGCACCCCGAACCTCACCGCGGGTGAATGCCGGCAGCGCTGTGACGAGCAGCTCTGCGACGACTGGTTCTGGAAGGAACGCCTGCCCTGCTGGAACTGGGGCTATGGCGGCTGAGCCGGGCTGCGTTAAGATGACCGTCGTGGAAACGTTCACCGCCGAGGAACGTGCCGCCCTCGCGCCGCATTTCACCAATCTCGACGGGCCCGTCTTCGCCCTCGTCAATCTCCCCGAAGTGGTGAAGGGCGCGCTGTTCGCGCGCTATTCGCGCTCGGCCAAGTCTCTCCGGCGGCTGTACCTGGACGAGTTTCGCGAAGGTCCCGTCGGCGCCGGCAGTCCAGACGTCGGCACCACCCGCGCGGACGCGCTCTACGAGCGCGTGCTCTCGGACTACGGCGACGACTCCGTCGCCCAGCTCGGCGGGGTGCACCTGGCCTGCGAGGGCGCCTCCAACCTCCTCACCAAGGTGCTCGAGTGGGGCCGGCTCATGGCCTATCTCGAGCAGTCGACCCGTTACGTGCCGTACACGGACCGGCCGGGCGGGGCCTGGAAGTACCACGTTCCCGCCGAGCTCGACGGCCATCCCCTGCGCCCGCGCTACGTGGAAGCTCTCGATCGCGCCTTCGAGACCTACGCGCGCTGGCTCGAGCCCATGCAGGCCTTCTGGTCGGCGCGCGTGCCGCGCGAGCCCGGCCAGGCCGAGGGGCCCTGGCGCATGACCATGCGGGCCAAGGCGCTGGACAGCCTGCGCGGCTTGCTGCCCGCGGCCACACGCTCCAATGTCGGCATATTCGGCACCGCTCAGGGCTATGAGGCGCTCCTCCTCCGCATGCGCGCGCATCCGCTACGCGAGGCGCGCGACGAAGCAGAGCTCATGCTTGTCGAGCTGCGCAAGGTGATTCCGGCCTTCCTCAAGCGCCTGGAGCGGCCGGAGCGCGGCGGCGTCTGGGCGCGGTACCTCGCGGATACTGCCCGCGCCACGCGCGCGGCGGCGGAGACGCTGCTGGCGGGGATCGAGCCCGAGCCGCGATCCGAGGTGACACTGACCGACTGGGATCCGGACGGCGAGGTGAAGGTGGTGGCGGCGGCCTTGTACGCCGCCTCCGACCTGCCTGATGATCAGCTCCTCGCCCTCGCCCGGAAGCTCGGGCCCGAGGAGCGCCGGCGCGTGCTCCAGGCCTACATCGGCGCGCGCGAGAACCGCCGCCACAAGCCGGGCCGGGCCTTCGAGCGCACCGCGTACCGGTTCGACGTGCTGGGCGACTACGGCGCCTTCCGCGATCTCCAGCGTCACCGGCTGCTCACCCTGGAGTGGCAGCCGCTCTCGACTCGGCACGGCTGGGTGATGGGAGATGAGATCGCCGAGGCGGGCGCCCTTGCGGACTGGACCCGCGTGATGGATGACTCCGCCGCGCTCCACGCCGAGCTCGCGGGCGCGGGCCTCGCCGCGGTGGCCCCCTATGCGGTGGCCATGGCCTACCGCGTGCGGTATTACATGGAGATGAACGCCCGCGAGGCCATGCACATGCTCGAGCTCCGCACCGCGCCGCAGGGCCATCCGGCGTACCGGCGCGTCTGCCAGGCGATGCACCGGCTCATCGCGGAGCAAGCCGGACATGCCGCGCTGGCGGCTGCCATGCGCCATGTCGACCCCAGCGGCGCGGAAACCGGCCGGCTGGCTGCCGAGCGCGCCGCCGAGGCGCGCCGCTCGACCGCGCCCTGACGGCCGCCGGACCGGGACCGCTTCCAGGAGCACCGCCGCCAGCCTGAGCAACCACCCCCACCCCCAACCACCCTAAGGAGACCAACCGATGCCCGACGCCAGACCGAATGCCGTGACCCTTCGCGGAAACCCCGTGACGCTGGCGGGACCCGAGATCAAGCCCGGACAGCCCGCGCCCGACTTCACCGCGGTGGACAATGCCCTCGGCACCGTGAAGCTCTCGGACGCCAAGGGCAAGGTGCTCATCCTCAGCGCGGTGCCGTCTCTGGACACCCCCACCTGTGATACCGAGACGCGCCGGTTCAACGTGGAGGCGGGCAAGCTCCCCGGCGGCGTGGAGGTGTGGACCATCAGCATGGACCTGCCCTTCGCCCAGAAGCGCTGGTGCGGCGCCGCCGGGGCCACCGCGGTGAAGACCCTGTCCGACTTCCGCGAGCGGTCCTTCGCGCCCGCCTACGGCACCCTCGTGAAGGACGGTCCGCTCACCGGCCTGAGCGCCCGCGCCGTCTTCGTGGTGGGCAAGGACGGCAAGGTGACCCATGCGGAATACGTCAAGGACATCTCCCAGGAGCCCAACTACGAGGCGGCGCTGGCGGCGGCCAAGAAGGCGGCGGGCTAGACGAGGCGAGGGTTTTAAACTGATTGACCAACCAATAAAAATCACGTAGACCCTGGGGGGATGACCCCCAGGGTCGGCGTGGCCGCTCTCCGGCGCGAGCAGATCGTTCGCGCCACCATCCGCTGTCTGGCCCGCGACGGCTATGCCGGCCTCACCATGAAGCGCGTGGCCGTCGCCGCCGGCCTCAGCCAGGGCATCCTCCACTACTACTTCGCGGACAAGCGGGCCATCCTCGCCGCCGCCGCCCTGCGGGTCACCGCCGACCTGGACCGCCGGGTGGCCGCGGAGGCGCGCGGCGCGCGCGACGCGCGCGGGCGCCTCCGCGCGCTGGTGCGGGCGTGCCTGACGGTGGCGGCGCGCGACCGCGAGTTCTGGACGGTGTTCATCGAGTTCTGGGGCGAGAGCTTGCACGACCGGGCCCTGGCCACGCTCAATGCGCGGACCTATGCGCGCAGCCGCCGCCTCATCGCCCGCATGATCGCGGGCGGAGTGGCCACCGGCGTGTTCAGACGGATCGACCCGCTCGCCGCCGCCGCCGCGGTGCTCGGGCTCCTCGACGGGCTCTCGCTGCAGCACACCTTCGACCGCCGCGGCCTGCCGCGGGCCGAGGCGGAGCGGCTCTGCACCGACGTTCTGTGGGCGTATCTCCGCCGGGGAGGCGAGCGATGACCGAGCTGATGGAGCAAGTCCGGATGCGGGAGTACCTGCGGGACAAGGGCGACGGGTTGCCGCTGGCCGAGGTGTGCGCGCGAGTGGCGGCCGCCTTCGAGACCATGGAGGCGCTGCTGGCGCCGGTGTCGGCGGGGGAGGCGGGCGGCCGGCCGCTCCCGGGCGAGTGGAGCATTCACGAGGTGGTGGACCACCTCATCCTCACCCACGAGCCGAGCGTGGGCGAGCTGGTGGATCTCCTCGCCGGGCGCCGCCCCGCCGGCCCGCCCATCCCGGCCGGGCTCCAGTCTTCCGATCCGCTCGCGCGCCCCTGGGACGCGCTGCGCGTCGCGCTCCACGCCCAGCACGCCGCCGCGCTCCGCGTGCTCGAGGGGGCGCGCGACGTCCCCACCGACGCGCGGGCGCCGGTGGTGGCGGTGGTAAATGTGCGCGGGGCCGACGGCCGCGACGCGCCCCTTCACTGGGAGGAGGAGATCGCGTGGAAGGCGTACGCCGTCTTCGCTTTCCGCCTTCACACGCTGGACCATATCAACCAGGTCCGGAAGCTGCTGGGGGCGGGCAAGCGGCCGACCCCGGGGTCCGGCGCCTAGACTAGCCGCGGGCCATCCGCGGCCGCTCCGCTCGTCCCCCGACTATCCCGCGGTCGACGCGAATTCTGCTTTCGCCTTGCGCAGCTCGTCGGGCTCGGCGAGGAGGTCCAGCGCGGTCATGGCCAGGGTCTTGGCCGCCGCCACCATGCCGGTATGCGCGATCGGGGACTTCGCCCACTCGGCGAACTCGCGCGAGTGGCCGGGAATTCCGTCGGGGCTGATGCGGATATACGGATGAATGGTCGGGAGAGCCTGGCTCACATTGCCGCAGTCGGTGGAGCCGTAGCCGGCCTGCCCGTCGTCCGGATCCTCGGGGAAGTCGATGCGCTCGAGGTTCTGCCTGAACAGCGCGGCCATGGTGAAGTTCGGCTTCAGCGGGTCGTGGATGATGTCGTCCGGCATCACCTTGGCGGTGCAGCCGGTGGCCAGCGCCGCCCCCTCCGCGACGGCCTCGAACTTCCGCAGCAGGACCTTGCAGTAGTCGCGGGTGGGCGCGCGGAGGTAGAACTCGGCGGCGGTGTGCTCGGGAATGATGTTGGCCTGATCGCCGCCCTTGGTGATGACGCCGTGGATGCGCGCGTCCGGCTTCACCTGCTGGCGCATCTGGTCGAGCGCCACGAAGAGCTGGATCATGGCGTTCAGCGCATTGACGCCGCGCCAGGGCCAGGACGAGGCATGGGCGGCGCGGCCGAGGAACTCCACCTTCACCTTGATGATGCCGAGGCTCGGCCGCCACACCTGGGTGCCGGGACGCCCGTGAATCATCATCGCCGCGTCCACGTCCTTGAAGACCCCCGCCTCCATGAGCCGCACCTTGCCCGCGCCGCCTTCCTCGGCGGGCGTGCCGATGACCTGGATGCGTCCCGCGAAGGGCAGGGTCTTGAGCGCGGCGGCCAGCGCCGCGCCGGCCCCCGCGCCCGAGGTCGCGATGATGTTGTGCCCGCACGCGTGCCCGATGCCCGGCAGCGCGTCGTACTCGGCGAGGATGGCCACCGTGGGCCCGGGACCTTGCCCGGGAATGGTGGCCCGGAACGCCGTGGGCAGGCCCCCCACGCCCCTCTCCACCTGGGCCCCGTGCTTGCCGAGAAACTCGGCCAGCCACGCGGAGGCCTTCTCCTCCTTGAAGCAGAGCTCCGGATTGCCGTGGATCTGGAGGCTCAGCGCCTCCAGCTCGCCGCTGAGTCGGTCCACCGCCTCCGCGACCTTGCTCTTCGCGGCGTCGAGCGTCGGGTTCGCGCCGGCCATGGCTAGCGGCTCCGCGCGAATTCGTCCTTCGCCGCCCGCACCCGGGCCGGATCGGCGAGGAGATCGAAGGCGGTGAGCGCCATGGTCTTGGCGGCGGCGAGGAGCCCGGCGCGCGCCAGCGGCTTCACCGCCGCGTCGGCGAACTCGCGCGTGTGAATGGCCGTCCCCAGCGGGGCGATGCCGATCATGGGCTGAATGGTGGGAATGACCTGGCTCACATTGCCGACATCCGAGGAGCCGAGCCGATCGAGCACGGGCGGGCCCTCGGCGAGGCCGACGGTGGCCATGTTGGCGGCGAAGAGATCGAGCAGCGTCTGATTGCGCTTCAAGGGCTCGTAGACGTTGTCGGCTCCCTGCGTCACCGTCACGGTGGCGCCGGCCGCCTTGGCCGCGCCCTCCGCGCAGGCCACCACGCGCTTGTAGAGGTCCCACATCACCTCGATGCGCGGAGCGCGCACGTAGAAGACGGCCGCCGCGGACTCCGGGATGATATTGGCGGCGGCGCCCCCGTTGGTGATGATCCCGTGAACGCGGCAGTCCGGCCGCATCTGCTGGCGCATCATGCTCACCGCGTTGAAGGTCCCGATGCAGGCGTCCAGCGCGTTCACCCCTTCCCAGGGGTCGGCGGAGGCGTGGGAGGCCTTGCCCTGGAACTCGAATGTCCCGCGCACGATGCCGAGCAGATCCTGATGCAGGATGGTGCGGTCGAAGCCGTGGATCATCATGGCGCAGTCCACGTCCTTGAAGATCCCGCCCTTGATGAGGCGGTTCTTCCCGCCGCCGCCCTCTTCCGCCGGAGTCCCGATCACCTGGATCCGGCCCCGGGGCAAGACACCCTTCGCGAGCGCCAGCGCGGCGCCGGCCCCCGCGCCGGAAGCCGCGATCACGTTGTGGCCGCAGGCGTGCCCGATGCCGGGCAGCGCGTCGTACTCGCACATGATCGCGATGGTCGGCCCTTCACCCGTCTCGAGGGTGGCGCGGAAGGCGGTGTCCACTCCCGCGACGCCCGGTTCGACCTTGAAGCCCTTGCCGGCGAGGAACTCGGTCAGCCAGCCCGCGGCCCGCGTTTCCGCGTAGGCCAGCTCCGGGTGGTCGTGAATGCGGCGGGAAAGAGCTTCGAGCTCGTCGGCGATGCCGTCGACGGCCTGGGTGACGGTGTCCTTCGCGGTGCTCATGCGGATCCTCCGGAGTGGTCTGATGATGGACGGCGGCGAACAGAGCGGAGCCTAGCATGGGCCCCCGACGCGCTCAACAACGGGGCTCGAAAGAGAGATCGCGCGACGCGGTCAGGGCGACTGGACGCAGAAGAAGAAGAAGAGCGGCCGATCGGGCGCGTCGGACGAGGCGGCGGCGCCCGCGCCGCCGGAGTCGCCCGGATTCACGCATCGCACCGATGTGCTGCTGCTGCTGCGGGGCGCCGAGCGGCTCACGGGCGCGCAGGCGGCGACGAGGGTGAGGGCGAGACAGAAGAGCGCAGGAGCGAGAAGGCGCCGCATGGCGCTCCAGCCTACCACAGCGATTCCGGATCGGAGGAGGGGAGCGGTCAGGCAGGAACGCGTTCGGTGCGGCGGAGGCTCACCGGGAGCTCGATGACGAGGAGGGCCCCGCCGGAGGCGCCGTTCTCCGCCCAGAGCCGGCCTCCGTGCTCCTTGATGATGCCGTGGGCGACGGCCAGCCCCAGCCCGCGACCCTGGTCCGGCCCCTTGGTGGTGAAGAACGGATTGAATATGCGGGGCAGGTGATTCGGCAGGATGCCGGGGCCGTCGTCGGCAACCTCGATCCGCACGCCGGCGGGCACCGGCATGACCCGGAGAGTGAGTCGGCCGCCCTCGCGAGAGGCCGCCATCGCGAAGCGGGCATTGTCCACCAGGCTCTGGAGCACCTGGCCGAGCTGGGTGCCGTCGGCCCAGATGGTGGGCACCTGCTCGAGGTTGGTCTCCCATTCCACGTGATCGGCGCGGAGGCGCGACTCGTTGGCGTCGAGCACCTGCCGGATGAGCGACGGGATCGAGACGGGGGCGCGCTGAGCGGGCGAGGGCTCGGCGAAGGAGCGCAGGTCCTTCACGATCTTGGCCGCGCGCTTGGCAGCGCCGTCGATGACCCGGAGCTGGGTTTGCAGCTCTTCCCCCGGGTCCCCCTGCAGCATCACGTGAATCTGGCCCAGGATGATGGTGAGCGGATTGTTGATCTCGTGGGCCACGCCCGCGGCGAGGCCGTCGATGGCGGACATCCGCTCCGCGCGCACCGCCGCCGCCCGCGACTTCTCGTGCTCCTGGAGCTGGTGCCGCGTCTCCGAGTAGAGCCGGGCATTGTCCAGCGCCAGCCCGATCTGATCGGACACGCACTCGAGCAGCGAGACTTCCGCGTCGGAGAAGCGATGGCCGGTCTGGCGCCCGAGCGAGAGCGTGCCCAGCAGGCGCTGGCGCGCGCGGATGGGGACGCAGACGAAGGCGTGGATCCCGTCCGCGATCACCGCCTCGCGGGCCGCTTGCAGGAGGTCGCGGGAGCGCGTGACGTCGTCCACCCGGCGCGGCTGGCCGGATTGCGCCACGGTGCCGATGAGCCCCACCCCCATGGGCAGGACGAGGTTGACCTCGCGGAGACGCGGGGAGAGGCCGCGATCGCCGCGGAGGAGCAGGCGCTCGCCATCCGGGGACACCAGATGCAGGCTCGAGATCTCGTGCCCCGTCACCTCGGTGAGGGCGTCGAGTGAGCGATCGAGGACTTCCTCGAGGTCAAGGGACCGGCTCACCGCCTCGGACACGATGCGGAGCACCCGCAGGTGCCGCACCAGCGAGCTCGGCGGGCTGGAGGGCCTGGGGTTCGTCTCGGGCACGGTCGTTCCATTGGTGGCCACTTGAGTCTCCGAGCCTACTGGGCAGCAAGAGGAGTGCCAGCAAAACAGGGTTTCAACTAGTTGAAAAGACTGCGTGTTCTGGATCGGCTGGACGAGCTCACGTCGGCTTGATAACAAGCTGCCGGATACAGTGTCAGCCGACCGACCCCGCCGCCAGGGCCTGAGCCCGGGCCACCCGGCGCCCGATGGCCGGATGGGAGCACAGCAGGATCTCCTTGAGCCGATGGGGCTCGCGCTCGGCGAGGTTGAGCCGGGCCAGCCGCTCCATGGCCGCAATGAAGGCGCCGGCAGATCCGAGGGCGCGCACCGCGAAGTCGTCGGCCTGACGCTCCACATGGCGAGACCAGCCATTCGTCAGGGGCAGCGCGACGACGCCCGCGCCCACCGCGATGAGGAGGAGGAGCGGGAGCCCGGCGATGTCCGCCGGCCCCGCGAGGCCGAGCCCTGACGCGCCGACGGCGAGCAGCCGATCGGCCAGCCAGAAGGTCGCGAGGGTGACTGCGCCCTGAACCGCGAGCCCGCGCCAGATGTCGGCATGCGCGTGGTGGGCCAGCTCGTGCGCCAGCACCGCCTCGATCTCTTCGGGAGGAAAGTCGCGCACGAGGGTGTCGAACAGGATGATCCGCCGGGTTCGGCCGAGCCCGGTCACCGCGGCGTTCGCGGTGCGGCTCTTGCGGGATTGATCGCCCACCCAGACGCCCAGCACCGGCACGCCCGTTCGCCGGCCGAGCCGGAGGAGGCGCTCGCGCAGCTCCCCGTCCGCCAGGGGCTCGAGTCGATAGAAGAGCGGGATCAGCCAGACCGGCGCGACCAGCGTGAGGAGGACGGCGGCGGCGAGGAAGACGGCGGCGGCGGCGAGCCACCACCACGGCGTCCAGCGCAGCAGCGCGTAGACCACCTCGACACCGGCCAGGCCCAGCACGCCGCCGATCGCGCCCGCCTTCGCCGCGTCCCAGGCCCAGCGCGCGAAGGGCTGGTGGAGGAGGCCGAAGCGCCGGGGCAGCCAGAACCCGCTCAGCCAGCTCAGCGGGAGCGTGACAAGGCGCCAGCCCGCGCCCACCACGAGGGCCATGACGCCCAGTGCGACCCAAGGCCGCGCGGTCCACTCCGCGAGGCGCGCGGCCAGCCGCGCGCTCGCGCCGGTGGCGAGCACGGCGGACAGATAGCCCACGCCGAGCGCGAAGGCCAGGAGGGAAAGGCCCAGCTGGATACGATGGTAGCCGCGCGCGCGCTCGTCGGTCACAACCTCAGTGTCCCACCGCGCAGGCCGCTCGCCAAACCCGCGTCGTGATGCTAGGATGAACGCCAATTCATTCCAAGGAGCCGCCATGTTCCGATCGGTGGAGGATGTTCAGCAAGGCTTCAAGAACGCCCGCTACATCGCCAACCGGCGCATCTGCACCGTGGTGTATCTCGCGGCGAAGATGGGCCGGCCGGTGCTCATCGAGGGGCCCGCGGGCGTGGGGAAGACCGAGCTGGCCAAGACACTGGCCGAGATCACGAACCGACGGCTCATCCGCCTCCAGTGCTACGAGGGGCTCGACGAGGGCAAGGCGCTCTACGAGTGGAAGTACGCCAAGCAGCTCCTCTATACCCAGCTCCTCCGCGATCGGATCGGCGAGCTGATCGCCGACGCCCCCTCGCTGCCGGACGCGGTGGCCAAGATCTCCGGTCAGGACGACGCCTTCTTCTCCCACCGCTTTCTCTCTCCGCGGCCGCTGCTCCAGGCCATCGAGTCGGAGGATCCGGTGGTGCTGCTCGTGGACGAGATCGACAAGGCGGAGCCGGAATTCGAGGCGTTCCTGCTCGAGGTCCTCTCGGACTTCCAGGTGTCCGTGCCCGAGCTCGGCACCATCAAGGCCACCAATATTCCGCTGGTCGTGCTCACCTCGAACAATGCGCGTGAGCTGTCCGACGGCCTCAAGCGCCGGTGCCTCCACCTCTTCATCGACTTCCCGCCTCCGGACGAGGAGCTCGCCATCATCCGGCTCAAGGTCCCGGAGCTCCCGGAGCGCCTGGCCCAGGCGGTGGTGGGAGTGGTGAACAAGATCCGCGGCCTCGAGCTCCGGAAGGCGCCGTCGGTGTCGGAGAGCCTCGACTGGGCGCGCTCGCTGGTGATCCTCAACGCGGACTCGATGGACCGCGAGCTGGTGGAGTCCACCCTCACCATGCTCGTCAAGCACGAGAAGGACCTCGAGCGGGTGCGGGGCGCGCTGGACAAGGTGCTCGCCGAGGCGCCGGCCAAGTAGGCGGCGGTCATGGACTGGGCGGGCCTCTCCGAGTTCCGCGAGCTGTGGTTTCCCTCGCCCCGCATCCGGCTCCCCGAACTGGGGCCGTCGGGGCCCGTGCTCATCGAGGGCGGTCGCTGCGTCTCGGGCGCGCTGGGCGAGTACACCAAGCTCTGGATCTCCGCCGCCGGCCGCTGGCACTTCTACTACGTGCACCCGACGCCGCGCGACTTCTTCCGGGCCACCATGCCGGACGCGGTGCCGCACCTGCTGCATCCAGGCGAGATGACGGTGGAGACGTTCCGCCAGGGCCTGTCCTACAAGGTCGTGCTCGGCCTGCGCTGCGCGGAGGGGCCGGTGAGGGTGCTGCACCTGGTGGGCGACGTCCCCGACGTGACCCGCGCGGTGGAGCAGGACGAGGAGGTGCCCCTCGGCTCGCTCGGCTGGAAGTTCCGCATGACCCACCTCGTCTGCCGCGGCTCCTTCCACGGGCTCCTGCGGCTCGAGGACGGCCGGCTCCATCCCATCAGCCGCGACGGCAACGAAGACGTCTTCAAGTCCTCCTGGGTGACCTTCTCCCGATGACAGTGCTCACGATGGGAACGACGCCCCGATGAGCCCCCACGCGCGAGTGCTCACCATCGAGACCACGCCCCGATGAGCCCAAAAGGGCGAAGAGGCCCAACCGCCGACCGTCGTAGGTCGCGCACAGGCTACTAGATGGACCAAAGAATTCTGGAGTTCATCAGCGACTTGCGCCGGGCGGAGCTGCGCATCTCCACCAGCGAGGCGCTGGACGCCCTCGCCGCCTCCGCCGAGATCGGTGTGGAGACGCGAGAGACCTTCAAGTCCGCGCTGGCCGCCACGCTGGTGAAGGAATCCCGCGACCTGCCGACCTTCGATCGCATCTTCGACCTCTACTTCCTGGACCTCGAGGCGCTGGGTGCCGGGCTCAAGAAGGCGCTGGGGCCCGAGGATCCGAAGATGCGCGAGCTGCTCGACAAGCTCATGGCCCAGGACGGGCTCGAGATGGACGACATGACCGAGCTCATGCTCCGCGGTGAGGGCGCCGAGATGGAGATGGCCATCCGCGGCCAGGGGCAGGGGGCCGGGCTCGAGCGGCTCATGTACTTCCTCCAGATCGGCTATTTCTCCCGGCGCATCTACGACAAGTTCGACTGGGAGGCCATCGAGCGGGACCTGTCCCGCATCATGCAGATGCTGGAGGCGCAGGGCCTCGATCCCGGCCAGCTCGCCCGCATCCGCAACTACCTCGATCTCCGCCTGGAGGCGTTCCGGCGCATGATCCGGCAGCACGTGGAGCGCGAGCTCGAGCGGCGGGCCTTCCGGGAGGGCGAAAAGCTCACCCGGGAGGTCCTCACCGACAAGCCGCTGTTCGCGCTCTCGCCGGACGAGGTGGCCCAGATGAAGGCGGTGGTGGCCCGGCTGGCCCGCAAGATCAAGGACGCCCTCGCCCTCCGCCAGCGCCAGGAGGAGAAGGGGCGCCTCGACTCGCGGCGGACCATCAGGAAAAGTCTGCAGTATGGCGGCATTCCCATGGAGGTGCGCTACCGCCGCCGACACCGGGAAAAGCCCAAGCTCGTCACCCTCTGCGACGTGTCAGACTCGGTGCGCAATGCCTCGCGCTTCATGCTCCAGCTGGTGTGGAGCCTCCAGGACTGCTTCTCCCGGATGCGCTCCTACGTGTTCGTGTCCGAGATCGCCGAGGTCAGCCAGGCCTTCAAGACCTTCCCGGTGGACCGCGCCATCGAGTGGGCGCTCAAGGGCTCGCCGGTGGACTATCACTGCCGCTCCGATTTCGGCTATGCCTTCAACCGCTTCGTCCGCACCGAGCTGGACTCGCTGGACCGGAAGACCACCGTGCTCATCCTGGGGGACGCGCGCAACAACTACAACGACCCCCAGGCCTGGGCCATTCGTCAGATCCGGGAGCGCGTGAAGGGGATCATCTGGCTCAATCCCGAGGGCCAGTGGGGCTGGGGGATCGGCGACAGCGTGATGCCGCTGTATTCGCCCTCGTGCGACATCGTGAAGGAGTGCCGCACGGTGTCGCAGCTCGTCCAGGTGGTGGACCAGCTCGTGCATCAGTGGTGGCGCCGCGGGCGGTAGCCAGGCATGCTGTAGGCATGCGCACACTTCTCCTCGCCCTCGTCCTGGTCCTGTCCCCCGGGATCGCGTTCGCCGCCGACTGCATCGTGCTGGACGACTTCTCGCGCGCCGCGCCGGGCGCGTTCCCCGCCGGCTGGAAGCTCCGCAAGGACTCCGGGCGCGGCGTGTACACGGTGCGCGAGGAAGGCGGGCGCCGGTTCCTCGCCGCGGTGTCCGACGGCATCGGCATCCAGGCCGCGCGCGAGCAGCCATGGGATCTCGCCGCCTATCCGGTGCTGACCTGGGCCTGGCGCCTCCAGGAGCATCCGAAGGGCTCGGACGAGCGCCAGAGCAAGACCAACGACAGCGCGCTGTCCGTGTACGCGGTGTGGCCGCATTCCTCGGTGTCGCTCAAGTCGCTCAAGTACGTCTGGAGCGCGGCGGTCCCGGTGGGCACGTCCTTGACCTCGAGCGCCGGGTTGACCCAGGCGCGGGTGCTGCGCAGCGGCCCCAGCCCGAAGGGGCAGTGGGTGGAGGAGCGGGTCAACGTGCTGGAGGACTACCGCGCGCGCTTCAAGGAGACCGAGGTCCCCGCGCCGGCGGGCATCGCCGTCCTCACCGACGCCGACGATACGAAGAGCCGGGCCGCGGGAGACTACGCG
>Ga0134127_10002550_pt1 | contig 13107 bp, 8 predicted proteins | sample KB31753_FD_96459 | JGI IMG/M metagenome (GOLD analysis project Ga0134127, IMG submission 96459) | Terrestrial soil microbial communities with excess Nitrogen fertilizer from Kellogg Biological Station, Michigan, USA - KB3-175-3 | ecosystem: Environmental > Terrestrial > Soil > Unclassified ...
ACGGTCTACGCAAGCTGCCCGGGCCTGGAGCCGGGCGCGCCATCTCCAGCCACTTGCGATAAACCTCGTGAGAAGCCTTCGTGTCCACCACGACGTCTCCGTACTTGTCATCCGTCTGCGCGCGTTCGACTCGCACTCGCTGATGCCAGCAGTGCATCCCGCTAACCGGGTCCGGATGAACAGGGAAGGTCAGATTCTGATGCACGCCGCCTTCCTGCCAGAAGATTCGCTCTGAGTCGGGATCGGAGCTCTTGAACGGCTTTACACCTTCGATCTGACGAAGCCGCCACCGCCCATCGCCCATCTCTTCCAAATCGACTAACGCCGACGCCCAACGATCAGTGCCCTGATCATTTTTCAATCGCCAACGACCGAGATGATGCGAACAAGCGACCACCCCCGGTCTTATCCCCTCCGTCGCCCACACGCGGACGACGAAATACCCGATCTCGGTGCTCACGCGGGCAAGATCACCGGTCTTGAACCCGAGCTTGTGAGCGTCCTTCGTGTTTACCCACAGCGGATTGGTATGCGAGATCTCGTAGAGCCATTTTGCGTTTCCGGATCGCGTGTGAATCAAAGTCGGCAGTCGGAACGTCGGGACCAGAATGTAATCGTTGTTGGCTTGATCGAGATCGCGCCAGTTGACGTGGCTACGCACATAGGCCGGCAGCGTATACTCGGGCCACTTCCAGTCGGCCATCGTCTTGGAATAGAACTCGAGCTTGCGCGAGGGCGTGTTGAACCCGCGAAGCGGGTGGCCGTCGATCATGACACCGACCATCTGATCGCCGGTTGCAGTCGACTTAACGATCCGAGACTGATCGTCAACCCGAGTTCCTTCGAGCTCAGCGTCGGACACTCGGCTCTCGTGCTGATCATAGATGTTTGTCTTTACGGCGAAGGCGCCGTTTCGCCGCATGAATTCGAGCGGCGAAAGCCCAGCTTTGCGAGCCTTATCCGGAAGGCCCGGTACGCTGTTCTCAAAGATCCAGCGATAGTACTCGCTTATCGTGACCTTCTTGCCCGCGCGATAGGGCGACTCGAAATGACGCCGCACGCCGAGCTCACCCGTCGGATCGATGCGCCACGAAAGCTCAATCCAAAACTCATCCTCCTCCCACACCTCTCCGGGATTCGCCTCGTAGGTGAAATCGATGTGCTCGCCTTTGCGCTCTCGAATCACGCGTTGAACAGGCTGACGAAATGATATCCACTGAGCCGCGTGGGTTTCCTGGCTCATGATGTCGTGACGTTCCGCGCCGACGCCCATCGGCAACACGTAATCGGCGAACCACGCCGTCTCGCTCCACACCGGAGTCAACGCGGCGTGAAGCTCGATCTTGGACTCATCGCGAAGAACTTCGACCCAGCTCATTCCATCCGGGTTAGTCCAGACCGGGTTGTAGACACGAGTGAAGTAAGCCGCGAGATGACCGCGTCCGTCTTTGAGGAGATGAGGAAGCAGGAAACTCATCTCGTGATGCGCGAGCGGGTACTCGCGAGGCCACAACGTTTCGTTCCAGACTTTTTGCGGCGCTGGTTTTGAAAACGGAGTCGCCACAAACTTGTTCCACACATTAGGCGAAACGCCGCCTTCCGTGCCCACGCTTCCGGTGAGCACGTTCACAAAGTAGAGTGCGCGCGCAACTTGCCAGCCGCCCAGATTGCCCGATGCCGCGCTGCGCCACACGTGTGACGCGAATCGCGAACCCGCGCGGGCGATCTCGCGAGCGACCTCGACAATCCTCTCCGCGTCGACACCGCACTCGCTCGCAGCGTAGTCGGGCGTGAACTCGGAATAGAGGTCTTTGAGAGCATCGATGAACGCATCGAAAGAGCAGGGAAGCGATGGCCGCTCCGCGCGCATGAACTCTTCCCAGTTCACCCAGCGCCGAACGAACTCGCGATCGAACGTATCTTCGCGCAGGATCACCGCAGCCATCGCCAGCAACAGCGCGGCTTCTGTGCCCGGCCATGGCGACAGCCAGTAGTTCGCCGATGATGCGGTGTTCGACAGGCGCGGGTCGACGACGGCGATCTTTGCGCCTGCCATCTTGCCTTCGATGATGCGCTGCGCATGCGGATTGAAGTAGTGGCCGGTCTCGAGGTGCGAGCTGAGCAGGAGTATAAACCGCGCATTCGCGTAATCCGGCGACGGTCGATCGGCGCCTTGCCACAGCGCATAACCAACCCTGGCTCCCGACGAGCAGATGTTTGTGTGCGAGTTATGCCCGTCAACTCCCCACGCCTGGAGAACGCGGTCGATGTATCCGTCGTGCCCGGGCCGGCCTACGTGATACACGACTTCGTCACGACGGTTTTCGATCAGGGCGTTGCGGATTTTCGTGGCGAAGGTTTCGAGCACTTCATCCCACGTGGTTCTTTCCCATTGACCTTCGCCGCGCGCGCCGACTCGCTTCAGCGGGAAGAGTATGCGCTCGGGATCGTGAATTTGATTGATTGTCGCCGGGCCTTTGGCGCAGTTGCGTCCGCGCGACCCGGGATGCAGCGGATTGCCTTCGAGCTTTTGGATCTCACCTGTGTCTTGATCGACGTAGGCGAGAAGTCCGCAAGCCGCTTCGCAATTAAAGCAAGTGGTCGGCACAAGTGAGTAATGTCGCTCAACCTTTTTGGGCCAGCTCCGAGAGTCGTATTCGACCCAGTCATCCCAGCGATCGAGGGGCGGATAGCTGGCAAGGCGTGAGCCAATCGCCTGAGGTCGTGAAGGCAGGCTCTCGCTTGGCTTGATCTCGTCTTCTCTGTCAGACATTGCAAGGTCCTTATAGGTTAAATCCGTGTGTAAGAAGTCAATAGACCGCGGATGACACTGATCAGACTGATTTACACGGATCGGATCAGCTCAGCGGTACCGCCTGGCCGGCCTGCACCCAAATGTGCTCCCACAGAAGCAGGCCCGCGAGCGACCCCAATGCCGTCAATACGGCAATGACTTCGTTCTCCGCGGCGCCGCTTATGAGCGCAAGCAGCGGCAAGATCACTCCGATTATCACAGCGCCGCCCCAGAACAACTTGCGGAAGATGCCTCTGGTGATCAATCGGACGGCACGAACTCTCTCGACATTTTCTTCCGGCATAAACAGCTCGCCGGCCATCAGAATCCCGTTTGCGATCAAAGCGCCGATTAACTCGAAATAGAGAAACGACCAGCCCGCTCCCTCCAATCTGCTCCCGGTTATGAATGAGTCAGCGACCAGAACAAGCATCAGAACAGACGCGCCCGCAGCCATCGCCTGCACCAAAAGATGCAGAGGCGTCAGAGTGCTGTGCCAGAAAACCCTCCCTCGCGCCTGTCGAAAAAGAAACGCCGAATACACGGCTGACATCGCCGCGAACACGGCCCCTAACAGCATCACCGGACCCTCGGCTTCATAAACCCGGGTTGCCGGAATAGCCAGCCAGGCCATCAACAGGCCGCCGTAGATCACGAGCACATAGCCTCCAAGAACCAACCACGATTTCCATTGAGGCCGAAAGAGAATGCTCAGGAAGCGATCGGGTCTCTTAAGGTCCCAAACCAAAAGCCCGACCGTGGCCGCAAGGAACACCAATGCCACCAGCGGCGCGCCAGCCTCGAAGAGCCAGTCGTCCTGTACGAACCCGAATCCGATCGCCAGCGCGGCCAGGATGAACGATCCGGCAGAGATCGACTTCGTCCAAAGATACGCCGATACCTTCCAGCCCCACGGGCGTTCGTGCGAGACGTCATAGGTCGTCCGCGCGCGAGCATCGGCCGCGGCGAGCGCTTGTTCGTCGGCCATCACCGGATCCATCCTGAGTTCGGACCACAGGTACCCGGCGGTGTGCGTCTGTTCGGTTGGTCTGAGCGCTGCCTGATCGGTTTCGATGTAGAAGAGCTTTGGCTGAGTTCCAGCTTCAGGCTTTCTAACCTGGGTCTGCTCGGACGCGATCAGCTGAGAGAGTCTCGACGTGGGATCATCCATATCACCCGAGACGATTGCCTGGACCGGGCAAACAACGACGCAGGCAGGCTCCAGTTGATTCTCGACTCGATGCGCGCAGAAATTGCACTTCTCAGCGGTGTTGGTGTTGGGGTTTATGTATAGTGCGTCGTAAGGGCACGCCTGCATGCACGACTTGCAGCCGATGCACCGGTCTCCGTTGAAATCCACGATCCCGTTATCGCGCCTGAACAGAGCGGTCACCGGGCAGATGGTTATGCACGGGGCGTCATCGCAGTGATTGCAGCGAAGGACCGAGAAGAATCGCCGGGTGTCGGGGTACTCGCCCTTTTCGATGTATTTAACCCAGGTGCGAAAGGTTCCCAGCGGGACTTCGTTTTCGGATTTGCAAGCTACGGTGCACGCGTGGCAGCCGATGCATTTGCGATGGTCTATGACAAAGCCGTATTTCATTTGACGATGCGGATAGCAGAGACTTTAGAGTCTGTTTCCTCGATTCTTGAGATGTTCGCCCTCCGCTTGGAGCAAGTTGCGATTGCGGCTGTTCAGCGCATCGAGTGAAGCGAAGAGATAGTATCCAAAAGATCTTTCAATCGCCAGCGGAGGGGCGTGCGGGGAACAATGGTGTAGGTGTATACGAACTGGAGAGGATCAACGCGGCCGCGCGACGCCCAGAGTAGCTAGGACCCGATCGGCCATCTCGCGTCCGGCGTATCCAAGCGAATAAACGGCCGAGCCGCCTGTTCCTGGTCCTGGAATCGGGAGTCCACCGGGTCCCTGAGGGCGCTGATAAATCTGACCGCTTGTTTTTGTCTTGCCGGTGGTCGGCGTGTACAGCTCGAACCTCACCGTCAGATACTGGGGCGGCACTGACCCCATTCCACTCCGATCTCTGTAAGCCATGTCTACTTCCAACTCGAACCAGACGACATAGGTATCACTGGACGCCTTCGCGATATCGATGGCTTGCTTGCGGTTCATTTCATCTGGTGCGGTGGTAGCTTTGACGCTGCCTGATTGTGATAGCCGTTCAAGACACCCTTCCAGGACCGTGCGAGAGTAAGTTGTGGAACTACCAACGTAGCTCAAATGCCAAACAACCTTGACCGGGATCTTTGGGCTGGAATTCTGTTCGGTGGACGGTTGGATCGGCGGCTCTTCCTGCTTCGGCGGAAGCGGGTCTGGCGAGGTTGGCCGCTTCGGAGGTCTGCGTCCTGACTGCGCCAGCGAGATCGGAGTCGAGCCGACCAGGAGAACCAAAGTGATAATGGTTGCCGCGGTGATAAACGGATTTGAATGATGGGGCTTCATAGAACCTCTTCCTCGCTTCAATCAGGCTGATTATGCACGGTACGTTGCGCCGGTAGAAGGGAGTCCGCAACGGGTCTAGTCTACACTCGCGCTCAACCGTGTCAAGCAAGCATAGTGTGTTGCGCAAAGAGTGAAAAACGGCAAAGGAGACAACCGTGTAGCGGTGACCTCTCGGTAGTTTGCGGGATTGGTGATGCCCGTGGGCCGCGTAGCGGTTACCTGCTGACGTTGCAAATCGATTGTGGACGCACGTAGGTAACCCATACGCGGCCCCGCGCACCGTCAATCCCACAACTATCGATAGGACACCGCTACGCGGTTGCACCACGCCCGCATGCGGGATCTCTTCGCTGTCGCCGAGCACCCAGCTTTGAGCCCGGTACGCCAAACAAACAATATGATCCCGCAACACACTATTACTCCACTACCGTTCACCGGCCGCCGCCACGAACAGACGACAGTCGCAATCTCTTTTCTGCGCCTATCGTCCTAACCCGTGTATCGCGAAGGCCGTCGAAGTTAACACCGGCTTGGAGTTCTAATATCCGCACGCTCTGGTATTGCTGTTGCTCTACTGCCGAAGCGTCACTGTACCGTAGACTGTCCAGTCTACGGTACGTTTAATGCGGCGTGTTCCGACCCGACTCCAAGAGGGGCACCTATGAAATGCTTTCGAAACACGTTGTCTGTCTTGCTTCTTGTCCTGCTGTTCTCGTCACAAACCTTTGCCAAGACCGACATTCACGATTGGAACAACGTGCGCGTGCTGCAACTCGGTTCCACAATCGTCGTCAAGACGAAGCAGGGTGAGAGATACGAAGGCAAGCTGGATTATGCCGGGCTGGATTCAATCTCGATTGTTGTGAACATTCCGCGGGTGATGCGCCAGGTGATCAAAGTTCCCAGGGATGAGGTGAAAGAAGTACGAGCAAAGCTATCGGGCATAGCCTCTGGCGTTATTGGCGGAGGAATAGGACTCGGAGTCGGCATTGGACTTGGACAGATAATTGACTCGAAGGACAAGTACGGAGAGGATCCCGGTCTCGGCAAAGCGCTTATGGGATTTTTCGGCGTGCTATTTGGCGTAGCGATTGGGCACGGAGTGGGATTCGGCAATAAGAAGATTTATCAGGCGCCGTAACGTCAGACCGGAGACATCAGAGCCACTTCTTGTATTTGAAGTATCCCAGCATGGAGACAGTGACCAACAGCAGGAAGCCCGTCGTATACCAGATTCCGTTCGGGTCCTTCAGCAACGGAATGTATTCGAAGTTCATCCCAAAATAGCCGGTCACCAGAGTCAGCGGCAACATGATAGTGGCCAGGATCGTTAGGCCCTTAACGATATCGTTGGTGCGATTGGCCATCTGGGTAAGATAAATATCGAGTCCGCCGGTCAACAGATCACGGTAGGTTTCCACCAGGTCCATCGCTCGCACAGCGTGGTCATAAACGTCTCGAAAGTAGATGCGCATATCCTGTTGAATAAACGGCGTGTCGTCACGGATCAACATGTTTAGCAGTTCACGCTGCGACGAGACTGCGCGGCGAAACTGAAGCAGCCCACGTTTGAGCTCGAATATCGTCTGCAGGAGCGTGATATCCGGCTGGATCAAAAGCGAGTCCTGCACCTGATCGATCGTGTCGCCCACGTGATCCAATGTCGGAAGATAGCGATCGACTACGATGTCGATGACCGCATGAAGAACCTGATCGGGTCGTGTGAGGTGTATAGCCTTAGAGGCGAGGAGCTTTTGGATCTCGTCGACCGCCTGACTAAGCCCGTCGTGAACCGTGACGATGTAGTCGGGGCCGAGGAATACATCGATTTCCCGAACCCGCACCTCGCAGGGCTTCTCGGTGTAATGCGTCGAGTTGATCAGGACGAAGGAATAGCCGTCGTAGTAATCGATCTTCGCCAGCTGGACGCGATGCCTGCAGTCTTCGACGGCTAACTCGTGAAACTTGTAGTGTGCGGCCAGGTCATCCAGGACGTGGCTCATCGGATCGTCGAGATCGAGCCACAGCAACCCCGGATTGTCTAGAATCGTTCGGAGACCGTGTACTGTATCAATGGTTGCGGCTTGACTGATCGTTTCACTCATCGCTCGGGGAACCGAAGCTCACTTTGAAGAGTCGGTGAGTCATACGGACGTCACTTGCTGCGCCCAGCTCTTTGGTTTGCTCGCATCCTATCGTCTACGCTTGGCAGCGCGGGCCGTTCGCTTCTTTGGTCGCGGATCACCCAGAGAGGTCTTCAAACTCGACACCGGTGCGACGTCGGCCTCCATCGCCGCAGCCTGGACCGGATTCCCCGCAAGATTTACCTTTTCCATATTCACGCCGTAATCGATTGCAATCAGAAAAAGCAGCACGCAAAGCGCGAGGGTGATGAGCCAGTATCCGAGCGTCAAATAGATCCCGCCCGCGTAAACGGTGAAGACTATGATGCCGCCAATTACCGCCAGAAATAGAATGCGGGGCAAGGTCAGCTGCCCGCTCTTAATAACTTTATCTCGTTCAGCCATGATGAATCTCCAGAATTTAGCTGCAATTATGACGGCGGATATCAGACTCTCGCAAGCCGGCCCGCCGGACGCGCGATAGCAGACGTCCGCATACCTGTTTTACTCTTCGGCCTCAATCCGCATCCCGTAAAAGGATCGCCAGACAAAGATTGTCGACAACAGAAAGAAGACCGCCGCCAAAATATGACTAACCATCGGTCCCGCATCGAGTGTCAGCTTAACCGCCAACTCGACTGCAAGGAGACCAAATAGCGTGGTGAACTTGATGACCGGGTTCATGGCAACCGACGACGTATCCTTGAACGGATCGCCCACGGTGTCGCCAACCACGGTAGCGTCGTGAAGAGGCGTGCCCTTTTGCTTCAATTCAACTTCGACAATCTTCTTCGCGTTGTCCCAGGCGCCGCCGCCGTTCGCCATGAATATTGCCTGGTAGAGCCCGAATATAGCGATCGAAATCAGATAGCCGATAAAGAAAAAGGGTTCAACAAACGCAAAGGCCAGCGTCGAGAAAAAGACCGTCAGGAAGATGTTGAACATACCCTTCTGTGCATATTGCGTGCAGATCTGCACAACCTTCTTGCTGTCTTCGACCGAAGCCTTCTCGACGCCTTCCAACTTGATGTTGGCTTTGATGTACTCAACCGCGCGATAAGCGCCGGTTGTTACGGCCTGCATTGATGCGCCTGTAAACCAGTAGATTACGGCGCCGCCGGTGATCAGTCCCAGGACGAACGGAGCATGCAACAGAGAAAGGCTCTCGGTGTTACTCGTGAGCCCGTTTGTCAGCGCCATGATGATCGAGAAGATCATTGTTGTCGCGCCGACCACGGCAGTGCCGATCAGCACCGGTTTGGCTGTGGCTTTGAAGGTGTTACCCGCGCCGTCATTCTCCTCGAGCATGTGTTTGGCGCGTTCGGAATTGACGTCAGTGTTGTACTCTTTCTTAACCGCAGCGACAACGTCTGGGGCTTGCTCGATTAGCGACAGTTCGTAGACAGACTGGGCGTTGTCCGTCACCGGTCCGTATGAGTCGACGGCGATCGTTACCGGTCCCATCCCCAGGAATCCGAAAGCCACAAGTCCAAACGCGAAGACTGCCGGCGCGACCATAAGCTGCCCCAGGCCCAGCGTACTGAACCCATACGCGACCGACATCAGCCCAACAATGCTCATACCCAACCAGTACGCGGAGTAATTACCGGCGACGAGACCGGATAGAATGTTGAGCGACGCACCGCCTGCCCGAGAAGATGTAACAATAGCTTTTACGTGTCCTGAATTCGTAGAGGTAAAAATCTTTACCAGCTCCGGGATTACCGCTCCGGCCAGAGTGCCACAGGAGATAATCGTCGAGAGTTTCCACCACTGCGACCCATCGCCGAGCGCGGGGATAACCAGCCAGGACACGACGTAGGTCAGCCCAATCGAGACAATCGAAGTGATCCAGACCAGCCGCGTCAACGGCATTTCGTAATTCATGTTGTCCGCGTTCTTGTATTTCGCTTTGGTCAACGCTTCGTTAATGAAATAGGACAGCGCCGAAGCGATCACCATCATGACGCGCATCACGAATATCCACACCAGAAGCTGAACTTGAATCGCCTCAAAGTTGGCCCCCACAGACTGTTGGTTGACCGCGAGCAAAATGAACGAAATCAGCGCGACTCCAGTGACGCCGTAAGTCTCGAATCCATCGGCGCTGGGGCCGACTGAATCGCCGGCGTTGTCGCCGGTGCAATCGGCGATCACGCCCGGATTTCGCGCATCATCTTCTTTGATTTTGAAGACGATCTTCATCAGGTCGGAACCGATGTCGGCGATTTTGGTAAAGATCCCGCCGGCGATTCGAAGCGCCGCGGCGCCGAGCGACTCACCGATTGCGAACCCGATGAAACACGGCCCGGCATATTCACCCGGAATGAACAGCAGGATGCACAGCATGATGAATAACTCGACGCTGATCAGCATCATGCCGATGCTCATCCCGGCTTTGAGTGGGATTGCATAAATCGGATAAGGTTTGCACTGGAGGCTGGCCCAGGCGGTTCGCGAATTTGCAAACGTGTTTACTCGAATGCCGAACCACGCAACGCCATAGCTGCCCGCGATTCCAACCAGGCTAAACAGGAGAATGATAATCACTCGAATTGCTTCGAACTTGAGTAACAAGCCAAAGTACAAAGCGATGATAACTGCAATAAAAGCTTCGAGTATCAGAATGAACTTGCCCTGGGTTATCAGATAGGTTTTGCAGGTCTCGTAAATGAGCTCTGAGATCTCGCGCATCGCCTGGTGCACGGGCAGGTTTTTCAAATGTTTGTAGATCACAAGTCCGAAGACCAGACCGAGAACGCAGACTATAAGGCCAAACGAAAGCAAGGTATGGCCATCAATGCCCATGAATTTGACCTGCGAAAGGTCGGGCATGAGCAGATTTGCCTCGCCGCCGGGCTGATGAGTTCCCGTCGCCTCCCGAGCTTGCGCAAGCGTGACTGAAGGGGCTCCGCTAACCGCCGCAATTGCCGCTGAAATAAACAACAGGGTGCGTCGCAGCGGGACGGCATTCGCGACTGTTTTGATTGCGTTCGGTATCATTGCGATAACGGTACCAGGTTTCATAATGACCCTTAAAATTACTCCCCTTATTGTGGAATATGGCAGTCAGGAATCGGAACGATGGCTGCACCAGCCGCGTTGAAGGCAACTACAATCCTGACTGCTTCTGCCGAGGTTACCTTGCAGCTTGTGTTGTGCGCCTAACGAGAGGCCACATCGTGAGCCGCGTCATCATGATAAGAAATTGCGGCTCACGGCAAAGCAAGGCTTATAGCATATCGACCAGTTGATCAGCAAGTATGAGGGCGTATATCACCCCCATCTAAAGGTGTTGTCGGATGCGTATCAGATCGCTTAGCAGCGCGTAAGCCGTCTGATCGATGCCCGGCTCATCCTCTACAACAGCGATCTCGCCCATCAGATCTGTCTCAATTATGAGCACGTTAGTGGTTCCGCGAGCGCATCCCAGGGGTGAATTCAAGGGCACCGGTTCAGGCGTGACTGTCAAGGTCACTCCGCCGGAAGACCTCTTTCCGCGCGCGACCAGGCGGATGGCCTTTCCTGATCGCGTGGCACCGTCGAGATCCTCAACCGTAACGTTCCGGATGCCCTGGCGCACAACATCAATCGGACGGGCATCTGCATCCATCAAAACGTTCGCTAGTGCTACCGCTTTCACCGCGGCATCCCAGCCGTCTATGTCGTGATCGGCATTTGCTTCAGCGATGCCGCGTCGCCGAGCCTCAGCGAGCGATTCCTCAAACGAGTGCCCGGATTCCATCCCACTCAGGATCAGATTCGTTGTGCTGTTGAGAATACCGCTGAAACCAAGCACGCGGACCCCGGGCAGACAGGTCTGGACAAGATTGAACACGGGCGCTCCATCCATGACTGTGCCTTCAAAGTGAAAGCTCAAATCCGCTTCGGCCGCGACGGCTTTGAGGTCAGAGTATGCGAAGGCGATCGGGCCCTTGTTTGCCGTGACCACATGGAGGCCGCGTGCCAGCGCGGTTCGTATGTGTGTCGTCGCGGGCTCGCCGTCAATTGCGTTGAGAGGCGTTACCTCGAAAAGGATGTCTGCGTCACAGTTGTTTATTACCGAAATCGGATCTGACAGTACGACTGTATTGGGAATTAGAGAAAGGTTGGCGCCTCGTTCAACTGACGATGCCGCTTCGACAAGATCAATTCCGATCGTCGATGTGATGCAGCCGTGATTGGCGGTCGCTATAGCGGTGGTTCGACATCGAAGTCCGTATTCGAGCTCTAGGTTCGATTGTCGTTCTGCAAACATGCGCGCGAACGCTCGCGCTACGCTGCCAAATCCGATAAAGGCGAGTTTCAATTCCACAGGGCTTCCGATTTTGGATTTTGGATTGAGACATCTGTTGGGCGCTCAATCCAAAATCCAAAATCTAAAATCCAAAATCGACGAATCCCGCATCACCGCTCAATCCAAAATCCAAAATCTATATCCAAAATCGACGAATCACATCTCTGATATGAAGTTGCTAATCAGCTCGAGTCCCTCACGCAAATAATCCGCATTCGAACCGAAACCGATCCTGAGGTACTTGCCCATCAAGAATTGCTCACCGGGTACGATCAGCACGCTCTTTTCTTTACGCAACCGTTCGGCAAAGTCCAGCGAGCCTATATCGAGATGGTAACGCAAATATGCGATCGCGCCTGCCTGAGGCCTGACAAACGACAACTCGTTGGCGTGCGCCCACTCTTCAATTATTGGGTAATTGGAGTTAAGAATGTTTCTGGTGCGACTTAGGAGTCTGGCCCGGTTTTCCGGCGTCAACGCAATCCGGGCGAGCCAGTCGCTGGTTGGCCCCGGACCGATTGTCGTGTAGTCGTGATAGGACCAGGCTTCTGCGACAAGCTCGGGAGAGGACGCTATCCAGCCAATCCTCAGCCCGGGTAGACCGTAAGCCTTCGATAGACCACTCGTGACTATCGCCTTTTCGTACATTCCCCAGAAGCTCGGGGTGATGTCGCGTTGAAGCTCGGCGCCGCGATAAACCTCGTCCACGAGCAACCAGGCGTCCGCTCTTCGCGCAGCCGCAACGACCCTTTCCATTTCCTGTTCAGTCAGAATTGCGCCGGTCGGATTGTTCGGATTGCACACTGCAATGAGCTTCGTCCTCGGAGAGACCGCGCGTTCCAGCGCATCAAGGTCAGGAGCCCACTCGAGCTCTTCAATCAGCGGCAGGGGTTTCAGCTCGGCGCCGAACGCTCTCACCAGCCCCCAAAGCTGCATGTAATTTGGCAACATCATCACAACTTCATCGCCCGGCTCCGTGAGCATCCAGGCTACCAGGAAGTTCGCTTCAGCGGTGCCGACTGTGGCGATGATGTTCTCTTCGGCGGCGCCGGGATACAGCGCGGCGATTGCCTTCCGGAGCTCGGGTGTCCCGTTTGATTGGCTGTAGCCGAGTTCGATGTTTAGAAGCGCCTCGCGGTCCCCGGGGTCGGTCAACAACTCGCCGATCGACGCCGGGTGGACTCCGCTCTCCGAGAGGTTGTAGCGGACGAGGTTCTCCCAGGTCGACTGCGTTCGCTCCATCTGGAATTGTTCAAGCTTCATCGTCGCTCCGGTTGTAGCGCAGACTGTCCAGTCCGCGCAGTGAGTACAAAATCGTTGCGCAGACAGAGCAGTCCACGCTAGATCGATTTCTGGATAGTCGCATGTCAATCGTTCAGGATACGCGATATCACTGGCGCAGACCGGACAGTCTACGCTACGACTTCTAGGA
>Ga0134127_10002552_pt1 | contig 13106 bp, 2 predicted proteins | sample KB31753_FD_96459 | JGI IMG/M metagenome (GOLD analysis project Ga0134127, IMG submission 96459) | Terrestrial soil microbial communities with excess Nitrogen fertilizer from Kellogg Biological Station, Michigan, USA - KB3-175-3 | ecosystem: Environmental > Terrestrial > Soil > Unclassified ...
CGTTGAACGCGTACATGGAAAACGCATTGCCGACGCCGGTGATTGCGGGTCGAGTTGCTAGTGACACTGCGGGCGATGGTCCGTTCAATCCGGTGAGAACTGATCTCCAGACGTTCTTCCGTAACAACAAATCATACGAGTTCCGAGAAACCCCAATCGATGTGTATCTGAGCGTCGACCGTGCTGGAAAACTTACAGGTGTAGTAAATCCGACGGCGCTCATCGCCGAGCTCAAAAACATGCAGCGTCTTTTCAATGTTGCGCCACGCTACGCGGAAATCCGTTCCTTCCGAAAAGACGCGCTGCACTCCGCCTTCTCGATGGTCAAAGTTGGCGAACGACGGTTCGTTGAAAAATATGCAAGCGTCCTGGGAGGCGAAACGACCGCGATCGAAACTTACCGCAAAGCAAAGCAGACGCATGCAACCGCGCTGAACTTTTATCTCGGGCAGGCAGTAGCTTCCAACTCAGCATCGCCTTCTGTTGTTCCCAACGGAAGCGCGAAGCAATCGCAATCGATCGCTAAATTCGCTGCTACGGCTTCCGCCAGCCCGGATTTGCCGACGTTATTCGGTTCGCTCGATCTCTGCGACTGCGAACAGTGCCAATCGGTGTACAGCCCCGCAGCGTACTTCGTCGACATCCTGAAATTCCTCGGTGATGGTCCAAAGAAGCAGAGCCTCACGCCGTTGCAGGTGTTGCTCAAACGCCGGCCGGACCTCGAACACATCGAGCTGACTTGCGAAAACACGACGACGCAAATGCCTTACGTCGATCTAACCAGGGAAATCATGGAAGCCGCCGTTGCCTCTCGAGATTTCAAGATAGCGGAAGGCAGCGATATCAGCACCGTACTGAATGCTCTCAACGCGCAAAGGATGCCAACATCTTTCCCGGCCATCTTTGCCGGCAACGGATTTTCACTCTCGGATAAAGCTTCCGTCCGGATCGACGAGGATGAGTCTTCAGCGTGGTTAATTCTCGATACTGGTTGGGCCTTCACGTTGAAGTACCTCGGAAGCACCAAGGGTTTTGACGTGGGCGCCTGGCCGCAAACGAGTTGGACCTCTGATGAGCTGCGCGCAAATGCCGAACACATTCACAACCCGGCCTATGCTGCGCTGCGGAGCGCCGTGTATTCGTGGAACCTGCCGTTGAATCTTCCGGTGGAGGAGATTCGAGGTTATCTCGGGCATTTCGATGTGAAGCGCACTGAGGTGATGGAGACGTTCTTCCGCGGCACAGCCGATGAAGCTTTGACAGACGAGGATATTGTTAACGAATACATCGGCGCGACGAAGGAAGAGGCCGACATCATCACAGGTCTTACGCCTGGTGGTCCAGCCACTCCCTCAGGTCCATGGGACTTCTGGGGTCTCAAGCAAACCGCAAATTCGGTGGACGATCCAACTGACGGATCGGCGCCTCCAGCAACCGGCGACTGGGACGTTGTCCTGAAACGCGTCTCGATATTTCTGCAACGATCCGGTCTCACTTACAGAGAGATGTTGGAAGTTCTCGGTTCTTACTTCATCAACCCAACTGCCGGAACCGGTAGGACGCTCGGAATCGTTTCGACGGATCCGCTCGATGCAACGACGTGCAACTTGAGCAAACTAGAGATACAGGTCGTCGATCCTCAGGTTCCCGCTGAAAACAGGAAAGCGGTTCTCACTGCGACGTGGAAGAGGATTCATCGCTTCGTGCGTCTCTCCCGCAAGCTTGGATGGACGATGCGCGATCTGGATAAGGCGATTGTCGCGCTCCAGCCGAAAAACGACGCGGCGACACTCGATATCACCGCGGGCTTCCTGGCCCAGGTGTCACACATTCAGCGCTTGAGCGCACAGTTTGGCTTGCCCGTCGTGAACCTGCTTAGTTTCTGGGCCCCGATGGATGCCGGACGCTATCTCGATCAGTTTGCCGAGGGTGAGCCGCCGGTGCCGTCTCTGTACGCAACTCTCTTCAACAATCGAGCAGCGGCCGGCCAGTCACTGCCTGAAGATCCTGCAACACTCACCGGCCAGCTATCTCAAAACACGTCGCGGATCGCGGCTGCACTGCAAATCAGTCTTGATGATCTGGCCCTACTGCTTGCCGATACGAACGTCGTCACCGACGACACTCTGTCGCTCGCAAACCTTTCGGCTCTTTATCGTCATGCAACGTTTGCCAGGGTGCTCAACTACTCGATTCGCACATATCTCGCGGCGCTGAAACTCATCGACTCGACTCCTTTTGCGACGACTGAAGAGACGATTAAATTTGTTCAGCAGAGCGAAAAGATAATCGCCTCAGGTATGAGCGTTGAGGATCTCAATTACCTGTTGCGTCACGATTTCACGGCAACTTCCACGATTGCGATCAGTGATCCCGCGATAGCGATGGTGCTGGATTCACTTCGCGCAGAAACGCGGAAGGTAGCGGCGGAAAACACTTTTGTCGCAGTCACGAGCGGCGGCAATGTAGCGACAACGGACCCAAATGGTGATTTGACCAAACGAAAACTCGCGCTGCTCAACTGGGACACTGCGATCATCGAGCAACTGATTGCCCTCCTGAACAGCACGTCGCCCAGCGCAGCGGACATCGCGATGGTCAAGCGTCACATGAACAGGTTCTCGGTGCCGCGATTCGATGTTCAGCTCAACGTTTTGCCGGCTGAAGTGGTCTTTGCCGGCGCTCTCAAGAGCAAGATCTATTACGACTCCGGCGCTAATCGCTTGAGCTTCGTCGGAGTGATGACTGAGGCTGAACGAAACACTTTAAAGGCATTGTCGAGCGACACAACTTACAGAACAGCGATCGACAACCTGTTTGCCGCTCCCGGCGACGTAATCAACGCTCCCGCTGCCAACGATGTCTTCATGACCAGCAGTGATGTTGACACAATGTTTGCCAGCGGCAGCACGCCAGCGGCAAGGTTCATACTGGTGTTGACGAAGCTGTTGCCGTATCTGCGCGCGACGCTGAGCGAACGCATCGTTATTCAACGACTCAGCGAATATCTGAGCTTCGATTCAAGCGCGGCCCGCGAGTTACTGACAAACTGGATCAACTCGACTGGGGATTCCGCGAAGAAAGCAATCTCGGTATTTCTTGATTCTTCGTTCGCGGAAAGCAATCCGAATGCTGAGGTGAGCAGGGACGCGTTTCCGGATCAGTTCAACACGTTCGTACGCTTGTACAAGATAGCAACGTTGAATCATAACTTCGGCCTTACCCCACAGCAGCTCCAATGGCTCTTTGATTTTGGTCCAACCAATGATTGGCTCGACTTGAACGAGCTTCCGTTCAGCGACGTCGAGCCCGCGGAGCCACTCTATCCGGATTGGGCACGAACCACCGATCTGTTCCAGTTGAGCGCAGCTTTACCGCTCGGAGAGACGGTGCTGACGGACGTGTTCACTTTGGCCCGCAAGAGCGATACGGATCCGGATGCGCTGCTTGGAATCATCAGCCAGGGTCTTTCGTGGAAGTGGGAAAATCTTCAGGCGCTCAACGGCGATAAGGGATTCGACTTTCAAGTTATCGACTACAAGGATGAGCTGCCGCTCCGACGCCTGCACGCTGCATTCACGATGTTGAATAAACTGGGTGCGTCGGCGGATCAGTGTCTCGCCTGGACCAAGCCGGAGATGGTCGAAGCGGACGAGCGCACGTGCGCAGCAGACGTCAAGGCACTTGTTAGAGCTCGACTCGATGACTCGCAGTGGTTGGAAAAGGCCAAGTCCCTGAACGACCCGCTTCGCGAAAAACAGCGTGCCGGACTCGTATCTTATCTGATGCTCAGAAGGGACGCGCGAAACGCGGATGAGTTGTACGACGATTTCCTCGTCGACGTTGAAATGAGCCCGTGCATGATGACTACAAGGATCAAACAGGCGATCGGATCAGTGCAGCTCTTCATTCAACGTTCGCTCATGAATCTTGAAGAGAAGGTTGCGTTGACTCCGAAAGAGGCGCGTGAGTGGGCCCAGTGGCGCAAGCAGTACCGCATCTGGGAAGCCAATCGCAAGATCCTCCTGTACCCGGAAAACTGGATTGAACCGGAGTTGCGCGACGGTAAATCCTCGTTCTTCGAAGATCTCGAAAACGAGTTGCTGCAAAGCGAAGTGACGATGGATACAGCAGAGACGGCGTTTGTGCACTACCTCGAAAAACTTCATGACGTTGCACGGCTCGAGGTCGTCGGTATGTACCGGCAACAGGAGTTCGCGGATGACGGCTCGATTTCGTTCAACGTACTCCACGTGATCGGTCGTACCTTCTCGGCCCCGCACGTCTATTACTACCGCCGTCAGATCGACGCCGGCAGTTGGACCCCGTGGGAAAAGGTCGAGGCCGACATTCAGGGCAATCACGTGATTCCCGTTGTTTGGAACCGGCGGCTCTATGTGTTCTGGCCCATCTTTACCATCAAGCAGCAAGAAAAAGAGATCACGCTGCCGGCCCCTGGAACTCCAATTCAGAAAGGCCAAAAGTTGCTTGAAGTCCAGCTCTCCTGGACGGAATACAAGAATGGGAAGTGGTCCGCCAAAAAACTGGCGAACCCGTTCAAGAGCGAGTTAACGCATCCGGATAAGGACCTGACTGAAGCGGACTTCAAACTCTTCTCGTTCAAGAGTCGCATACAGACTACTTCTAGCAAGGAAGAGCAGCTGTTTATCGATTGCTATGGTCCAGTCGAAATGATCAGGACAATCACGGTGACTTCAACTGACACCAAGACGGTCAAGGAAACGTTCCTGTTCTCTTTAGGCGCCGGAAAGTTTAAGTCCGTGGTCGCGGGAGTGGACGGCGGTGCGTTTACAGCGTCAGACGTGACTAAAGTTGAGATCCGTGCGAAGGATTCCAACAACGTGGTAGTCAATACCATTAAACTTTCCGCTGAGGGCACAGTCGATATTAAGAATTCGACGCAGGCGACGCTCAAGTACTTCCTCGCGTCCGCCGACTACCGGCCGGAAAACATAGTCGTCACGGGACAGAAGCAAATCTGTTGGATCGAGGATGGAAGGACCTCACCGCAGCTTGCGAGCAGCAATGGCGGCTCGCTGGCCCACGCATTAATCGAGCCCGACATGTCGCCGAAGACCGTAATCGAGTCCGACATGTCTCCTAAGACCATAGTGCTCGAAGCGACTGCTATTCCGACGCAAACGTTAATCAGTACTGGTGGGACTCGTGTGTGCGACATCATCACCGAAGCCTTGTGCGATTTCAATCTCGTGACGATTCCGACGACGTCCACCACGACTACCACTACCACTAAGTCAACAGATCCAACGCAGGCCATAGTCGCGTTCTATTTTGACGACGGCCAGCAAAGCGTGAGCGCGCTGATCGATTCCACCGCGTTCGCCAAACTCGAACCAATAGTCGGAACGCGTTTCGAGAACATGATGATGGTCGAGTATCAAAATCCGAATAACGACGGACTGGGCGAAACGCGAATACTTCAGAAAACCCCGGGGAGCTTCCGTCTGTTGCCAATGCACCAGAGCTACCAGGCACAGAAGCTGGAATACCCGGCATTCTTCCAGGACGATGCTCACAATTATTTCGTCACTAAGGACGACGACACGAGCCTGATCCGGTTCAGCACGTTCTATCATCCTCTGGTTAGCAGTTTCTTCAAGTCGCTCAATCATTCGGGCATCAGTGGGCTGTTGACCCTTGCCAATCAACGCTTGATAGATCAGCCGATCGCATTTGACGCCTATCTACCTGACGCAACGCAAGTGGATGCCGCCTCCAAACCGCGAGAGGATGTCGACTTCACGTTTGATGGTGCTTACGCGCCGTACAATTGGGAGTTGTTCTTCCACACGCCTTTCCTCATTGCGACGCAGTTGAGCAAGAACCAACGCTTCGAGGAAGCGCAGAAGTGGTTCCACTATATCTTCGATCCGACTGCAACTGACTCACCCGATAAAGAAGGTGATCCGGGACCGGAACGCTTCTGGCGCGTCAAGCCGTTTTACAAACAAGCGAAGGACGGGACTCAAACTCTTGAAGACTTGTTTGAGGACACGGGAGCGTTGAAAGCACAGATCAAAGAGTGGCAAGCCAATCCTTTCAAACCACACGTGATCGCGAAGCTGCGTTTAGTGACCTACATGAAAGCGGTTGTGATGCGTTACATCGACAACCTCATCGCGTGGGGCGACCAGTTGTTCCGTCGCGATAAGATTGAATCGATCAACGAAGCGACACAACTCTACATTCTGGCTGCACAAATTCTCGGCCGCCGTCCGGAACAGATTCCGGCGCGCGCGAAAGTCAAGGTGCAGACATTCCGCACTCTCGACGATTCGACAGCACTGAATGGTCTGGCAAACGCGTCGGTGGAAATCGAAGGCTTTCTGTCGCCGTCAGTCGTACCACCGTCAGACGACACCACGGCCAACGGTATGCCGTTGATGCCGTTCTTCGGAATTCCCGGTAACGAAAAGCTGCTCGGTTACTGGAATAGGGTAGCCGACCGGCTGTTCAAGATTCGTCACTGCCAGAACATCGAAGGGGTCGTTCGTTCACTGCCGACATTCGACTCGCCGATCGATCCGGGATTGCTCGCTAAAGCGGCGGGCGTCGGAGTGGACGTCGCCAGCGCGCTCAGCGATATCAATGTCGCGTTGCCGCACTATCGCTTCAACATCATGTTGCAGAAGGCGGCGGAGTTGTGTGGCGAAGTGAAGTCGTTGGGTGGCGCGTTGCTCTCCGCACTCGAGAAGCGCGATGCCGAAGCCATCGCCCTGCTGCGTTCGACGCACGAAATGAAGGTGCTGAATGCGGTGCGAACTATCAAGGAAAGGCAGCTCGAAGAGGCCAGGCAGACGCGCGTCGGTCTGGACCGAAGCAAAGAGCTGACGACACTGCGGCGTGATTACTATCGCGACATCGCGTTCATGAATCAGTGGGAGACGACGCAACTGGCGCTGGCTGGGACCGGCCTGGGTTTGCAGGCCGCAGAAGTAGCCACGAACGCCTTAGCCGGCACTCTGTTTTTGATTCCCAACTTGAAGGTGGGTGCGCCTACATCTCTCGGTGTGACGTGGGGTGGAGAAAATGCTGGAGACTCAGCCCGACAGTTCAGTGAGTCGGTGGGCAAAGCCGTATCGCTCTTGAACAGCAGTGCTTCGATGGCTGCCACGATGGGTGGTCACCAGCGTCGCTTCGACGATTGGAAGCTCCAGGAACGACTGGCCAATAAAGAACTCGAGCAGATCGCAAAGCAGATAGCCACCGCTGATATTCGCATCGCGATTGCTGAGAAGGAGTTGAGCAATCACGACCTCCAAGTCGAAAACTCGAGAGAAGTCGATGAGTTCATGCGCAGCAAGTTCACGAATCGCGAACTCTACGATTGGATGGTCGGACAGATTTCCGGCATTTACTTCCAGAGCTATCAACTCGCCTACGACGTTGCGAAACGTGCGGAGAGCGCGTATCGCTACGAGCTCGGGGTGAGAGAGTCAAGCTTCATTCAGTTCGGTTACTGGGACAGCTTGAAGAAGGGACTGCTCGCAGGCGAACGACTCTCCTACGATATCAAGCGCATGGAAGTCGCTTACCTCGATCAAAACAAACGCGAGTATGAGATCGTGAAACACGTCTCGTTGCTGTCGATCGATCCGCTCAGTCTCGTGAAGTTGAAGCAGTCAGGTGAGTGTTTCGTGACGCTGCCCGAGGCGTTGTTCGACATCGACTACGCCGGTCATTACATGCGACGGATCAAGTCTGTTGGTATCACGGTCCCATGTGTAGCTGGTCCATACAGCGGTATCAACTGCACGCTCACTTTGCAGAGCAGCAGCATCCGCTACGGCAATACGCTGTTTAATAACAAGCACGGTCGCCAGGCTGACGATCCGCGTTTCGCCGACAGTGCCGGGACGGTGCAGTCGATCGTGACGAGTGGGGCGCAGAATGATAGCGGCATGTTTGAAACGAACCTGCGTGACGAGCGTTACCTGCCGTTCGAAGGACAGGGCGCGATCAGCACGTGGCGTATCGAGATGCCGAAGAACTTCAAGTCGTTCGACTACAACACGATCTCTGACGTGGTGCTGCACGTGCGTTACACCGCGCGTGATGGCGGGACGCAGCTTAAAACACAGGCTGAGCAGGAGTTGCAGACCGCGCTCAACGACTTCATTCGCGTCGAAGGCAAGCGGGGTCTGGCGCAGATGTTCAGCTTGCGTCACGAGTTCTCGGCGGAGTGGTCACGTTTTCTGAATGCGCCGTCCGGCTCGATTCAGAGTCTGACGATGGCCATGACGAAAGACCGTTTTCCGCTCCTTTTCCAGGGCAAGATCATCACGATTAAGACGATGGAAGTGTACGTGAAGGTCAAACAAGACTCGGTGGGCCATGACGAGAACACGATCAGGATCACGTTGGCAGCCGGTGCAACCGCGCCTCTGCCACCGGCGACAGGGCAAACGTTGCCGTTGGATCGATGGAATGGATTGATCCGCGGATTGAAGGAGAACTTAAACAACGTGCCCGGCCCGTTCACTCTCAATGCGTGGCTCAACAGCGGTCAGCATTTGGATCCAAACGCGATACAGGATGTGATCGTGGTTTGCCGGTATAGCGTGACGTAGTAATTTTTTCTCACGCAAAGTCGCAAAGGCGCAAAGGAAGAATTGAGTTTTCCTTTGCGCCTTTGCTGTCTTTGCGCCTTTGCGTGAAAAATCTTCATCCGAAATTTGACACCATCCGCGATTCCCATTAACGTATCGCTGCTCCAACCCGACAATAGAACCCTCCCAAGCCCAGGCCAGGTTTCAAATGGTCTGTCGATTAACACTTAAAGGAGATCCCTGTAATGCAGCGAAGTTTGAATCGCCGTCTTGCGATCACGCTCTTGGTCTTTCCCCTCTTGTTCTTAAACTGGTCTAGTGGCTTGGGACAACGAAATCCTGATCGGGAGTTACCCATGCGAGAACTCCTTTCTGCACCCGGCAAGTTGTTGAGTGAGGCGAAGTCTTCGCGCCCTACAACTGAGCTGAATCTTACTGGTTATCGCGTCGAAGAAATAAAGCTGCCGCGGCAGTTGAAAGTCGAGTTGCACGGTCAACAAGTCGCGGTCGATAAAGCCTGGCGCGTTACCGTCCACGGTGGTCCATTTCCGGTTCGTGCCATGCCGGCTGTGATCTGGATTGACGATCAGATTGTCGGCAATGGTGTCGAGAACGAAACCCTCTCGCAGATCACTGCGATCACGTTCGACAGTTCACTCGTACGTGAAGGAGGAGTGGTTTCCGTCTCCTACGGTCAAGATAAAGAAGCACGGGTGAGAATTTCTCAACGACTGCGATTGACGCGTGAAGGAGGAAACCAATGAGAACCACGATCAAAAATTACGTCCTCGCTTCAATAGCGTTTGTGCTGCTCACTGCCGCAGCCGGCACCGGACTCGCACAAGTTCCCGATCCCGGCACGCCCGGATCGCTTCCCGTTACGCGCGAAGAGTACAACTTCGGCGACACTGCGTTTCAACCCAGTGACTTTCCGGGTCCAGTGGAGCTGCGCGCTTCCATTCACTACCCAACCAACCTGCCGGCTGGACCATATCCGGTGATCCTTTTACTGCACGGCCGGCACGCGACGTGTTTCAAGGGTGGGTCTCAACTGCTGCAATGGCCGTGTTCGACAAACGGAAGTCAACCAATTCCAAGCTACCAGGGATATGACTACGTTTCAGAAGTGCTGGCCAGTCATGGTTATGTCGTGGTGTCGGTCAGCGCAAACGGCGTCAATGCCGTCGATAATGCCGTCTTCGATCTCGGCGCCCTCGCGCGCGCGGAGTTGTTGCAGCAACATCTCGACATCCTGAAGACGTTCAACACAAGTGGCGGCGCGCCGTTCGGGACCAAGTTTGTCGGCAAGCTCGATTTGACGCGGGTCGGCACGATGGGCCATTCGCGCGGTGGTGAAGGCGTGGTGCGTCACTACGTTTTGAACAACTCTTTAGGCGCGCCCTATGGCATCAAGGCGGTGTTCCCACTCGCGCCGGTCGATTTCAACCGGTTCGTCGTGAACAACGCTGCTCTCAACGTGCTGCTGCCTTACTGCGACGGCGACGTTGCCGATCTGCAAGGCATGCATTTTTACGATGACGCTCGCTACAACGTGACCGGCGACACGGCTCCCAAGCATTACGAGCTCGTGATGGGCGCGAATCACAATTTCTACAACACGATCTGGTCGCCTGGTTCGAGTTCGTTTCCGGGCGCGGTAAACGATTGGCTGGCGTTTGTGCCGGGTGGTCATTCCGATTCGCATTGCGGATCAAGCAAGAGCAGTCAGCGGTTAACGGAAGCACAGCAACGCGGAACCGGTCTCGCTTACATGAGCGCGTTCTTCCGTGCTTACGTCGGCGGTGAAACTCAGTTCATACCGCTGCTGACGGGCGATGCGCCACCACCGCCCTCAGCTCAGACAAACAACCTGTTTGTGTCGTATCACGCGCCGGCCAACTTGCGCTTGGATGTGAACAGGTTACTGAATGACACCAATCTCACGACCAACACGCTTGGCGCTGCTGTGACGCAAACTGCTCTTTCGCCCTATGAGCTGTGTGGTGGAGATGCGCCGCAACCGCAGCGCTGCATACCTGAGGCGCTAAATGCGCAACAACCGCACACTACTCCGAGTGCTCGCTCACCATTGCGAGGTTTGAGTCAACTGAAGACTGGTTGGAACGACTTGACCGGCAACTACAGAAACAATCTGCCGCCGGCGTTGGGCAACGTCTCGAGCTTCGAGGCCGTGCAGTTTCGTGTGAGTGTCAACTTTGCTGACGTTCGTAATCTCGCCGGTCTCGCGCAGGATTTTCGCGTGGTGTTGACTGACGCTTCCGGGTCTTCTGCATCAGTGCGCGTCAGCGATGTTTCGGGCGCACTGTTCTTTCCGCCGGGTGAGGTTCTCGCAGTGCCGAAGATTGTATTGAACACTGTGCGCGTGCCGTTGAGTGCTTTCAGCGGCGTGAACCTGAACGCTGTACGTTCGGTGCAGTTTACTTTTAACGAGCGACTTCAGGGTGGGGTTTTGATTACTGACGTCGCGTTCGCTTCGTCACCGCAGTAGTAGACAGGATTGACAAGATTTTTCAGGATTTGCAGGATTTGAAAACATATCTTGTAAATCCTGAAATCCTGTCTACGTCTTTCTACGATTTTGAATCCTCTATAGATTTTTGGCCTGTTTGATATGGCGTGACCCACACGTTTTGTAGTTAACTTACTCACACCTCCGGTCTTACTCGCTCCACACATCGCTCGGAACACTCATTGCCTCTGCGCATTCACGACCCAACTCGTCTCCAAAGTTTTGCATTCTGCTGCAAAACTTCATCTGCGTTCTTCGGGCCGTCACTTTTCCACAACTAATCACGAACGGAGAATGCTTTATGCACACAGCAACAAGACTACTGATGTTCATCACAGTGTTGCTCGCATGTCTTTGTCCCGCCTTAGCACAGAATTCCGGATCTATTTCGGGCGAAGTCAGGGACGAGAAACAAGCGGTAATCACGGGCGCCACGATAAACGTGCGCAACATACAAACCAACGAGACACGAACTGCACAGACCAACGCCGATGGTCGCTACCACTTCGCAAACATGCCCGTCGGCGCTTACGAAGTCACGGTCGAGAGTTCCGGCTTCGCGAAGTATCAACAATCGGGAATCACACTCGCTCTGAACCAGGCGGCTGTCGTCGACGTGACGATGAAGCCCGGCGCATTGCAGGAAGTCGTGAACGTGGTTGAAAACGCGTCGATGTTGAATACTTCGACACCTGAGGTCGGCACTCGCTTCGACGAGAAGCGTCTATCTGAGTTGCCGCTGGCTACAACTCGCAGCGTTTACAACATCGCGTTATCGGCTCCGGGCGTGAGCCAGTTGAATTCGGGGCAGAGCGCCTTCGCCGGAGGAACGAACTTCTCCTCAAACGGCGGGCGAACCCGTTCGAACAATTTCATGATCGATGGGCAGGACAATAACAACTTCGGCGTCGCCGGCTCGACGATCCCGTTGAACAATCCTGACGCGATTCAGGAAGTAAGACTCGTGACAAACCAGTTCAGCGCCGAGTACGGCCGGAACTCGAGCGCCGTTTTCAATGCGATCACGCGCAGTGGCACGAACCAGTATCATGGGACGGGCTTCTGGTTCCATAACGACAACGCATTGAATGCCTGCAGCAATGTGCAGAAAGCCGGCGCGAATGGTTTCTGTAATCCGAATGCTACCGATCCATCGCATCGCAAGGCTCCTTTTCGCGTTGAAAACCAGTTAGGCGGAACGATTGGTGGACCACTTCATCTGCCGCGCTTCGGTGAAGGTGGCCCAGGCTACATCAGAGGCACGGATCGCACTTTCTTCTTCTTCGCGATTCAACGCTGGTGGGACCGCCAGCTCGGCGTCGGCCAGACCCTGAACGGCGCGCCGACGGCTGCGGGTAAAGCGATCATCGAACAGGCCGCAGGCGACTTGCCGCAGGTCCGCGCATTGCTCGACTTCCTACCCGCCGCTGCCACACCACTCAATCAGACGGTCAGGTTTCAGCGTAATGGACAAACTTTCATCGTGCCCGTCGGATCGTTGACCGGTTCACAGTCCTCAACTTACGACGATTGGCAGACGTCGATTCGTATCGATCATCGCTTGAACGACAACCACACTCTGAACGGACGCTATCTTTACCAGGACTCCGGCGCCCTCGGCAGCATTCCGGGTGTCGCAGCTTCTCAGATCACGCCGCCAGGGTTTTCGTCGATCGTGCCGGCGCGTACACAGGGAGTGAATTTGCAATTCACGAGCGTGCTCTCGCCGAAATGGATTAACGAATTACGCGGGGCGTTTTTGCGCAGCGCGAATGCAACGATCGCTCTCGATCCGCGTTCTGAGTTGATCCCGTCAATCGAAGTTGTCGAGCTGGGTCTGAGCGGTTTCAACGCTGGTCCAACCCGGACCGCGATCGGCCTCGGTGTGAACCTGCCGCAGAACCAAACGCGAAACACCTTCCAAATCCAGGACAACGTCTCGTACACAAACGGCAATCACGCCTGGAAGTTTGGCGCTGATATTC
>Ga0134127_10002553_pt1 | contig 13106 bp, 7 predicted proteins | sample KB31753_FD_96459 | JGI IMG/M metagenome (GOLD analysis project Ga0134127, IMG submission 96459) | Terrestrial soil microbial communities with excess Nitrogen fertilizer from Kellogg Biological Station, Michigan, USA - KB3-175-3 | ecosystem: Environmental > Terrestrial > Soil > Unclassified ...
CTCTTCGCCACCAGCCTCAGCGCATCCTTCAAACTGAATACTCCTGCTATCGTCGCCGCCACGTACTCTCCCATCGAGTGCCCCATCACCGCCTCAGGTCTTATCCCCCACTTCATCCACTGCATCGCCATCGCGTACTCCGTCACGAACAGCGCAGGCAGTCCCTTCCTCGTCCTCCTCATCTCCCTTCTCGCTTGCTCTTCCTCTCTCCCTTCCGCGTACATCATTTCTCTCAGGTCGTATCCTTTCTCCTCCTTCAATATCTCGCAGCTTCTGTCCACACTCTCTCGATACTCTCCTCCTCCCTCATACAACCCTCTCCCCATCCCTACGTATTGCGCTCCTCCTCCCGGAAACATGAACACTACCGGCCTCTTCTCCCCTTCCTGATAGTAGGTCTCCACTTTCTCCGGTCTCTCTCCTTCCAACAATCCCACTCCTTCTTTCTTCCCTTTGCATACCACCGCTCGCCTATACCCGAACCCCTTCCTTCCCACCTGCAGCGTGTACGCCACGTCTCCCAGCCTCCTCCCCTCTTCCTCCTTCCCAAGGTACTCAGCCAGGTTCGCGCTTGCTTCCTCCAGTCCCTTCTCCGTCCTCGCCGATATCACCAGCAACTCCCAACCCTCCCGCTCTGCCGATTCCTCCACCGCCGGCGCTTCCTCGAGTATCACGTGCGCGTTCGTACCCCCTACGCCGAATGCACTCACCCCCGCTCTCCGCGGATAGTCTGTAACATTCCATTCCGTCAGTTCCGTATTCACGTAAAAGGGGCTGTTCTCAAAATCTATCTTTGGATTCGGCTCCTCGTAATGCAGACTCGGCGGCAGCTTCTTGTTCTTCAGCGCCAGCGCAGTCTTGATCAAGCTCGCCACCCCTGCCGCCGCATCCAGATGTCCGATGTTCGTCTTCACCGATCCGATCGCACAGAACTGCTTCTTTTCCGTACTCGACCGAAACGCGTTCGTCAGGGCTCGCACTTCGATGGGATCCCCAATGGCAGTTCCAGTTCCATGAGCTTCTAAGTAACTGATCGTCTTCGGATCAACTCCTGCGGTAGCCAGGGCTTCCGCGATCACTTCGGTCTGTCCGTAGACACTCGGAGCTGTAAAACTGGCTTTGAATGAGCCTTCGTTATTCGTGGCAGACCCTTTGATAATCGCGTATATCGAGTCTCGATCGGCGAGCGCGTCCTCGAGTCTCTTGAGCACAACTACTCCGACACCGCTGCCAAAGAGCGTTCCCTGTCCTTTCGCATCAAAGGTCCGCGTATGCCCGTCGGGAGACATAATGCCGTTCGGCCGGTACAGGTAGCCGGTCTTTTGCGGCACGTTGACCGCAACGCCACCCGCCAACGCCATCTGGCACTCGTCTATCAGCAAGCTTTGACAGGCAAGATGAACGGCAACCAGGGATGTTGAACACGCCGTGTGAACCGAGTAACTCGGTCCTCTCAAGTTCAACTTGTATGACACTCGCGTGCTCAAGAAAGCGAGATCATTGCCAAGACCGATTTCGAACGCGCCCAGCGACGATAACAGCTCCGGGTTCGATGCAATGTTAAAAAGATATGTGTTTGTTCGCGCTCCGACGTAAACGCCGATTGATCCTTTGTACCGATCGGGATCGTATCCGGCATTAGCAAGGGCCTGTGATGAGCACTCCAGGAGCAACCGCTGCTGCGGGTCCATCACCTCAGCCTCTCTCGGCGTATAGCCAAAGTGGGAAGCGTCGAAAAGATCCGCATCGTCCAATATCGAAGCCGCCCTGATGTAGTTTGGATCGTTCAAAACTTCGGGCTCGGAACCGTAGAGATCGATTTCTTCATCCTTGAGGAAGGAGACAGACTCGACACCTTGAATGAGATTATTCCAAAACTCCTCACAATTCCTTGCGCCGGGAAAGCGACAGCTCATTCCTATGATAGCTATTTCCGAGCCGTTCAGTTGATCCTCTTCGGCGTCTGCTGACCTTGTCATTTCGCGAACCTCCCTTGACTAATCCAACAAGGAATCCTGTTTGAAGCGTTCGAGCAATTGCGGAGAAGAAGAGCGCCAGGCGCTTTGACCCTTTTGAGGCAAATAGAATTATCCGTGTTGATCCGTCTGATCCGCCCAACCCGTGGTCTATTCGCCTCCCAACCTCGCCGCATGCCTAAACGCGAGCTCGTTTCGGTAGCAGCACGCGAATAGGATTGGGGCTTGCCTTACTGAAGCATCAGGCTTGCGCGCGAAGCATTTGTGCGTATAGGAGGATGGCTATCATTGCGGGCGCATCATGAATTTCACCCCTCATGATCGAGGCCAATGCCTCGTCGAAGCCAGCAAGTCTAACTTGAATGGTTTCCTCGACGGGCTCGTGATGCTCCGCAGGCCGGCCCACCCAGCTCAGCTCGGTGGCGATACAAAGGTGCGTAAGCTCATTGCTTGTCGCATTCGAGGCGTGGAAACCGGGCAAGCGATCGATTCTGCCGGCCCTGTAGCCGGTCTCCTCTTCCAACTCGCGCCTGGCGCAGTCTTCGACGCTTTCACTTTCTGACCGACCTCCGCACGGGATCTCCCAGGAATACTTATCGATGGCATAACGGTACTGACCGACCAGAATAATCTCCTGACGTTCGGTCAAGGCCAGCACCCCAACTGATTCAGGATAGTTGATTACCACATAATCGATTCGTCGACCGGTCGGTAGTTCAACCTCCCGGATGTTCAACTCGGCAATCAGTTTTGTGCGGAGCACCCTCCATCGATAATCACTCATAAGAAGAACCGGAGTCCCTAAACTGCAACAGTCGCAAGCTTCTCAGCGCCCAACACCTCGTTGCGATACCATTCAACCGTGCGTCTGATGCCATCTACCAAATCGGTCGTCGGCTCCCAGCCCAATTCCACATACGCCTTGTCGTTGGAGATGATTTTTCGCATGTACTGGAACTCACCGACTCGAGTTGGCTCGGAGCGATGCTCTATCTCCACATCGCCCCAAACGTCCCTAAACACCTGCGCTAATTCCCTGACGCTGATGGCTCTCATCCCCTCGAGGTTGTAAGTCTGATTGATGGCGACATCCTGCAAAGCGAGCGCGTGAGCCTCACTCAGGTCCTTGATATACAAGAAACGGCGTGACGCGCTGCCGTCGCCATAGATAACCAGCGACTGGCCAGCGCTGGCTCTGTCCAGCCAATTGCGCATCACAAGTCCGGACCACATACCAGGACCGTATGGGATTCCGTAACGCAAGATGGTGAAGTTCACGCCGTACAGGGCGTAAAAATCGTGCGCCAGCATTTCGCTGGCAATCTTTGCGGTGGTGTACACGTGCCCGCCGCCGGCTGGGTTAAAAGACGAAGACTCGTCAAGAATGCCCGATCCCATCGCGTTAGCCACCCAGCAGGTGCTTGCCAGTATCACTCTCTTGATTCCCGCGCGCCGAGCCGCTTCAAATACCCCGGCGGTCCCGCCAAGATTGATGTTAATAGTCTCGACCGGTTTCTCGAGAGCACAACGCGCGTCGGCGATTGCGGCGATGTGAAATACGACTTTGGGCTGTGCATCGCGAAAGACCCGCGTTAACTCAGCCGTGTTGCAAATATCGACCGGGTAGTCGGCACGATGGTTTAGATCGAGCACCTTTACATCGTGGTCCGCTTCCCTCAGCGCGTTTACTACATGGCCGCCAATAAAGCCATTCCCTCCTGTGACAAGACATCTCATGGTTTTTATCCTCTCGGTTGGAAAACTTGACTGCGAATCGGGATGCGGAATGCCGCAAACCGTGAATGCTACGAGTCGCCGGCCAGGCAGCCTCGGAACGTATCAATTACGAACCGAGCCTCATCCTCAGTCATACCGTGGTAGAGCGGAAGGCAAACGTGCCGTCTGCAGACTTCGTCGGCGATTGGAAACTGGCTGTTAACCAGCTCCTTGAATACCGGCTGTTCGTGAAGAGGGAGTTCATACACTTCACCGGACAGGCTGACGCCTCGGTCTTTCATTCGCTGCTTGAACGCGGACCGATCCACCCCTTCTGGCAAAAGGACTATGCACTTGTACCAGCTCGAGCGAGATGCGGGCAGCACGCAGGTCACGCCCGGGACATCATTCATCCATTGGATGTAACGCTTCGCGATCTTCTCACGCCACTCGATGAACTCATCAAGCCGTTTGAGTTGAGTCAGGCCGACGATGGCGTTCAACTCGCTCATTCGCCAGTTTGATCCGATACGAGTGTGATAGCTGACCCAGGGTTGAGGCTTGCCGTGATTGCGCAGCAAGCGCGACTGTTCGGCAATAGCATCGTCGTTGGTAACGATCATTCCTCCCTCGGCGGAAGTCATGACCTTGGTCGCAAAGAACGAGTATGAGCCGGCGATGCCGAACGTGCCTGCACGTTGGCCGTTGTGTTCGCTGCCGTGTGCGTGGGCGCAGTCTTCAAAAAGCCATATGCCCTGATCATCGCACCAACGACGAATCGCTTCGATCTCAGTCGTTACGATCCCCCCAATGTGAACTACTATGACTCCAGCCGTCTGGGGTGTGAGCCGCTTTTTTAAGTCGTCGAGGCTCACGGAAAACGTGGCTGGATCGGTGTCAACCAAACGCACGCTGCCGCCGGCTGCTATCACCGACATCGCGGTCGCGGCGAAAGTGTTGTCCGGCACAAGCACTTCTTTCCCTGCAACTCCGAGCGCGTGCATTGGAGCCTCGATCGCGCTGGTTCCGGAGCTGACTGCAATCGCGTGCCTGGCGCCCACGTACTCGGCCCATTGCTGTTCAAGCTCAGCAACGTATTTGCCCTGCGCCAGCATTCCTGTGGACAGGATTTCGTCCATTTTGATGTGTATGTCTCGTATGTCTTCTTTGTCGAATGCCACTTTCATGGGCGGAATGCGCATTAGTTTATCCCTCTGTTGTCGACATCAGTCGATTCGGAAACCTGGAACTCCGGCGAGGATCTCAGTGCCTGGGAGCGCACGCATCCTGCCTGCTGCTCTCAATCTCATTAGCCCATCGGGGGGCAGGCAGGATGCCTGCGCTCCCAGGGAAGCGAAGTCGTCCGCCTTCAGTCGGCTGCACCAGCGACCTCTCTTTTTCTCGATCGTTGCTGCTCTTGATACTTCTTACGCCTGTTTGCCCTGTTTTCAGGAGCATCGACGCCGACCGTCTCCATCGAATGCCGTCCATTCTGCAATCCCACCTTTGAAACAAGATCTTCGATCAGCAGCCGCGCCTTCTTGACTCCGGGCTCTGCACGGATCTTATCGCTCAGGTCTGCAGCGGCTTCCTTGTAACTCGGGGTGTTGAGCACGGTGGACACGGCTTGGGCCAATCGAGCGGCGCTCAATTCAGTTATCGGTATGGGTCGTACTGTAAGACCCATTTCATGCGCCAGCTGCGCCCACATCGGCTGGTCGGCGACGTGCGGAACAAAAACGCTGGGAACTCCGGCTCGAAAACCTGTCGCGCCGGTACCCGCCCCGCCGTGATGGACGACACAGGAGGCGTGCTCGAACAGCCAGGTGTGAGGGGCGAACCCGGTTGCCAGAACGTTCGACGGCGTTGGCCGTTGTGCCAGGCCGCTCCAACCGTGCTGGATTATTGCGCGACAGCCGATTCGGTGAATCGCCTCCAGGAGCAGCTCCGTTACCGCCTCAGGATCGACGTGAGTCATGCTGCTGAAGGTGAAAACAACCGGCGGCTCGCCGGCCGCGATGAAATCAACAAGCTCGGGCTCGGGCCGCCATGTTGGGTCTTCAAAAAAGAAGTACCCGACCATGTGATGATGGGCGGGCCAGTCTGACGGTGGAGGAAGGACGTGCCGGCTGGTGGCGTATAAAGCAAGTTGCGGAGAGTTCGCATCGTGCGTCAACGGGTTTCGCATTGGAGGCAGCCCGTGCAGCTCACGAAAAGGATTGATCAGCGCAGCCGTTGTCTCCTGGTACGCCGGCGTACCGCTGCCGAAAAAATGAGCGTCCTGGATCGAAACGAATGGTATGCCGGTGAGCTCATGAATCATCGGACTGGCCGGCTGCAGAGGACCGCTGATAAGTACATCAGCATCGCGGCAGGCCGCACTCATCTCCTCGAACATCTGAGGCAACGCCTCAGTCAGGGGTGCGAACATCGCACGCATGTGATCTGCAGCGTAGTCAATGTTGGGCGTTGCCACCGATTGCGTTATGATCTCGTACTGCGCTTTCTCGAAGTCCGGCCCTATCGGGATGAATTCCACACCGTGGCGCACTACCGACTTCTCGAAATGGGGCGAAAAAGCGAACGCGACATCGTGCCCGTGCCTGGACATCTCCATGATCAATGCAAGATATGGCTGAAGATCTCCGGCTGAACCGAAGTTCGTTATGATTGCTCGCATGTTTTACGGGTCGCCCAAAACTCTGAGGAAGCCTGAGAAGTGTTGAAATAGCTCGATTAGATTGAGCAGCACGGTGTGCCGCCGGCAAACCTAACTAAGCCACAATCTTGCGGTGGCTTTAGAGATTCCTCAAATGGTTTGTTCTATCAGCCGCAGCGCCTGCTCTACTCCGCGCTCCGCTTCTATTTTTCGGCCCAGTTCAGATGCCTTCTCCCGATAGACTGGCTGACTAAGAGTCATTGCCGTCGCTGTCGCAAGACGCTCGGCTGAGAGTTGATTCAATGGGATCGGCGAAACGGCATAGCCGGCCTTATGGAAGTGCATCGCCCACAGTGGCTGATCGGAGTAATGCGGAATGAACACGCTGGGAACGCCCGCCCGGAAAGCGGAAGCGGCGGTACCGGCGCCTCCGTGATGCACGACACACGCCGCGCGGCGAAAGAGCCATGAATGCGGCACGGACCCCGTCTGGTAGATGCTGGCCGGGAGTGAACGTCGTCCGAGGCCGCTCCACCCTTGCTGGATGATTGCCCGATAACCGGCAATCTTCATCGCATCCACGACCAGATCAGTCATCGCCTCCGGATTCTCGTGAATCATGCTACTGAAGCAGATAACTACAGGCGGCTCACCCGCGTCTATGAAGTCCAATAACGAAGGATCGGGTTGCCAATCATCGTCATCCAGGAAAAAGTAGCCGGTTAGATGGCGATTCAAGGGCCAATCTGAAGGACGAGAAATAACGTGACGGCTCATTGCATACAGTTCGATCTGCGGATCGTGGATCAGATAGTCATCAGCCTCGGGCAGTCCGATCCGCGCCCGGAAAGAATTCAAGAACGCGGCACATTCTTTCTGAACATCCGGCCATACGGGCAATTCAAAGTGTCCAAGCTGAACCAGCGCCAGGGGTATGCCGAGAACCTCGCGGACCAGCTGGGCAATCGCCTGTTCCGGACCGCTGATCAGCACGTCGCAATCCGAGCACAGCGCCTTCAATTGATCGAAGGCTTCCGCCAGTGTCGACTCCACAAGCGACAGAAGCGGTTTAATCAGCTCCACCGAATGATCCACGCCGGCCGCGCTGATCTCCGCCGCCATAGTCGCGCGTTGGACTTCCGACATTCGCGGCCCAAGCTGACAGAATTCGAGACCATGGCTCTCGACCCACGGCCCATATTCAGGCGACGTTGCTACCACCGGCCTGTGCCCCTGCCGTCGCAATTCAGATGCAAGCGCCAGATAAGGCTGGACGTCACCTCTCGATCCGAAATTAGTTAATGCCGCCCGCATGCCTCTCTTCCATTGAGTCGATCACTTCAGCCCGGCGACCCTTTCGCGCTATCTCTTTTTGACCGCCGGTTTTGTTGATAGTCCTTACGACGCAGCGCTCGCGTCTCGCGTGCCGCGCCTCCGTTGTCGGACTGTTCGCGTTTGCCCTCGACGCAATGCTCAGCGGCTAGGGACCTGATGGTCAATTGTTCATAGAGGTTGACGACAGGAACATCGATATTGAAGCGGCTCTTCAGATGAGCGACTACTTGAAGCGCGAGCAGCGAGTCACCTCCCAAATCAAAAAACCGATCGTCGATGCCAACCTGCTGTATCCCAAGAGTGATTTGCCAGGCCTCGGCGATGTTTTTTTCCAGCTCGTTGCGAGGTGAAACAAATGCGGTTTCGAGATGCGGCCGCGGATACAACGATGATAGGGTTGCATCAGTGCTCGCGACTACAAGACCGTGCGGCAAAGGCTCGTTATCCCCGGGCACCGTTTTCGCCGCCGATACCGCCTTTCGCTCCTCTATCCAGTATCTTTGACGCTCGAACGGGTAGGCCGGTAGCTCAACACGTGTCCTACGCTCCATCTCGTATAGCTTCGGCCAATCGACGTCCACTCCAGCAGCCCACAGTTTCCCCATAGCCATCATCACATCTGCCTGAGCCTCATCCTGTTCCGCTTGCTGGCTCATCGAGGCGATCGCAGCACGCTCCGGAGAGTTGTCCTGATGGCGTTTCACTAAACGGCACAATGAGTCCCCGGGGCCAACCTCCAGGAGCACGCGCTCTCTCTGCTTCAGCAATTCGCAAAGCCCGTCTCCAAAGCGCACCGTTTGGAGCAGATGCTTTACCCAGTAGCGCGGGTCGACGGCATCGTCTTGAATCATCCACGTGCCGGTTACGTTTGAAATAAACGGAATCGTGGGCCGATTCAATCTGATTTGCTGCACGCTCTCGAGAAACGATCGAGCAGCGGGTTCAGTCATGCGAGAATGGAATGCGTGAGAGGTTCGGAGGCGGCGGCAGGCCACGCCGGTCTCGGCAAGTCTTGCTTCAAGGTCGAGAATCGCATCCTCGGGGCCCGACGCTACGCACTGTGCCGGAGCATTGATCGCAGCCAGATCGAGATTCTCACCCAGGGACCGCTTTAGTTCATCGGCCGGCAGCTGTACAACCAGCATCGCGCCGCGCGGCAGGTCTTGAATCAACCGCCCTCTTACGCTCACCAACGATAGGGCATCTTCAAGACAAAACACTCCGGACAAACAAGCCGCGACATACTCGCCGATGCTATGACCGATCATCGCGTGGGGGGCAATTCCCCAGGAAATCCACAACTTCGCCAGCGCGTATTCGGTGACAAGTAGCGCCGGTTGAGTGATCCACGTCTCATTAAGCCGGAGCGCGGCACTTTCCAATTCGCCGTTGCCGGGATACAGCACGGAACGCAGGTCAAATCCCAGACTCGGCTCGAGCATCTTCGAACAACGGTCGACTTCCTCTCGAAAGGCCACCTCCTCGTGGTAGAGGCCGGAAAACATATTTACACATTGCGTTCCCTGCCCCGGAAACATGAAGACAACAGGTCGTTCGCGACTCTGTTCACGACGTGTAAACATCCGCTTAGGATCACGACGATCCAGAACCGAAACAGCATCCTCGGGTCCTTTGCACACGACGATCCGTCTATGGTCGAGCCGTCTCCGGCCCACCTTCAATGTGTATGCAACATCCGCCAGGGATGGGGCCTGCTCTCGCTGCAAGAAGTCCCTCAGGTTATTCGTTCCCGACTCCAACGCCGTGCTTGTGGCCGCAGACACGACAAGCAACTGCCAGCGCCTCGACTTACCCGAGGGCTCGGAGAAGGGCGCTTCCTCGAGTATCACGTGCGCGTTCGTGCCGCCCACGCCGAACGCACTGACTCCTGCCCGCCGCGGATGATCTGTAGTATTCCACTCAGCAAGACTTGAGCTTACGTAGAACGGACTGTTCTCGAAATCGATGTTCGGGTTGGGCCGTTCGAAGTGCAAGCTCGGGGGGAGATACTTATGCTTGAGAGCCTGCACAGTCTTGATCAGACCTGCTATGCCGGCAGCCGCATCAAGGTGCCCGATGTTTGTCTTTACCGAGCCGACTGCGCAGAAACCTTTACGTTTCGTCGTGGCATTGAAGGCCTTTGTCAGCGCCTGGATCTCTATCGGATCGCCGAGGGGCGTTCCGGTGCCGTGAGCTTCAACGTAGGTAATTGTATCGGCTGACACACCGGCGTTGGCCAGGGCCTCTGCAATTACCCCAGCCTGACCGTCCACGCTGGGCGCGGTGTAACCGACTTTCAATGAGCCGTCGTTATTGATGGCGGAGCCTCTGATGATCCCCTGGATATTGTCTCGATCCGCAAGCGCTTCATTGAGGCGCTTGAGCACAACGACCCCTGCGCCGCTTCCAAAGATGGTCCCTTGCGCTTTCGCATCGAAAGCCCTACAGCGCCCGTCGGGCGAGGCCATTCCACCCGCCATATACCGATATCCCCGCCGGAGTTTTGTGTTTACGGAAACTCCGCCCGCGAGAGCCAAGTCACATTCTTCGTTCAGGAGACTCTGACACGCGACGTGGACCGCGACGAGTGAGGTTGAACAGGCGCTTTGGACAAGATGGCTCGGTCCTTTGAGGTTGAGCTTGTAGGACACGCGGGTGGTAAAAAAGTCCGCGCCGTTACTCAGGTTAATCTGCAAATCATCCAGCGAGCGCATGAGTTCCGGGCTTGAACAAAGGTTCACCAGCAAATAAGTATTGATCGTCGCGCCCGCATAAACGCCAATCGCACCCTTGAAGTTGTCGGGATCGTACCCTGCATTCTCGATAGCTTCCCACGAGCACTCCAGCATTATCCGGTGCTGAGGGTCCATCAGCTCCGCTTCTCTTGGATTGATGTCGAACAAGCGAGCGTCAAAGGTTTCGATGTCATCCAACAGCGCTCCGGCTCTGACGTAGTTCGGGTCGCGAACCAACTCGAAGTCCACTCCCAGAGACTCAAGTTCTTCATCGGTGAAAAACCGGATCGACTCCACTCCATCGCGGATATTCCGCCAGAATTGATCCTTGTCCCTGCTCCCCGGAAAGCGACCGGCCATTCCGATTATTGCTATCTCTGAGCCACTCACATCATCAAACATCTTGATTCACCCTATAGATCGCTTCGTACCATCGCCGCTTTACTGCCATCGACTCCAATCGCGCTCAACCTCCGAACAGAACGGCGCCCAGCGCATTGGCTTTCCGGTTGTCTCCGGCAACGCGCAACTTGCCCAGATCGAAAGCGGCTGCTGCATTGAGCCTGCCACTCACAATCTCAATGAGGTCTCTCGCTGCTACTGTGATTATGCATTCCGCTTCTGCTTTGCCATCGCCGGCGACGACATGCCCGCCGGGCTTGACCAGCCACACGCCGCCGCCGTTGCCCGTTATGACGATTTTGCAGGTCGCGTCCGATAGCTTGTCCAGATGCCTTCTTATCTTCTCGGGAATGAAGTTCGCAAAAATATCCTGCACATCCGAGACTTCCTGACACTCACCCGTTTGCGATTCATCGGTCTCATATGGCGACGCCAGATAGTCCCAATCCGGCCCCACCTCCGGATAACCAAGCGCCTCCAGCAACGCATTCATCCTCTTCTCCAAATCGTCGAGGATGAAGGTTCTCGATACGGTTGATCCTTTGCCCAGAGAGGTCTTCTTGATCCGCCTGGAAAAGCTCACTTTCGGGTCGCCTTTGCCGGGGTCGTGCTGGGAAGAGAAAACGGCGTTTATGATATCTTCATGCCATTCAACGCCTAAAAACTCGAACATCGGCTTTAATGTGCCTGTCGGATTCAACACAAGCGATTCATATTTCACTCGAAAGCATTGCGCGTTTCTCTCGCGTTCGAACGCAATCTCCTTACTTGTCAGATCTATCCAGTAGTCGACGATTGCGCTCACGAGATTCCCTGAGTTCCTGTTGATATAGTAGAGCAACTCGTCGAACACCTGGTGTCTATTAAATTCAAGGATCGAATAAACAACATCCATGCAGTTGCGATAAAGACAGACATACTTTGCTTCAGGGAAGACTGCACTCAGAATATCCAGGTGGTTCAGATTCATCGGTGACTTTTCGCACCAGAGCTCGCTGCCCTTCGCGCTCACGTAAGCGTTCATCAAACCGGAGACAATTCGCCTCACCTCGTCTACCACAATAAGACTCTTATGCTGTTCAGACGCGACGGGTGCGCTTACTCCTATTGTGTGGTAAACGGCGTCATATAGTCGCTCGCACAATGATCCAAGGTTCAGCTCACCCGGGCTCGAGATTGACGGGTGCGTATCGATCAGGTAACGCAGCAATGTTGAGCCGGAGCGGTGGCAAGAGAGTATGAATATCGGAGGTTGTGGCTTACCGTACGTGTTTCTTTTAGACATCAATGAACGCTATTGTTGCCCTGAGCCTGCGCTGATTGCCTCTGTTTTTGACGTCTCTTCTCTCTTCGCCTTTCGCCCCGTCCTCGGTTGGCTCCATAGTCGGCAGTCTGGAGCCCGTTACTGCTTATCAGCTTAGAAAGAGAGCTTACGGTTGGTCCTTCGAAGAGCGCTACCATCGGGATCTGAGCATTCAAATCTCTATTCAGGCGTGAAATGACTTTGAGACCAATCAGAGAATTACCCCCCAGTTCGAAAAAGTTGTCGTAAATGCCAACCTGATCGATACCTAATAAGTCTTGCCAGGCGCTGGAAATGACCTGCTCAACCTCATTTCCCGGCGGCGCGTAAGCTGTGGGCAGCGAGCGTCGCGAAAGGGAGGGGGCTTGGTCGCTGCCATTCGAACCGCCCTGCTGCTTCGATCCGCCTGATCTGATCCACAAATCAAGCCTCTGAGACAAGTCGCCGGTTGAAACAGCTATTTGGCCTCTAATCTTCGAGGCAACAATTCGACGGAATGCCTCGGTACTCTCCCCGGGCGTCATTGCAAATTGATCCAGGCTCGTCTGAAACGAAGTGTTCAATTGCTTGTCGCCTTCAGTCAGCCATCCATCCCAGTTGGCGCTTATCCAGCGTGTGCCAGACGACTCGCTGCGATTATTCGCAAACTCATCCATGAAGATATTCGCCGATGAATAGCTGAAGGACCCCAGCCCGCCTAACACCGATGCATTCGATGACATCAACAGACAGAAATCGATGTCCTTGCCTTGCAGTACATTTTCAAGGACATAAGCGCCATAAGCTTTCGCCAGATATTGCTCCTTGCAATCCTTATCGTCGGTTTCCTGCATTAACCTGAGCGCTTTTTCACCGCCGCTACCTGCGGCGTGGATCCAGCCGTCTATCCTGCCCCATCTCTCGCATGTCCTCTCCACCACCGCTCTCATTTCATCTTCCTTCGTCACATCTCCTCTCATCTCCATCACCTCTCCTCCCCC
>Ga0134127_10002561_pt1 | contig 13078 bp, 9 predicted proteins | sample KB31753_FD_96459 | JGI IMG/M metagenome (GOLD analysis project Ga0134127, IMG submission 96459) | Terrestrial soil microbial communities with excess Nitrogen fertilizer from Kellogg Biological Station, Michigan, USA - KB3-175-3 | ecosystem: Environmental > Terrestrial > Soil > Unclassified ...
AGCCACGCGGTGATGTCCATCTCCCGCGAGAAGGCGATGCCGCGATCGAGCACCGGCGCGGCCTCGCCGGGCTGTCCCCGGCTCAGGAGCACGAAGCCCACCGTCATGTACGCGCCGGACAGGCTCCAGGGATGCTCGGGCCCCTCCCCGAGCGCGATGCCCTCGCGCGCGCGGGCCAGCGCGTCCTCGAAGTCGCCGGTGTCGGCCAGTGAGGCGGCGAGCCAGATGCGGGCGGCCACCGACACGAGCCCGGCCATCCCCCAGCGCTCGCGGGCGAGGTCGCCCTCCACCGCGGCGACCACCTGTCCGAGGTGGCGCTGCGCGGCCCGGTAGTCGCCGAGCACGTGGTGCGCCTGGCCGAGCCCGAAGTCCGCGATGATCTGCAGCCGGCGATCCGGCAGGGTCCGACCCACCTCCGCGGCCTGCTCGGCAGACCGGATCGCGGCCGCCTGGTCGCCGAGCGTGTAGTGCGACTGGGTCAGGTAGGCCGACACCCACCCGAGCCGGCGACGGTCGCCCAGCGCCTCGGCGTGCACCGCGGCCCGGCGCAGGTGGTCGAGGGTCCGGGTGAACTCGCCGAGCGGCGCCAGCGAGGCGCGGAGGGCGAACGCGACGTCCACCGCCGTGGCGAGGGCCGGCCCCTGCGGACCGTCGGCCTCCAGGATCTCGAGCGCCTGCTCGTAGAAGCCGACCGCCTCCCGGTGCGCCGAGCGGGCGGCCGCCTTGGCCCCGGCCTGGCGGAGGTAGTCCACCGCCCGCTCGCGCAGGCCGCCGCGCAGGGCGTGGTGGGCCAAGCGCTCCACGTGCTCGCCCTGGCGCCCGGCGTAGAGCCGCTCGATGGCGTCCGCGATGCGCGCGTGCAGCGCGCGCCGCGTCTCGTGGAGCAGGCTGCCGTAGGCGACCTCGTGGGTGAGGGCGTGCTTGAACGTGTACTCGATCTCGGGGAAGAAGCTCGCCTCGTAGAGCAGCTCGCCCGATTGCAGCGCGGCGAGCCCCGCCCGCAGGTCCTCGTCGGGCAGGTCCGCGATGTCGGCCAGCACCGGGAATGGCACGTCCTTGCCGATGACCGACGCCGACTGCAGCACGCGCTTGGCCGCCGGGGTGAGCCGGTCGATGCGGGCGGCCAGCACCGCCTGCACGCTGCCCGGGACCTGGACGGTCTCGAGCGGCTTCGCGAGCCGCCGGGCCCCCGGCTCGCCGATCAGGGCCTGCGTCTCGACGAGTGCCCGCACGCTCTCCTCGAGGAAGAGCGGGTTGCCGTCGGTCCGCTCGACCAGCATCGTCTTGAGCGCGTCCAGCCCCGGATCGGAGCCGAGCACGCCCTCGAGCAGCGTGTGAGCGGTCACCGGCGCGAACGGATCGATCCGGATCTGGGCGTAGCCGGGCTTGCTGCCCCACCGATGCTCGTACTCGGGACGGTAGGCGACCAGGATCAGGAGACGCGTGCCCGGCAGCCGCTCCACCAGGTTGTGGAGCAGCGCCTGCGTCTCCTCGTCGATGCGCTGGAGATCCTCGACCACGAAGACCACCGGCTGGCGCCGGCTCTCGGCCAGCAACACACTGCGCACCGCTTCCTGGATGCGGCGCCGGCGCTGCGGCGGATCGAGCGCGCGCCACGCGTCGTCCTCGGGCTCGAGATCGGCGAGCGCGAGTAAGGCCGGCAGCGCGGACGCGAGCGCGGGGTCGAGCGCGAGGAGCTTGCCGGTGATCTTCTCCCGGATCACCCGCTCCTCGTCGAGCCGGTCGATCTGGCAGTAACGCCGGAACGCGTCGATCACCGGCATCCAGGACGGCGTCTTCCGGTACGCGACCGGCCGCCCCTCCAGCACCAGCGCGCCGTCCATCCATGGCCCCTCGACGAACTCGCGGATGACCCGCGACTTGCCGACGCCCGGCTCGCCCACCAGCGCGACCAGCCGGCCCTCGCCCGCGCAGGTCCGGGTGAAGGCCTCGCGCAGCCGCCCGATCTCCCCCTCGCGGCCGACGAAGCGCGAGAGACCGCGCACCACCGCCGCCTGGAGCCGGTAGCGCGCGGGCCCCGCCCCGGTCAGCTCGTACACCTCCACCGGATCCGCGACGCTCTTGATCGGCACCGGGCCGAGGCCGGTCACGACCAGGAACCCCTCGGTGAGCCGCCGCGTCTCCGGGGCGAGCAGGGTCGAGCCGGGGCGCGCGAGACGCTCCATCTGCGCGGCCAGGTAGGTGGTCTGGCCCACCGCGCTGTACTCCATGTGCAGGTCGGTGCCGATCGCGCGCACCACGACCTCGCCGGAGTTGAGTCCGACGCGGATCTGCACGTCGACCCCTTCGGCGCGGCGCAGGTCGCGGGCCAGCCGCTGCACCTCGTCGTGCATCCGCAGCGCGGCGTAGGCGGCCCGCACCGCGTGATTCTCGTGGGCTACCGGCGCGCCGAAGATGGCCATGATCCCGTCGCCCAGCACCTGGTTCACGGTGCCCTCGTAGCGATGGACCGCCTCCATCATCACCCCGAGCACCGGATCGAGCATGCGCCGCGCGTCCTCCGGATCGCGGTCGGCCAGCATCTCGAGCGAGCCCTTCATGTCCGCGAACAGCACCGTGACCTGCTTGCGCTCGCCCTCGAGCGCGCCGCGCGAGGTACGGATCTTCTCGGCCAGGTGCGGCGGGGTGTAGGTCTCGGGCGAGGCGAAGCGGGCGGGATCGGACACCAGGATGGGCTGGCCGCAGCCGCCGCAGAAGCGGGCGCCCGGCTCGTGCACGAAGCCGCAGCGCGCGCACGCCGCCTGCAGGGCCTGCCCGCACGCCACGCAGAACCGATGGCTCGGCAGATTCTCGGCACGGCAGCGCGGGCACGTCATCGGGCCCGGCTCGGGAGTGGCGGTCACGCGGCTACCAGGGCGGCGCGGCCGGGAGCCCGTCGACCGCGGCGGGCAGCGGCTCGGCCGGCGCGTGGCCGCGGCGCGCCAGGGCGTCGTGAAGGGCGCGTAGCTGCGTGGCCGCCGCGGCGGTCACGCGCTCGAGCAGCTCGTGCCCCGGCCGCGGCCCGTCGTGCACCGCGATCACCCGTGCGAACTCGCGCGGGCCCGCGCCCTCGAACCAGCCCGCGAGACGGCCGCGCACCAGCGCACCGTAGCGGGCCACCGACGCGCCGTCCAGGAGGTCGGCGGGAGCGGGCTCGTGCCGCCAGTCTTCCGGAACGCGCCCGAGGTCCATGCCGTCGGCGAAGCCCAGGCCGAGGCGGAAGAGGCCGAAGGCGAGCGCTCGAAGCGCCGGGTCCAGGCCGGCCTCCGGCACGCCGCGGATCATGCGCTCGCCCGCCGCGAGGATGTCGTCCAGCCGGCGACCCAGCTCGCCCGGATCGAGCCGGCTCACGGCTCCTAGCGGCCCGTGAACGTCACCGGCTGCTTGCGGGCGAACGCGACGACCCCGTTGCGGAAATCCTCGGTATGGCCGCTGGCCGCGATCGCCTGAGCCTCCAGCTCCATCTGCGTCTCGAGGCTCTCCTGGGTGGACTGGTGGAAGAGCAGCTTGGCCCGTCCGAAGGCCTGGGTCGGCCCCTGCGCCAGCTCCCGCGCGAGCGCGCCCACCGCCCCGGGGAACTCGGCGTCCGGGTGCACGCGATTCACGAGCCCCCACTCCATCGCCTCGCGCGCGGAGAGCACGCGGTTGGTGTAGTGCAGCTCGAGCGCGCGGCGCAGCCCGATCATCCGCGGCAGGAAGTAGGACGAGGAGCCGTCCGGGGAGGCCGCGATCTTCGAGTAGGCCATCGTGAACTTCGCCGACTCCGCGGCGACCACGAGGTCGCCGGACAGCGCGAAGCTCATCCCGCCACCCGCGGCGATGCCGTTGACCGCCATCACCACCGGCTTCATGCTCCGGGCCAGCCGGGACACCGCCCCGTGGAGATAGGTGGTCAGCTCCTTGACGAGGATGCCGATGCGCTCCGGATTGTCCGCGAAGTCCTTGACGTCCCCGCCCGCGCAGAAGGCCTTCCCCGCTCCGGTGATCACGATGCAGCGCACCGCCCGGTCCTCGTCCGCCTCGAGCACGGCATGGAACAGCTCCCGCCCCAGCGTCAGGTTCAGGGCGTTGTAGGCGTCGGGCCGGTTGAGGGTGAGGGTGCCGATGCCGTCCTTCACCTCGTAGCGCAGGGTCTCGTACGTCATGGTCCTCTCCCGTGGAGTCGCTACCGGCGGTCGCCGACGCGATGGAGCTTGAGCAGGTTGGTCGTCCCGGTGACCCACATCGGCGCCCCGGAGATGATCACGATGACGTCGTTGTTGCGCACGGTCCCGTCTGCCAGGAGCGTCGCCTCCACTTCCTCGATCATCTCGTCGGTGGTCTCCACCTTGTGCACGAGCCGCGAGGAGACGCCCCAGAAGAGACCGAGCCGCCGCTGCACCTCGGAGTACGGGGTGAGCGCCATGATCGGCACTTCCGGCCGATCCTGGGAGATGAGCCGCGCGCTGAAGCCCGACTGGGTGAAGGCCACGATGGCCTTGGCGTGGAGCAGCCGGGCCGCCTGGCACGCGGCCTCCGCCACCGCCTCCGGGAAGCCGTAGGCCTCGGGCCGCTGGCGGGGGCCGTTCGCCACCGGGGCGGCCCGCTCGGCCCGCTCCGCGATGCGCGCCATCATCTCGACCGTTTCCACCGGGAAGCGCCCCGTCGCGGTCTCCGCCGAGAGCATGATCGCGTCCGCCCCGTCGAAGATGGCGGTGGCCACGTCGCTCACCTCGGCCCGCGTGGGCCGCGAGTGCGTGACCATGGACTCGAGCATCTGGGTGGCCACGATCACCGGCACCTTGGCCAGCCTCGCCTGACGAATAACGTCCTTTTGAATAACCGGCACCTCCTCGAGCGGCACCTCGACCCCCAGATCGCCGCGCGCCACCATCACCGCGTCCACCAGCGGGAGCAGCCCCTGCAGGTTCGCCACGATCTCCGCCCGCTCCAGCTTGGCCACGATCGGGATGTTGGCGCCCTGGTCGTGGAGGAACTTGCGGACTTCCTGGATGTCGCCGGCGGACCGGACGAAGGAGATCGCCACGTAGTCCACCGCCTGCTCGATCCCGAAGCGCAGATCCTCGCGGTCCTTCTCGGCCAGGCAGGACACCGGTACCGGCAGCCGCGGGAACGACACCCCCTTGTGATCCGACACGGGGCCGCCCGACACGATCCGGCACTCCACCTCGCCCTCCTCCACCTTCTCCACCACGAGCTGGATCATCCCGTCGTCCATCCAGACCGGATCGCCGGGCCGCAGCGCCGCGAGGAACTCGGGATGGTTCAACGAGCTGCGCGAGGCCGTGCCCTTCACGGTGCGGGTGGTCAGCACGAAGCGCTCGCCCGGCGTGAGCATGGCCTGCCCGCCCACGAAGGTGCCGAGGCGCACCTTGGGGCCCTGCAGGTCCTGGAGGATCGTGATCGGGCGGCCCCATCGGCCCTCCCCCTCCCGGATCGCGCGGATGACCTCGGCGTGCTCGGCGTGGGTGCCGTGCGAGAAGTTCAGGCGGGCCACGTCCATGCCCGCGGCCACCAGCCGGTCCAGCATCTCCGGCCGGCTGCTCGCCGGCCCGATCGTGCACACGATCTTGGTGCGTCTCACGCGAGCATCCGGGCCAGGTACTGGCCGGTGAAGGACCGGTCCTGGCCGGCCACGTCCTCGGGCGTGCCGGAGGCGATCACCTTGCCGCCCTCGTTGCCGCCCTCGGGCCCCAGGTCGATGACCCAGTCCGCGGTCTTGATCACGTCCATGTTGTGCTCGATGATCACCACCGTGTTGCCCTGATCCACCAGCTGATTCAGCACTTCGAGCAGGCGCCGGATGTCCGCGAAGTGCAGCCCGGTGGTGGGCTCGTCGAGGATGTAGAGCGTCCGGCCGGTGGCCCGCCGGCTCAGCTCGGTGGCCAGCTTCACCCGCTGCGCCTCGCCGCCGGACAGGGTCGTCGCGGCCTGCCCGAGCCGGATGTAGTCGAGCCCCACGTCGTGCAGCGTCTGGAGCTTCTGCTTGATCGAGGGCACCGGCTCGAAGAAGCCGAGCGCTTCGGCCACCGTCATCTCGAGGATGTCGGCGACGTTCTTGCTCTTGTAGCGCACCTCGAGCGTCTCCCGGTTGTAGCGCTTGCCCCGGCAGACCTCGCAGGTCACGTAGACGTCGGGCAGGAAATGCATCTCGATCTTCACGAGCCCATCGCCCTGGCAGGCCTCGCAGCGCCCGCCCTTGACGTTGAACGAGAAGCGACCGGGCTGGTAGCCACGCACGCGAGCGTCCGGGGTGCGCGCGAGCAGCGTGCGGATCAGGGTGAACACCCCGGTGTAGGTCGCGGGATTGGAGCGCGGGGTGCGCCCGATCGGCGACTGGTCGATGTCGATGACCTTGTCGAGATGCTGGGCGCCCTCGATGCGGTCGTGGGCGCCCGGCCGGTCCTGCGCGCGGTGGAGCATCGAGGCGAGCGCGCGGTACAGGATGTCGTTGACCAGGGTGGACTTGCCCGAGCCCGACACCCCGGTAATCGCGGTGAAGGTGCCGAGGGGGATCTTCACGCTCATGCCCTTGAGGTTGTGCTCGCGGGGGTTGTGGATGATCACGAACTTCCCGTTGGCCTTGCGGCGGGCCGCGGGCACCGCGATGCGCTCCACCCCGGCCAGGAAGCGGCCGGTGAGCGACTCGGGATTCGCCATCACCTCGTCGGGCGTGCCCACCGCGACCACGTGGCCGCCCAGCTCGCCTGCCCCCGGCCCGAGATCCACCACGTAGTCGGCGGCCCGCATCGTCTCCTCGTCGTGCTCCACCACCAGCACCGTGTTGCCGAGGTCGCGCAGGCGCTTCAGCGTGTCGAGGAGCCGGCCGTTGTCCCGCTGGTGCAGGCCGATGGAAGGCTCGTCCAGGATGTAGAGGACGCCCACCAGGCTCGAGCCGATCTGGGTGGCCAGGCGGATGCGCTGGCCTTCCCCCCCGGAGAGCGTGGCCGCGGGCCGGTCGAGCGTCAGGTAATCGAGGCCGACCTGGGAGAGGAAGCCCAGACGCTCGCGGATCTCCTTGAGGACCCGGCGCGCGATGGCCATGTCCCGCTCGGACAGGGTGAGCGTGTCGAAGAACTGGCGCGCCGCCTTGATCGGGAATCGCACCACGTCGGCGATGGACCGCCCCGCGATCTTGACCGAGAGCGTCTCCGACCGCAGCCGGGAGCCGCCGCAGGTCGGGCAGGCCCGCTCGGTCATGAAGTGCTCGACCTCGCTGCGGGTGTCCTCGGAGACCGTCTCCTTGTAGCGGCGGTCGAGCAGCTTCACCACGCCCTCGAACCCGTCGTCCGGCTCGCCGTGCAGGATGACGTCGCGCACCTTCTTCGGCAGCTTGCCCCACGGCGTCTCGAGGCTGAACCCGTGGCGCTTCGCGAGCACGCGCAAGGTCTGCTTGAAGATCGACGAGGCCGACGGCCCCGCCCACGGCACCAGCGCGCCGCCCGCGAGGGTCTTCGCGGGATCCGGCACCACCCGCTCGGGATCGATCTCGTAGCGGGTGCCAATGCCGCCGCAGTCGGGGCAGGCCCCGTACGGGTTATTGAAGGAGAACATGCGCGGCGACACCTCCGGGAAGGAGATGCCACAGGCCGCGCAGGCCAGCCGCTCCGAGAAGAGGAAGGAGGGCCCATCGGGCACCTCCACCTGCACCACGCCGTCGGCCAGCCGCAGCGCGGTCTCGAGCGAGTCGGCGAGGCGCCCGCCCAGGTTGTCCTTCACCACCAGGCGGTCCACCACCACCTCGATGGTGTGCTTCTTGGTCTTCGCCAGCTCGATGTCCTCGGTCAGCTCGCGGAGCTGTCCGTTGACCCGGACCCGCACGTAGCCCTGCCGGCGCAGGTCGTAGAAGAGCTTGCGGTACTCGCCCTTACGACCGCGCACGATCGGCGAGAGCACCGCGATGCGACTGCCCACCGGCAGGGTCATCACCCGGTCCACCATCTGCTGGACGGTCTGGGCCGAGATCACGTTGCCGCACTGGGGGCAGTGCGGGATCCCAACCCGCGCGAAGAGCACCCGCAGGTAGTCGTAGATCTCGGTGACGGTGCCCACCGTGGAGCGCGGGTTCTTGGAGGTGGTCTTCTGCTCGATCGAGATGGCGGGCGAGAGCCCCTCGATCGAGTCCACGTCCGGCTTCTCCATCTGCTCGAGGAACTGCCGCGCGTAGGCCGAGAGCGACTCGACATACCGGCGCTGCCCTTCCGCGTAGATGGTGTCGAAAGCGAGCGAGGACTTCCCCGATCCGGAGAGCCCGGTGATCACCACGAGCTGATCCCGCGGGAGCTCGAGGTCGATCGCCTTCAGATTGTGCTCGCGGGCGCCGCGGACGACGATCCGGTCGTTGGCCATGGACGCTACATCATACCCCTGCCGTCGAGCCGGGTGAAAGGGCCCGCCGGGCCACGCGCCGCTCGGTCACCACGAACAGCGTGAGGCCGGCCAGCGCTCCGACGGCCGCGGTGTGGAACCCGGCCGCGAAGGACACGCGCTCCACCGTGAAGCCGACCAGCAGCGAGCCGAGCACGCTCCCGAGGTCGAAGGAGCCGGAGAGCGTGCCCATGGCCGAGCCCCGCTCCGCCTCCGGCGTGCGGTCCACCAGGAGCGCCAGGAGGGTCGGATAGAACACGGCCACGCCCGCCCCGAGCATGATCGCGGCCGCGGCCAGTGCGGGCACCTGGGGCGGCCGGGCGAGGACCAGGTAGCTCAGCGTGGTGAGCGTCACCGCCGGCACGATCACCCGGGCCCGGCCGATCCGATCGGACAGGCCGCGCAGGGCGAGTCGCCCGGTGATGATGCAGATCGCGAAGAGCACGTAGAACCAGCCGAGGCTCCCCTCGAGGCCCGACGCCAGCGCGTACAGCGGGAGGAACGCGTAGATCGAGCTGTAACCGATGTTCACGCAGACCACCGTGGCGGCCGCCGGCAGCGCGCGCCGGCTGAACCAGCGAAATCCCTGCGGTGGCGTGGCCTCGAGGGCCGGTGCCTTGAGAATCAGGATGAGCAGCGCGATCACCGCCCCGAGGCCCACCGCGGCGGCGAAGCAGGACTGGATGCCGGCACGCGCGTACAGCGCCAGCCCGAGCGGAGGGCCCGCGGCGAAGGAGAGCGCGGTGGCCAGGAAGTAGACGCTGAGCGCCTCGCCCCGGCGGGCCGCCGGGCTGGCCTGGGCCACGAGCACCCCCGCGGCGGTGGCGAGCACACCGTTACCGCAGCCGAGGCCGGCCATCAGGGTCACGTACGCGGCCGGCGCGGCGGCCAGGGGGAGCAGGACCAACGTGGCGAGCAGGACTCCCACCCCGGGGAGCATCACGCGCCGGGCGCCGAAGCGATCCACCCACCCGCCGACCAGCGGGCGCAGGATCATCGATACCGTCGTGGATGTCGCGAAGAGCAGGCCCACCTGCGTCTTGCTGCCCCCGAGCGCGACCACGTGGAGCGGCAGGGTGGCGTTGAGCAGGTAGATCACCACGTGCACGCCTCCCGAGATCGCGAGGCAGGCGGCGATCGTCGGGGTGATCAGCGGGGCGGTGATCAGCGAGCGGGCGGTCACCGCCGGATGCGCCGGCCGAGCCACAGCACGAGAGCGCCCGCCGGAGCAGCCACCAGCGCCGGATAGGCGACGGCGGCGCCGAGCAGCCCGCCGCCCGCGCCGCGAAGCTGGACCGCGGCGAGCCCGGCGAACACGATGAGCCCGATCACGCCGGCGGTGACGGCGGTCCGGCCATGGCGAGGCGGCCAGAGCGCGGCCGGCCCGAGCGCGCAGCCCGCGCCCCCCAGGGCGAGCAGGCTCAGCGCCCACGGATCGACGGGCCACAGGCTCGCGAGCGCCGCCCCCCCGAAGAGCCCGGCCCAGAGCCCCGGATCGTGGCCGATCTCGCCGCCGCCGGTGGAGTCGAGCGCGCCGAGCCGCCCGCGCAGCGCGAGGCTCGAGGCGAGGAATGCGGCGAGGCCGGCGGCGAGCAGCAGGGCCTGCAGCGTGCGGCGCCATGGCTCGGCGAAGAGCGCGTGCGCGGGGAGCTCGAGCAGCCGCTCGAGCGTGACGCCGCCCAGGAAGAGATCGGGGGCCTGGATCAGCGCGTAGACCGCCCAGCCCTGGGCCCACATGAAGGCGAGCAGCAGCCCGCCTGCCGCGACACCAAGCCGATCGCGCGCGGGACGCGCCGCGAGGCCCGCGCGCAGCAGCGCGACCGCGCCGGTCAGCAGGGTGACCGCCAGGCCCATGCGCTCGCCCAGGCCGCGAGGCCGCGCGTCGGCCCAGAGCATCCCGGACGCGGGCGACCCCGGAACCCGCTTGTCCGCCTCGAATCGCAGCCGAAGGGTCGAGCCGCGCAGGATCTCGTCGCCTGCACGCAGCGTCACGGTCTGCCCGGGCGCCAGCGTCCACTCGATGTCGGCGAGACGCGCGCCGTCGAGGGTACGCGCGCGCAGGACCCCGCCCGCGGGCGCGGTGAGGCGGTGCACCTCGTCGAATACGAGCGGCACACCGCCGCGCACCACACCCAGGTCGCGCCCGGCGATGACCCAGGGACTCGAGGGCGGGAACCGGAACGCGGGCTGGGAGGCCACGCGGTCCCACGCCGCGAGGGGCCCGAGCGCGAGCGCCCAGGCAAGCTGCAGGAGCACCATCACCGCGGCCAGGAACGCGATCGCGAGCAGCATCGGCGCGGTCCGGCCCAGCGGCCGCCAGGCGGTCAGGAGCCAGCCCGCCGCCGCGGTGATCACGATGCCCTGCCAGCGGCCGGCGCCGAGCCACGCGGCCACGTCGCCGGCCAGGGCGATGTTCGCCCAGAGGAGCACGCCGACCGTGAGGAGCAACGTGACGACCGGGAAGAGCGTCCCGTCGGCGCTCGCGCCGTCGGCCGCCGCGGGGCGGACGCCGCCCGCGCCCAGCGCGATCAGCGGCGCCAGGGTCACCACGAGGCCGAGCCACAGCCCGTCTGGCCCGCGCGCGGCGAGGGCCGCCGGCACCCCCAGGGCGACCACCGGCGTGAGCCAGACCGCGAGGATGCGCGCGACCGACGTCATTCGCGCGGTGGGGAGGCGGGCCGCGGGGCGAACCAGCGGATCGCGACGAGCACCGCCATCATCGGCGCGAGCACCCCGCCGTACCACCAGAGCAGCGAGAGCCCGGCGACCCGGACGCTCGCCACCTGGTTGGGGAGCGCGCCGAGAAGAAAGAAGCCCGCGAGCAGCAGCGCGAGCAGGACGACACCGATGGTCCGCGTGGTCACCGGCCGCATTATAGCGGGATGGTAAGATAGCGAGCACGAAAGGAGCCCTCTCCATGCCCGATGCGTCGCAGAAACCCCCGATCCAGCGCGTGCTGGTGATCACCGCCCACCCCGACGACTCCGAGTTCGGCGCCGGGGGCACCATCGCCAAGCTCGTGCGCGAGGGCATGCACGTCTCCTACTGCATCGTCACCAACGGCAACAAGGGCTCGGGCGACCGCAGCATGACGCCCGAGCGCCTGGCCCAGATCCGCGAGGAGGAGCAGCGCAACGCGGCGCGCGTGCTCGGGGTGGAGACGGTGGACTTCCTGGGATTCCCGGATTGCGAGGTCGAGGACACGCGCGAGTCGCGCCTCGCGGTCACCGCCGCGATCCGGCGACACCGGCCCGATCGCCTCATCATCCAGAACCCGCACCGCACCAAGAACCTGGGCGCCTCGCACCGGGATCACCGCACGGTGGCGGGCATCGCGCTCGACTGCGTCTACCCGCTCGCCCGCGACCACATGGCCTTCCCGGAGCTGCTCGCGCAGGGACTCGAGCCGCACAAGGTCCGCGAGATCTATCTCATGTGGTGGGAGAGCCCGGAGGTGATCGTGGACATCTCCGACACGATCGATCTCAAGATCAAGGCGCTGGCCTGCCACGCGAGCCAGTTCAAGGACTTCGCCGGGGTGGAGAAGCGCGTCCGCGAGCGCGGGACCGAGCTCGGCAAGCCCAGGGGCTACGCCTACGCCGAGACCTTCGACCTGATCGCCCTCGACCGCTAGCGTCGGTCCCAGGGCGGCCCGAGGATCAGGCGGCCGCCGGCCCCCGGACACGTCTCGGGGGCGAGGGCGCCCCACGGCAGGCTCTCCGCCACCGCCTGCGGGCTCATGTCGTCGGGAACCTGCCCCGTCATGAGCGCCCGCTTCTCGCACGCGGTCGGCGCCAGGCGCGGCGGACCGGGCGGAGGCGGACCGGGCGCGACGGGCGCGGACGTGCACGCCGCGATCAGCCACACCACCGGCAGCCCCCCGATCACGCGCTTCACGGCTTCCCCGCCAGAGTACGGGCAACCCTCCGGGGCCGGCTGAGAATCCTTCCCCGCCCCGGCACGCTTTCGCTAGAATGCGCCCGTGAAGCCAGGAGCACCCATCCCGGCCACCCTGACCGAGCTGATGGGGGGCAGGGCCGCCCAGGATCCTGACACCCCGTACTTCCACCTCTTCGACGAAGCGGTGCCGTACGGTCGTCTGTGGCGGGAGAGCGCGCGTTACGCGGCCGGCCTCAAGCGCGCCGGCATCGACCGCGGCGACAAGGTGTGCCTCATCTACCCCACCTGCGCCGAGTTCTTCTACACCTTCTTCGGCGCCCTCCGCCTGGGCGCGGTGCCGGTCCCGCTCTATCCCACCCTCGGGGTGGAGGCGACCGCCAACATCTTCCGCGACTCGGAAGCGAAGGCGGTCGCCACCATCGGCTGGTTCCGGTCGGGCGTGGAGGAATCGCAGGCGGCTGCGTCGAATATCCGGCACGTGCTGGAGCCGAGCGACCTCGAGGTCGACGGCCCCACCCCCGCATTTCCGACCGCGGACGCCGACGAAGTGGCCTTCATCCAGTACACCTCGGGCAGCACCGGGCAGCCACGCGGCGTCGTGCTCAGCCACACCAACGTGGTGCGCACCGTCGAGTTCATGGCCGAGGCGGCCCAGCTCACCCGCGAGGACGTGGTCGTCTCGTGGCTGCCGCTGTACCACGACATGGGCCTGATCGGCTGCGCGTTCACCCCGCCCTGGAACGGGGCCCCGCTCCACCTGCTGCCGCCCGACCTCAAGAACCCGCGCGTCTGGCTCGAGCTGGTCACCCGG